>Ga0190271_10003147_pt1 | contig 10268 bp, 9 predicted proteins | sample Popmic356T_FD_133747 | JGI IMG/M metagenome (GOLD analysis project Ga0190271, IMG submission 133747) | Populus adjacent soil microbial communities from riparian zone of Weber River, Utah, USA - 356 T | ecosystem: Environmental > Terrestrial > Soil > Riparian zone | place: USA: Utah | collected... | reverse complement strand
GCGGGCCCGCTGCGCCTCCAGCTCCAGCACCGAGGTCCCGACCGCCTCCAGGAACCAGCGGTCGTGGGCGACCAGGACCACGGCTGCATCCAAGCCGACCAGGTAGCGCTCGAGCCACTCCAGCGAGGGGATGTCGAGGTGGTTGGTGGGCTCGTCGAGCAGCAGCAGGTCGGGGCGGGCGGCCAGCACCCGGGCCAGCGAGGCGCGGGTCAGCTCGCCGCCCGAGAAGGTCGAGAGCGGCCGCTCCGCCTGCTCGGGGTCGAAGCCGAGGCCGCGCAGCACCGCCAGCACCCCGTCGCGCCAGCGGTAGCCACCGCCCGCTTCGAGCTGCTGCTGGGCGGTCGCGTAGGCGGCCATCGTCTCCTCGTCGGCGCCGTCCGACATCCGCTCCTCCAGGCGGGTCAGCCTCGCCTCGGTGGCGAGCATCTCCTCGCGGCCGGAGAAGACGTAATCGCCGAGCTTGACGGCGGAGTCGCGCGGCGGCCGCTGGTCGTGCAGGGCCACCTTGGCGCCGCGCTGCACCGAGAGGGTGCCGTTGTCCGGCTGCAGCTCCCCGGACAGGACCCGCAGCAGCGTCGACTTGCCGGCGCCGTTGCGGCCGGACAGGGTCATCCGCTCACGCGGCTCGAGCTTGAACGAGACGTCCTCGAACAGCAGCTTGCCGCCGACGTGGACTTCCAGGGATATGGCGGTCGCGATGGCCATCGTGGCTGCCTGCGAGCGTAACCTGCACGGCGTGGCGGGCCTGCTCCGACATCTCGGCGAGCTGGCGAAGGCGCAGGCGCGGCGGCGCACGGCGGCGCGCGACGACGGCCAGGCGCTGGCCGAGCTGGAGGCGCGCCCGCTGGGGCTGCCGGCCGGCCTGGAGGTCGAATGGCTCGGCGTCTCCGGCTACCGGCTTACCTGCGAGGGCCAGACGCTCTTCGTCGACCCCTACCTCTCGCGCGTCCCCTTCCGGGACCTGCTGCTGCGACGGCGGGCGCTGCCCGACCCGGCCGCGCTCGACCGCTTCGTCCAAGCGCCCGGCGAGACCGTCGGCGTCCTCGTCGGCCACACCCACTTCGACCACGCGGTCGACGCGCCGGCTCTGGCGCAACGACTCGGCTGCAGGGCCTACGGCTCGGCCTCGCTGCGCAACCTGATGGCCCTGCACGGGATGGCGGAGCGGACGGTCGAGGTCGAGCCCTACCGCGTCTACGAGCTGGGCCCGTTCGAGGTCAGCTTCACGCCCAGCGCCCACTCGAAGCTGCTGCTCGGCCTGGCCGTCCCCTACGACGGCGAGCTGACCTGCGAGCACCTCGACTCCCTCTCCCCCGCCGCCTACCGCTGCGGCCAGGTCTGGGGCATCTCGATCGCCGTCGCCGGCGTCCGCTTCTACCACCAGGGCAGCGCCAACCTCCTCGACGAGGCGGTCCGCGAGCGCGGCGTCGACGTCTTCCTCGCCGGCGTCGCCGGCCGCTCCTTCACCGACCGCTACTGGCAGCGGATCCTCACCCGTTTGGAACCGCGCGCGGTCGTCCCCACCCATTACGACAACTTCTTCCGCCCCCTCGGCCAGGACCTCGAGTTCGTCACCGCCGCCGAGCTGGCCCGCCTGCCCGATGAGATCGGCGCCGTCAGCCGCGATATCGAGCTGGCGGCGCTGCCGCGAGCGGACCGGAGCGCCCCGTGAGCGACTACGCCGCCCTGCCGCCCGACCTGCCGGTGCCCGAGGACGACGGCGGTGCCGATCACCTGGTCGGGATGGCGATGCCGTCCCTCTCCCTGCCGGCGACGAGCGGCGGCGGCCTCGACCTCGCGGCGCTCGCGACCGGCCGTCTCGTCGCCTACCTCTACCCCCGCACCGGCACCCCCGGCGAGCCGCTGCCGGACGGCTGGGACGACATCCCCGGCGCCCGCGGCTGCACCCCGCAGAGCTGCTCCTACCGCGACGCCCTCGCCGAGTTCGAGCGCCACGGCGCCATCGTGGTCGGCATCGGCGCCCAGAGCACCGCCGAACAGGCCGAGTTCGCGGCCCGCGAGCAGATCCCCTTCCCGCTGCTCAGCGACCCGGAGCTGCGACTCGCCGCGGCCCTGCGCCTGCCGACCTTCGAAGCGGCGGGGATGACCCTCTACCGACGCCTGACGCTGATCGCCGAAGCGGGCACGATCGTCAAGGCCTTCTACCCCGTCTTCCCGCCCGACCGCGACGCCGCCGCGGTCCTCGCCTGGCTCGCCGCCCACCCGGCTGGGTGAGCGGCGAGACCGCGGGATGGAGGCGCCGAGATTCGAACTCGGATCCGCGGACGCGGTGCGATGGCATCTACAGGTTTAGCTGGCGCTTGATTCTCGTCTCCCGGGGTCCGCGCCAGCGGGCACTGCGGGAGATAGAGCCTCTTGAATTCCCCTGGCGGTCGAGGCGATCCGCCTGGGTGAGCCCGCATTCTGAAGCCGGCTCCCCTCCCTGCGGGCGAGGGAGGACCGACTCTCACAGCGCTTAGTTTCTAGCTAAGCGGCGAGGGCGAACTCATGGTCCGCACGTATTGGTTGGTGCCGGTGTTTAACGAGGCCTCCGGCAACCTCGACCTGCAACCGTTCGCACGAGTCGACCACGTCGAAGCCTGTCGCCCCCGTGCTATGCGCATCCAATTGTACGCGGCCGGGTAGGTTGCCCGGCGTGAGCGAGAGGGAATACGACGCGATCGTCCTCGGCGCCGGTCCGGCCGGGGAGATCTGCGCCGGGCGGCTCGCCGACGGCGGCCTCCGGGTCGCGATCGCCGAGAGCCACCTGATCGGCGGCGAGTGCTCCTACTACGCCTGCATGCCCTCGAAGGCGCTGCTGCGCCCGGCCGACGTGCTGGCCGAGGCGCGCCGCATCCCCGGCGTCGCCCAGCTGGTCGACGGCGAGCTCGACGCCCGGGCGGTGCTCGACCGCCGCGACGAGGTGATCCACGGCCTCGACGACTCCGGCCAGCTGCCCTGGCTCGAAGAGCACGGCATCGACCTCTTCCGCGGCGAGGCCCGACTCGACGGGGAGCGCCGCGTCGTCGTCGGCGACGACGTCCTCGTCGCCGCGCGGGCCGTCGTCGTCGCCACCGGCAGCGGCGCCGCGATGCCGCCGATCGAGGGCCTCGACTCGGTGCCGACCTGGAACAACCGCGACGCCACCACCGCCAAGCGGGTGCCGGCGAGCATGGTCGTGCTGGGCGGCGGCCCCGTCGGCTCGGAGCTCTCGCAGGCCTGGGCCTCGCTCGGGACCCGGGTGACGCTGGTCGAGGGCGGCGAGCACCTGCTCTCGCGCGAGGAGCCCTTCGCCGGCGAGGAAGTCGCGGCGGCGCTGCGCGAGCGCTTCGGCGTCGACGTCCGCACCGGCACCACGGCCGAGCGGGTGAGCCGCGGCGAGGCGGGGATCGCGGTGTCCCTGGACGACGGCAGCGAGGCGGTCGGCGAGGAGCTGCTGATCGCCGTCGGCCGGGCGCCGCGCAGCACCGGCCTCGGACTCGACTCGGCCGGCGTCGAGCCGGGCGAGCATGGCTTCCTCGCCACCGACGACCGGCTGCGGATCGGCGGTCGCGAGTGGCTCTACGCGATCGGCGACGTCAACGGACGCGCCCTCTTCACCCACATGGGCAAGTACCAGGCCTGGGTCGCGGCCGAGAACCTGCTGGGACGGGAGACCGAGGCGATCGCCGAAGGCCTCGGCTCTCCTCGCGTCACCTTCACCGACCCGCAGGTCGCCGCCGTCGGCCTGACCCTCGCCGCCGCCGACGAAGCCGGCCTCGACGCGGTCGCCGTCGAAGTCCCCACCGACGGCTCGGCTGGCGCCAGCTTCCAGGGCAAGGACACGGGTGGCACCTCCCGCCTCGTCATCGACCAGGCCAAGGGGACGATCGTCGGCGCCACCTTCACCGGCTTCGAGACCGCCGATTTCCTGCACGCCGCGACGGTGGCGATCGTCGGCGAGGTCCCGGTGGCGCGACTGCGCCACGCGGTCGCCGCCTACCCCAGCCGCAGCGAGATCTGGCTGAAGCTGCTGGAGAAGTACGGGCTCTGAGGAGCCTCTGGGTCAGACCCGCGACTGCGACTTCAGCTGCTCGAGCAGGTCCTGCGGGAAGCCGGCGACCTGATCGAGGTCGTCGACCGATTTGAAGCCGCCCATCCGCTCGCGGTGGGCGAGCAGGCGGGTCGCCTGGGTGACCGAGAGATTCTGTTCGCGCAGCTGCTCGAAGCTGACCGCGTTGAGGTCGATCGCAGCGCCAGCCGCGGCGGTGGGAGGAGGTCCCGCTGCCGGCGGCATCGGTGGCTGCGGCGGCGCCGGAGGCGGCCCAGGCGAGGGCGGCGTCGGCGGCTGCGGAGCGGGTGGCGGCCCGGGTGCGGGAGGAGGCGGCGGCGGACCCGGCGTCGGCGGCTGCGGGTCGGGAGTCGGCGCCGGCGGCGGGCCCGGCTCGGGAGCGGGCGCAGGTGGCGTCGGCGGCGGCCCCGGCGCTGGCGGAGCTGGCGCGGGCGGCGGCGGGGCCGGGGCCGGCGGGGTCGGCGGCGGAGGAGGCGTCGGCGCGGGCGGAGTTGGCGACGGAGCCGCGGCCGGCGTCGGCGGCACCGCGGCGTTGATCCCGCTCAGCGGGGCCTGGACCGAGCGGACGACGGCCTCCTCGGCTTCGACGGCGCGGCGCTCGGCCTCGCGGGCCCGCTCTTCGGCGGCGGCGACGCTCTGGCGCATCTCCTCGAGCCGGCGCTGGCGCTCCTGCTCCCCGGAGCGCAGCTGCTCCAGCCGCTGGGCCTCGACGGCGCGCTGTTCGGCGGCCTTGGTGCGCTCCTCGATCTGGCGCAGCCGCTCCTCGGCCTCGGCGATCGAGCGCTCCTGCGCTTCGCGGTCTTCCTGGATCTTCTGCTCGGCGCTGCGCAGGTCGAGGCCCTCGTGCAGGCGCCGGTCCGCCTCGGCGCCGATCCGCTGCTCCTCGCGCCGCACCTCCTCGACCTTCTCGCGAACGCGCAGTTCGGCGGCGACCGTGTCGTACTCGCCCGGCGCCGGCACCACGGCCTCGCCGACCGGCGGTGGCGGCACGGCGGCGACGGACGGCGGCGGAGTCGGGACGGCCTGCAGCGGCGGCGGCGCCTGGGGATCGGCCGGCACCGGGGGCGCCGTGCCCACCGGCGCGGTCGGACCTGCCTGCGGCTGTGGGGCGGCCGGGACCGGCTGGTGGCGGGCTTTCGCGCGCTTGCCGGCCCGCTCTTCCTTGCGCCGCTTGATGTCCTCACGCCTTTTCAGGCGCTGCTCGTTGCGTTTCGCCTTCTGCTCCTCGCGCATCCTTCGGCGCCGGTCGCGGGGGTTCTCAGGCGACTGCGGGGCACCGGGCGGAGCGCCGGGAGCGACGGCCGGAGGCGCGCCGGAGGCGGCCCCGATCGTCGGCATTTCCGCGGTCGGGGCACCCGTCGCGGGGGTGGCGGCCGCAGCGGCAGGAGGCGCGCCTGGCGCCGGCGGCGCGCTGGAAGACGCTGAAGCCTTGCCCTTCTTCGCCTCCTCGCGGCGCCGGGTGACGCGGACTACGAGCAGGAGCAGCAGGATCGCCACGAGCAGGGCGGCGACGAAATACGAGGTGTGGTCGCTGACGTAGTCGCTCACTTCGTTGGGCAGCGACTCGGCCTCGGCCCGCGCCGGCACGGCGAGGGCCAGCGCCGAGAGCAGCGCCACGGACGGTGCGAGCAGTAACCGGCTCCGCATGGCCCGCATCCTTGCATGTGTGCCGGGCGTTGCAACCCCGAACGGCGGTCCCGAGCGGACCGACGTTCGAGCGTCCCCCGTCCCTACCGCATCCGGCCCTTGAACTCCCGCTCGACTTCGCGCCGCACGTCGCGGTCGGCCATCTCGCGGCGACGGTCGCGACCCTCCTTGCCCCGCGCCAGGGCCAGCTCGACCTTGGCCCGCGGGCCTTTGAAGTAGATCCGCACCGGGATCAGGGTCAGGCCTTTCTGCGCCACTTTGCCGAGCAGGCGCTCGATTTCCGCCCGGTGCATGAGCAGCTTGCGGGGCCGGGTCGGCTCGTGGTTGTCGTTGCCGGCGAACTCGTAGGGGGGAATGTGGAGGTTGCGCAGCCAGACCTCGCCCTTGTCGACGACCGCGTAGGCGTCGGTCATCTGCGCCTTGCCGCCACGCAGCGCCTTCACCTCGGAGCCGCGCAGCACCATCCCCGCCTCCATCGTCTCCACGAACTCGAACTTGTGGCGGGCACGGCGATTGGTGGCGACGTCGCCGGAGGCGGGCAGCCGCGGCTTCTTCTGCTTCTTAGCCAACGGCCAGCTCCAGGTCGACCCGCCCACGCGAAGCATCGACGCCGGCGACGCGGACGGCGATCGGGTCGCCGAGCCGCAGCGTCGCCCCGGAGCGCCCAACCAGCGCCACCTCGGCTTCGTTCAGCTCGTAGCGCCCGCCCGGCAACGTCCGGGCCGGCAGCATCCCCTCGTAGGCATCGCCCAGCTTGCCGCCGAAGGCGACGAAGGCGCCGGCCCCGATCACCCCGGAGATCTCGCCCTCGAAGACCGCTTCGGCCCCCCGCTGCCGCAGCTCGCGCTCCAGCAGGAAGGCGGCGCAGACGTCGTCGGCACCGCGCTCGATCTTCGCCGACTCGCGCTCCTGGGCCGAGCACTCGGCGGCGACGTCGCGCGCCTCGGCCCGCCGCGGCGCCTCCTCCCCCTCGCCCAGCAGCGCCAGCAGGGCGCGGTGGACGAGCAGGTCCGGATAGCGCCGGATCGGCGAGGTGAAGTGCGTGTAAGCGTCGCTGCCGAGGCCGGCGTGGCCGCTGTTGCGCTCGCTGTACTGGGCCTGCTTGAGAGATCTGAGCACGAGCGATGTATACGCCTCCCTGCCGTGCCCGCGCCGCGCGGCCTCGCGCCGCACCAAGCGGCTGGCCGCCGCGGCGACCTCGCCGGCCTGCTGCGGCGAGAGGCCCTGGCCGAGCGGCGGGGTCGGCACGCCCAGCGCCGCCAGCTGCTGCAGCAGGCGCTCGATCCGGGCCGGATCGGGCTGCTCGTGGACCCGGTAGATCGCCGGCACCCGTTTGCGCACCAGGAGCTGCGCGACCTGTTCGTTGGTGAGGATCATCAGCCGCTCGATCAAGCGGTGCGCCTCGGTCTGCGGGACCGCCCGGGCGGCGACGACGTTGCCGCGCCCGTCGAACTCGAACTCGGGCTCGGAGGACTCGACGTCGAGGGCCGAGGAGCCGCGCCGCTCGCCGAGGTCGGCGGCGACGTCGCGCGCCGCCGCCAGCGGTTCGGCGACCTCGCTCGGCGGCTCCGCCCGGCCGGCGAAGATCGCGTCGAGCTGGTCGTAGTCGAGGCGGGCGTCGGAGCGGATGCGGCTGCGGTAGAAGCGGGTCCGGCGCGGCTCCGCGCCCGGGCCCAGCTCGATCTCGGCCGTCACCGCCAGGCGCTCGACGCCGGGCGCCAGGCTGCAGGCCTCGCTGCTGAGCGCGTGCGGCAGCATCGGCTCGACGGCGCCGGGGACGTAGGTGCTGTTGGCCCGCCGCCGCGCCTCGACGTCGAGCGGCGAGCCCGGCCGCACGTGGGCGGCGACGTCGGCGATGTGGATCCAGACGCGGGCGCCGTCGCCCTCGCGTTGGGCGGAGACGGCGTCGTCGAAGTCCCGGGCGCTGGCGGGGTCGACCGTGAAGGTCCTGAGCTCGGTCAGGTCGCGCCGCCCGGGCGAGTCCCGCTCGGCCGCCGCGGCGGCCCGCTCGGCCTCCGCTTCGAGGCTGGGACGAAAGCCGCGGAAGCCGAGTCGCTCGCGCAGCATCGCCTCGACAGCTTCGCGAGCGCGCATCAGTCGACCCTGCCGGCGAGTACCTCCAGCGCCCGCTGCTTCGCCTCGTCGGCTTTGCTGGCCGGCTCGTCGCTCGCCTTCACGTCGGGGTGGATGCCACGGCTGCGGGCCAGGTTGACCCCGTCGGGAGTGAAGTACTCGCCGACCGTCAGCTTCAGGGCGCCGCCGTTGGCGAGCCCCTTCTCCTCCTGGAAGACGCCCTTGCCGAACGAGCGGGTGCCGACCACCGGGGCGCCGGTGTCGTCGGCCAGCGCCGCGGTGAGGATCTCCGCCGCGGAGGCGGTGCCACGGTCGATCAGCAGCACCAGCGGGCGCCGCGGCAGGTTGCCGCCGGTCGTCTTGTAGACCCGGTCGCCCTCGCTGCGAGAGCTGGTCCGGACCACCACCTGGTCCTCGGGGAGGAAGACGCTGGCGCTCAGCACCGCCTCCTGCAGCAGCCCGCCGGGGTTGCCGCGCAGGTCGAGGACCAGGCCCTCGGCCCCTTCCCGATCGACCTTCTCGACCGCCCCGGCCAGCTGGCCGTGGGCGTCTTCGCTGAAGCTGAGCATCCGCACGTAGCCGAGGTCCTTGCCGTCAACCTTGGCGACTTCGCTGCTGACGTTGGGCAGCGACACCTCGGCCCGGGTCAGCTCCAGCTCGCGCGGCTTGCCGCCGTCGGCCGACCGCACGCCGACAGTGACCTCGGTCCCTTCCGGCCCTTTGATCTTCGCCGTCGCCTCGCTGCTGCTCTGGCCGGCGATCGATTCGCCGTCGACGGAGACGATCGTCTCGCCGGGCTCGATGCCGGCCTTGGCCGCCGGCGACCCCGGGAACACCTGAGCGACGCCGAGGCCCTGTTTGACCGGCACGACGCTGAGGCCGATTCCCGAGAAGTGGCCTTCGATCGCCTGGTTGAAGCTCGCCAGCGCTTCCGGGGAGAAGTATTCGGTGAAGCGGTCGTCGTGGCGCCTGCGCAGCTCCCGCGCCATCCCCTGCAGCGAGGCGTTGCCGAGCTCGCCTTCGCCGACCGGGCGGAAGTAGTTGTCCTCGATGATTTCCGTCGCTTCGGCGTTGAGGCTGGCGGAGGAGCCGACGAAGGCGTCGCGCAGCGGTTCGGGCAGGTTCGCCGGATGCCCCCCGAGCCAGATGCCGAGGCAGAGGAAGGCGATCAGCGCCGCCCCGAAGGCGACGGCCCCGCGCGCCCTCACGCCCGCCTCAGACCTTGAGGAAGCGGCGCAGCGTCAGGCCGGAGCCGAGCGCCGAGACGATCACGGCGGCGCCGAAGAGGATCGCGACAAGGGCCGGGAAGGAGAGCGTGCTGCTGTTCTGAGCCGCCAGGAAGGAGAAGGTGTCGCTGAGCGGATCGACGATCGTGATCTTGCCGAGCCACAGGATCAGTATGGCGACCGCCCCGCCGAAGAAGCCGACGACGACGCCCTCGATCATGAACGGCCAGCGGATGAACCAGCGGGTGGCGCCGACCAGTCGCATCACCTCGACCTCGCGGCGGCGCGCGTAGATAGAGAGCCGGATCGTGTTGCCGACCAGCATCAGCGAGGCGAGGATCAGGAGCGCCGTGATCACGGTCAGGACGATCTTCAGGGCGCCGGTCACCTGCTCGATCTTCTGCGAGGACTGCTGGCGGTCGAAGATCTCGCCGAGCGCGGGCGAGATCGGCTGCGGCTTGCCGTTCGCCCCGGTGGGGACGACGGTGCTGCGCAGTCCGTCGAGGTTGGCGGCGTCGTCGGGGGTGATCCGGAAGCTCCGCGGCAGCGGGTTGGTGTTCAGCTGCGAGGTCAGTTCCTCGCTCTTCTTGGCGCCCAGCGTTTCCTTCAATTCCTCCAGCGCCTGCGCTTTGCTGATGTACTCGACCGTCTGCACGTGCGGCAGGGCGGTCAGCTGCTCGCGCGCGGCCGCGACTTCCGCCCCGGTCGCGTCGGCGTAGATTTCGACCTGGAAGTTGAGGTCGCTGCGGATCTGCTCGCTCTTCGCCTGGGTGGTCTGGAAGATCGGGATCAGCACCCCGAGCAGGGTGACGGTGACGACCGTGGTCACCACGGCGGCGAGGCTCGGCGCCGCGTTGCGGCGCAGGGCGCGGATCGCCTCCTGGAAGAAGAAGATGATGCGGGACATCTAGAGCAGGCCCTCGTGGCTGTGTCCGTTGGTCTGGCCCTCGCCCTCGCGGCCGACCCCCATCTCCGCCTGCATCCGCAGACCGAATTCGGTGGTCGACTCCTCGGTGTAGCCGCCGCTGATCTCGTCGCGGACGACCCGCCCCTCGAAGAGCTCGACGACGCGGCGCTGCATGTTGTCGACCATCTCGCGGTCGTGGGTGACGACCACGACCGTGGTGCCGGTCTTGTTGATCCGGTACAGCAGCTGCATGATCCCGATCGAGGTGACCGGGTCGAGGTTGCCGCTGGGCTCGTCGGCGAGCAGCAGCGGCGGGTGGTTGACGAAGGCGCGGGCGACGGAGACGCGCTGCTGCTCGCCGCCG
>Ga0190271_10003146_pt1 | contig 10270 bp, 13 predicted proteins | sample Popmic356T_FD_133747 | JGI IMG/M metagenome (GOLD analysis project Ga0190271, IMG submission 133747) | Populus adjacent soil microbial communities from riparian zone of Weber River, Utah, USA - 356 T | ecosystem: Environmental > Terrestrial > Soil > Riparian zone | place: USA: Utah | collected... | reverse complement strand
TTGTCTGACGCGAATGAGATGAAACGACTGCTCGAGGGTTATCACGGCGCCTTCGATTTCATCCGGGACAACATCAGCGACGACGATTTCATGAATTTTCAGCCCATTGAGTGGCTGATGGTCGAAGGGTCATGGCACCGCGGCCGCGTCATCGCCGTAGGGGATGCGGTGCATGCCTGCCCGCCGCTGGTTGCTCAAGGTGCGGCTCAGTGTGCCGAAGATGCCTTCCTGCTCGCTGACTACATCACCCGCGAGGGGGACATCGAAGCGCTCCTCCAACAGTTCGAGGCTCGCCGCAAACCTAGAGTTCAATTAGTGGTCGATTCGTCATTGCAATTGGTGGAGTGGGAATTGCATCCTGAGACACCCGGCGCCGAACCGGCTGCACTGATCGCCAGCACGCTCGCCCAGCTGGCCTACCCGGCGTGAGGCACCGATGACATCGACAGGCGCAAGACAGTCCCAGAATGAACTCACACTGCCGCGCGGAACCGTGCCTCGACGGGTGGTGACCGGTCACGACGAACGAGGTGTCTCGATCGTGGTAGCGGACGACACTGTGCCCGTTCATCGGGTGATGCCGCAAGACGGCGTGGGCTTCTACGAGGTATGGCAGACCGACGCCAGTCCGGCACCCCTCTATGCGGTGGAGCCGTCAGAGCCAACTCAGCGGACGCTGCGGGTGCCACCTGAGCCCAACGGCACCAAGATCCGAATCAATGAGTTCTTCCCCGGGTACCTCAACGCGGCGGGTCGCCAGTCCCCGGTACACCGCACCGAAACCGTTGACTATGGGGTGGTCCTCGAGGGTGAAATTGTCCTCATCCTCGATGAGGACGAGGTGGTGCTGCAGGCCGGTGATGTCGTCATCCAGCGCGGCACGGACCATGCCTGGGCAAATCGAAGCGACTCCGTCGCTCGGGTTGCGTTCATCCTCGTCGACGCTGTATTCACGCCGGAACTGTTAGCTGTCTTGCCCCAGGGCATCCGCAACAGCTTGATGCAACACGGTCCACACGACGGGCCTTCGGCATGACCATCGCATTCGATCATGTCGGGTTGAGCGTTGGTGACTTAGAAGCGCAGACCCGCTGGTACGCCGGCGCGCTCGGCTTGTTCGCCCGTAATCCATTCGAGGTCAAACCGCTCGGCATTCGCGGTGTTTTCGTCGTGCACGAGTCGGGGTGGGCCATCGAATTGCTCGAACGAGAAGGATCGATCCCCCGTGAGCCGGCCAACGATCAGGCGGCCGCACTGCTCTACCGTGGATACGGTCACATCTGCTTACGCGTCACGGATGTCGACGGCACCCATTCCGCCTTGCTCGCTGCGGGAGCGAACGAACTGATGGCGCCCCAGTCCGCACCCGAACCCAGTGTGCGGATGTCATTCGTCGCCGACCCGGAAAACAACCTCATAGAGCTACTCGATCGGAACGGGTCGGTGGGATCGTGACCACGGTGTATCCAGGCTTGCAAGGCAAAATTGTCGTCGTCACGGGGGCCGCAGGCGGACAGGGTGCCGAGGAGGCGCTCCTCCTGGCGGGCTCTGGCGCACACGTGGTTGCCACCGACATCGTCCACAGCGCAACGAGGACTCTGGATAGGGCGACCGGCCTACCTGGCACGGTCGAATACCGACAGCTCGATGTCGCATCAGAGGATGCCTGGGCGGGGTTGAGCGAATATCTGTCCAATCTCGGTGACCCGGTCCACGGATTGGTGAACAATGCTGGCATCACTCACCGTGCGCGCCTCGGGCAGACAGAGCTCGCCGACTGGAACCGGGTATTGGCGATCAACCTGACCGGGCCAATGCTCGGAATTCAGTCCCTCGCACCTCTGATGACGGCTGGCTCTTCAATTGTCAATGTGGGATCAGCTGCGGGTCTGACGGCGCATTACACAGTCGCGTACACCTCCAGTAAGTGGGGTCTACGCGGGTTGACTCATGTCGCTGCCACCCAGTACGGCCCGGCCGGTATCCGGGTCAACATCGTGCACCCGGGCTTCATCGAAACGGAAATGACCGCGTCAGCTCCGGCCGCAATGATCGGCGCTCAACTGGATCTCACCCCCTTGGAAAGAGTCGGTCAGCCGGCGGAAGTGGCAGCAGTTGTCGTCTTTCTCCTGTCGGACGCCGCGGCCTACGTGTCAGGCGCAGAAATCCCGGTAGACGGTGCGTACACGTCGTCGGCCGGAGTCAAATTTATGGCTGATCGGATCGCCGCCTCGCAGGCCGCCATGACTACCACCTAAGAAGCTTAAAGTTAACGGTCAAAGGAGCCCAGAATGTTCATGTATTTCCCGACCAACTATGTGTGGAGCCTGGCGGTCGTCGCCACGCTCAACAATGGTGGCTACATCGATGAGGTCGACCGTGCCTGCAAACCGGTCGTAGATGCCGCTCAGCAGGGCGACGACGTCGGCACCGAGGAGCTGTACGCAGCCTGGGTCGCCGTCGCCGACCGGCTGATCGCCAGTGCTCAGGACGACGAGAAGCGTGGCCGCCGCATAGGTGCGGGTGACAAGTACTACCGGGCGAGCCTATACGTATCTCAATCCGAGCGGTTGCAGTCACCGATGTGGCCGGGACGGAAGGACGCATACCGTAAGTCCGTTGAACTGCTGAAAAAGCACGTTGAACTGAGCGATATCCCGCTTATCTCGGTTGAAATCCCGTTCGGCGGGTCGTCGTTGCCCGGCTACTTGTATCTTGCCCAGAATGCCGATGGCCGACCGACTCCTGTAGTCGTGCAATGGAACGGCTTGGACTCGACGAAGGAGATGATGTACTACTCCGGTTTCCCTCAGATGCTGGCCAGGCGTGGCATCTCCACCCTCATGGTCGATACTCCAGGCTCAGGTGAAGCACTCAGGTTGCGGGGACTCACGGCACGAGTTGACACTGAGGTGTGGGCCAAGGCTTGCATCGATTACTTGGAGTCGGTCCCCCAGGTGGACGCTGACCGGGTTGGGCTGGTGGGTTGGTCGTTGGGCGGATACTACGCGCCCCGGGCGGCAGCGTTCGAAGACCGGGTCAAGTTGGTGGTGGCGTGGGGCGCAAACCATAATTGGGCAGAGGTCCAGGAGGCCCGCCGCCGGCGCGAAGGTGAGAACCCGGTTCCACATTACTGGGAGCACGTCTTCTGGGTGTGGGGGGCCAGTGACATGACCGACTTCGAGGCCAAGACCAAGGGCATGCACCTGAATGGTGTTGTCGATAAGATTAGAGTGCCCTTCTTGGTCACCCACGGAGTGGATGACCGGCAGATCTCGGTCAAATACGCCCACCAGAGCTACGAGCAAGCGGTCAACAGCCCCAAACGAGAGCTTCGGCTTTTTGAGGACCCTGAGGGCGGTACTGAACACATCAGCATCGACAACATGCCCTACGCCGCCAATTTTATTGCTGATTGGGTTGCCGAAACGTTCGACGAACTCGCGTCGGACAATTAACGGGGCAGTGTACTGGTGCCGCTTCCGTACAGAATGACGGGAGCGGATCTGATTTGGTCGGGTTGTCAGCGGCGCGCGGCTCTCATCCACCGAGGTGCGACATCAGGAAATGACTACATCGATACACAATTGGTCGCTTCCCGACACTCGAAATCGCAGTCCGCCTCAAGGCCGTGAGTTAGGACGGAATCCCATGTCAAGTATAGTTGGGCCATTCGCCGAGTTGGTTCTACCCGCCAGCTCAGCTTCTGGTGAACGTGATACCGGCCCTGCCGCCGCCTCTTGGTCGTGCAGCTCGATCACGACCGAATCGCCAGGTTTGCCCTGTGGCAATACGGCTGTCGCCTCCAGTAGTACAAGCTGATTGGGTGCCACGATGCCGACTGGAGATGGTCGGTCCGTCACCGCCAAGATCTTCGCGATCTTGGGCACTTTCACCGAGGAACGGACCCGCTGCACCCTCACCGAGCTCGCTACTTCTGCAGGAATGCCACTCTCGACCGCTTTTCGACTGGCCGCCGAGCTGGTTGAGCAAGGCGCCTTGGCCCGTGATCAACGCTTTTACCACGTCGGTGAGAGGATTTGGCAGCTCGGTCGATTTGCCCCGTCACGACCGAAGGTCCACCCGGGAGGAAATGTCGCCACGAGACAGGACAGATATATCGGGGAAATCTGCAACGACAGACAGTCGCCGACGGCGAGGTGCACCGGCGACCCAACCCCGGATCAGCAGTTCGCACAGGAGCGTGTTGGGTAGTAGCACTGCTCACGTGCGACACACCGGTTACTGGCCTGTGTGCTGAACCGATACGGGGCGGACGTCAAAGATTGCAGACTTCCGTCACGTCTCCACGAGATACGAACAGGAAGGTATAGGGCCGATGAGCAAAGTCTGGTTCATCACGGGAACCTCGCGCGGGTTTGGACGAGAATGGGCCATCAGTGCTCTCGAACGCGGTGATAAGGTCGCGGCGGCCGCGCGAGACATCTCGACACTCGACGATCTTGTTGAGAGGTACTCCGAGGCAATTCTGCCGGTTGTCCTCGATGTCAAAGACCGCGCAGCCGACTTTGCTGCGGTCGAGCGGGCCTACGACCACTTCGGTCGCCTCGATGTTGTCGTCAACAATGCTGGGTACGGCCATTTCGGATTCGCTGAGGAAACTACCGAGGATGAAGTCAGAGAGCAGATTGAGACCAACCTCTTCGGGGCGATTTGGATCAGTCAGGCAGCCCTCCCATTTCTCCGTAAACAAGGCCACGGCCACATTATTCAAATGTCTTCCATTGGTGGTATCACTTCCTACCCGCGGCTGAGCATCTACAACGCCTCTAAGTGGGGGTTAGAGGGTTTCTCCCAGTCGCTCGCCGAGGAAATTGCTGACTTCGGAATCCACGTCACGCTCGTAGAGCCAGGAGGATTCGCTACCGACTGGAGCGGATCGTCAGCCAAGCATTCGAACGACAAAGACGAATACGCTGACGTCCTCGCGAAGATCATCGCTGCAAGGCCGAGTCGACAAGGTGTCTTGGGCGACCCAAAAGCATCTGCTCGCGCCATCCTTAAGGTGGTCGACGCTGATGTGCCGCCCCTTCGAGTGATTTTTGGAGAGGCCACTCTCACCACTGCCAAACGAGCAATGGAAAGCCGCTTGCTTCTTTGGGACGAGTGGTCCGCAGTGTCGATCGAGGCCCAGGGTCACGCCTCATGATGGTCGAAGTCGGCGATGAGACGACGAATGAAGTTGGTACCAGGCGAACGACGCCACTTGGACACCGTCGCGTAGATGACCGGATCTCTGACGGACCACCCCAAATATCGCTATCGCACACTATCTTGGCGGTGAATCCTGCGGAGAGTCATCCCCTAGGTATTTATCGTGCATATTTTGATGATCAAGGGGTTCGCTCCTCATGATCGACGTTGCGCTTGCCATTGTTATCGAATCCCCCATTGCCCAGAGAAAGTACCCTCACTCCGGTGGACAAAGATGTCGACACGCATATCGACTGGACCGATGCCGAATCCGCGATCGCTGCGGCCGCGCAGCGATTCAGCAACACCGGACGGTGGGGACGCGACGATGTGCACGGCACCCTGAACTTCTTGGATGAGGCCAAGCGTGTACGGAGCGCGGGATTGATCCGCCGGGGCGCGTCGTTTTCATTATCGATGCGGTTCCAGTCCGACGGGCCGCAGAACGGGTGGCGTCGACGGACCAACCCGGTGCACACGATGCTGTCAAGCGGACTCGACGCGGCGTATGGACCGGTCGAGTTCCCGCACGGTCTGGGGGGCGCCGACGACGTTGTCTTTATGCCGTTGCAGTGCGCCACCCAATGGGACGGGTTGGGTCACATCTTCGATCACGGCACCGCCTACAACGGGCGCGCTGCGGCTGAGGTGGTGACCAGCGAGGGTGACCTCGTCACTGGAATTGAAACCGTCGCCGACCTGATCGCGGGCCGCGGTGTGCTGCTCGATGTCGGACGCGCACTGGGGGAGGACGGGGAGTTGCCGGATGGTTTCGCGATCACCACCGAACACCTTGAGCAAACCATCCGAATGCAGGGTTCGTCGGCCCGGGTCGGGCGTGGTGATCTGGTCCTGGTGAGGACCGGTCAACTCACTCGGGCCCGCCGCAACGGGTGGGGGGAGTATGCCGGCGGTGCGGCGCCGGGGCTGTCGTTTGCGACAGCCGGCTGGCTGCACTCCACCGAGATCGCCGGGATCGCCACAGACACGTGGGGGTTCGAGGTTCGGCCGAACGAATTCCCGCAATCGTTCCAACCGTTGCATCAAGTGGCGATCCCGCACCTGGGCCTATTCATCGGCGAGATGTGGGACCTGGATGCGTTGGCCGCGGACTGCACACTTGATGGGGTCTATGACTTCTGGCTCACTGCGGCGCCGTTGCCAGTCACCGGCGCTGTGGGCGCCCCGGTCAACCCGATCGCGGTCAAGTAGCCGAGTGCGACTGCCGACCGGTGTCGAGTGGATATACACCGATCGACGAAGAAGTGCCCACCCCAAACCAACCCTGAAATCTCACAAAGGAGTGCTCGTGCCTGCAGTGGACAATATTTGGTTGTCGGTAGTGGCGCCTCCTGGCGCCGCCAGTGCGAACTTACTGGGACCGCGCAGGGGTGCAGGTCGATCTGGTCTAAATCACCGAAGCCCCTTCCGCCCTCGGTTCGAGTATCACCCCGCAGGGCAACAGTTTGCGGGTTTTCCAGCAGTTGGGGCCTTGAACCAGATCGCCGAAAAGCGATATCCCCACGACGGGATCGGGCTGCGCGCTGGTGCTTTCATCGCCGACTGGGTCGCCGACACCTTCGCCGAACTTACGCCCGGGACCTGACCATGCCCACAGACCAGGCCCCCGAACTGTTGTGGGCACCCAACCCGATCCGCAAGGACCAGGCGGCGGTCACCGACTTCGCCCGCTTCCTCGGCTCCACCGGACCCGAAGAGGACATCTTGGAGGTGACGACCCGCACCTACATCGCGCTGCTCCGCACCCTGAAAACCCAGATCCGCATCCTCGCGACCAGCATCGCCGAGCAACTCGACGTCCACCCGGACGCGAAGATCTTCACCTCGCTGCCCCGCTCCGACAGCGTCAGGGCCGCCAGATTGTTGGCCGAGATAGGCGACGCCCGAGGACGATTCCCCACCGCCTGCTCGCTGGCCTGCCTGGCCGGAGTCGCACCGTCCACGCGGCAGTCCGGCAAGGTCAAGGCCGTAACCTTCCGCTGGGGAGCGAACATGGAACTCCGAGACGCGCTCTGCGATTTCGCCGGCGACTCCCGACACGCAAATCCCTGGGCCGCGGACCTCTACGCCAAGGCCCGCGCTAGAAAGTGCAACCACCCACACGCGGTCCGCATCCTGGCCCGCGCCTGGACCAACATCATCTGGCGCTGCTGGCAAGACAACACCGCCTACGACCCCGCCGAACACGGCGGACTCCAAGGAATCGTCAACCAAGATCAACAACCGGTCGCAGCTTGACACAGGGCAACTCATGCGATCCGCGTAGGTGTGGACGTAGGCCATTGGTTCGTGATCATGTTCGCATATTGCAATGAACGAGGTCGAAGTCAGGAATGGGTGTCCTGTCCAATGGTGCCGGCACCGAGGAAAGCTCGCGTATCGACTTCCGCAGGCCTCTCCACGGCGCTGCGCCTCAGGGTCTGCCCCCAAGAGCTCATTGCAGCGAAACGCTGCCGACGAGCTGGTCATCCTCAGAACCGATAGTTGACATCCCCCATCTTTGGTTGACCCAACCACACCTACACCACATCATAACCGTATTCGGCACTACGTTTTGGAGGGGCATCAGTGTTGATTGTCATCGGTATTGCACAGGCCGCACTCGGGCGCCGCGCCGATCTCATCGCAGCGGCCCAGGCGGTCGCTGCGCCGACCCGCTCGGACGCAGGGTGCGAGGCCTACGGCTTCTACACCAATGTCCTCGATGATGACGCCATTCTCAGCGTCGAAATCTGGCGCGACCAAGCAGCTCTCGACGAGCACATGACGCACGAGCACACCAGGGTATTCATCGATGCGGTGGGTGGACTTGTCGCCGGTGAACCCGTGATGACTTTCTATGAGGTGTCGGCCGGTACCACCTGACCAGCCCTGCCAACAGCCCTGACCCATCTCACCTTTCAGCATTCCTCGACGAGGAGGAACACCACATGAGCAGCACCGGTAGATCACGCGACCGGGTCGCGATCCTGGGCGCAGGACCTGCCGGCTTGGCCACAGCTATCTCTGTGCATCAAGCAGGTCATGACGTAACTTTGTTCGAGCGCTATCCGGAGCCGCGCCCAGCCGGCAACATCCTGAACCTGTGGCCCCCGCCCATCAAGGCACTGGGCCTCATGGGCGTTGACATCGACGACCTCGGCGCACCCTGCCAGTCCGAATTTGCCAATTCCAAGGGCCACATTAGAGCCCGTGTCAACTTGCCGGCCGACGTCATCGAGGAGTTCGGCGGTGGATTCATCGGTCTCCTCCGGCCCGAACTGTATTCCCGCCTGCTCGAAACGGTGCCCGCCGGGGTTCTGCAGTTCAACCGGCAGGTGGAGCGAATCGACCAGAACGACGATCATGTCACGCTGCACTTCACTGACGGGTTGACTCACGAGTGCGATGTCCTCATCGGCGCCGACGGCATCGACTCACTGGTCCGCCGCACCCTGTGGGGTGACTCGCCCAAACGCGAACACAACCTGCACATCTTCGGCGGCTTCACCTACGCCGACCACGTTCCTGGTGCCATCGCCAACGTGTGCCTGGTGTCGCACAGCAGGGATACCCAGGGCAGCTACACGTCGATCCGGGACAAGGGCCGCACCGGATATCAATGGTGGGTGCTGACCGCGTGGGATGCCAACAAGACCTTCACCAACGACCTGCACTCCGAGGCGACCCGGCTCGGTCTGGCCTTCAAGTCGCCGCTGCCCGAACTAATCGCAGCGACCGAGCCTGAAAATGTCCAGCGGTGGGTTCTGCGCGACCGCGAACCATTGTCGCAATGGTCGAAGGGCCGTATCACCATCGTCGGCGACGCTGCTCACCCTACGTCCCCGTACGCCGCTTACGGCGCAGGCATGGCAATCGAGGATGGCTACTTCATTGGCCGCCAGCTTGCCGGGGTCGACCTCACTAACTACGGCCGGGTACGCGCCGCGCTCGAGGCGTTCGAGGAGCCCCGAAAGCCCCACACCGCCATGGCCTCACAGAGCGCCTGGAAGCAGGGGCAGATGTTCCACCACATCGCTAAACCACTCCGCCCACTGCGGGACGCATTCTTCGACCGGTCCAAGTTCATGCAAAAAATGATCGGCGAAGAATTTCCTAGGGATATCCTCAAGCAGCTCGACGTCATCGACAAGACAGAGAAAACGTTCGACGCACTCGAGAAGAGCTCCTGACCAACGGGAGAGCGGCGTTGTGTCCGGTGATGACGAGGTCCCAGTCCCGCTGAGACCAAGCGTCTCCGGGCTTGGACGATGTTGTCCGTCGATCCCGCCCAAGAGAGGGGTCGATGGGTAAACGGTCACCAGCGCCGCGGCCCAGCCGGGGTCGGACTGGGTAGTTCCATGAACGCCGCTTTGCGTCCCGTACTTCGGACGTGGTTGTGAAAAGGTAGTTGGTCAGCTGATGTTGCTTTCATAAGCGATGGTGGTGTCCGGGCCATTTCCGGTTTTCACGAGTGTGCCGCTGGGGAGAGTCAGTAGACGGTCGGTGATGCTACGGATGATCAGGTCGTGATCACTGAAGGTTCGTCCGGTGCCTCCGGGTCCACCATGGAACAGGGTGTCACCGGTGAAGACGACTCCGAGGTCGGCTGAGTCAGAAGCACACTCCGCCCGGTGTGTCCTGGCGTGTGAATGACATCGAGGATGACATCGGCGACCGGAATTGCTGGCCGTCGGCTAGTTGGCCATCGGTCGGATCATTGTGGGTGAGGTGCCACACCGGCAGATCCGCCGGATGGAGCAGCACCGGCGCTCCAACGGCCTGCCCTAGATCCGGTGCTCTCCGAACGTGGTCGTCGTGCGCATGGGAGCACGGCACCGCGAGGACCGTGCGGTCTCCAACTACCTGCATGATGTCGTCGACTGCATGCGGGGCGTCGATCACGACACATTCGGTGTCATTGCCCACCACCCATACGTTGTTGTCGACGTCAAGGTTTGCCCATCCAGTGAGAACGTGCCGGAAATGATGGCGTGGCCGATCCGGGCCATCAGAACACGACCACCGAGCGCAGTACGTCGCCGTGGTGCATCTT
>Ga0190271_10003145_pt1 | contig 10273 bp, 8 predicted proteins | sample Popmic356T_FD_133747 | JGI IMG/M metagenome (GOLD analysis project Ga0190271, IMG submission 133747) | Populus adjacent soil microbial communities from riparian zone of Weber River, Utah, USA - 356 T | ecosystem: Environmental > Terrestrial > Soil > Riparian zone | place: USA: Utah | collected... | reverse complement strand
GAAGGAAACCTTTGCTTTCAACTGCTTCTTCAACTCCGGAACATCAATCAATACATCATTTCCCTTCTTAATGCTAGTCACGTATGCCTCAGAAACATTCGCCCTCAGCTTCAGGTTAGACGAATTGATTACCCGTACCGCTGGCATACCTGGTTGCAATCCCTCGCCAAGCTTGGCCGTCACTTCGTCCACCGTTCCATTTATCGGCGATGTGATCCGCGACATGTCACTTTGCTCCTTCATGGAACTCAGTTGTTTCTCGAGGTTTTCCTTGTTCGTCTTGGCCTGCAGATACTGAACTTCGGTGCCGATTTTCTGGTCCCAAAGATTTTTTTGACGATTATAGATTACTGTTGCAAGCTCCAATTGCGACTCCATAGCTTCAATGTTGCGCCTGATAACGGCGTTATCCAATTGTACCAGTACCTGCCCTTTGGAAACCTGCTGTCCCTCGGTTACATAAACATTAGTTACAAATCCTGGCGTCTTTGCGCTCAACGTAATATTGTCTTCTGCTTCTACGCTTGCCTGAGTTTGAACATAATGATTAAAAAGTCGAGGCTCAAGGCTAATCACTGCGACGTCCTTGGTCTTTACGGATACAGAATCCGGATTGGCTTTAGCAATTTCGGCTTCCAGCGCCTTGATTTCTTTATCAAGTGACGCTTGTTCCGTCTTTAACTTTTCAAGACGGCCTTTTTTATCATCATCTGGAGTGGTGGCACTACATGCTGCCAAAAGTCCAGCAAGGGTCAGTACAGACAAACGGGTGTATATTGTTGATTTCATATTGAAGGTTTGTTTCATTGGTGGTGGTATTACTTGGTTGTTTCTGGTGTGATATATTTTGAGGGATCAATCTTGGCATAGGCCTTATCCAAATCGATTTTTGCCACGATAGCATCAAACAAAGCGTTGTAATAATTTACTTGAGACTCTCTTAAGCTGCTTTCGGCATCCGTTACCTCGATGTTGGATCCAACACCCTGCTCATATTTAATTTTTGTAATGCGTGCTACCCGATCAGCCAGCTCCATGTTTTGCCGCTGCGATCTGAAGGTCTCAAGTGCATTCTTATAGACGGTTGTATTTTGTTGAATACTCAAGTCAATGCTTTGCCGAAGCGATACGAAGTTATTCTCGATTTTTAATAAACTGAGCTTTGCCTGTTGCGCCTGATAAGAACGTTGCATTCCACTAAAGATTGGCACTTGCAATGACACCCCGAAAGCCCCGTTGGAATACCATTTGTCAGGGCCAATTCTTCCGTCATCCGCAAAATTTGAGTTTGTTTTGAACAACCCGGAGATATCCTGCGATTGTGTTGAATAAGCCATGTTAACAAAACCTACCAGGTTTGGATAGAAGGCTGCATTTCTATTTTTGATATCCAGTTCCTGAAGTCTGCGTTGCGTATCCAACATTTGATACTCAATTCTATTTTTGTAATCCCAGCCTTCCTGATACTCGTTGAAAAGATTTTCATTGACGTGCAGATCTGCCAGGCTGCCTGCTACATTCAAGTCTTTATCCATTGGATAATTCATCTGAAATTTCAAAAGGCCAAGACTTAAATTTTGCAGATTAAGGAATTTCAGACGTTCAGATTTCAAGTTGTTCAGCGTAACCTGTGTCCTGTCAACGTCAATTGCTTCTGCAAAACCGTTTTGGTTCAACGCCGTCGTCGTACGCAACAATGAATCCACACGGGCAATATTATTGTCGAACAGAGAAATCCTTTCGTTGTTGACCAGTACTGCGTAGTACGCTTTAGTGACGTTTTCGATTACCTGTATTTGTGTTTGCTCCGAAGCTTTCTGTGACAGCTCTTTATACGTACCTGCAGCCTTGAGACCAACCAGATAAGAAGCATTAAAAATCAGCTGATTGACGGTGATAGTTGCGCTTCCATTACTCGGTAGTTGAAAGAAATTCTGAGACGCCACAACGTCGGTGTCTTCAAGTCCGGGGATGTCCAGGTTAGGATTTCCATTTTCATCCTCGCCGGCAAAACCTTTGGCGGTTTGATAAGTAGCATAAAATCGTGGAAGTTTATTATTGTGCTGAAGGGCTACGCTTCCATCGATCTGAGGCAATCCAATGCCAAAGGTTTCTTTGACCTTTGCCTGCGCAATTTGTTCATCCACTCGTGCATTCTTCACTTCAATAGTGTTCTCCATTGCGTACTTAATGCAATCATCAAGTGTAAACGATGCAGTAACGGTAGGCTGTGCATATATTCCAACCGGAACAATAATACTCAGCAAAAGAGTTTGGAATAATCGTTTCATGTTAAAGGTTTGATAGTTCTACGAGGGTTTCTTTGTATTTCTGATAAAGTTTTCTTCCTTTTTCAGTCACCAGTCCATAAACAAAGTGATCGAAGATTTGCATTTGCACTTCTGACAGTCTGAATCGTGAGGGTGGGAAGATCTGATCGTCGAAAGGAAGCTGAACAAGTTCCAGTCGCATCGTTGCGATAACTTCCTTGTCGATCTCAGGTCTGAAGTACCCCTCTTCAATTCCCTGCTTAAGATTGCGGATCACAGATTCACGGATGAATTTGTTTTTATGATTCAACCAAACTGCCCATGCCTTTGGATGATATTTCTGAAGGTCGAACAAAAGGGAAGGATTCATCTCTTCCGAGTTTTGTTTGAGGCAAGTCGAAATTTTGGATAACTCATCTATAGCATTCTTGGCGCTATTCTGAATTCCCAGAAACTCTTTTGACATTTCCTCAATATGAGCCTGACACGTGATCGTCACAATGTCTTCTTTGTCCGCGAAGTGTTGATACAACGTCTTCTTGGAAACCGACAGATGTCGGGCGATATCATCCATCGAAATGCTGCGAACCCCGTACTTCATAAACAGGGTTTCAGCACCTTTCAGGATCTTCTTTTTGATGTCATTTTCTTCCATAGGGCCGCAAAACTAAGGAAACTATTTATATTACAAAAGTTTCCATAGTTTCCTTGAACGCATAAAACGCACTATCGTTGAGGTTTTTTGTCACATTTTAGGAGAAACTTTTCCGAACCGTTACTTCAATCGTTTGAAGAGGCGGAATCTTTAGTTGAAGCGTCTTCTTCCCAATGACACCATTTTTCCTTCATTTTTTGTTTTAGCGACTCACGCTCTTCCGGTGACATGGTGGAAAACTTAGCATAGAACTTGTTTTTCCAGTGCCCCTCAGACGGATGATTGGAGTGGCAATGACGCTTGCCACCGAAGCCCCAGAAAAGGATCTTGGACAAGACAAGAAGGCCCAGGGCCTGCCAGAAACTAATTACGGGGCCATTAAATAACACCGGCACCAACCAGTTCCACAGTAACTTAGTTATCAATCCGAACAAGAACACCGCAGCTATTCCCAGCGCTACACACGCCAGAAACCGAACTGACATAGCTATCTTAAATCGCCTCGCATTATTCATGGCTTAAAACATTAAATATCATTGTACAATCGTTGTAATTTCTTTCGCAATGAAAGGATCGCATATCGCTTCCTGGACAACAGCGTATTTATTGAAACGCCTGTTTCCTCGGATATTTCCCGAAAACTCCTCTCCTCAATCTCATTAAGTATAAATATGTGTCGCTGTTCAGCCGGCAATTCGTCCACCGCATCCATAATGGCCTCCCAGATCATATCCCGTAGATATGAATCCTCTGGGGTGTTTCCCAGATCAGGCAGAATATCCTGGAGCGTAAGCGGGGAATCATCGTCCATTCCAGTTTGCAAGCCAAGGTCGGCCCGTCGGGGTCTCGAGGAATCTCTTCGGTAACGGTCGATGATCTTGTTTCTAGCCACCGAAAATAGCCAGGAAGTCACCCGATCGAGGGATTCAATGGTTTCATAACCAGCAACAAATTGATAGAACACATCCTGAAGAATATCTTCCGCTTCCTCAAGAGACGATACGCGATTGCGGATAAATCCTAACAACCGGTCTTTCTCCCTGAGAAATGTCTGTTCCTTTATCTGCATGGCCATGTCCATCGCCTTCTATTCGCTTGTGTCTTACTAGTCGGATACAAAGCGGCTATTATTTTAACAACACCAAAATTAATTTAATCAACAACAAAGATATCGTTGGTCCTGCCTACGCAAAGCTTCGGCAGGCAAGCAATCCAGCCCGGAATAACCATAATCAGCTAAGAAAGTTCGGCAATATTGACAATCCGATAGACTGAAGCCCATGCTGATACCCTTCTAACGCAAGTTTTGAGTCTCATGTAGAAGGAAAGACGTACGAACTTAACAATGATGCCCCACGATAGAAATGGAATAGCATTCCCGTTGACTGTCCAATTGCCGATATTCTGATGCAACTCCAGCTATCGCAAAGTCCTTTGAACATGCCCTCAAAAAACTTAGTTTTGAAACTCTGCCAACCAATACTGCCTGTTCGTGAATATCAACTTACACTCTGGCCGCCAGATCGGGTTTATCCTGGGGCCCCTCGCGTTTGTCATACTGTTATTAACAATACCATCCGATTTTATCTCACCGGGAGCTAATAAAGTGCTCGCGCTGGGGGCATGGATGATTATTTGGTGGATCTCAGAAGCAGTACCCATTCCGGTTACGGCTCTGTTGCCATTGGTTTCTTTCCCTGCGCTGGGTGTGATGAATATGAAGACGGCTGCTGCCCCATATGCAAATCCAATTATATTCTTGTTCCTCGGTGGTTTTATCATCGCACTCGCACTGGAAAAACATCGGCTGCATGAACGGATAGCGTTAAACCTTATCCGTATCACGGGAACATCAGGCAATGGGATAATTCTTGGTTTCATGATCTCCACCGCTTTTATCAGCATGTGGATCAGTAACACCGCGACAGCCATGATGATGCTTCCGATTGCACTTTCTGTAATCCATCTATTAAAAACCAAGGAAGGCATCAAACCTCATGAGATGCCGAAGCAGGAGAGAAATTTTGCTATGGGCCTGTTGTTAATGGTAGGTTATGCCGCTACCCTTGGTGGATTGGCAACGATTATAGGTACTCCTCCGAACGTGGTCTTCGCCGGTTTATTAGACGAATTCTATCATCAAAAACTGGATTTTGGCAAATGGATGATTGTCGGAGTGCCAGTAGCCATTGCGCTACTTTGCAGCACGTACATTATTATTACCCGGATCCTTTTTCCCAACAAACTGGATAATGTAAAAGGTACAGATGAATTAATCAAAAGTAAGCTGATTGAACTCGGTACAATCACGCGTGAAGAAAAGAGGGTTCTGGTAATCTTTGCGCTCACATCCTTCTTCTGGATATTTCAGCAAGCATTTAACTCCTATGTATTCAAGAAGGACTTGCTCAACGACACAAATATCGCTATGACTGGGGGGCTGCTGATGTTTGTAGTTCCTTCCAATTTCAAAAAACATGTCTTTCTTCTGGACTGGAAGGACACAGTCAATATTCAATGGGGGATTCTTTTTCTCTTTGGTGGCGGACTCTGCCTTGCAGACGGATTACAAAATGCTGGGATTATTCAAACAGTTGGTAGCTGGCTTGCGGGGCAAAGCACATTCAACACGTGGATGATTTTAGGGCTTATTCTTGCCAGTGTTTTATTGTCGGAGTTCATGAGCAACGTTGCGCTGGTTCAAATATTTGTTCCGGTAATATTTGGTATAGCCGATAATATGGATGTCAACCCGGTTTTGCTTGCGATGCCGGTAACGCTAAGCGCCAGCATAGGTTTTATGTTCCCCATTGCCACACCCCCTAATGCCATTGTGTTTTCCAGTGGTTATATCCGGATGAAAGATATGGTAAAGGCAGGCATCCTTCTTGACCTGGCATCCATTCTTATCATATTGCTGGCCTCTATTACCCTGGTGAAATGGGTCTATGGCTAAAAAAGGTTTATTTTTGGTATTAGCTTTGAGGGTTTACTAGTTCATTACAGGAATTATACGCCCCTGTATTCCGTTAACACATACGGGATCGCATGTTTCGTCTCTTGATTGAATTACGGTATGCAGTACCTTAAACGCAAACTATATTCAACATCCGTAAAAAGTAAGGTAGTAGCAGGGTTCCTGCTGGTATTCATCGCCATTCTGCTTGCCCTGGGAATCACCCAATTCGGCTTTCGTGAAATGATGGAGACGGTTGATCAGTTATCCGCCCCGAACAAAGAACTTAATGCGTTGAATTCGATCTTCCAGGAAATAACAGCGCTGGATCAAAAGCAACGCGCCGCTGCCATCAAGAATCCAAAAAACCCGTATAAGGAATTTCTGAACCAATCCGAATCACTGGTAAAAAAAGTCGATTCCCTTCGGATGATGGACTGGGACAGCACTCAGCAAGTGAGATTAGCCGAAATAAAAGCTATCCTGCTAAATCGAAACAGGTTGTTTTTTTCTTATCTCAAGCTTAAGTCAGAATTTGTTGACAACAGGAGTCTAACTACACGGCTGGATACGCTTTCGAGAATTCTTGTCAATGAAAGGATCGTGTATGATACAAGTGTGATTACAACCGAGAAAAAAACCACAACCACCTACACTAAGGATTCTGTAGCGAATCAAAAGGGCGAGCGGACAGGCCTCGGAAAATTATTTAGGCGAAAGGAAAAAAATATCCCTGAAACAACTCACATCAAGGTACAGGAAGAAACAAGCGTCATTATAGATACCCTTGCCGTGGCGAGGCAAAACAAAGCTCTGGAAGAGGTCGAGCAAATCATCGTTGATCTGGAGAATGATCAACGCGCCGAGAGTCAACGGTTGCTCCGTGACGAATTGGGCCTGATAAATGCAAACAGCATTCTGATCAGTCAGCTCCTAAACGTATTACATGACGTCGAGAAGGAAGAGTTGGCGAAGATGAATCAGAATAATGATCGCGCGGTTGCATTGGTCTCGCAAAGTATTCTGCGCATCAGCATTTTATTGATTGTGTTTTTTATCGTGGCGGCGTTACTCGTATACCTCATCTGGGTCGATATCAGCCGAAGCAACTATTACAAGCAGCAACTTGAGAAAGCCAAGGATGAAGCCGAGGAACTCACCCATATCAAGCAACGATTTCTTGCCAACATGAGTCACGAGATCCGTACACCTCTACAATCGATCATTGGTTTTTCTGAACAACTTAAAGAACATCACAGTGCTGACGCCGAGGCCGTAGCGGCCATCAACAGTTCATCGGAGCACTTACTTCATATTGTTGACGAAGTATTGGACTACAGCCGGATCTCAAGTGGAAGTTTTGTATTGAGTCGGGAAAATTTCAGGCTGATGGCATTGCTTAAAGAAGTTGAGTCTGCTATGCGCATACAGGCAGACCGAAAGGGTCTTTCACTCCTGCTTGATGCCGAGGAAGCCACGGACTTTGATTTAACAGGAGATCCATTCAGACTTCGTCAGGTTCTTTATAATCTCTTGGGTAACGCGATCAAATTTACATCAAAGGGGTATGTAAAAATGTCCCTGAGAACGGCCGAAGCAGATAACGATGTTCAATGTTTTTTTGAAATTTCTGATACGGGCATAGGTATCCGCAAAGAAGACCTGGCAAAGATATTCAACCAGTTTGAGCAGGCGAATACCCTGATAGCACAACACTATGGAGGCACTGGACTAGGGCTTACGATAGCAAAATCTCTCGTTGAGGCTCAGGGTGGAACGCTGGAGGTATCCAGCATCCCCAGTCATGGATCGACATTCAAAATTGAGCTAAGGTTTGAGAAGACAAAGGTAGTTGAGTCAACGGTCCCTCTGGATGAAAAAGACATGGTCGGTCTGTTCAGGGGAAAAGTAATTGTCGTCGACGATGACGTAATGATCTTAAGGCTGTGTAGTCTGATTCTTGCAAAACACGAAATACCCATGATTACGTACAGCGATGCAAGAAAACTTCTGGATGAGAATCCAGATCCTGAAGTAACTCATGTCCTGATGGATATACGGATGCCCGAAATCAACGGAGTAGAATTGTGCCACGAGCTTCACAAAAAGTACGATCCATCAACAACTTTTATCGCGCTCACTGCTCATGTTCTTCCCCAGGAGCGGCAGGAACTAATGAATGAAGGATTTGACGCAATACTTTCAAAACCTTTTCGAGAGCAGGAACTTTTGAATCTTTTTAATATTTCGACGGAAGGAAATGGAAGGCCTGTCGAAACTACGGAAGTCGATCTTTCAACGTTGAGATCGATGACTTTGGGAGATGAGTCCCTGTTTCAATCCATTCTCACTCAGTTCATCGAAGAAACAGAGCACGACCTTGGAAAACTCAACGAGGCAATGAAGGGTGAAAATGCGGGACCAGTACGCGAGATCGTCCATAAACTTGCTGGTCGCGTTGGACAAATGGGAATGCGTGCGCTGTCAAAAACATTGCGCGAAATTGAAGTTGCGCTGGTCGAGGGAGTAGAACTGAATGCTTTAACGGAAAATATTTCGTGTGCCAGGACCGAGGTTGAAAAACTCACAAATACGATTCGCGCGCAGACTCTGGTTCAATTTCCTAACCCTTAATAGGGTTATTCAATACCATACTTTTCAATTTTCAGATAAAGCGTCTTCCGGTCTATATTAAGGATCCTTGCCGCTTTGGATTTGTTGTAGCGGACTTCCTTTAATGTCTTCAGTATCATTTCTTTTTCCTGTGATTCCTGGAGGGCTTTCAAATCATAGACCGGTGAACTGGACACCGACTTGCTGGAGGGATTTCGAATTGCTTCCAGCATTTCGATAGGGAGCGCGGCAGTGGAGATACTACCTTCATGCGTAAGGAGTACCGCTCGCTTCACTATATTCTTCATTTCCCGAAGATTCCCTGGCCAGTCATACGATTCAAAAATCTCAACCACCTCCTTATCAAACCCTGTCACATTGCGCTCTAATTCCAGATTTGCAGATTCCCGAAAGAAGTTCATAAATTCTTGCAGATCATCAAAACGTGCTCTTACGGGTGGTACTTTCAGTCTAAATTCATTCAGCCTGTGGTAGAGGTCTTCTCTGAAGTTGCCCTTCCTGACGGCTTCAAAGAGATCATCATTCGTAGCTGTTATGATGCGCACATCAATCTTTGTTTCCTTGTTGCTTCCCACTGGTTGAATAATGCGTTCCTGAATTGCGCGCAAAAGCTTCACTTGTATTTCGTATGAAAGATTTCCCACTTCATCCAAAAAGAGTGTGCCCTTATGAGCTTCTTCAAATTGACCAAGTTTATCCTGAACTGCGCCAGTAAAAGCGCCGCGCACATGACCAAATAATTCGCTTGCGGCTAGTTCCATAGACAGAGCTCCGCAATCAACCGCAACAAATTTCGCTTTCGAGCGAGGGCTTAAGGAGTGAATTGCCTGGGCTACGTTTTCCTTGCCTGTACCACTTTCCCCTTCAATGATAACCGACATGTCCGTCGGGGCTACCAGCCTTACATGGTTGTACAATTGTTTTGCTTCGGCACTGGTGCCTTCGACAAATTTCTTTTGGGTGGTTTTTGGGGCGGATGATACGCCATTGCTGTGTCCTTTTTTTAAGGCTTGCTGAACGATCATTAAAAGTTCGTCAGGGTTCACGGGCTTGGTTATGTATTCAAAAGCACCGACCTGCATAGCCTTAACCGCAGTGCGGATATCCGAAAAGCTAGTCATTATGATGACCTGAGTGGCTGGCGAGGTCCTTTTAATCTCAATTAAGACATCCATTCCGGTTAGGTCCGGAAGGCGGTAATCCAGTAAAACCAGGTCAAATGCCTTCGTTTGAAACAGTTGAAGGCCTTCTGATCCTTTATGAGCGACGCGAACCTTAAATCCCTGTTTATTGAGAAAACCTTCCAGGATTCTGGAAAACGTCAAATCATCTTCAATTACTAGAATGGCGCCCATAACTGGCTCAAAATAAAAGAAAGCTGGAATATATTCCAGCTTTCTTTTTCTGATGTACCAGAAGTTGATTGATTACTCAACTTTCTTACCGTCTTTGTTGAACTTAACGATTTTTGTTTCTGCACCGTTCTTCAGGTGAACTTCAAAGGTTTCCTTAGCAGTGTCCTTATATGCTGCTTCAATCAGCCAACCTCTATAATCCTGCATTTCAAGGGCTTTCTTCACTGCTTCAGGTAGTTCCTCAGGCTTAATCTTCACTTTTTCATCCTGCTGTGCTGCGGGCGTTTGTTGAAGTATGCTATTGCTAATCGCATCAGCACTTACAAAGGCAACACTTCCCAAAAGAGCGGCAAAGGCAAACATTAACTTTTTCATAATTTTTGTGATTAAGTTTTACATAGTT
>Ga0190271_10003144_pt1 | contig 10274 bp, 7 predicted proteins | sample Popmic356T_FD_133747 | JGI IMG/M metagenome (GOLD analysis project Ga0190271, IMG submission 133747) | Populus adjacent soil microbial communities from riparian zone of Weber River, Utah, USA - 356 T | ecosystem: Environmental > Terrestrial > Soil > Riparian zone | place: USA: Utah | collected... | reverse complement strand
CTCAACGGGATAGAATTCGCGCCATGGAATCATCGCGCATCGAGATCGTGGAAGTGGGGCCACGTGATGGCCTGCAGAGTGAATCGCAGGTGCTCGAGACCGGCGCGAAGGTCGAATTCATTCGCCGCCTTGCCAACGCCGGCCTGCGCCGTATCGAAGTGGCGAGCTTCGTGAACCCCAAGCGCGTGCCCCAGATGGCCGACGCCGAAGCGGTCCTGACCGCGCTGGCCGGGGAGCGTTCCTCCGCGCGATACATCGGCCTGGTCCTGAACCGCAAAGGCTTCGATCGTGCGCACGCCGCGGGCTGCACCGAAGTCGGCATGGCGATCGCCGCCAGCGAAACGTTCAGCCAGAAGAATCAGGGTTGCAGCATCGAAGAAGGTGTGGAGGCCTGGCTGGACATCGCCAAGGCCGCCAGATCCGCCGGGATCCGCGCGCAGATCACCATCTCGACGGCTTTCGGTTGTCCCTTCGAAGGCGAAGTGCCTGCCATCCGCGTACGCGCTCTCGCGGAGCGGCTGGCCGCCGGAGAGCCGGATGAGATCGCCATCGCCGACACCATCGGAGTGGCCGTGCCCACGCAGGTCACCGAGCTGGTCGGTCTGCTGCGGGCGTCCTTGCCGCGCGTGAAACTTCGCGCGCACTTCCACAACACTCGCAACACCGGGCTCGCCAATGCCTATGCCGCCATCGAAGCCGGCGTTCGCACTCTCGACGCGAGCTGCGGCGGTATCGGCGGCTGCCCCTTCGCACCCGCCGCGACGGGTAACATACCCACCGAAGATCTCATCTACATGTTGCATCGAATGGGATTCGACACGGGCGTCAACCTGCCTGCGCTGCTCGAAACCAGCCGATGGCTGCAACAGACTCTCGACCACGCCGTCCCCGGCATGGTGCTCAAGGCCGGACTATTTCCGGCACTCAGAAACTGATTCACAAAGGAGTTATTCACGATGGCGATCAAGGTTGGCGACAAGATGCCCATGGGCACGTTGAAGACCAAGACGAAAGATGGAATCCAGGACATCACTACGGATCAGCTCTTCAAGGGCAAGACCGTCGTGCTGTTCTCCGTTCCCGGTGCGTTCACACCGACCTGCGATGCCAAGCATCTGCCGGGCTACGTGCAGCAGGCCGCTGCGATCAAGGCCAAGGGCGTGGACACCATCGCCTGCATGGCGGTGAACGACGTGTTCGTCATGGACGCCTGGGGCAAGCACTCGAACGTCGGCGACAACGTGATGATGCTTGCCGACGGCAATGGCGACTATGCGAAGGCGCTGGGCCTCGAGATGGACGGCCGCGGTTTCGGCATGGGCACGCGCGGCCAGCGCTTCGCCATCGTGGTGAAGGACGGCGTCGCGAAGGATGTCGAGATCGAAGCGCCGAAGGAATTCAAGGTTTCCGCGGCCGAATACATCCTGGGCAAGCTGTAAGTTCTATTTCTTCGAAGCGTCGATGAGCTTTTCCAGCTCCGGCACGATGGTAAAGAGGTCGCCGACGATTCCAATGTCGGCGACCTCGAAGATCGGTGCTTCGCCGTCCTTGTTGATGGCGACGATGGTGCGCGCATCCTTGATGCCGGTGAGATGTTGAATGGCGCCGGAGATGCCTATTGCCACGTACAACTCCGGCGCGATGATCTTTCCGGTCTGTCCGACCTGCATGTCGCTCGGCACGTAACCCGCGTCGACCGCGGCGCGCGAAGCACCAACGGCCGCTCCGAGTTTATCCGCCAGCGAATAGACGAGTTTGAAGGCATCGCTGCTCGCGAGCGCGCGGCCACCCGACACCACCCTGTTTGCACTCTGAAGATCCGGCCGATCGCCGCCGGCGGCGGACAGCGATACGAAACGCGTGTGCGTCGGTAGCGCCGCGGAAGGCGAGGCGGGTTCGACACTGGCGTTGCCGCCGGTACCCGCTGCTTCGAACGAGGCGATACGAATCGTGGCGACTACCTTTTCCCCGGCCACTTCGACCGTGATGATGGCATTGCCAGCGTAGATAGGCCGGCGGAAGCGCGTGGGGCTTTCGATGGCCATGACGTCCGAGACCTGTGGCGCATCGAGCAGCGCGGCAACGCGCGGCATCAGGTCCTTGCCGAACGTGGTCGAGGGTCCGAAGACGTGTGAAAACGGTACTGCCAGCTCGGCGACCTGCGGCGCGATGGTGGCCGCAAGCGCGTGTTCGTGCACGGCGTTGGCCACGTCGATGACCCGCGTGACGCCGGCAATCTGCGCGGCCTGCGCGGGCACGGGCGAACCGGGCGCCGCGAACACGGCCACCACGATTTCACTTCCGGCGAGCGCGGAGGCTGCCTTCACGCACTTGGCCGTGGCGGCGTTCAACCTGCCGCCCGCGTGCTCGGCAATGATGAGTACCTTGCTCATACGAGGCCCCGCTTCGACAGCTCGGCAAACAACTCGCCCGTGTCCTTGACCATGATGCCGCGCTGCCGGCCCGGAGGCGGCTCGGTTTTCTGCGTTTTGACGCGCACCTTGCCGGCGCCGCCGATTTCGCTCAACGGAATGTTGGCGAGCGGCTTGGTCTTGGCCTTCATGATCTCCGGCAGTTTCACGAAACGCGGCTCGTTGAGTCGCAGGTCGGTGGTGATGACCGCCGGCAGATCCACTTCGAGCGTCTCGAGTCCGGCGTCGACCTCGCGAGTGACCTTGGCCGAAGTCTCGGTCAGTTCGAGTTTCGAGGCGAACGTAGCCTGGGGGCGGTTCCACAGGGCCGCCAGCATCTGGCCCGTCTGGTTGTTGTCGTCATCGATGGCCTGCTTGCCGAGGATGACGAGGAACGGCTGTTCGCGCTCCACGAGCTTGAGCATGACTCGTGCGACGTCGAGGGGCTCGAGCGGCGCGTCGGCAACCACGTGCAAGGCGCGTTGCGCACCCATGGCCAAAGCGTTTCGCAGTGTGGCCTGACAATCCGCGGGTCCGATGGTGGCGATGACGACTTCGTCGGCACGCCCGCGCTCCTTGATGCGCAAGGCTTCTTCGATGGCAATGGCATCGAAGGGATTGATGCTGAGCTTGACGCCGTCGAGCGCGACGCCTGAGCCATCCGGCTTCACGCGAATGCGAACGTTGTAGTCGACGACGCGTTTGATTGCGACGAGAATCCGTCGGGGCTGAGAACTTTCCATCGGTTCAAGTGTAGCGAGGTTCGTCGAGGTGTTCGAGGGATGTTGACCTACACGCTCCGGCGTATCGCCGGCCTCGTTCCGACGCTGTTCGTGCTCGTCTCGTTGTCGTTCTTCATCATCCGCCTCGCGCCCGGCGGACCCTTCGATCAGCCCCAGGCGTTGCCGCCCGAGATCCGCGCCAATCTCGATGCCGCGTACGGCTTCGACAAGCCGATGATTTCGCAGTACGGAAACTACCTGGCCGGAGTGGTGCAGGGCGACCTCGGTCCGTCGCTGCGCTACAAGGACTTCACCGTCACCGAGCTCATAGCGCGCGGCCTGCCGCTGAGCCTAACTATCGGGCTGGCGGCAGCCCTGCTGGCGTTCCTCACCGGCGTGCCGCTCGGCGCGTATGCGGCATGGCGCGCCGACTCCAGGGCCGATCACGCCATCATGAGTCTCTCCATGCTGGGTGTGACGCTGCCCGGATTCGTGGTCGGACCGTTGCTGGCGCTGTTGTTCGGCATCTACTGGCCGATATTCCGGGTCGGCGGCTACGAGCCGGGAGTGTGGAGTTTTCTCGTGTTGCCAGTGATCACTCTGGCGCTTCCGGTGTCGGCCTACATCACCCGCCTCATGCGAAACAGCCTCGAGGAAGTGCTGCGCGCGAATTACATCCGCACCGCGCGCGCCAAGGGCCTTGCCGCCGGCGATGTCTTCCTGCGGCACGCGCTGCGTCCGGCGCTGATTCCCGTCGTCAGCTACCTGGGTCCCGCCGTGGCTTTCGTGGTGACGGGCTCGCTGGTGGTCGAGTCGGTGTTTGGTCTGCCCGGGTCCGGCCGCTTCCTCATCCAGGGTGCCGTCGATCGCGACTACCCCATGGTCATGGGAATGATCCTGGTCTACGGCGTGCTCACGTTGTTGTGCAATCTCATCGCGGACCTGCTTTACGCCTGGCTGGATCCGCGCGTGCGACTCACATGAGCCGCCGGACCCGCGCTGCGCTCATCGTGCTCGGCCTGCTTGCCGCGCTGGCGTTGCTTGCGCCGTGGATCACGCCTTACAGCCATGAACACATCGACTGGGAGCGACAGGCGGCGCCACCGCAGCTCGAAGCCGCGCATTGGCTGGGCACGGACCGGCTGGGCCGCGACTTGTTTGCACGCACAATGCAGGCGCTACGCGTCTCGCTGTTGATCGGGGTGCTCGCGGCGCTGGTCAGCGTGTGCATTGGCGTTGCCTGGGGGGCCACGGCGGGCTACGTCGGTGGCCGCGTTGACGCGCTCATGATGCGCTTCGTCGACATCGTCTACGCGTTGCCGTACGTATTCATCGTCATCATTCTTTCGACCATGTTCGAACGCGGCAGCATCGCCGCGCTGTTCATCGCCATCGGCGCGGTCGGCTGGCTCACCATGGCGCGCATCGTGCGCGGGCAGACGCTCGGACTGCGGCGCAGGGAGTTCGTCGATGCCGCCATCGTGAGCGGCGTGCGTACTCCGCAGATCCTCTGGCGGCACATCGTGCCCAATGTCATAGGGCCGGTGATCGCGTACGCGACGCTCGCCATCCCGCAGATGATCCTGTTCGAAAGTTTCCTGAGCTTCCTCGGGCTCGGAGTGCAGGAGCCCTTTGCCAGCCTCGGCAGCCTGATCAACGAAGGCGCTCAGGAAATGGAATCGTCTCCCTGGATGCTGCTGGTACCCGCCACGCTGCTCACGGTGCTGCTCATGACCTTCAACCTGCTCGGCTACGGTTTGCGGGCCACGCTCGAGTCGCGCGATGACTGAAGCGTTTCTGACCGTCGAAGAACTCTCGGTGAGTTACGGCACCACGGCGGCCGTGGAATCCATTTCGCTCGAGATCCTTCCGGGCCGCTGCCTTGGCGTCATCGGCGAATCCGGCGCCGGCAAGACCCAGGCGTTTCTCGCCATGATGGGGCTGTTGCCCGCACAGGCGCGCATTGCCGGCCGCGCACGGCTGGAAGGGCAGGACCTGCTCGGACCCGCCGCGGCTGCACTTCGCGGCCGCAGGGTGGCGATGATCTTCCAGGATCCAATGACATCACTCACGCCCCACATGCGTGTCGGCGACCAGATCGCCGAGCCGCTGGTCACCCACCAGGGATTGAGCTGGCGCGAGGCGCGCATACGCGCCGCAACGCTGCTGGAGCAGGTGCGCATGAACGACGTGCCACGCCGGCTGCGCCAGTATCCACACGAACTGTCGGGCGGCATGCGGCAGCGGGTCATGATCGCCATGGCGCTCGCCTGTGATCCCAAACTACTGATCGCCGACGAGCCTACGACCGCGCTGGACGTGTCCGTGCAGGCGCAGATTCTCGCGCTGCTGCGCCAGGTCGGATCGGAACGGGGCATGGCGCTGGCGGTAGTGACGCACGACATGGGGGTCATTGCCGCGCTTGCCGACGACGTGGCAGTGATGCGTGAGGGCCGCATCGTCGAACGTGGTCCGGTGGCCCGCATCCTGGGCGCACCGGAGCACGCCTACACTCGAGCCTTGTTAGCCGCAACGCCGCGAGTGGATACGCCGGGCGCGGGGATCTCGCGCGCCATCCATCCAGGCGAAGCGGCCGCAGCGCCGAGCCCACTCGCGGTCCACAACCTGCGCGTAGACCACCGATTGCGCACCGGATTGCTGAGCCGGCCGTTGACGCTGGCCGCGGTCGATGGCGTGTCGCTGCGCATCGACGCGGGTGAGGCACTGGGCATCGTCGGTGAGTCGGGCTGCGGCAAGTCGACGCTGAGTCGCGCACTGCTGCGGTTGGGGCCGGTTACCGCCGGCGAAATCGTGTGGTTAGGGCGGCCGATCCAGGACCTGGGCGGCGAAGAACTCAGAACCCTTCGCGCCGGCATGCAGATCGTCTTCCAGGATCCGTTTGCCAGCCTCGACCCGACCATGCGTGTGAACGACATCGTCGCCGAGCCACTGCGCGCGCTGCGACCGGACCTGAACGCCGCGCAACGCGCTTCGAGCGTGGCGGCCATGCTGACCAGTGTCGGCCTCGGACCTGAATACGCTAGCCGCCGCAGCCGCGAACTTTCCGGTGGCCAGTGCCAACGCGTGGCAATCGCGCGCGCCATGATCCTCGAACCGCGACTGCTGGTGTGCGACGAAGCGGTCAGCGCGCTCGACGTGTCGATTCAGGCGCAGCTGCTGGAGCTCTTCGCAGCGATCAAGCGCGGCCACGGCACCAGCATACTTTTCGTGAGCCACAATCTCGCCGTGGTGCGGAAGCTCTGCGAGCGCGTGCTCGTGATGTACCTCGGACGCGTGGTCGAGGAGGGGCCCACGGAAGAAGTGTTCCTGCGGCCCCGGCATCCGTACACGCGCATGTTGTTAGAGTCGGTGCCGCTGCTCGATCCGGCGCGTGAACGCGCCCGCCTGGCGACACTCGAAGTGCGGGGAGAAACACCCTCGGCGGTCGATCGCCCGACCGGATGTCATTTCCATACGCGATGTCCGGCCGCTCAGCCCATGTGCGCTGACCGCAGTCCAGAGCCGGAAGACGTTGCGAAATCGCACCAGGTGGCCTGCCTGCGGTGGCGCCAGATCGCATCAGATATCGTGAAATAGCCCGGATTCCGGCACGCCTGGCTGCGCAAGGCTCCCGGGTTCGCGTTATTCTCCAGCCCCTGTTTTTCTGATCTTTTACGGTAGCGCCATGTCCCCCGAAACCCAGATCCGTCCCAGCGAAGGCCTGCGTCACGTCAAGTACGAGATCCGCGGCCGGCTCGCTCGACGCGCCCAGGAGCTGGAACGCCAGGGCTACGAGATCGTGCCGCTGAACATCGGCAATCCCGGTGCCTTCGGCTTTCGCACGCCCGAGACCATGCGCCTGGCCATGATCGAGAACATGGCGGTGGCCGAAGGTTATTGCCATCAGAAGGGAATCTTCCCGGCGCGTGAAGCCGTGGTCATGCAGCAGCAGCTGCGCGGCGTCACCGGCATCAGCGCCGAAGAGGTGTTCATCGGCAATGGCGTGAGCGAGCTCATCGACCTCTGCCTGCGTGCGTTGCTCAACGAGGGCGACGAGGTGCTGATCCCGAGCCCTGACTACCCGCTGTGGTCCGCGGCGGTCACGCTGAATGGCGGCAAGGCCATCTACTATCCGTGCCGTCCCGAAAACGACTTCGTACCCGACCCGGCGGAGATCGCCTCGCTGGTCACGCGCAAGACGCGCGCCATCGTGGTCATCAACCCTAACAACCCGACCGGCGCGGTCTATCCGCGCGCGGTGTGCGAGGGCATCGCGCGCCTGGCGGAAACCAATAAGCTCGTGGTGTTCAGCGACGAGATCTACGACCAGATGACGTATGAAGGCGTCGAGTCCATTCCAATGGCGACCCTGGTGCGCGACACCGTGTGCTGCACGATGTCCGGCCTGTCGAAAATCTATCGTGCCTGCGGCTATCGCGTCGGCTGGGCTGCGTTCTCCGGCAACCTGCGCGGCGCCGGCGACTATCTTTCCGCGCTCGAACTGCTGTCGTCATTGCGGCTGTGCTCGAACGTGCCGGCGCAATGGGCCGTGCAGACCGCGCTCGGCGGCTACCAGAGCATCAAGGAACTGCTCGCACCCGGCGGCCGGCTGTTCGAATCCCGCCGCGCCATTCTCGAAGCCACGTCCGGGAGCCGCTTTCTCTCGCTCGCGCCGCCCAAGGGTTCCATGTACGCGTTCGTGCGCGTGAAGACGGAAGAGTTGCCCAGCTTCGACGACCAGACTTTCGCGCTCGACCTGCTGGAGCAGAAGCACGTTCTGCTCGCGCCAGGCACCAGCTTCAATGTTCCGTATCGCGATCACTTCCGCACCACGCTGCTGCCGGATGCGGCGCTGCTCAAGAAGGTGTTCGCTCGCATCGACGAGCTGCTTTCCGCGTACGCCAGCCAGAGTGCCGGCGGGGCACCGCGTGTCGTCCACGCGGAATCGCGATTCAAGCCATAAGTCATTGAACGTTTATTGAACAGCAAGCGACTTCCGGCCCCCATATTCGATGGCCTGAACGCGGGCGCGACGCTGATCGTGCCAAGCCCGCAACGCCAGGCTGCGGTTCGCGCCGCCTGGGTACAAGCACAGCGTGACGCCGGCCTGACGTGGTGGAACACGCCACGCATCCTGACCTTTGGCCAGTTCGCGGAACGATTGCTTCAGGACCAATGGGCGCGCGCCAATCTCACTGATCGATTGCTGCCCGCCGGCGCGGAGTGGGCCTGCATCCGTGAATCACGCCGCGAGGCGGGAGGTGCCGCCGAGGCGCGCGCGTTGCAGAATTCCGTGCGCACGCTTTTCGACTGGCGCATCGCGGCTTCTCCGCGCGTGCTCGGACTCTCACCGGAATCAGAATTGCTCAGCGACGCGCTGGCCGCGCTCGAGCGGCTGTCGGTCGAACAGAATCGCAAGCCCATGCGCGCGTGGCTCGACGAGCTGCAGCCGCCGTCGGAGAAATTGCTGGCCGCAGGCGTTGCCAATCTGCCAACCGCTGCGCGCGACACACTGCGCCGGCTGGGCGCGCTGGAAACATCTTCCATTTCCGGAGTCGACGCGAGCGCCACGCCGGTCTCCATCGCGACGGCCCAGAACGACGAGCACGAGCTCGAATTGATCGCTTCGTGGTGCCGCACCGAACTCGAAAGGGATCCCGGACGGCGGCTGCTCATCGTCGATGCGAAGCTTCGTCAGCGTCGCGGCCTGTACGAACGCCTGCTGTCGCAGACGCTGGCGCCGTCCGAGTGGATCACGCCCATTGCGCGCAGCGCATCAACCGTGTATGCGATCGAAGGCGGCCGGCCGCTGGCCGATTTCCCACTGATCTCCCATGCGCTGCTGACCTTGCAGCTGCTGACCGGACGATTGCGATTCGACGAAGTCGTGCGCTGGTTGCGAATGCCATTTCTCGACACCGGTGACGTCATGGCCGGCGCCGCCGTCGAAGCGATCCTGCGCGAAGGAAGAAAGCTCGAGTTCACGGGCGAGGAGCTTGCCGACTCGCTTGAACGTGCGAAGGGTGTCGCAACAGGCGCTCTCGCGGCGCGCCTCCGCGTGGCGCTGATGACGCTGGCAGGGCCGCGCCGCACGCCCGCCGAGTGGTCGCCGCACCTGCTCATCGCACTTCGACAGTTGGGCTGGCACGGCGCGCGCGCGTTGCGCAGTGACGAGCAGCAGACTGTGAATCGCTGGCACGTGTTGCTCGACGAATATTCGGCGCTTGGGCCGTGGCTGGCGCAGCCAACCGCTTCCGAAGCCGTGACAACGCTGGCCGACCTGGCACGGGAACGGAAGTTCGACGCGGCCAGTGTCGAAGCGCCCGTGACCCTGACTGAATCGCACGACGACCCGGTGGTGCGCTACGACGGAATCTGGGTGGCTGGGCTCGATGCGGCGCAATGGCCGCCGGCGCCTCGACCCGATCCATTCATTCCGCTTCGCCTGCAAGTGGCCGCCGGAGTCCCCTGGGCCAGCGCCTCCGCGCAAACCACTGCCGCAAAGGCCTCGCTCGCGGCGTGGCGTTCGAGCACGGACCATCTGATTTGCTCCTGGGCGCGCCTCGAAGGTGACGCCCACCGCTCGCCGAGCCCCTTGCTGATTCACTTGCGCGAACGCAACGAGTACACGCCCGAATCACACGTCGTCCCGCTGGCGGTCGCCCTGCGCCGCCCCGAGCTGGAAGTGTTCGAGGACGAGCAGGGCGTGCGCGTGGATACCAGCCAGACGGTTGCCGGCGGCGTCAAACCACTGGCGTTGCAGGCCGAATGCGGATTCCGCGCCTACGGCGAAATGCGCCTCGCCGCCGCTGTGCTCGAGACTCCCGCACCCGGCCTCGATGCGCGAGAGCGCGGCATGCTCCTGCACAAGGCGCTCGAGCTCGTCTGGAGCAAGCTCGATCATTTCACGTTGACCGTAACCGAGACCCAGGTGCTGCGACCGACCATCGCGGACTCGGTCGCCGCCGCGGTGGTTGCCGTATTCCGTGGCTACGTACCCGTTGAGTTGCGTCCGGCAGTCGACCGCGAAACGTTACGGCTCGAGAGGCTCATCGCAAACCTGCTCGACCGCGAACGCACGCGCGCGTCGTTTACGGTGGAAGTCCTCGAGGCGCGCCGCGAGGTCAGTATCGCGGGCGGG
>Ga0190271_10003143_pt1 | contig 10275 bp, 8 predicted proteins | sample Popmic356T_FD_133747 | JGI IMG/M metagenome (GOLD analysis project Ga0190271, IMG submission 133747) | Populus adjacent soil microbial communities from riparian zone of Weber River, Utah, USA - 356 T | ecosystem: Environmental > Terrestrial > Soil > Riparian zone | place: USA: Utah | collected... | reverse complement strand
GTTCCGCCCGCCCGTTTCCAAAAAGCCGCGCATTGTGGTGGGGGGTGAATTCCGTGTCAATTCAGGAGCCTGGAATACGGAGGCGGTTGGCACCCCCACCCCCGGAAAGATCACCACGTACCAAGAATCCGACCCCAGCGAGACCGGGGTCAGTTGTTCGCCGATTCCCTCGCCCCAGGCCGACCTTCCGGCTACGAAAATGGGCACATCTGCTCCCAATGTGGCCCCTATTGCCGCCAATTGCGCCGAAGTCAGGCCGACGCCCCAAATTTGGTTCAGCGCCACCAGCACGGTGGCGGCATCCGAGCTACCCCCGCCCAGCCCGCCGCCCATGGGAATTCGCTTCTGCACGGAGATTTCGGCCCCCAAAGGAGTGCCTGACGCCTGTTTCAGCGCTTGGGCCGCCCGGACAACCAGGTCCTCGGACTCCGCCACGCCGGCCGCACCTCGCGGACGGGTAATTCCGCCGTCGGTCCGGACAGTGATTTCCACCCGATCGCAGAGATCCAGCAGCTGGAACACGCTTTGAAGCTCGTGGTAGCCGTCGGCCCGACGCCCGACGATGTGCAGCATCAGGTTCAGCTTGGCCGGGGCAGACCAGACCGAATGACTCACGGCTGCCAGCGATCGACCAGCAGTTTCATGCGCGCGCCATCGCGCGTCGCCGTGAGTCGCTGCGGAAGCGAAAATCCCAGCGCAGGCGCACGCGCATCGATGCTGATGCGCCAGCCGGCCTGCTCGATGACGGAGATCGCGCCGTTGGCTTCAGCCACGGTCGATTCTCCCGGCGCCGGAACCCCCAACAGCCACCAGCGCAATTCCGCCAGCGGCAAAGAGAAGCCGAGACGTTTCTCGAGTTCGGCGCGCGCCGCGCCACCGTCGAGATGATCGCCGCCACTCGTGTCGATGCTGAGTTCCTCGCCATCCAGGGCGACGCGTACGCCACCCATGCCCATGGGGCCGTCGAGCGCGAGATCAGAGCGTTGTGGCTGCTGCTGGTATCTCAAACTGCCGGAAAATCCTTCACCTTTAGCGACTACGGCGACCCTGCCGGTGAGTGAATAGGCGTCGAGTGTTTCGAGAGCGGCGCGTTGTTCGGGCCAGGGAGCGTCCGCACCCGGACCGATTACCTTTCCCGGCGGCGCCGTGCGGCAGCCGGCCAGAACGATCGCCAGCGCAATGGCGCCGAGCGCGGTGCGCGCGCCTGCGCGTACCATGCGGACCCCTAACTACCCACGCCGGTGGTGGAGATGGGATGAGATACCTTCTCGGGCGCGGTCGTTTCGGGTGGTTTGACGGCTGGCGCCTCGCCGGGCGGATCGGCGGGTTTCGCGGGCTCCGGATCCAGCTTGGCGCCGGTGAGCCGCTCGATGGTGGCGCGCAGTGGCTTGGAATCCGGCGAGCGCGCCAGCGAACGCGCCCACAGCGCACGCGCTTCGGCCTGTTTGCCGCTCACCCACAGACACTCGCCCCAGTGCGAGGCGATCTCCGCGTCCGGGAAGATGCGGTAGGCCCGCTCCAGGTGCGGCAACGCCGCGGGAATGTCGCCGCGCCGGAACAGCACCCAGCCCAGGCTGTCGAGGAAAGCAGGATTGTCGGGTGAGGCGGCCAGCGCCTTGCGAATCAGCGACTCGGCGCGCGGCAGTTTCTGGTTGCGGTCGGCCAGTGAATAACCGAGTGCGTTCAGCAAGCTGGCGTCCTCGGGACGATCCTTGAGCAAGCTTTCGAAGTTCTTGATCGACTCGCGCGCGAGCCCGGCCTTGTCCTGGATCAGCGCGATCTGGTAGCGCACGCCGGGATGTGCGGGATAACGCTCGAGCGCAAGCTGCAGCAGGGCAATGGCTTCGTTCGACTTGCCGGTGTCTTCGAGCAATGCTGCCTTGGCGAATTCGACATCGAGCGCTTCAGAGCGCTCCTTGGCGGCGTATTCATCGAGCATCCGGAAGGCTTCCGCGCGCTCGTTCTTTTTCATGAGCAGGCGCGCGGCGCGGCCGCGCACCAGCAGGCCGGCGCCGGCTTCCACCAGCCGGCTGTAACCCTCGAGCGCGAGGTCGGTGCGGCCTTCGCGTTCGGCGATCGACGACAGGTAGAAGAATGCCTCGCCCGCGACTTCCGGCGATGAGATCAAACTACCGAAGCGGCGCCCGGCTTCGGGCATGTTGCCCATCTGGTAGTCGAGCTTGCCGAGGCGCAGGTCGGCTTCATCCCGCACCGAGGCATCGGCCCGCAGGCTCTCGAGCTCCTGGCGCGCCTCGTCGAGTCGATCGAGCCGCAGGAGCGTATCGGCATAGGCGAAGCGTTGCGTCTCGGGCTCGAGCGCCGCAGCTTCCTGGGCGATTGCGATGGCCGCGACCGCGTCTCCTTCGGCCGTCAGCACCCGTGCGAGTTGCGCGCGGGCATCACCCGAAGCCGGATCGCTCGTCAACACCCGATCGGCAAGTTTGTGCGCCGTCGTGAAATCGAAGTTCTCGAGTGCCAGGTCCACGCCGGCGATCAGCAGCTTTTCGGAGACTTCCGGAGATTCGAGCATCGGCCGCAGTGCATCCAGCGTGATGGCCGAGCCGCCGGCGTCGCTGAGCTTGCCGATGAGTTCGACCAGGGCGGCATCTCCGCCCAGGGCATGGGTACGCAAGATGGCAGTACCGGCATCGTCGGGTTTGTAGAGTTGCACCGACGCCAGTGCGACTGCCGCAGCGGCATCAGCACGCTCCGGATCGAGCTTCTGCCAACGGCGCGCGGTCTTCTCACTGGCGGCAATCTGCTGGCATTCCGCGGCGACCTTGTTCGCACGTTCGGAAATCTTGGCGTCGTTGGTGCCAAGGGCGGCCTTGAGGTAGCGGTCCGTACCGCCACGACAGTCGCCGCGCGACAGCGCCATGTCGGCCAGAACCAGGTCGGCATGGTCCGAGTTCGTGGTGGACAGGGCACTCCCGGCGGCCGGCAACAGTGCGGCCAGGACCAGGAGGAGTGCTTTTTGAGCGGGGATTCGTGGCATGGAGGGCACTATATCTCGACCCGCGCCCCTTACAATGGTTCGCGTGAAAGACTCGATTCGACTGCGCCTCGAAAAAATGGTGGACCGATACGAAGAGATCGGGCACTCGCTGGCTGATCCCGCGGTCATTGGCCGACAGCGAGATTTCCGTGACCTGTCGGTGGAATATGCCCGGCTCACGCCGGTCGCCGAGAAGTTCGGCGCGTTTCGCGCCCTGGAACGCGAGCTCGCGTCGGCGCGTGAAATGGAAAATGACAGCGACCCGGCGATGCGCGGCATGGGGAGCGAGGAAACCGCCCGCCTCGGTCCGCTCATCGAGCAGGCCGAAGACGCGCTGAAGATGCTGCTGATCCCGCGCGATCCGCGCGACGACAAGAACATCTACCTCGAAGTGCGCGCCGGCACCGGCGGCGACGAGGCCGCGATATTTGCCGGCGACCTGTTCCGAATGTACTCGCGTTACGCCGAGACCCACGGTTTCACCGTGGAAGCGTTGTCGGAAAATCCCGGCGAACACGGTGGATACCGTGAAATCATCAGCCGAATCGCCGGCAACGGCGCGTTCGCCCGCTTCAAATTCGAATCCGGCGTGCATCGCGTGCAGCGAGTTCCGGCGACCGAGGCGCAGGGACGCATCCACACTTCGGCCGTGACGGTGGCCATCCTGCCCGAGCCCGACGAAGTCGAAGCCACCGATCTCAATCCGGCCGAGCTGCGCATCGACACCTATCGTGCGTCGGGTGCGGGTGGCCAGCACGTCAACAAGACCGAGTCGGCGATTCGCATCACCCACTTGCCCACCGGCATCGTGGTCGAATGCCAGGACGAACGCTCGCAACACAAGAATCGCTCGCGCGCCATGGCGCTCATGAAGGCAAAACTCATTGCGGCCGAGCAGGAGAAACGCGAAAGCGAAGTGGCGCGCAATCGCAAGCTGCAGGTGGGCACCGGCGACCGCTCCGAACGCATCCGTACTTACAACTTCCCGCAGGGTCGCGTGACCGACCACCGCATCAATCTCACGCTCTACAAGCTCGGCGACATCATGCAGGGCAAGATCGACGAGTTGCTGGAGACGCTGCAGCACGAACACCAGGCCGAGCAACTCGCCGAGGAAGAGCAGCGAGGAGCTGCGTGAGGCGCGGCCGACGGCCATGAACCGCGCGAATCAGGCTTCCGTAGCGGCTTTTTCGCCTGCCTCTGCGCCGGTTCTCACCGTGCCGAGCGCCACCGGCATCGACGTCGGGCTGGTGCTCGCCGGTCCGGGCGCGCGCACCATCGCGTTCATCCTCGACTGGATGATTCGCGGCTGCCTCGCCACCGCCTGGCTGCTGCTGGTCACCTGGGCCATCACGGGCGACCTCGGGATGGACGTGCCCCGTGACAGCGAGACCCTGTGGATCCTCGTCGGTGCGGTTCCATCCACGACTATCTACTTTCTGTACCACCCGGCGCTCGAAGCGCTCATGGATGGACGGACGCCGGGCAAGCGCATGACCGGCCTGCGTGTGCTGACGCCGGAAGGCCACGTACCGACCACCGGTGCGCTGCTGACGCGCAATGTGTTCCGGATCATCGACTCGCTGCCCGGCTTCTACGTCGTGGGACTGTTGCTCGTGATCTTCGGGCCGAAACATCAGCGCTTCGGCGATCTCGCGGCCGGCACCGTCGTTGCGCTGGAGCGCGCGCCCTTTCTCGAGAAGATGGCGCGGCTGCGTGGCACGGGCGGCGATGCCTGGCAGGAAGTCCGGCAGCGCGCCGCCGCCCTGAGCCGTCAGCACGGCGACGTGGGCGAGGCGCTGGCCGTGGTCGATGACTACCGCCTGGCGGCACGCGCGCTAGGCGACACGCGCGCGAAAGCAGGCGCGGTCTCGTCCGAGCATCTCGAGGCCACCTACGCGGACCTGCACGATTTCGTTCACCGACCCGCGCGCCGACCCCTGATGGTGTTGTGGTCGGTGCTCCGCGACCAGGTGCCGGCGGCGATGTACACGATGCGGGTACACGTGCTCGCGGTGACGCTGTTGTTCCTGATCGCGGGAGTCGCGGGCTTCTGGCTGGTAAACACCTACCCGGATCTCATCGCGATGTTTGCGAGCCGCCAGCTCATCACCACGGTGGAACGCGGCGAGTTGTGGACCGATGGCCTGCTGAACGTGACACCTTCGGCGGTGTTGTCCGTGACCATCCTGACCAACAACATCGTGGTCTCGTTGTTCGCCTTCTGCTCCGGGATCGTCTTCGGACTCGGCACTTTCTATATCGTGGGGCTCAACGGCCTTTCGCTGGGCGCCATATTCGCGCTGACCGGACAGCATGGGCTCGCCGGCAGATTGTTCGACTTCGTGGTCGCGCACGGCTGCGTGGAGCTGTCGTGCATCTGCATTTCCGGCGCGGCCGGTTCACTGCTCGGCGAGGCGCTGGTGCGTCCCGGAGCGCTGAACCGCGGTGAGGCCTTCCGCAATGCCGCGCGCGAAGGCATGCGCGTGATGTTCGTGGTCACGCTGTTGCTGCTGGTCTGCGGCTTCATCGAAGGTTACGTGTCGCCGGATCCCGAGATTCCCCGCTGGGCGCGCGTCACCATCGGCGTGGGGTACTGGCTGTTCATGGTGTCGTTGCTGCGCGGCTATGTGTTCGGACGCAGCCGCGGCGGCGACCCCGTCAACGCGTGAGCCGGACGCGTCAGACGCGCTTGCGCCGTCGCAGTTGTAGATAGGCGTCGAACACCGCCCGGTCCAGCGCGTCGTCGGCCTCGTCGAGCACCACCACACCCTGGTGGCGCATTGACGCCACCTGCTCCTGGGCACGCTGCCGATGGGCACGCGCGGCGAGCGCCACGGCAGGATCGCGCCACTCGACCGCCGCGGCGCGCGACAGGCGCGTGATCTCGGCGGCGTGCGGTGAGGCGACGATGGGCATGTGCCGCGGCACCAGGGCCTTGAGGGCCTGCATGAGCTGTTCGTTGCGCGCGGGTTCGGCGAGATCCGTGAGCCACACGACCAGCCCACGGTGCCGCAGCATGCGTCGTACCTGGATGGCGGCGGCGACCGGGTTCGGTTCGCCCCGTTCCGGACCGAGCGCCTCGAGCGCGCGCCGCAGGCGTGTGACCGCGCGCATGCCGCGATCCGGCAGGCAGGCGCCCAGCGTGCGCTCCGCGTAGACCAGCAGGCCCACGCGGTCTTCGACGGACACCGCGTGTTCGGCGAGTCGCGCCGCGACGTTCGCGTACAGGCCGAGACGATCGAGGTCGCCGGCGCGCACGCGGCTCGCGCGGCTGGCATCGATCACCAGCAGGATTTCCAGGTGTTGTGCCTCGCTGTACTCGCGCGACACCAGCGAGCCGCGACGCGCCGTTGCCTTCCAGTCGATGCGCGACAAGGCATCGCCGCTGGAGTATTCGCGCAGTTGCAGCAGTTCCACGCCGGAACCAGGCAGGCGGCGCGGCGTGTCGCCGGCAGACTCGCCCGCGATGGCGCGCGCGCCGCGCGGCAAGCTGTCGGGCGCAACGGCGAAGGCGACATCCTGCGGCAGTGTGCGCGTCCACCAGGCGAGCGAGAAACGGCCCAGCAATCTCGCCGGCACGTCCGCGAAGCGGCCAGCACCCAGCCGCAGCGGCAGCAGCGTGACCGGATCGAGCAATTCTCCGTCCAGCGGCAATTCGATCTCGCGCACCTCTTCCGACTGACGCACGGCGGCCGGCAGCACGCGCGCATACTGAACCCGGAGGGCGCGTCGACGGTTGTGTTCGAATGCGTAGGCGCCAGCGACCGGACGCCCGAGCTTGAGCCGCGACTCGAAATGCATGCGAACCGAAACCCGCGTGCCGTGCTGATACCAGGCTTCGATCGCCAGCCCGCCAAGCAACAGGAAGGCCGGGAACAACCATGCACCCGAGAAAGCGGAATCGTCCGACCAGGTCCCGGCGATGCCTAACAAGGCAGTCAGCACGACGAACATGTAGCCGCGGACCGAGAAGTGCATCGGGGTTGCCTATCTGGGAACCGCGGTGGCTTCGAGGATCGCGCCCACGACGCCGAGGTCGGTGTCGCCGTCGAGTGCCGCTTCGGGTTTGAGCACCAGCCGGTGCGCCAGCACCCAGCGCGCGACTGCCTGCACGTCGTCCGGCGCGACGAAGTCGACGCCGCGCAATCCGGCGTGTACGCGGGCCGCGCGCAACAGCGCCAGCGCACCGCGCGTCGAGAGGCCGAGAGCCACGCGCGGGTGTTCACGCGTGGCGCGTGCCAGGTCCAGCACGTAGTTCGACAGTGCCTCGGAGACATGCAGCGCGCTCGCGGCCGCGCGGGCCTGGTGCAGCAGTGTGCGATCGACGAGGCCGATATCGGCCGGAATCGGGTCGCGCGCTTCGAGCTCGGTGCCATAACGCCGCAGGATCTCGCCTTCCGCGGCGCGCTCGGGATAGGCCATGTCGATGCGCAGCATGAAGCGATCGAGCTGTGACTCCGGCAGTGGATAGGTGCCCTCGAAGTCGCGCGGATTCTGAGTGGCCAGCACCAGGAAATCCTCGGGCAGCGGGTAGTGGTCGCGCTCCGAGGAAACCTGCCGCTCTTCCATGGCCTCGAGCAGCGCCGACTGCGTCTTCGGACCGGTGCGATTGATCTCGTCCACCAGCAGCACGTCGGCGAACAGCGGACCCCGCCGGAACACGAACTCGTTCTTCGAGGAATCGAAGACATGCGTGCCGACAATGTCGCTGGGCATGAGGTCGGCGGTGCCCTGCACTCGCTTGAACTCACCGCCGAGCACCCGTGCCAGCGTCTTCGCCAGCAGTGTCTTGCCGAGTCCCGGCGGGCCCTGCACCAGCACGTGGCCACGGGCGAGCAGCGCGATACACAGCGCGCGGACCACGTCCTCGGCGCCAATGATGACGCGTGCCAGTGCGCGCTGCACGGATTGCTCGAAGGTTGCGACCGTCGTATTCATGTTTTGATTCTTCGTTCCAGGTTATCGAGAAGATTCTGCAACGGCACCAGCGGCAGCTTGCGCGATGCGTGCGCATCGGCGTACCAGGCTTTGAGCTGGTCCAGCTCCTGCGGCAGTATCGCCGCGTGGCGCTCCAGCCAGTGCCACAATTCGCCGCGCTCCTTGCCTGGCAGGCCATTTGCGCCGCGCGCCGCGCGCGCCACGCCGGCGAAAAAATGCTCGAAGAGTTGCTGCGCCTGCTGCCCCGGCGCCACGGTGCGCGCGATGAGTCCGCCGGCAAAACGCACCAGCTCCGCTTCAGAAGGATCGTGGCGCGCGATCGCCGGGGCACGCAGTCGCGTTCCGCCCATTACCCAGACCAGCCACAGCCCGAGTGCGATGAAAATGGTCTTGTAGAGGCGCGGATCGCGGTAGAAACGCGCCGAATCGTAACTCGCCGAGAGGCCCTGGCGCAGATCGTCGAACAGCACCACGCCGTCGCTCGCCATCGTGACACTCACGATGTTCGCCATGAGGCGCGCGTTGTCGTCGTTGCCGATCGCACGATTGGTGAACAAGGTGCCGCCGGCGGCCAGCAGGATGCGGCCGGCGCCCACGCGTTGTTCGAACAGCGCGCCCTCGCCTTTCGCATCGCGTGCCAGCGTGAGGACGAAATTGTCGTAGGGAATGCGCAGCGACCATTCCTCCGGCGGATAGTCGGTTTCGAGGCCCAGGGTGCGCACGCCTGCCAGCAGTGCGTGAGGCCCGGTCGCCTTCAACGGCATTCTCTCCGGCACTGGTATGTTGCCGTTGAACGGGCGGACCTCTTCGATGTCGTCCGCCGATTCGTCGTCCTTCCTGGCGTCGCGCTCATCGGCCTCGCGCACGCGTTGCGAAAGCGGCGTGTCGTCAAGACGTGCTTCCCGCACGTCGCGAGTCTCGAACTCGATCGCGGTCAGTGATTCGACATCGCCCACGGTGCCCGATTCGCGACCGGCGGCCCAGCCCGGCTGGTCCAGCAGGGCTGCGTTGATGAGCAGCGTATTGCCGCGCCGCACCCACGCATCGAGCGCCGCGAACTCGTCGCTGTTGAAGACTTCGACGCCAGGCAAGGTGAGGATCAGCAGATTGCCGCGCGGGAAGACATCGAGATCGTCGAGCGCGGTGTATCGCTCGCGAAAGGAACGAACTCGGACTCCGGAACGTTGCAGCCATTCGTACAGGCCCGCATAACCATTACCGCGCCGTTCCGCGCTGGTGGGCCGCGCCGCATCGGCGTCGGGATCGAGTGACGGAGCCGGTCTCAACCACAGTCCGTAGAACGCGCCGAGCGCGCCCAGCGCCAGCAAGAACGTGATGCCACGTTCACGCATCAGCGCCGCTCCGCCGGCAATTGCGCGAACTTGCCGAGCAGCTCGCGCGCCCGTTCCACCGCGTTCTCGATGGCGGCTTCGGGCGGCGGTTGCGCGCCATATCGCACCTGTTCCGCGGTGGCGGCCACCCGTGTCAACTCCGCGCGATCGGCGTCGGACTCGAGTCGCGCGCGGCGCGCGAGATCGGCGGCGGTCAGCCCTTCCGGCGCCGGCAGACGTTGCGCACGCGACAGCGCCTCGCCCAACAATCTGAGCAACATGCCGGGCCGTTCAGTGAGCGGCGCGGCGAATACGTCCGTGAGCATGAGCCGGCGACGCCATTCCGCGGTGAGCGCGGCCCGGCGGTCCGCGCGGCGTACGCCGCCCAGCAGGCCCAGCGCACGCAACTCCGACCAGATCACGTACAGCACCAGCGCAATGACCAGCGTGTAACCCAGGTAGGTAATCGCCTGCGCCACTCCTTCGCTGGTCCTGAACTGGCGACTCAGTTTTTCCAGCCAACCGGCTTCGTCGTTGTCCTTCCGCTCTTCGAATTTCTGCTTGAGCCAGCGCTTGAAGCGCTCCCAGCGCGTCGCGCCTTCCTGTCCGCGTTCTCCGAGCTCGGCCAGCACCGGAGCCAGGATTTCCTGGTCCGGTGCGGCACGGCGGGCTTCGGCTTCGCGGGCGCGCGTGACGAGTACGGCGAGTACCCGCAGGCTTTCCGAGGAAATCTCCTCCCGCCGCTCACCAAGCGTGCTCGGTAACAGGTCGCGCCAGGGCGCTTTTTCCAGCGCGGGAAGCAGATCCGGACAGCGCCGCTTGATGCGCTCGACGCCGATATCGCTGCGCGCATCCAGCCGCGCGCGACAGGCATCGATGGCGCGTAGCGCCGCATCGTCGGCGCCAGCATCGGCGGCGCCGGCCTCGGCTGCGAGCAACAGGCCTGCCAACAGCAACCACCGCCTCATGGCAACGCTCCACGCCGCTGCTGGTCGCGCAGCTTCAGAT
>Ga0190271_10003142_pt1 | contig 10275 bp, 13 predicted proteins | sample Popmic356T_FD_133747 | JGI IMG/M metagenome (GOLD analysis project Ga0190271, IMG submission 133747) | Populus adjacent soil microbial communities from riparian zone of Weber River, Utah, USA - 356 T | ecosystem: Environmental > Terrestrial > Soil > Riparian zone | place: USA: Utah | collected... | reverse complement strand
TTCCTGCGCGTCGGAATGGAGGACCCGGTGAAGTTCCAGAGCGTCTACACGGGCAACCCCTACGTCCCTACGGTGCTGATGACCGGTGACGGTGAGGTCGCGCCGCGCGCAACCGACAGCAACATCCGTATCCACCGCTTCACGGCGGCCCCGATCCTCGATGCGACGGTGGCACAATGACGATCGAGCAAGACCAGAAGGTGCTGCGCGAGGTCGTCCTCAACCAGCTCACCACCGGCGAGAACCACGCGTACCGAATGTGGTTGCCGCCGTTGGCCGATCCCACCCCCGTCAACGAACTCATCGCCCGCGACTACGACCGCCGCGCGCTTCGGATCGGTCTGGGCGTCATGGACGAGCCGCGCAGACACCGGCAGGAAGTGTGGGGCATCGACATCTCGACCGCGGCCGGCAACATCGCCGTCGGCGGCGCCCCGCAAACAGGCAAGTCGACGTTCCTGCAGACCCTCATCCTGGCGGCCGCCGCGTCGCATACCCCACGCCAGCTGCAGTTCTACTGCGTCGACATGGGCGGTGGCGGCCTGATGTACATCGAGGACCTGCCGCACGTCGGCGGCGTCGCCACCCGTGCTGAGCCCGACCGCGTCAACCGCGTGGTCGCCGAAGTGAAAGCCGTTCTGCGGCAGCGGGAGCAGACGTTCAAGCAGTTCCGGGTCGGCTCGATGGCCGACTACCGGCAGATGCGTGAGGATCCGAACAGTCCGGCATCGGCGGACCCGTTCGGTGACGTCTTCCTGGTCATCGACGGCTGGCCGGCGTTCTCCGCAGAGTTCACCGACCTCGAAGCCGTCGTTCAGGATCTCGCGGGACAGGGCCTGGCGTACGGCGTGCACACCGTGATCTCCACGCCGCGCTGGACCGAGCTGAAGGCCCGGGTGCGCGACTATCTCGGCACCAAGGTGGAGTTCCGGCTCGGCGACGTCAACGAGACACAGGTCGACCGCATCACCCGCGAGATCCCGCTGAACCGTCCCGGCCGTGCCATCTCGAGCGAGAGACACCACTTGATGATCGGGGTGCCACGGCTGGATGGGGTGCACAACGCCGAGGGCCTGGTGCCCGCGATCTCGGCCGCTGTCGAGGAGGTCGCCGCGCGACACACCGATGAGGCCCCGCGGGTGCGCGTGCTGCCCGACCGGATCCATCTGCATCAGCTGGACCCCGACCCACCCGGCCCGGAATCGGACTACCGCACCCGCTGGACCATCCCCGTCGGCGTGCGCGAGTCGGATCTGACCGTTGCGCACAACCACATGCACACCAGCCCACACCATCTGATCTTCGGCGCCGCCAAGTCGGGCAAGACCACCATCGCACACGCCATCGCCCGCGCGATCTGTGCCAGGAACAGCGCCGATCAGGTGCGGTTCATGGTCGCCGACTACCGGTCCGGTCTGCTCGAGGCGGTCCCCGATACGCATCTGCTCGCAGCCGGGGCGATCAACCGCAACCACACCACGCTCGAGGCGGCGATCAAGGCGTTGGCCATCAACCTGACCAAGCGGCTCCCGCCGGCCGAGCTGACCCCGTCGCAGCTGCGTGCACGGTCCTGGTGGACCGGACCGGACGTCGTCCTGCTGGTCGACGACTGGCACATGATCGTGGCGGCAGGCGGAATGATGTCGCCGATGGGCCCGCTGGCGCCGCTGCTCCCGGCGGCCGCTGACATCGGCTTACACATCGTCGTGAGTTGTCAGATGAGCCAGGCGCACCGGGCCACATTGGACAAGTTCGTCGGCGCCGCGTACGGGGCGGGGACGCCGACCATGTTCCTTTCCGGGGAGAAACAGGACTTCCCGTCGCGAGAGATCCTGGTCAAGAAGCGGCCACCTGGCCAGGCGTTTTATGTGACGCCAGACGGGAAGGAAGTCATCCAGGCGGCGTATGTGGATCCACCGGAAGAAGATGTGTTCGTAGCACCCTCTGGCGACGGCTAGTATTGATTTCGAGGACGTCTAGCAAAGGCATTGCGAACGGCGAGAGCAGTCGCACCGGGGAACCCTGAGCGCCCTCTCAGTTAATTTCTGCCGGTCGGAGGACGGCCGATTCCATCCATGTGTTTCAACACAGGCGAGGAGTACAGCAAATGCAACCATTAAGCCACAACGCAGGTGCTGCAGGGGTTGGCAGTGAGGTCGCCGCAAACGGCGCCCGTGGTCTGGCCACGGGAACTGCTGCCACCGCAGAGGTGAGCGCACTCGCTCCGGCGGGCGCGGACGAGATATCCGCCAGCGCGGCCGTCGTGTTCGCGTCGGAGGGTATCCAGACCCTCGGAATCAACGCACTGGCCCAGGAGGAGCTGACTCGTGCCGGTGCGACCGTCACGCAGATCGCAGCCACCTATCAGGCTGTCGATGGTGAAAACGGCGCGACGCTGGCATGAGACAGCTGATACGAGTCGACTGAGCGATGGCCGGCGTCGGTATACCCATCCCACCCATCTGGGGAGCTTTTCCTCCCGAGGTCAATACGTCGCGCCTGCAGGCCGGAGCCGGAGTTGCCCCGATGATGCAGGCCGCCGCGGGGTGGGAAGCGTTTGCGATCTCCCTGGAGACGCAGGCCGACGAGTTGGCCGCCAGCCTGGCGTCACTGGCGCAGATGTGGCAGGGCATGGGTAGCGAACGGGCAATCATGGCGTCGATGCCGATGGTCGTCTGGCTCAGGATGCTGTCGCTGCAGGCGCAAAAACGCGCTCTTCAGGCGTCCGCGCAGGCAACCGCCTGGTCGACGGCAGCGACGACCACGCCGCAGCTGCCGGAGATCGAGACGAACCACATCACGAATGCGGTGCTCAACGCGACGAACTTCCTCGGCGTCAACACGGTGCCGATCGGGCTCAACGAGGCCGACTACGTCCGGATGTGGGATCAGGCGGCTGCGGTGATGAGCGCATACGAGGCCGAGACGATGCTCAACTCCACGTTCGAGCCGGTGTCCCCGCCGAAGCCGATCGTGCTGCCTGGCGGCGCCGAGGCGGCGATGGCAATGGGCATGGCGAGCGCGGCCCCGATGATGGGCGGCGCCGCGGTGCGCGACGCGACGTTCGCCAAGGTCAGCGGTTTCGGCAAGTTCGAGGAGGCCAACCTGAAGGCAGGCCGGCTGGAGCAGGCAGCCAGCCAGGCCGCCAATCACGGCCGTTCACCGGCCGACCAGGCGCAGGCGCTTCAGCAGGACCCGTCGCAGGGGATGCAGCAGGGCTTGCAGATGGGAATGCAGATGGCTTCGCAGCTGGGTTCGACCCTCGGCCAGATGCCGCAGCAGCTGATGCAGGGGGTGACGCAGCCGTTCCAGCAGCTCACCCAACCGCTGCAGCAAGTCTCGTCGCTGTTCGGGCAGATGGGCGGAATCCCCAACGGCGACAAGGGCGCTCAGGTCGGCATGTTGGGCGCCACCCCGTTCTCCAACCACCCCGCGATCGGCGGCAGCGGGGCCGGGGCGGGTTCGGGCATGGTGCGGGCCGCGTCACTGCCGGGAGCCGGTGGGACATCCGCACGCACGCCGCTGATGTCCAATCTCGTGGGCAAGGAACTGCAACCCACAATGAGCGCCGTGGCGGTCGGCGCGGGTGCCGCTGCAGGTGCTCCCGCGAGCGGGCTAGCACCCATCGGCGGCAGCGGATCGGGTGGCGGCCCGATGGGAATGCTGGGCCAGCGCGGCAAGAGCGGCGGCGCCAAAGCTGGGCTGAACGCGCCGGCGCCACTGGAACACGACCTCAATGAGGACGACGAGGACGACTGGTGATCGTCCCCACTAGCTTGCCGGCCGCCTGGTCGGGAGGTCCTGCCAATTTGGTGGCAGCACAGGTGAACAGAGAGAAGGTCAGCAATGGCATTGGTGAATGCGGATACCCCGCAGTTAATGGCAGAGGCGGCGAACTTCGACCGGATCTCCGGCGAGCTTCAATCCGTGCTCGCCCAGGTTGAGTCGACAGCCGCGGGTCTGGCACAGAGCCTCCAGAGCGAAGGCGCGGGACAGGCCGCGCAAGCAGCGCTGCTGCGCTTCCACGAGGCGTCGAGCCAGCAGATCCGTCTGCTCACCGACATCTCGCAGAATATCCACACCAGCGGTACCTCGTACCTCAATACCGACGCGACCAACGCCGACGACCTCGCGTCGCAGATGCACATCAGCTAAAGACCACAGGAATAAGGAGAACAGACGTGGGACAGATCAATTACGAGTTCGGCGCCATCGAAGCCGGCGCCGGCGAGATCCACGCCTCAGTGGGCCGTACCAACGGGCTGCTCGACGAGGGCCAGGGGTCGCTCGCGCGATTGCAGGGTGCATGGGTCGGCGACGGCTCGATGTCTTACCAGGCCGTGCAGCAGCGCTGGGACGTCAACTCGACGGAGCTCAACCTCGCGCTGCAGCAGCTTGCGCAGGCCGTCAGCAACGCCGGTTCCACCATGGGAACCACCGAGAACGGCGTGATCGGAACCTTTACATAAGCGCGGTGGCACGTCGGTGGGCGACCGGCTTAATTGAGGGATCGCCCACCGCGTGCGCCGCACACTCAATTCCCAAACTCTGAGAGGTACACATGTCGGCCGACTATTACCGGCTCTTCCATTCCCCGGATGCCGTGCGGACGGTCGACGAGGACCGCGACCGCGAAGCCGCGCTAGCCGGCGGGGACAGCCCAGCACCCTTAGGTGGCTCGCCGCGCAGCGACGTGAGCGCGCCTCCGATGCCGATCGCGCCGCCGCGTACGCAGACTGCGCCCGCGCCGCCGCCCCAGCAGACCGAGGTGACGAGCCAGATCCCGCCGACGCAGATCATCACGGGACCGCAGCACTTCCCCAACAACGGGATGATGCGGGCCCCGCAGAACACGGCGCCCTCGGGGGCGCGCCACGAGCAGCAGCGCCCCGCCCCAGCTCCGGCGCCGCGTTCGGCGCCCGCGCTCGCACCGTCTCAGCACTTCGGCGACAGGGAGGCTGCTCGGCGGCCGGTTGCGCCGCACGCACAGACGTCGGCGGCGACGATGGGTAACAACCGCGCGATCGACGCCCTGTCGCATGTCGGGGTCCGCAGCGCGGTGAAGATGCCGTCGCGGCGCGGCTGGCGGCACTGGATCTACGTCCTGACCCGTATCAACCTCGGGCTCTCGCCGGACGAGCTGTATGAAATGGATCTACATGCGCGAATCCGCCGCAACGCCCGGGACTCCTACCAGATCGGTGTGTTCGGCCTGAAGGGCGGAGTGGGCAAGACGGCGGTGACAGTGGCGATCGGCTCGGCGATGAGCAGGGTCCGCGGTGACCGGATCCTGGCGATCGATGCGGATCCGGACGGCGGCAACCTCGCGGATCGTGCCGGCCGGCAGTCGGCGGCGACGATCGCTGATCTGTTGACCGACAAGGAACTGCACCGCTATAACGATATTCGCGCGTACACGAGCATGAACGGCTCGAACCTCGAAGTGCTGTCCTCCGAGGAATACAGCGCGGCGCGGCGCGAATTCAACGACGAAGACTGGAACGGCGCAACGGCGATCGTGTCGCGCTACTACAACCTGGTGCTCGCCGACTGTGGTGCCGGCCTCTTCCAGCCTGCGTCGCGCGGGGTGTTGTCGACGGTGTCCGGTCTGGTGATCGTGGCGAGCGCCTCGATCGACGGTGCGCGACAGGCCGCGATCACGATGGACTGGTTGCGGCAGAACGGATATCACGATCTTCTCGGTCGTTCGTGCGTGGTGATCAACCATGTGGTGCCGGGTAAACCCAATGTCGACGTTGAGGATCTGGTGCAGCAGTTCGAGAAGCATGTGCCGGCGGGCAGGGTGATCGTGCTCCCGTGGGACAAGCACATCGCATCGGGCACGGAGATCCAGTTGGAGCTGCTGAGCAAGGAATTCGAACGCAAGGTCGTCGAGCTGGCGGCGGCGCTTTCCGACGACTTCGACAGACTCGAACGGCGTTGACCGCGACGGCCGCGGCCCCTCCATCCTCGGGCGTCAGGCCCGGCCGTCCGTCGACCACCAGGGTCACGGTTCTGACGGGTCGGCGCATGACCGATCTGGTGCTGCCGTCGGCGACGCCGATCGACACCTACGTCGATGAGACGGTGTCGGTGTTGGCCGACATCCTCGCGGACACACCGGCAGATGTGTTGGTGGGCTTCGACTTCCGTGCGCAGGGTGTCTGGTCCTTCGCGCGCCCGGGTGCGCCGCCGATCAAGCTCACCGAATCTCTGGATGACGCGGGTGTGGTCGACGGCTCGCTGCTGACGGTGGTGTCGGTCAGCCGCACGGAGCGGTACCGGCCCCTGGTCGAGGATGTGATCGATGCGATCGCGGTGCTCGACGAGACGCCGGCGTTCGACCGCGGCGCCCTTTACCGCTTTGTCGGACTGGTCCTACCGCTGACGGCCTCGATCCTCACCACGGTCGCGATCCTATCGTGGGCATCCACGGGACGTGATTGGTGGTGGGCGCTAGCCCTGGGTGTGCTGGGGTTGGGGCTGATGGGCGGCAACATGCTGGCGCAGAACCGGTATCACAACCTCGACATTGCCGAGAGCCTGCTGCTGTCGTCGCTGCTGACCCTCGGTGCCGGGGTGGCGTTGGCCGTACCGTTGCCGCGCGGTGTGGAAACGCTTGGCGCACCACAGATTGCGGGCGCGGGCTCATTGGTCCTGCTGATGGTGTTGGCAACGCGTGGTGGTCCGCGGCGACGAGCCGAGTTCGCGGCGCTCCTGGGGATCGTCGCGACGGCGGTGACCCTTGGTGCGGTGGCGTTCGGGTACGGATGGCAGAATTGGGTACCTGCGGGAGCGATCGCCTTCGGGTTGATCGTTATCACCAACGCCGCGAAGCTCACGGTGGCGGTGGCACGGATCGCGTTGCCGCCGATACCGGCACCGGGGGAGACGGTGTCGAACGACGAACTGCTGGACCCCGTGACCACGCCGGACGCGTCGGAGGAGTCCGAGACCTGGCAGGCGATCATCGCCTCGGTGCCCCATTCCGCGGCACGACTGACCGAGCGGAGCCGACTGGCCAAGCGGCTGCTGATCGGGTTCCTCACGGCGGGTGCAGTGATCCTTACGGTCGGATCGATAGCTGTTGTGGTGCAGGGGCATTTCGTCATGCACAGCCTGATCGTTGCCGCTTTGGTGGCGGTGGTGTGCGGATTCCGCTCGCGGCTCTACGCCGAGCGATGGTGTGCTTGGGCGTTGATGGCTGCGGCAGTGGCGATCCCGACTGGAGTGATGGTGCGGCTGTGCCTGTGGTATCCCGAGCGGGCCTGGCTGGTGCTGGCTGTGTACGCCGCTTTAGCCCTGGTCGCGGTGATTTTGGTCGGTGCGACTGACGGTATCCGTCGGGTTTCGCCCGTCACCAAGCGGATTCTGGAGCTGCTCGACGGGAGCGCGATTGCCGCGGTGATCCCGATGCTGCTGTGGATCGCCGGGGTGTACGACCTGCTACGGAACCTACGGTTCTAGGGAACAACGATGACGAATCCATCTCCGCTCTCGGTAGATCCGGAACAACTGGGGCTCGCCGGAGCACAGCTGCTGACATCTGCGGCTCAGTTGCCGACGGCCCCAGCACCATTCGTGCCAGTCGGAGCGGATCCCCTGTCGGTGGCGATCATCGGGCAGATACCGATGGTGGACGGGCCGCCGATGACGGAACTTCCACTGGTGCAGGTACGGTCGACGGCGACGGCGAGGAATGTCGTGGGCGCGGCTGAGGCGTACGCCTCGACGGACCAACAGCTGGGCGGGCAGATCGGCAAGGAGATGCAGAATCTGCCGGGCGCGCCTGGTTCGGGGTCGGGCGGTGTCGGCTCGATGGATCAGATGGATCAGATGGTGAGCATGCCGATGCAGATGGCGAGTCAGATGGGTCAGTCGCCCATGCAGGTGATGGCTGCGGTGGCAGCGGCACCGCAGGGCGTGATGCAGGGTGCCCAGCAGGTGCGCCAGCAGGTCGGCCAGATGGCCGGCCAGTTCGGCCAAGGCGGCGCGGGTGGCCCGAGTAGCATTGGTGGCCAAGGCGATCCGGCGGGAGGAAGGAACGAGGTCCCCTGGGGCGAGCATCCCGACGCGGAGCGGGCAGAGGAACAGAAGCCCGAAGATCGCGAGGACGCCGCTGCCGGCGTGCCGGGTTCTGAGCTTGCGCCAGCGGCGTGGGAGCAGGACGGCAACGCCGAAGGTAACTCGCAGGCGTCGGGGCGGCATCGTCTTCCTGAACCGACCGATGGGATCAACCTGTGACCGGCAGCCTGAAGGTCAACACCGACGAGCTCCGCAACGTGGGTTCGGCATTCGCCGCTGCCGGTGAGCAGCTGGCGGGAGTGCAGGCCGAAGCGCCGCTCGCCGACGTCGCATCCGCGGTGCCGCAGCTGCAGACGGCGAGCGCGTGTATTTCCGCGAAGAGCATTGTGGCGAACGCGATGTCGGCCATCGTCACCGAAGCGCGGACGTACGGCGCGAACTTGAGTTCTGCTGCAGGACAGTACGAGTCGGCCGATCACGTGTCCGGAGGCAACATCGCCGGCGTCGATGGTCCCGCGCCGGTACCCTAGGGGTAGCGGCGAACCGGGCTGGGCGGCAGGAGCCGCGAGCTATGAGATCAGTGCGGCCACAATGGATGCGGCCTCGGCGAGGGCGGCTGCACCTACGGCGCCGATCGGTTCACCGAGCGCTGAACTCGGCAACCACTGCACCAGCTCGGGGAGAAGCGTGCCCTCGGGCCGGTTGATGGGTACGACCATGGCCATCGTTCCGTCGGGGATGCGGCCGCGGATGAACGGGCAGGTGATGACCCGACCGGGGCTGCGAGGTGGATCGAATTGGAGAGCACCGCCACGTAGAGCTCGCGGCTGCTGTCTTCGCGGGGCGCGATGTCACCCGGCGCGATCACACGCCCGCGGCCCGATTGGCCTCGTAAACATGCGTGGCGTAAGAGTCGATGTCGAGCGCTGGCGTGGTCTGAGTGGTGTAGATGTGCAGCACGCTGCGCAAGTGCTCGTTGCGCAAGGCCCGCTCGACTAATTCCGACCGATTCAGCCCGGCTGCCTTCCCGTCGGCGTCGGCGTCGGCCAACACGGCCGCCTCGACCGTCACAGAGATCTTCTCCTTCGCCATACAGTTATTCCTACCGAACGTCCTACCGCTTGTAGCTGCTATGAACACTGCTTTGCGGTGAGCGGCGAGGCGGGCGCAGTCGGGTGGCCACTTTGGCTACCGATGAGTGCCGCATGCATCCCCTCCAAGGCGGGCGATGCATTACTGATACCTGCCGACGACGACTCATGGCAAGAAACGCTCTACCTACTGCGGTCGCCCGAGAACGAACGTCGACCTATGGAGGCCGTAGCCAGAGACGAGACCAGCAACCCGCACCGGCGCCGTACACGTACACGAAGTCGATCGACACTCTTCAATCCAGTGTGGTCATCGGCCACGTTCCTCCATACCTTTGGCGATCTCCGCGATCCGCGGGAAGATCCGAACCAAGCCCAGCCCGCCGTGAACGAGATCCACAAACGCCTATGTCAACTCGTTCGCATCGAGAAGGTCGCGACCTTCGACGAGCGTTTGGGACTCTCTCGAAGCCGACCGCTTGCGCCCGTTCTATGCACGGATCCACTGTGCTGGACCGCGGCCAACCGTTGCCCCGAATCTGGGCCATCCATCTGTTCATAACCGCCGCCGCACATTTATCTCGCTGGCTTGCACCGCGGGCCAGAACAGGTCGAACAGTCGATGCTGCCAATCGTCTGCGAGAGTTTCACCACGCGCGTGTTCGGCGAGGTAAGCGCCCACGATTGCGTCAATAAGCGTTGCGCTATCGATATCGGCGCGTATCGATCCGTCTGCCTTCCCCGCGTCGATCACCGACTTCAAATGACCTCTCTGCTCGACAAGAATCTGCCGGAACAGCGTCGTGAACTCCGGATCCTCGTCGGTGAGCATGGCAGCAACACCGCCGACTCCCACACCGTCTTCGACCGTCTCGATCGCGTGCTTGATCAACCATCGCAGCCGATCGGGTGGCCCCGCCTGCGGATCGAGCGGCGCTGGAGAAACCAGCCTTGTCAGCGCGGTCGACAGGACCTCCCGTCGGTCCCGGTACCGCCGGTAGATCGTCGTTTTCGCGACACCGGAAGCCGCCGCAACAGCCTCAATCGTGACCGAGCGGGGGCCTCCGCTGCGAAGCAGGGACAACGTCGCGTCCCCGATGCGATCTTCGACGCTCGGTCGCTCTGCCATCACTGCCTCCGCTTGAGAAGGGAATATCCG
>Ga0190271_10003141_pt1 | contig 10283 bp, 6 predicted proteins | sample Popmic356T_FD_133747 | JGI IMG/M metagenome (GOLD analysis project Ga0190271, IMG submission 133747) | Populus adjacent soil microbial communities from riparian zone of Weber River, Utah, USA - 356 T | ecosystem: Environmental > Terrestrial > Soil > Riparian zone | place: USA: Utah | collected... | reverse complement strand
TATGGGCGGTTGACCGGGATGTACGCGGGCGAGCCGTGATCCACGTTCCAGATGCCGTAGGGCGTGAGGAACTGTCCACCTCGCACAACCGCCAGCCGGTGCAGCGTCCACTCGAGGTAGATGCGCTGCAAGATGATGCCACCCCAGCGCGTCGTCTGACTCGTGTTGGCGTAGTCGGCAGTCTGCGTCGTCTGGTAGCCGAAGCCAGTCTGGGTGGTCTCTAGGGCGCCGTTGGGAAGGTAGGTCAGCCTTACCTCGCCCATCGTCCGAAACGACTCACTCAGGTTCTTGGACACGTAGACGTTGACGTTGCCCACGTAAAACGAGTGGTACCGCGGCAAGCCGATGGAGGCCGCCCCACGCGGCTTGATCGGAATGCTCGAGGTGAAGTCCGCAAAGCCGCTGAAGTGCAAGGCCGTGTCCACGCCGGGACCTGACAGATCCAGGCCCAGCGCCTCGAGCTCGGCGCCGCTCAGCTGCTCCTGGGTCTCGGGCGACGGATCCCGTTCGGACAGGTCGTCCACAGCTGGCTCGGCCGCCGGCACGACGGGCGCAGTCTCGGCCCCGTGCGTCGGCGCGGGCGGCGTCTCGCCCGCCGGCTCCGGCGCAACGGACTGCGCGTGCGCGCGTGCTGCGGTCAGGAACGCGAGCGCGAGCAGCGCGAGCCGAAGCCTCACGGGGTCACCAGTCGTCCGCCCTGCGGGCAGGCTCCAGAGACGATCATGGCCGGTGCGACGCAGGTCGACAGCGGCGCACCGAACAGCGCCGAGTAGTCGCAGCAGCTCCACTCGTTGGGACAGGCCACCCCGTCGGTCGCGCAGCCCTCCAGGATGCACGTGTGCGTCTGCACGACGTCGCAGTAGTTCGCTTCGAACGAGGAGCACTCGTCGCTGTTCCTGCAGGGGGCGCCGAGGCCGGTCGGCGGTCGATGGCAGTAGCGCACGCCGGCGGCGACCTCACAGCTCCAGCCCGCAGGACAGTCCGCATTGGCAGTGCAGTCCTGACTCGTGCAGTAGCCGGCCGAGCCTTGGTCGATCGCGCAGTAAGGAAAGGCCGCCATGCAGGCAACGTCGGGCCCGCAGGGAGCGCCGATCGCGCTCTCGATGCAGGTCACACCGTCGGCCGCTTTGACGAAACCAGCGCTGCAGACGCAGACGCCACTCTGAATCTCTTGATGCTCACCGCATGGGGTGCAGCCCGCGCCGCCGGCGTTCCATACCGCGCCGGGCTCACACACACAGACGTCGTAGGAGCTGTCGAGCTGCACCTGGTGGGCGTCGCACTTGTCGCCGGCGATGATGCAGCTGCCATGGAGGCTGCCCAGGACCGAGAGGCCGAGCCCTATCTGCTTGCTGACCGCAGCCCCCCGCATGCACCACCCCTCGTGAAACGAGCTTCACTGCCGAGCCGGCCCGCAAACCACCGCGCCTCGCGCACGCGCGCCCGCCTTGCTCTTGCGCGGAGCTCGACCACGACGGTCCCCACCGATCGCAGCTCCACTTCAGCTGCCCATGTTCGGGGGTGCAGCCGAGCAGGCGCAACTTTCGTGCTCGACAGAACACAGCGTCCTGCACCCGCAAGGCTCGGCGAATGCCGGCGACCTTCGCTGGTGCTCAGCGCGTGGAGGCGACCTCCAACACGACGCGCCTTCAGCGCAAGGCGGACGCTGCCAGCACTGCGCCCAGCTCGGACAGCTCGATGGCGGCCCCGTAGCTGTCCCCCGTGAGCCCGCCCAGGCGGCGGCTGACGTACCACGCAAAGAGCAGCGCAACGACGAAAGCCGCGGCGACGGACAGCCAGGCCGGTGGTCCGAGCAACAGCGCCGACAGCAGCACGGCGAGTGCGCCGAGCGCGAGCGCGCGGCCCCGCACCAGCCCCACGAAGGGCCCACCCAGCCCCTCCGTGCGCGCGTAGGGAAACCAGGCGATCAAGAGGGTTACCGCAAAGCGGGCTGCCACCGGTGCGATCAGCCAGCTCGCCGAGCCGAGCGTGAGTGCCTGCTCGAGCGCGGCCCACTTGAGCATCAGCAGCAGCGTCAGCGCCAGCGCACCGTGCGCGCCGATGCGGCTGTCGCGCATGATCGCGAGCGTGCGCTCGCGCTCGCCGCGCCCGCCGCTCAGCCCGTCGACGCTGTCGGCCAGTCCGTCGAGGTGCAGGCCGCCCGTGCTTAGCACCCACAGCACGAGCGCGATCAGCGACGCCAGGTGGACACCCAGCGTCGGCGAAAGCAGCGAGCCAGCCCACACTGGCACGGCCACCAGCGCTCCCACCCACGCGAACCAGCCCGCGCTGCGCGCAAAGTCCTGGGCGCTCAGCGCGAGTCGCGGCAGCGGAAAACGAGTGAGAAACAGAACGGCGCAAGCCAGCGGGCGCAGCATGCGCCGGATGCTGGCGGCGCTGGGGCCGCGGTGCAAGCGGCGGACAAGCGGCGCGTGCTCGAGGTCGCGCGTTCCCGCTCGGCCTGCCCGTGCCGATCGGCCGCGCTGTGCGCAACCGGGCTCGTGTGTGACGTGCCGGTGGAAGCGGGTGTGCTCGAGTCGCGCGGTCCACAGGACATGCGCGCTTATCAGGGCAAGGGAGTCGGCGGTGGCTCGCTCGTCAACATGGCGATCTACCTGCCTCCGGAGAGCGAACGGCTGCGCCGGGCGCTGCCCATGGTCGATCAAGACAGTTTCTACAACAAGTACCTGCCGCGCGCGCTGGCGACGCTCGGCGACGGCGAGCCCTCGCAGCGGCTGATCGACTCGGAGTTCTACCAGTACTCGCGCGTCGGCATCGCCTTTGCCGACAAGGCGGGCTTCAAGAGCTCCGTGCTGCGCGGTGGTTACGACTACGGCTACATGGAGCAGGAGCTCGACGCCAAGGTGCCGCTCTCTGCGCTCGGCGGCGAGGCAGGTTTCGGCAACAACCACGGCAAAAAGAGCCTCGACAAGACCTACCTCGCAGAGGCTCTGGCCAGCGGACGGTTGACCATTCACTCGCTGCACGTCGTCAAGCGCATCACGATGAATCCCTCGGGGGGCTACGTCGTGCAGGTGGACAACATCGACACCAAGGGCGCGGTGCTCGCCTCCAAAGAGTTCACCTGCACCCACCTGTTCATCGGCGCGGGCAGCATGGCCACCAGCGAGCTCTTGGTGCGCGCGCGCGAGCGCGGCGATCTGCCCAACCTCAACGCGGCAGTCGGTACCAAGTGGGGCCCCAACGGCGACATCTTCGTCGCCCTCGACAATCCAGACGGCAGCCCGACCGGCGCACACCAGTCGACGGTTCCCTCGCACTACTTCGTCACCACCGACGCAGCAAACCGCAAGGTGATCAGCGAGTTCGCACCGCTGCCCGTCGGCATCCCGATTCAGCAGTCGCTGATCATCGTGGTCGCCGACAACCCCGAGGCCGGCTACTTCAAGTACGACGCGACCAACGACACGGTGAACCTGGTCTGGGCTCGATCACAGAACGAGCCGTCCGTGGCCGCCGCCAAGTTCGTGTTCGACAAGATCAACGCGAGCGCCGGCACCAAGTACTCGTCCGTGGTCGCGTTTCAGGATGGCGCGCTGTTCGGCGACACGGTGACCTATCACCCGGTCGGCGGCGTTCCGCTCGGGGAGGCCACCGACGCCTACGGTCGCATCAACGGGCACCCGGGCCTCTACGTCGTCGACGGGTCGCTCATCCCGATCGGCATCGGCGCGAACCCGAGCCTGACGATTTCTTCGCTCGCCGAGCGCAACATCGAGCAGGTTCTGGCGACCGATCTCGCCGGCTGAGCGGCGCGCTACTCGGCGAGGTCAGCCCGCGTCGGGCGCCAGCGTCACCGCAGGCGCGCCCGCATCGACCACCACGGTCGCCGAGCCCCCGTCGAGCTCGACCGGCCTTGAGGTGGGGGCGACGTCGGCCACGGGCTGCTTTGCGGGGGGCAGGGACTCCGGCTCATCATCGACGCTCACGCCGCCGCCGAAGCTCGGCTTGCGACCCGGGGTCGATTCGTAGCCGTACTGCGGCTGCGGCAGGCCGACCTTGGCCACCGGCGTGGTCAGGTTGCTGAGGTCGTTGACCAGCACGCCGGCGTGGCTGAACGAGTAGACGTAGGTCGCGCTGCCGGCGCTGACGAAGGCACCACGCCGCACCTCGGGTGAGTAGCCGCACCCGTAGTCGTAGCAGCCGGTCGGGTCGCACTGACCGCACTGCACGCCGAGGCCGTTGTCCGCGTACAGCTGCGCATGGTCGACCGTGCCGAGCAGCTGAAAGCCGGTCGCCGCATCGACCTTCACCAGCCGCAGCGCCGACGAGTAGTACTGACGGCGGAAGTCGCTGCTCGAGAACGAGCCCGAGACGGGCACCGCCAGCACGCCGTTGTAGAACGTGAACGCCTTGTGCGCGTAGCTGGCCTCGGAGCTCGAGCCGCTGCCGAAGTCGAGCAGCTTGGGCGCCGGGATGTTTTTGGGATCGGTCACGTCGAACAGCTGCAGCTGGATGCCCCAGGTCGCGCCCTGCCCGACCGTGATCAGGTGCGTGTCGTCGAGCGGGTGCATGTACTGGCTGAAGCCGGGGATCGAGATGTGACCGAGCACGCTGGGCGCGCGCGGATTGCTGACGTCGACGACGACCAGCGGGTCTTTCTGTTCGTAGGTGACCACGTACGCGCGGTCGCCGACAAAACGAGCGGACTGGATGGTCTCGCGAGGCAGGCCGAGGTTTGCGGTCTTGCCCAGCTGCTCGAGCTGGTTACCCGCCACCTGCAGCACGCTGACGTAGGTCTCGGGGTGCTGCGCCCAGAACTCTTGTGTGTTGGGCTTGGCGGCGGGATTGTCGCGCAAAAAGCCGGTGCTGGCGACGCGCAGCGAGCCGTCCTTGCCCACGTCGATGCCGAACTGCGGGTTGTGGGGCGGCAGCTGACCCGACACCCAGCCCGACGCCAGGTAGCTGGTGTTGGCCGCGGCCAGGTCGAACACGTGCAGCGCCGTGCGCTGCTGGTCGACGATGCCGAAGTCGCCGGCGTTGCTCCAGCGGTAGTCGGGCTGCGCCAGCACGAGCCGTGTCGTGTTGGAGTACACCGTGCTGGTCGCACCGACGATGGTCACGCCGCCGACCTTCTGCGCGGGCTGCGCCAGGTCGACCGACAGCACCTGCGTCAGTCCGTACTCGGACAGACCGGCCACCGGCACGTAGTAAGACGCGCAGTCGCGTGCCACCGCGACGCGCTGTCCGTTGATCTTTTCTTCGGCGTTGGGCAGCCAGTCGTCGAGCGTGGTCTTGCGGATCGACTCGCTGGTGCGCGTCACCCACTCGGCGAGCTGACTGGCGATGTTGTCGGCGTCGTACGCGCGGCCCCAGGCGTCGTACCACTGCACCTTGGGCTCGTACAGACCGTAGTACTCCGTGCTCGACTGCACGATCACGCGCACCACGTCGGCGGGCAAAGCCTCGTAGCGGCGCGAGGAGACGTAGCTGCCCTCGTAGTACAGCTCGCGCTCGACGCGCGGCGGGTCGACGTTGACGTCGGCGATCGTGATCTTGGTGCCGTTGCCGCCGCCGTAGTAGCCACAGTCCGCGTCGCTCGGGCATGCGTAGTCGACATCGGGCGCGGACGCTCCACCGCGCGTGCCAGAGCTGGACACCGACGCGCTGGAAAACACGATCGCCTTGCCGGCGTCGCTCACGAACAGCTCGCTGGGCGCGCCCTCGATCTTGAGCGGCGTGCCCACGCGCGCCGTCTCGGCGGCCGGGAACGACTTGAGCTTCTGCAGCGTGTTGCCGTGCAAAAGAAAGATGCCAGCGCCGTTGTTGACGACCTTGACGAAGTCCGCCTCCTCGACGCCCGCGACCTGACTGTTGGTCTCGGACGCACCGGTCGGCCCCGACAGGCTGGGCGGGCTGCCCGCGCCGTCCGCGCCCGGGCTGTCGGCGAGGACCCCGCTCTCCGCGCTGTTTTGACTCTCTCCCTTGGACGGGGCGGTCGGCGCGGGCTCACTGGCGACCGGGTCCGACGCGCTCTCGCCCGGCTTTTTTGCATCGGTGGCGGTGCCGAGGCTACCGCCGCCAGCGTTGCGCACGGGCCCCTGCGAAATGCCCTCGCTGGAGTCCTCGTCTCCGCTGAAGTCGCCTTCGTCGCGGCCGCGCGAGCCCTGCGTCTTGGCCAGCTCTGCGGCCAGCTTCACCTTCGCGATCGCGTCGTCCTGGATCTTACTCAGCAGGTCGTCGCAGTCGTCGGCGCGTGCGAGCGACGCCAGGGCGCTGCCGGTGGGGACCGACGGCCCCTTCCCGCCGAGCTCGCCCGGCTCGTCCGACGCACCGTCTGTGCAACCGACCCAGCACAACAACAGACCGCTACCGAGTAGACGCTTCAGGCTCGCTCTTGGAAGACGCATATAGGCTCCTGTCCTTGCGGACGAAGTGAGATCGGTAGCCGCGCAGCGCCCACCAGGCGCCGCGCGAGCCAACACTCAGGGGACGGACATCGCCACGCCGCCGTCCTGTGCCGGCACCGTGGCCGTGGGCTTGGGCGGCACGGCCGTGGTCGTGCCCGCGTCGGTCGTCGGCACCATCGTCACGGGGCTGGTGTGCCAGGGCGGGTTGCTGGTGAACACGGGCGCGGGCAGTCCCACCTGTGCCACCGGCTTGGCCAGCGCAGCCAGGTCGTTGACCAGCACGCCGGCGAAGCTGAACGAGTAGACGTAGGTCTTGCCGTCACCCTTGACGAAGTGACCACGCCGCAGCTCGGGCTGGTAGCTGCACGCGTAGTCGTAACAGCTGGTCGCGTCGCAGAAGCCACACATGACGCCGAGGCCGTTGTTGGCGTACAGCCGCGAGTGATCGACCGTGCCCAGCTTGGTGAAGCCGGTGCTCGGGTCGACCTTCACCAGCTCCAGCACCGACTGGTAGCTCGTGCGGTTGGGCTGGTACGCGTAGTTGTAGACGGGCAGCGCGAGCACGCCCTCGAACACGGTGAGCGCCTTGTGGTTGTAGCTGAGCTCGCTCGACGAGCCGCTGCCGAAGCTGAGCGTCTTGGGTGCGGGCAAGCTCTTGGGGTTGGTGACGTCGAACAGCTGCAGCTGCACGCCGCCCTGCCCGCTCTGACCAAAGGTGATCAGGTGCGTGGCGTTGAGCGGGTGCATGTACTCGCTGAAGCCCGGGATGGAGATCTCACCGAGCACGGTGGGCAGAAGCGCGTTGGCGACGTCGAGCACGTACAGCGGGTCGATCTGACGGAAGGTCACGACGTACGCGCGATCGCCCACGAAGCGAGCAGACTGGATGGTCTCGTTCAGCTTGCCGAGCGCCGGGCTCTTGCCCACCTGGTTCAGCTTGTCGCCCGAGACGCGCGACGCAAAGACGTAGCTCTCGGTGTGCTGCTTCCAGAAGTCTTCGCTGTCGGGCTTGGCCTTGGGGTTGTCGCGCACCATGCCGGTGGTCGCCACGCGCACCGTGCCGTCGGCCGCGACGTCGATGCCGAACTGCGGGTTGCGCGTCGGCAGGTTGCCGGGCACCCAGCCACTCGCGGTGTACTTGGTGTCTGCGCCCGCGAGCGTAAACACGTGTAGCGCGGTCTGCTGTCCGTCGGTGATGCCGAAGTCGCCCAGGCTGCTCCAGCGGTAGTCGGGCTGGGCGAGCACCAGCTGGCTGGCGTTGGAGTAGACCGTGCTGCTGGCGCCGACGATGGTGACGCCGCCGACGGGCGTGCTGGGCTTGCTCAGATCGAGCGTCACGACCGTCGTCAGGCCGTAGTCCGACAGGCCCGGCTCGGGCACGAAGTAAGAGTCACAGTCCGGCTCGATGTCCACCAGCTTGCCGGCGACGACCTCTTTGCCGACCGGGATCCACTCGTTGAGCTTGGTCTTGCGGATGGAGCCGGTGGTGCGCTTCTCCCACTCCGCGAGCTGACTATCGATGTCTTCTTGATCGTAGGGACGGCCCCAGGCGTCGTTCCACTCGATGTCGGGCGCGTACAGTCCGTTGTAGCGGCTGTAGGACTGCACCACGGTGCGCACCACGTCGCTGTTGGCCGCGCCGTAGCGACGCGACGAGACGTAGTTGCCCTCGTAGTACAGCTCGCGCTCGGTCTTGGGGTCGCCCGCCAGGTCGACCACGGTGATCTTGAGCGTGCTGCCACCGTAGCCGCCGCCGCAGCCGAACTCGGGCGAGCAGGCGATGTCGCCGGCAAACGGGCCCTTGCCAGGGTACGAGCCGCCACCTTGGGAGTAGCCGTACACCGAGGAAAAGATCACGGCCTTGCCGGCGTCGGTGACGAACATCTCCGTCGGCGAGCCCTCGACCGTCAGCGGCTTGCCCGCGAGCTTGGTCTGCGCGGCGGGCCAGGCGTCCAGCTTCTGCAGCGTGTTGCCGTGCAAGATGTAGATGCGTTTGCCGGTCTCGACGACCTTGACGAAGTCTGCTTCGTCGACGTTGTCGACCTGCTTGTTGGTGTCCGATGCGCCGGTCGGCGCGCTACTGCCCTTGCCACCCGTGGCGGCCGAATCGGCGGAGCCCAGGCCCGCGCTGTTGCCGCCTCCGGGCGCCTGTGGCGACGTCGGTGCCGGCGCTGAGTCGGACGAGTCGTCGTCGTCGGACGCGAACTCTTCGCGCGGGCCGGACGCCACGCCCGCGTCGGCGAAGCCGATGCCGCCCGGCCGCACGCCGCCCGGCGTCATCACGCCGCCCGTCGGCGGGCGCTTTTTGTACAGCTCGACCTGGATCTTGAGCTTGGCGATCGCGTCGTCCTGGATCTGCGTGAGCAGGTCGGTGCAGTCGACGGCCGCGGACAAGCTTGCCAGCACGGTGCTGACGGGGACGACTGGGTTGCCGGTCGTGCCGGGCGAACCGGGCTGGGCGGGCGGGGTCTTGCCGGGCGTGCCCGGATTGCTGGTGACCGGCGTACCGCTACCGGGCTTTGCGTTGGACGTTCCCGGTGCTCCGGATGCGGGATTGGACGGATCCTCCTTCGCCTCCGTCTGCGTCGGATCGCCGATCCCCGTGTCGCCGCAGCCGATCGTGCCGAGCAACAGCCCGGTCGATAGCCAACGAATCATCGCCTGATTCATGACAAGCCTCCACCAACCAAGAATGCAAAGTCGCTCTGCGCCAGCGCCTCCGTGGCGCAACGCACACTCGTGACCGTGTCGCACTCCGCACAGCAACTAACGTGCCGTCTCTATTTCGCGGATAAGTCAGGCGTTTTTACTGTGTCACCCTGTGCCAGGGCGACGCCGACGGCCGTCTCGGGCGCAGCGACACCGGGTGTACCGTGCGTTGCGCCCGGCCGCGCGCCTGAAACTTTGCGGCGCACCCCAGCCGTGCTCTTGATCGCGCACGATGCTCCGCAGCTGGCTGGGAACAGTCTCGTGCGCAGTCGCGCTGTACGGCACGGTGACTCCCACTCGAGCCCAAGACCTGGCCGCCCCCGCGCAGTCCAGCTCTGCGGGCGCGCCTGCCGAAGCTCGGCCGAGCTCACCGCCGCCGGTGCGCCTGTACGGCCGCAACGACCCGCTGCTGCCCGTCCGCCTCGACGCCCACGTCGCGCTCACCTGGGACGGCAGCGTGGGTGTGGGTGGCCGCGTGGACTTCCCACTGGTCAGCGGCACCTTCCGTTACAGCACGCGCGACGAGCTCGCGCTGAGCGTGGGCGGCGACGTCACGTTCATCTCGTTCGACGGCACGCAGCGGGTCGAGGTGTTCCCGGCGCTCACGCTGCAGTGGTCGCTCGGCGTCAACGACCGGTTCTACTTCTTCCCCGAGTTCGGGTTCTCGGCGCACGTGAGCGGTGGCACCTGGGACGGCTTTTACCCCTCGCTCGGCTTTGGCGCGCGCTACTACCTGCGCCGCTCGCTCAGCGTGCAGGCCAAGCTCGGCTGGCCCATGGCCCTCTCCGCAGGCGCCACCTTTTAGCTCTCGATGTATTTGACGGTGGCCTTGACGCTGACGCCTTCGGGTCCGACCACGAACTTGGCGGCTTCCCACTTGGGCGGTCCGGCCTTGTTGTCAGGGTCGTTGGAGACGCCCACGCCCTCCTTGGGTTTGGGCCAGGGCAGCCAGCGCATGTCGAGCTCGTTGTTTTTGTTCTCGTCGTGGATGACGCTGACAGCGTAGGTGCCGGGCTTCACATCCTTGAACTCGAGCGTCATGGCGGCGCCGGAGATCTTCGCGCGCACGACCTGGATGGCCTTGGGTACCTTGAGCCAGCTCTGTTCGCTGTCGTAGAGCGTGACCAAGGCGAGTCCCTCGACGCCCTTGAAGCCCGCAATCTTGACGGTCACCGTCACGCCGGGCTGCTGCGCGCTGAGCAC
>Ga0190271_10003140_pt1 | contig 10283 bp, 7 predicted proteins | sample Popmic356T_FD_133747 | JGI IMG/M metagenome (GOLD analysis project Ga0190271, IMG submission 133747) | Populus adjacent soil microbial communities from riparian zone of Weber River, Utah, USA - 356 T | ecosystem: Environmental > Terrestrial > Soil > Riparian zone | place: USA: Utah | collected... | reverse complement strand
TTCTGCACCTCCGCATTCCGCATGAAGCGGTTGACGAAGTCTGCCGACGGCAGCCCCTTCAAATCCTTTGGCTTGGTCCCTTCACGCAGCGCTTTAAGCGTCTCAAAGACCGCCTGAGCAGCGGCTGCGAACGGAGTGTGGCCCTGGTTGGCGATCCGCACATTCATCGAGGTCAAATAGGGAATGTCGTCGAGTTCCGGCTCTGTGGTGCCAAGCATGATCGGCAGCTTTGTCGCCCCCCTCGCCTGCTCCAGTTCCGCCCGGGTGCGGATACCGGTGAAGAACAGCGCGTCGACGCCGGTCGCTTCATAGGCCTTCGCACGCACGACCGCATCGTCGATGTTTGAGATGTTGGCGCCGGTGCGCGCGAAGATCGACAGGTTGCGATCAACCCGGGCGTCAACCGCCGCCTTCATCTTGCCGACACCCTCCTCCAGCGAAATCAGCCGTGGCTTTGCCTCGCCATAGACGGTCGGCAGCAGCGTATCCTCGATCGTCAGCCCCGCGGCGCCGGCGTTCTCCAGCTCCTGCACGGTCCGGCGCACGTTCAGCGCGTTGCCGAAACCGTGGTCGGCGTCGATCAACAGCGGCAGTGCGCCCGCGCGGGTGATACGGCGGACGGTTTCGGCCAATTCCGACAGCGTGATCAGCATCAGGTCGGGATCGCCGAGCACCGTCAGCGATGCGGTCGAGCCGCCCAGCATGCCGAGCTCGAAGCCGAGGTCCTCGGCGATGCGCGCGGAGACGGCGTCGAAAACGGAACCCGGACGGATGCAGACAGGTCCGGACAGAATTGCTCGCAAGCTGTTGCGCTGTTTGAACCATGGCATGTGAACATTCCCCCTATTCCGGACGTCATGCCCGCGAAAGCGGGCATCCAGTACGCCGAAGCACTCGCGAGGATCACTGGCGATCCGGCGTACCAGCTCCCCGCTTTCGCGGGGACGACGGCCCGCGTTGTGTCAAAGGCTCACGCAAATTCCAGAATCGGCGCATCGACCGCCAGCGTTGCTCCGGCCCGGGCGTGGATGGTCTTGACGACGCCGTCGCGCTCGGCGCGCAGCACGTTCTGCATCTTCATGGCCTCGACCACGGCCAGCGTCTCGCCGGCCTTGACCTCCTGCCCTTCGCTGACATCAATGGAGATCACAAGGCCCGGCATCGGACACAGCAGCTTCTTGCCGGTATCGGCCCTGGTCTTGAGCGGCATCAGCCGCGCAGCCTGCGCTTCAAACTCGGTGTAGACGTAGGCGGCAACCTCGACGCCCTGATGCGCGAGGCGGAATCCGTTCGGTATGGTGCGCACCTGCACTGCCAGCGGATGATCATCGATGGTGCCGTGCCAGGTCGGCTCGCCCGGTGTCCAGCGTGACAGCAGCGTATGCGGCTGCCCCACCTGACCGTTCGCCTCGACGAAGCGGATGACAATGCCGTCCCCGTCGCGCCCGATCTCGAGCAGAGTCTCGTTGCGCTCAAGCCAGACCGCGCGCCGCGCCTGACGCGTCACGGCCCGGCCGATCATCTGGCCCGAAATGCGCCGCTTGCGCTCACCGATCACGTGATCGATCGCGGCCGCGACCGCAGCAATCCGGCGGGCGACCTCGCCTTCAGCCGCGCGCGGCGCAAAGCCGCCCGGAAATTCCTCGGCGATGAAGCCGGTGGACAGGCGCCCTTCCTTCCAGCGCGGATGCTGCATCACCGCCGACAGGAACGGCACGTTATGGCGGATGCCGTCGATGTAGAACGCGTCCAGCGCCTGCGACTGCGCTTCGATGGCGGCAGCCCGCGACGGCGCGTGGGTCACGAGCTTGGCGATCATCGGGTCGTAGAAGATCGATATCTCGCCGCCCTCCTGCACGCCGGTGTCGTTGCGCACGGTGATCCTGTCGGTGACGCCCTCGGCCGGCGGGCGGTATTTGACCAGTCGTCCGATCGAGGGAAGGAAATTGCGGAACGGGTCCTCCGCATAGACGCGCGACTCCACCGCCCAGCCGGTCAGCCTCACGTCCCTTTGCGCAAGGCCGAGCTTCTCGCCGGCCGCCACCCGGATCATCTGCTCGACAAGATCGATGCCGGTGACGAGTTCGGTCACCGGATGCTCGACCTGCAGCCGCGTGTTCATCTCGAGGAAGTAGAAGCTCTTGTCCTGGCCGGCGACGAACTCGACGGTGCCGGCGGAATCGTAGTTGACCGCCTTCGCCAGCGCGACCGCCTGTTCGCCCATCTTGCGCCGCGTCGCCTCGTCCAGAAGCGGCGACGGCGCCTCCTCGATCACTTTCTGGTTGCGGCGCTGGATCGAGCATTCGCGCTCGCCGAGATAGATGACGTTGCCGTGCTTGTCGCCGAGCACCTGGATTTCGATGTGGCGAGGATCGACGATGAATTTCTCCACGAACACGCGGTCGTCACCGAACGAGGATTTGGCTTCCGCCGTCGCCAGCCGAAACCCTTCGGCGACCTCGGCGGCCGAATGGGCGATCCGCATGCCCTTGCCTCCGCCACCGGCGGACGCCTTGATCATCACCGGATAGCCGATCTCGTCGGCGATCTTAACGGCGCGCCTGTCGTCCTCGATGACGCCGAGATGGCCGGGCACCGTGGAGACGCCGGCCTTCGCCGCAGCCTTCTTGGATTCGATCTTGTCGCCCATGGCGGCGATTGCGCCGGCATTCGGCCCGATAAAGACGAGACCCGCGGCTGTCAGCGCCTTTGGAAATGCCTCGCGCTCGGACAGGAAGCCGTAGCCCGGATGCACGGCTTCAGCGCCGGTCTTCCGGCACGCCTCGACGATCTTCTCGATCACCAGGTAGGAATCGGCTGCCTGCGGCGGACCGATGAAGACCGCCTCGTCGGCCATCTCCACATGCAGCGCGTCCCGGTCGGCCTCGGAAAAGACCGCAACCGTTTCGATCCCCATGCGCCGCGCGGTCTTGATGACCCGGCAGGCGATTTCGCCACGGTTGGCAATCAGGATTCGCTTGAACATGCACGCCCGGGAAAGCTGAAAACGACCGCCTCAGCCTTCGCGGGTTGGCCGGAAAATGTCAATGTTCAGCGACGCATGAGGCCCGCGGGGCCTCAGCGGTTTCCGCAGCGCGGCAGGGTTTGTCGATCAGATCGCGAGATCGACGAACGGGAGCGACTGCGCCAGCGGCACGGCGGCACCGAACAGGGTGGCGATGATCGTCATCAGGGTCGGGTTGGTGCGGCGCTTGCCGCGCATCTGCGCTGCGATCCACTCCAGCACCTCGACATTGACGTCGGTCGAGCGGCTCGGCGCCCAACTCTCGATCGCGGTTTCAGGCGACAGCGCGACCTCGCGCGAGGGCACCGGCAGGCCGGATGCGCTTGCGGCGTGATGCAGCACTGCCTTGGCAAACAGGTCGTCGAACTTTCCGTTGTCGGAGCGTTCGGCGGCGGCTTCGTCGATCTGGAACAGTGCCTGCGCCTCTTCGCGGCTGACGGCGGTTTCGCTGATGCCGCGCGCGGTCAGGATGCGCGCGCACCAGTTCGCGTCATGCACATCGAGCGAGCGGGAGAAATGCACACGGCCGGCTGTGGTCGGGCCTTCACCGGTGATCACGCCATCGCGGACGATGGCGAGCGCTTCGGCCGCATCGGTGCCGCTGGCGTCGGTTGAGGATTCGATTGTGATCATCAATGCAGCGAGGCTGCCAGTCGGACGCATCAACATTTCTTGTCTCGTTGTCTTTCTTTCACGCATCATTCCAGTGCCCGACTGAACAACCGATGAATCACGGCCTGGCGACATGGCCGGTTCTAGCGTCATGGTTTCCGATTTGGTCGTGATGCGCCTCACACCGGTTCAGCGGCCCCGGGACCAGGGCTCTTCAAGCAATGTGGGCAGGCTTCGATTGGGCCGGGCGCGGGCAAATTCGCGGCAAATTATTAAGGCCCTGTTAAGAAGCGGCCTTCTTGCAAACACGTTTGGCGGGGAACTTTCACCTCCCAAATGCGCCGTTGCCGGTACAAGCTTGCAAGTTCATATTCTGGACCAGCAATCCGCCGGTACCACCTATATAATCCCTGCTGAATTTGCGTTTGAGGAGGATCCCATGACCATGCAAATCAATGCCACGGCCCCGGATTTCGAGGCCGAGACGACCGAAGGCCGGATCAAGTTCCATGACTGGATCGGCGACAAGTGGGCGGTGCTGTTCTCGCATCCGAAGGACTTCACCCCGGTATGCACCACGGAACTCGGCGCGCTGGCGCGGCTGAAACCGGAATTCGACAAGCGCGGGGTCAAGCTGATGGGGCTTTCGGTCGATCCGGTCGAAAAGCACGCTCAGTGGTCGAACGACATCAAGGAGACGCAGGGTTTCGCGCCGAACTATCCGATGATCGGCGACAGCGATTTCAACGTCGCAAAACTTTACAATATGCTGCCGGCTTCGACATCGGGCGATCCGGCCAAGCGCACGCCGGCCGACAACGCCACCGTGCGCACGGTGTTCGTCATCGGCCCGGACAAGAAGATCAAGCTGGCGTTCGCCTACCCGATGACCACGGGGCGCAACTTCGCCGAGATTCTGCGCGCCATCGATTCGCTTCAGCTAACCGCCAAGCATCGCGTTGCCACACCCGCCGACTGGAAGCAGGGCGAGGACGTGATCATCGCCGGCTCGGTCAGCGACGACGAGGCCAAGACGATCTATCCGCAGGGCTGGAAGTCGCCGAAACCCTATATCCGGATTGTGCCCGCGCCGAAGTGACGGCGGTGACACACATCGTACAAACTCTCCCCTCATCCTGAGGAGCGGCGAAGCCGCGTCTCGAAGGATGTAGCTCGGCCGGGGGCCGCATGGTTCGAGACGGCGCTTCGCGCCTCCTCACCATGAGGATTTGGCATTTGTGTTTGCGCTGGCTTCACACCTTCGCCAGCACCCAGTTCCCCAACAGCAATCCAAGCGTCGCTGACACCGCCGTCACAAACATCCCCCAACCCATGTCCACCGCCACCACCGGCCAGGTCCAGTGTTTCAGCAGCGACATGGCGGTGAGCTCGAACGTCGCGTAGCAAACCAGTCCGAACAGAGCGCCGAACACCAGCGTCGAAAGCCAGGTTGCGCCGGCGGCGCCGTTCACGAACAGCACGATCCCGCCGACATAGATCAGATAGAACAGGATCGCAGGCGCAAGCCGCACCTCGCCGAGCATGTCGCCGACCTGCGAAGTGAAGAAGCCCTTGGCGACGAAGCCGAGGAACAACAGGTCCAGCGGCAGCATCACCAGTGCGGTGGCTATGTAGCGGACGAGGTAGCGTTGCATCACTTCCCTTGGCTGTCGGTCATCGGAGGAACGGCGTCGCTTCGCTCAACTTTGAGCCACCAGAGTATGTACGCGCGAGCGCCAGCGCGGGTTTCCGCGCAGGCGTCAGCAGTACAGGTACAGCGGTAGTTACGCCGCCTTCATGCCGTCGAGGAAGCGGCCAACTTCGGACTTCAGGTGCAGACTTTCGCCCGACAGCGTCTTGGCCGACTTCAGCATCTCATCCGAGGCCTGACCGGTTTCGCCGGCGTCGCGTGCGACATGGCCGATATTGGTCGCAACCTCGCTGGTCCATTTCGAGGCCGCCTGGACGCTCTGGGCGATGTTCTGGGTCGCTGCGCCCTGCTCCTCGACCGCGGCCGAGATCGCGGTAGCGATCTCGCTGATGCGCTCGATGGTCGTGCCGATCGCCTTGATGGCGTCGACCGACTCCTGCGTCGCGCTCTGCATGTTGGCGATGTGGCTGGAGATTTCATCCGTCGCCTTGGCGGTTTGCCCGGCGAGCGCCTTGACCTCCTGCGCCACCACAGCAAAGCCCCTGCCCGCGTCACCCGCGCGGGCGGCTTCGATGGTGGCGTTGAGCGCCAGCAGGTTGGTCTGTTCGGCAATCGAGGTGATGAGCTTGACGACGTCGCCGATGCGGTCGCCGGCCTTGGTCAGCTCGGCCATGCGCTGGTTGGTCGCCGTCGCCTGCTTCACCGCGTCGCCGGCGATGTTGCTCGACTCGTGCACCTGACGTCCGATCTCGGAGATCGACGCGGCCAGCTCGTCCGACGCGGTCGCCGCGCTGCGCACATGCTGCGAGGCCTGCTCGGAGGCGTCGGCGGATTGCCCCGACAGGCCGGCGGTGGAGCGCGCCGTTTCGGTCAGCCGGCCCGCGACCTGTTCGAACTGGCGCGATGAACCCATCAGATTGTCGATCACGCCGCCGATCGCGGCCTGGAATTCGGCGACGAAGCGCGCCTGATCGGCCTTGCGCTGCTCGGCGGACCTCACCTCGTTGCCGGCGCTTTCGTCCTCGAGCTTCTTGCGCTCGATGGCGTTGTTGCGGAACACGCGGATGGTGCGGGCGATGGCGCCGATCTCGTCGTGACGCTCGTGGTGGAACACGCGCACATCAAGATCGCCGCCGGCAATCGCGGTAATGGAGCCGGTGACGGATTTCAGCGGTTTGGTCACGCGGCTTACCACCAGCATGGTGAGCATCAGGATCAACAGTGCGGCGAAGCAGGCCGCGATCGCCATCATGGTCATGGCGTGGTTCAGCATCCCATCGAGCTGCGCCATCGGAATGCCGACGAACAGCAGGCCGATGGTTTTGCCGGCGCTGTCGAAGATCGGATAGTAGGCGGTGTAGTAGCGCTGGCTGAACAGCATGGCAGGGCCCTTGTAGGCCTCGCCTTTGCGGACGACGGCCTGGCCGGGATGATCGGCCGCAAGCTGGGTGCCGACGGCGCGGTCGCCGTTTTCCTTCTTCAGGTTCGTGGTGCGGCGAATGAACTGTTTCGAGGCGTCGTCGTAGACGAACAGCGTGGCCACGCCGCCGACATAGCTCGTCGTGCGGTCGACAACCGTGTGATCCTTGAATTCCGGCATCGCACGGATTTCCGCGCGTGTGACCTGGCCGTCCTTGACCGTAACCTTCATGTTCAGATCGGCTTCGGCGAACGCCATGCCCAGGGTGCGAAGGTTGATCTCGATATCGGCGCGGGCGCGCTCGGCGAACTCGTTGGTCAGCGCCCAGTAGCCGGCGCCCACGACCAGGGCGGTGTTGGCTGCGATCAGAATCGCCGCACAGATGACTGCTTTGGTGCCGAGCTTCAGCTTGAGGGAGGGAACCGATGCCGCGAAATTCCAGGCCATTGCAAATTTGCTCCGTAAAACAGCCGCAAAAATGCGTGGATTAGATTACCTCTTTGTTAAGAAACGGGTTACCGATGGAACTTTGCCTGTGATGCAGGCACGCGACGGTTGTGCGCACGACAAACTGGAATCATGACGCGCATCGAAGTGAACAAGAGAGAGCGGCACGGTGCCCAAAGCTTCGCCCGTCATCGTCTGGTTTCGTGACGACCTGCGATCGTCCGACCACCCCGCCCTGTCGGCGGCGGCGGCGACGAAAGCACCGCTGATCTGCCTCTATGTGTTCGACGAAAATGGCAGTGCGCGGCCTCCCGGTGCGGCGTCGCGGTGGTGGCTCGCGCAATCGCTGCGCGCGCTCGATGCCGACCTGCGCAAGACCGGTGGCAGCCTCGTGCTGCGTAGAGGCGATGCGTCCGGCATCGTTGCTGAGCTGGCGCGCAACAGCGCCGCGTCGGCTGTGTTCTGGAACAGAATTCACGCGAAGACAGAAGCTGCTTCCGCCGAAAAGCTCGCAAGGGCCTTGAAGGCGATTGGCGTCCACGCGCACGAGTCCTACGCCGATCTTCTCAGCGAGCCGGCGCGAGTTCGCGGGTCGAGCGGCGGCGGCATGCGCGTGTTCACCCCGTTCTGGAAACGGGTTCAGGCGCTTGGCGATCCGCCCAGGCCGCTGCCCGCGCCGAAGCAACTCGTGCGCGGACCGGCTGTCGTGAGCGACCGGCTCGAAGACTGGAAACTGGAGCCAACAGCCCTGGACTGGGCCGTCGGCTTCAGACAGACCTGGAAGCCCGGCGAGGCTGGCGCATTCGCGCGGCTGAAGGACTTTCTGGATGAGAAGGCGCTCGGCTATTCAACCGCGCGCGACCGGCCGGATCGTGCGGGCACGTCGCATCTGTCGCCACATCTGCGCTTCGGTGAAATCAGTCCGAGGCAGGCGCTCTATGCTGCGCGGTTTGCGGCAGCGAAGACGCCAAAAATCGCCGGCGACGTCGAGAAGTTCCTGAGCGAGCTCGGCTGGCGGGAATTCTGCCGCCACCTGCTGTTCGATCATCCGGACATGCACCGGAAGAACCTGCAAACCTCGTTCGATGCGTTTCCCTGGGCGCACAACGGCGCCGCTTTGCGCGCCTGGCAGAAGGGCCGCACCGGCTACCCGATCGTCGATGCCGGGATGCGCGAACTCTGGCGCACCGGTGTGATGCACAACCGGGTCCGCATGGTCGTCGCCTCGTTTCTGGTCAAACACCTGCTGATCGACTGGCGCGAGGGAGAGGCCTGGTTCTGGGATACGCTGGTCGATGCCGACCCCGGCAGCAATCCGGCCAACTGGCAGTGGGTGGCGGGATCGGGGGCCGATGCCGCGCCCTACTTCCGCATCTTCAACCCGATCCTGCAGGGCGAGAAGTTCGATCCGCAAGGCGACTATGTGCGCCGCTGGGTGGGCGAGATCGGCAAGCTGCCGAACAGCCTCATTCACAAGCCCTGGATGGCGACGCCGGTCGAACTCGCAAGCGCCGGCATCACGCTCGGCAACACCTATCCGCAGCCGATCGTCGACCATAAGGCCGCGCGCGAGCGGGCGCTGGCGGCGCTTGCGAAAACGAAAAGTAGCGTCAATCCGGGGCACGTGCGACAGGAATGAGGGCTAGCCCTTGATGTTCGCCAGGGTCGGCCTGTTTACCAGCACGACCCCCGCCGCACACACCACCATGCCGACGATCGCCAGAAGATCGAGCCGCTCGTCGAACAGCGCGTAGGCCATCAGCGCGGTGACGCCCGGCACCAGATAAAACAGGCTCGCCACCTGTGTCGCCGCCGAATGGCGGATCAGCCAGTACAACAGCCCGATCGAACCGACAGACAGGACGATCGACAGCCAGGCCGTCGACAGCACGAAGGTTGGCGTCCAGTTGACGACGCGCGTCTCGAACAGAAGCGCGCCGAGACCGAAGAAGACCGTCGCGGCGATGAACTGGATCAGGTTTCCGGCGCGCCAGTCGATGTCGCTGCAGAATCGCTTCTGGTACAGCGTGCCGATCGTAATGCTGACGAGCGACACGCCGGACGCCGCCCAACCGATCAGCGATTGTCCCTCGAAATTGCGGTTGTGCAGCACCAGCACCACACCGGAGAGGCCGAGAAGCAGGCCAAGCCACTGCATCGGCGTCACGCGCTCGCCGAAAAACCGGTTCGCCAGCGTCGAGGTCAGCACCGGCTGCAGGCCGGGGATCAGCGCCGACAGGCCCGCCGGCACCGAATGCGAAATCGCAACCGCGGTACCGCCGAGATAGAAGCCGTGCACGAGGATGCTTGCGACGACGCTGTGGGCGGCGTCGATGCGGTTCGGGAAGACCGGACGTGTCGCCAGCGCCAGGATCGCCAGCAGGATCACCACCAGCATCATCCGCAGCGCCTGCATGGTGAGAGGCTCGGCCCCCTCGAGCGCATACTTCGTGCCGATGAATCCCGTGCTCCACAGCAGCACGAACAGCGCGGGCGCGGCGCGCGCCGCGAAATTGTCAGATCGATCCGTCATTTGTGGCGCTGCTTGCCCGAACGTATGATAGGGAACAATCGACAATTCGTCGCCTCCGCCTTGCGCGGGGCGACTGGTGTGGCGGTTCATAAGTTCGCTTCAACCTAACCGCGAGTCCATCAAGCGAAGTTCTGAACCATAAGCCACACTGGAATCATAAATTTGCTAGTGTCCTTATCGAATCCGAAGTTCGGAGAAACCTGGCCGCTTGGTGGTGCGAAGTTCGGATTTGGGCATAGAGGGAGTGCATCATGGACGTTCGCGCCGCCGTCGCTTTTCAGGCCGGAAAACCGCTGGAAATCGCCACGGTGAAACTGGAGGGGCCGAAAGCGGGCGAAGTGCTGGTTGAAGTCAAGGCGACCGGCGTCTGCCACACTGACGAATTCACTCTCTCCGGCGCCGACCCGGAAGGCATCTTTCCGGCGATCCTCGGCCATGAGGGCGCGGGCATCGTCGTCGACGTCGGCGCCGGGGTGAGCAGCGTCGAAAAGGGCGACCACGTCATTCCGCTGTACACGCCCGAGTGCCGCCAGTGCCCATCATGCCTGTCGAGGAAGACCAACCTTTGCACCGCGATCCGCGCCACCCAGGGCCA
>Ga0190271_10003139_pt1 | contig 10283 bp, 7 predicted proteins | sample Popmic356T_FD_133747 | JGI IMG/M metagenome (GOLD analysis project Ga0190271, IMG submission 133747) | Populus adjacent soil microbial communities from riparian zone of Weber River, Utah, USA - 356 T | ecosystem: Environmental > Terrestrial > Soil > Riparian zone | place: USA: Utah | collected... | reverse complement strand
GACCTGCTCCCGCTCGCCGACGAGGCCGGCCTGGAGATGGACCTGCGCAACGGGGTGCTGCAGATCGTCTTCGAGGAGCCAGAGCCCGCCAAATTCGTGATCAGCCCCAACGCACCGGTACGGCAGATCTGGGTGTCGGCGCGCTCGCGCAGCTACAAGCTGACGTGGTCCGACGACGCCGGCACGTTCGAGCTCGGTGGCGAGCACCTCGGTACGCTCGTCGGACGTCTTGCGCAGGAACAGCTCACGGGCAACTAGCCCGCCTCACCCGCCCTACCAGCCTTACCCGGCGTTCCGCGCCCCATCCGCCCTATAATGTGCGGCTATGTCACGGACATTGGTCACCCTGGTGGCCGCAGGATGCCTGGCCGCGTCGGCTGCCGCAATCAGCGGGCAGACGCCGCAGCGCCCCGACTTCACCGGCGTGTGGACGTCATACACCGAGCCCGGGGCGGCCCGCGGCGGCGGCCCGGGCCGCGGCGGCGGCCCGCCTCTGCCCATGACGGATGAAGCCCAGAAGAAGGTCGCCGCGTACCGCGCGCTCATCGGCACGAGCGGCGACACGCCCGGCGGGCACTGCCTGGGCACCGGCATGCCCGGCTCGATGCTCGGGTCCGGCGGCTACCCGATGGAAATCGTGCAGCGGCCGGAACAGATCAACATCACCTACGAGGCCCACAACGAAGTGCGGCGTGTGTACCTCGGCGATCGCATCGTGCCGATGGCCGACCGCGTGCCGGGACGAAACGGGCACTCGAGCGCGCGCTGGGAAGGCGACACGCTGATCGTCGAGACCACCCACCTCGTGGAGCAGGTCGAGCAGCGCTATGCCCACAGCGATCAGGCCCGCATCGTCGAGCGCTATCGCCTGACCACCGACAAGAACGGGACCAAGGTGCTCGTCGCCGAGATGACGCTCACCGATCCGGTGTTCTACACGAAGCCGGTCACCGACACGAAGAGATGGGCCTACGTGCCGAACGGGCACCTGCTGCCCTACGAATGCGCCGAGGAAGGCTGGCGCATCCACCTCGAAGAGCTGGAAAAGAAAACAAAGGAGTCGAAGTGATGAAGCACCTCTGGTCTGTACTCGGCGCGGCCGCGCTCGCCCTGACGCTGAGCGCGACGGCAGGCGCCCACCACTCCGCGGTGCAGTACGACTTCGGCAAGTCGGCGACGATTACGGGCGTGGTCGTGAAGTTCCAGGCGATCAACCCGCACATGCGCCTCACGCTGCGGGTCACCGACGACAAAGGCACGCGGGATGTCGAGCTCGAAGGGCACAGCACCAACAACATGTACCGCGCCGGCTACCGCGACGGCCTGATCAAGGTGGGCGACAAGATCACGGTGAACGTCGCGCCGCTGCGCAACGGCACGGAGGGCGGTTACATGGTTGCCGCCGTCACCGCCAACGGCGGGAGGTTCGGCGTTCAGACGGCGGCCGAACGCGCCCGCGAACGGGAAAAGGCGGAAGGGAAGTAGGGGCCGGCTTCACGTCTTCCGGTAGCTCTTCGCCATTCTCCGGCCGACGATCTTCACCAGCCACTGCGGGACGTAGCGCACCGCGAGCGCGACGGCACGGTTGACGCGGCCAGTGACGTATATCGCCTCGCCCGCCATCACCGCGTCGTAACCCTGCCGCGCCACGGTCGCCGCGTCGAGCCACATCCACGCCGGCATCCCGCGCATCTGCTCGCGCGTGCCGGTGACGTCGTGGAACTCGCTCAGCGTGAACCCGGGGCAGAGCGCGGTGACGTGCACGCCGTGCGGCCGCCCTTCATGTGACAGCGCCTCCGAGAACTTGATCACGAACGCCTTCGACGCGCCGTACAAAGTGTGGCCGGCCGGCGCCGGCACGAGCCCGGCCAGCGAGGCGACGTTGACGATGCGGCCGTAACCGCGCTCGATCATCCCGGGCAGCAGCCGGTAGGTGAGCTCGCACACGCCCGCCACCATCACGCGCAGAAAGTCTTCGTGCACCTGCCACGGCACGGCGTTGTAGAGGCCGGGCACGCCGTAGCCGGCGTTGTTCACGAGCGCGTCCACTACCAGCCCGCGCCGCTGCAACTCGTCACACAGCCGCGCCGCGCTCGACGGGTCGGCATGGTCCACCGTCAAGACGTGGACGTCCACGCCGTGCCGGTCGCGCAGGTCCGCGGCGACGCTCTGGAGCCTGGCCTCGCGGCGCGCGGTGATGATCAGGTTGAAACCGTTGGCCGCGAACACGTCAGCGAACGCGACGCCGATGCCGGCCGAAGCGCCGGTGACCAGCGCCGTGCGTCTCGAGCTCACGGCTTCATGATAGCGTTCCGACATGAGCCGCCTCGCGGTGCTCGGGCTGAGCGTCGTGGCGCTCGCCGGTGTCACGGCAGCGCAGCCGGCACGGTCACGGCCGGCGGCGGCCCCGTTCACGGTGGTCGAAGCCACCATCGCCGGGATGCGCACGGCGATGGAGGGCGGCCGCACCACGTCGCGCGCCATCGTCCAGCAGTCGCTCGACCGCATTGCCCGCTACGAGAGCCGCCTCAACGCCGCGATCACCGTCAATCCGCGGGCACTCGAGGAGGCGGCGGCACGCGACGACGAGCGGCGACGCGGCCGGGTGCGCGGGGCGCTGCACGGCATCCCCATCGCGCTCAAGGACAACATTCACACCACCGACATGCCGACGACTGGCGGCGCCCGGGCGTTCGCCTCGCTGATCCCGCCCTATGAAGCCACGGTGACGGCGCGGCTGCGGGCCGCGGGGGCGGTGATCGTCGCCAAGACGGTGCTCACCGAGCTGGCCAACTGGGTGGCGAGCGACATGCCCACCAACTACTCGTCGCTGGCCGGCTTTGGCTTCAATCCCTACGACCCGCGGCCAGACCCGCGGTCCGAGTCCGACGGACGCCCGCTGCTGCCGACCGGCGGATCGAGCTCGGGGATCGGCACGGCGGCGAGCTTCTGGGCCGCCAACGTCGGCACCGAGACCTCGGGCTCGATTCTCAACCCCGCCAGCCGCACGATGCTCGTCGGCATCAAGCCGACAGTCGGACGCATCAGCCGCTACGGGGTGATTCCGATCACCGCGGATCAGGACACGCCCGGGCCGATGGCGCGTACGGTCGCCGACACGGCACTGCTGCTCGGTGTGCTCGAGGGCGACCCGGATCCCCGCGATCCCGCCACCCCCGCCTGCACGCCGCCACCACGCCACGACTACACGCAGTTCCTGCGGCCGGGTGCGCTGAAAGGTGCCCGCATCGGGGTGCCGCGCGCGTTCTTCTACGATGCGATCCAGATCCCGGGCTCGCGAGGAATGGCCGGCGGGCTGGCGCCGGCCGAGCGCGAGGCGATGAACGCCGCCATCGAGGCGCTGAAGCAGGCCGGTGCCACCATCGTCGACCCGGCCGATCTGCCGTCGGTGCTGGCGCCGGCCGGCGAGAACCTCGAGGACTGGCCGGTGTGCAACGGGCTCGCCGACGCCAAAGGCCGCGACGCCGACTGCTCGACCGTCTTCAAGTACGGCATGAAGCGCGACTTCAACGCCTGGCTCGCATCGCTCGGCGAGGCGGCGCCGGTGAAGAGCCTGACCGCGCTGCGCGCATGGAACCGCGCCCACGAGGCCGAGGGCACGTTGAAGTACGGCCAGGCGCAGCTCGACATCTCCGACGAGATGGACGTCGCGGCCGACCGCGATCGCTACGAGCGCGACCGCGCCAAGGACGTGCGCCTGGGAGGCCGCGACGGGATCGACGCGGCGCTGCGCGCGCACCGCCTCGATGCGCTGCTCTTCCCTGGACCCTTTGGCGCTGCGGTCGCGGCCAAGCCAGGCTATCCGACCGTCATCGTCCCGTTTGCGACCGTCCCCAACGCCGCCGCCCGCGGCATCCCCGGCTCCGGCGCCCAGCCGAGTCCGTTCGGCGTGAGCTTCACCGGCGGCGCGTGCAGCGAGCCGCGCCTTCTCGCCCTCGCCTATGGCTTCGAACAGGCGACGAAACGCCGGCGGCCGCCACCGATGCTGGATTGATGGCACGCGGGGCGCGGCTTCAGCCGCGCCGTTCGGCGGGGGCTGAAGTCCCGCCCTACGACGACAAGAGCTCGCGGATCGCCTGCTCCAGTTCCACCTTGGTGAACGGCTTCTGAACGAAGCGCACGTCATCGTCGGCGAGCGCCTGCCGGACCGCGCTGTGGCTGGTATAGCCCGACATCAGGATCGTCTTGAGGCCGGGCATCGTCTCGGTGAGGCGCTCGCGCAGCTCGGGACCGGTCATCTGCGGCATGACGACGTCGGTGAGCAGCAGGTCCGGCACCACGCCCTCCTTGCCGAGCCGCGCAATCGCGGCGACCGGCGAATCCGACGCCAGCACCGTATAGCCCAGTGAGCCGAGCAGGCCGCTGGTCAGGTTGCGCACCATCTCGTCATCCTCGACCAGCAGGATCGTCGCGCGCCGGGCGAGCTCGACCACCGGCTGGGCGGGCAGCCCGGCGCTGTTGATCGCCGCGCGCGGCGCGCTGCGGACCGTCTCACCGGTGGCGGCCGCCATGAAGAGGCGGAACGTGGCGCCGCGACCGGGCTGACTGTCCACACGGATGAACCAGCCGTTCTGCTTCACGATGCCGTATACCGTGGCCAGCCCGAGCCCCGTGCCCTTGTTGGCGTGCTTGGTGGTGAAAAAGGGCTCGAAGATGCGCGGCAGGATCCGTGGATCGATGCCGACGCCTTCGTCTCGCACCGAAAGCGTGACGTAGGGCCCTGCCGACGCGCCCGGCACCTCGATCCGCGACGCGTGGTCGAGCGACACGTTGGCCGTCTCCACGGTAATGGTCCCGCCGCGCGGCATGGCATCACGGGCGTTGACGACGAGGTTCAGCAGCACCTGATCCATCTGCGTCGGATCGCACAGCACCGGCCACAGTCCGGCCGCGGGCTGGAAGTCCACCGTCACCTGCTCGCCGAGGAGCGTCGCGAACAGCGTTCGCGTGGCGGCGATCTGCGTGTTCAGATCGAGCACCACCGGCGAGATGATCTGCTGCCGCGAGAAGGCAAGGAGTTGGCGGGCCATCTCCTTGGAGCGCAGCGCCGCCTGCTCGATGGCGCTCACTTCCTGCTCGAGCGAGTGGCCCTTCCCCATCTGCATCTTGATCAGATCCACGTTGCCGAGCACGACCGTGAGCATGTTGTTGAAATCGTGGGCGACGCCGCCGGCCAGCTGGCCGATCGACTCCATCCTGCGGATCTGCTCGAGCTGACGCTCCAGCTGCTCGCGCTCGAGCTCGGCACGCTTGCGGCCGGTGATGTCGCGCACGATCACCAGCGCTTCGCCTTCAGTGGCCGAGACGACGCGTGCCTCGAAGTCCCGCTGCAGCTCGGATCCCGGCCCCAGGGCGTACTCGAAATCGACGACGGCGCCGGTCGTGAGCGCGGAGCGCACCGCCTCCTCCACCCGGGCCGCGATCACCGATGGCAACGCCTGGCCGATGTGCTGCCCCGGTATCCATCCGACCGACGACACGCCCTCGGCGCCGTGCTGCGCGTGATACCCGAGCACGGTGCCGTCGCCGCTGACGCGGAAGAACACGTCGGGCACCGCGTCGAGGATGGCGCGGTTCTCGGCGATGTTGCGCCGCAGCGAGTCCTCGAGCGCCCGCCGCTCCGAGAGATCGACGAACGCCCCCATGAGGCAGAGCGGCTGGCCGTCCTGGCTCGTCACCACGCTGCCCGACACCAGGACGTCGACAATCGATCCGTCGCGGCCGCGGAACCGGCCGGTACCGTTGTGACGCTTCATGCGCCGCAGCGACTCGAGCTTGACCTGCGCGTCGTCCGGCGACTCGGCGAACTCGGCGATCGAGCGGCCGAGGATCTGTTCCCGGGTCTCGCACTGCGCGAGCTGGCGGAACGCGTCGTTGGCGTAGAAGATCCGTCCCTCGAGATCGCCGAGGCAGATGGCGGCGGTGGACGACTCGACGGCGAAGCTCTTGATCCGCAGGTCGTGTTCCGCCTGCCGCCGCGCCTGCCGCACCTGCTTCTGCGCAAGCGCCTGCACCACCGCCTGTCCGAGCCGCTTGATGTGCTCCTTGATCACGTAGTCCACGGCGCCGGCTTTCATGCACTCCACGGCCGTGTCTTCGTTGATTGCCGCGGTGACGATGATGACCGGCGTCAGCGGCGCGTGTTCACGGGCAAGGCGGACCGCCGCGAGGCCGTCGAAGGCCGGCATCGCGTAGTCGGAGAGGATCAGGTCGGGTTGGAACGACTCGAGCGCCGCGAGATACCCCTGGGCCGTGTCGACGCGCGCGAAGGCACAGTGGCTCAGCGCCCGCTTCACCTCGCGCTCGGCCAGCTCGGCGTCGGCGGCGCGGTCGTCCACGACCAGGACGCGAACCGGCACTGCGGCTTCGGCGCTCATGCCGATACCTGGTTGACCATCAGCCAATAGAACCCCAGCTCGCTCATGGTCTTCATGAACGACTCGAAATCCACCGGCTTCACCACGTAGCTGTTGGCGCCAAGCTCGTAGGCGGTCTTGATGTCGGGATCCTGGTTCGACGAGGTCACCACCACGACGGGAATGGAACGCGTCCGGTCGTCGCTTTTCAGCCGCCGCAGCACCTCGAGCCCATCGAGCTTGGGCAGCTTGAGGTCGAGCAGGATGACCCGCGGCCGCTCGGCGCCGTCAGGGTCGAACAGGATGTCGAGCGCCTCGACGCCGTCGTGCGCCACGCTCACGCTGTTGGCGAGATTGTGCTTCCGGAACGCCCGCAGCGTGAGCTCGGCGTCGCGCGGGTTGTCCTCCACGAGCAGAATCGAGAGGTTGTCGAGCGGGCTCATTGCACCATCCCGGGTGCCGGCAGCGCGAAGGAGAAGACGGCGCCGCGATCGATCTCGGCTTCGGCCCACACGCGCCCGCCGTGACGATGGACGATGCGCTGGACGATCGCCAGGCCCACGCCGGTGCCGCTGAACTCGTAGTCGGTGTGCAGCCGCTGGAACACACCGAAGAGCTTCGACTTGTACGCCATGTCGAAGCCGGCCCCGTTGTCGGACACGGTGTAGACCACCTCGTCGCCGTTCACGCGGCCGCTGACATCGATGACGGCCACCGGCTTCTTGGCCGAGAACTTCAGGGCGTTGGCGAGCAGGTTGACCCACACCTGCCGCAGCAGCGCGCGGTCGCCCTCGGCGGTCGGCAAGGTACCGAGTCGAAACGTGATCCGGGTGCGACCCTGAGCCGAACTGAGCTCGTCGAACACCTCGGCGGCGAGCGAGGTCATGTCCACGGCCACCGTCTGCATCGACATGCGGCCGAGGCGCGAGAACATCAACAGGTCGTCGATCAGGCGGCCCATGCGCCGGGCTTCGCTGCGCACCACGCCGCACAGCCGCAGCCCTTCGGCGTCGAGGCGCGTGCCATAGTCCTCGGCCAGGATCCCGGCGTAGCTGTCCACTGCCCGCGCCGGCGCCCTGAGGTCGTGCGACACGGAGTACGCGAACGCCTCGAGCTCGTGGTTGGCGGCTTCGAGCTGCGCCGTGCGATCCACCACGCGCCGCTCCAGCTCGACGTTCAGCTGCCGGATCGCCTCTTCCGACCGCCGCCGCTCGGTGATGTTGCGGCCCACCCAGAGCACGTGGGTGCAGCGGCCGTCGGGGTCGAGCACCGGTTCGAGGTGCGACTCGACGAAGGCGACGTCGCCGCCGGGCAGCGGAATCTCGATCTCGTGCGACACCGGCTGCCGGGTCGCGATCACCTGGCGGAAAGCCGGCATCTCCATCTCGATCTGTTCCGGCGACATGCCTTGCTCCACCAGCAGTTCGTCGCGGTAGCGGCCCTCCAGGTTCGTGGGCGCGCCGGGAAACGACAACGCCCGAACCGTCCGGTAGGCTTCGTTCGCCGACACGACGAAGAGCCGCCCATCGTCCTCCACTCGATGCAGGATCTGGGCGTCGGACGTGCTGTTGAACACCTTCGACAGCCGCTCGGCGCTCTCCCGCAGCGCCCGCTCGGCCGCCTTGCGCGCGCTGACGTCGCGGATGACGACCAGCGGGTAGACCAGGTCGTTGATGGTGTAGGTGGAGGCCGAGATCTCGGCGTCGAACTCGGTGCCGTCGCGCCTCAGGCCTTTGGTCTCGTACGACGACGGCGCGGGCCGGCCCTCCTCGCGCGCCTGGTTGATGGCCAGCACGCGCGGCAGTTCGGCGGTGGGCACGAGGCTGGCGAGCGGCTGCCCCTCGACATCGGCCGCCGAGTCGAACCCGTACATCTCGGCCGTGGCCCGGTTGGCGAACAACGCCCGCTGGTCTTTGGTGACCACGATGGCGTCCTTCGACGCCTCGAAGACCGAGCGCAGGATGGCCTCACTGCGCCGCACCTGCGCCTCAGCCCGCCGCCGCTCGGTGATGTCCTGGATCGAGCCGAGAAAGGCGACGTGGGTGCCATCGGCGGCGGTGACCGAGTTGACCGACAGCTCGGCGTCGAAGGTGGATCCGTCGCTGCGGCGGGAGACCACTTCGCCCATCCACGAGCCGATCGAGTACAGCGAGTCGCGAATGCGGGCGTGCTGCACCGGATCGACGATGAAGTCGAACGGTCGCTTGCCGATGATCTCGGCTTCGTCAGCGAAGCCGTGCATGCGCAGCCAGGCCGGATTGGCGTAGGCGATCTTCCGGTCGAGCCCGACGATGAGCATGCCGCTGACCCACGAGGCGAGCGCGTTGTCCTTCACGCGCAGGTCGATTTCCACCTTCTTGCGCTCGGTAACGTCCGCGGTCGCACCGACGGTGCGGATGGGGCGGCGGTCGGCACCGGCGCCCTCGAAGTAGGTCTGGGCCCGCGCGTGGATCCACTTGACGCTGCCGTCGGCGGCGACGATGCGGTGCTCGAGTTCGTACGAACCGTCGCCGCGCGGGTCGTGGGACCGGACCATCGCCTGGTGCACCCGATCGCGTTCGTCCGGGTGCACCGTGAGGAAGGTGCTCTCGAACGGCACGTCCCCGCCGGGCCCCAGCCCCCAGATCTGCCGCTGTTCGGGCGACCAGAACACCGTGGCCGCCACGTGGTCGTGGTCGAAGATGCCGAGCCGGCCCAGGCGCACGGCCTGGCGCAGCCGCTCTTCGTTCATCAGCAGCGCCGCCTCCGCCCCGCGCTGGGCCGTCACGTCGAGATTGGTGCCGAAGAAGCGCACGCGGCTCGTGAGGGGGTGCCTCGTGCACTCGATGAGCGAGTGGATGGTCGCCTCGCCGCCGGCGGGCCGCACCACGCGGAACTCGATCTCGAACCCGGTGCCGTCCTCTGCTGCCCGGGCAAACGCCGCGCGCAGGCGGGGGGCGTCGTCGGGGTGCAGGCGGTCGAAGAACTCGTCGAACGACGGGTTCGACTCGGCGCCGAACCCGAACAGGACTTTGTTGCCGTCGGACCACACGGCCTCGGCGCCGTCGCTGTCGAGCGTGAAGTGCCCCATGCGCGCCAGCGTCTCGGCGCGGCGTAGCCGGTCCTCTCGATCCTGCAGCAGCGCGGCGGCAGCCCTCGTGTCGGTCACGTCGGTGATGGCGCCGATGACGCGGACCGGGGACCGCGCGGGACCGCTGCCCTCGAAGAAGGTCTGGGCGCGGGCGTTCACCCAGCGGATCTCGCCGTCGGAGCGGATGATGCGGTACGCCAGGCTGTAGCGGCCGTCACCCTCGTAGTCGTGGGCGCGGGCGACGGCGTCGGTGCGTTGCGCGCGATCGTCGGGATGGGTGTGCTGGTCGAACCGCTCCAGTGTGGCGACGAGCCCGGCGGGCCAGCCGTAGATCGCGTGGACCTCCGGCGAGCAGTAGACGGCGTTGGTCCGCACGTCATGGTCGAACACGCCCATGCTGGAGGTGGGGAGGACCTGCGACGGCCGATCGCCGGTGGGCAACACGCTTCCCGCCGAAGCGTCGGGGCCCCTGGAGTCGAGCGATGAAACCCGGTGTCGGACCACGGCGGCTCCTTCCAGACCTCGGCGCGCACGGACGCCGCGACCGCCGGGCTGGATAATCCGCCAGTGCCGGGCGATCGCGTCAACGCCCCGGCACTCGCTGGCCCTGCGTGCCATCGAGGCTCGCGCAGGGCGTGCGCGACATTAGCCGAACGCTGCGTACGGGGTCAACTGGAGGCGGCGCTCGCGCCGAACGGCGCGATGCCGACAAGCAACACCAGACGCTCGCTGCCGTCGTTGCGGACACCGTGCGGCACGCCTGCGGGTGCCCAGATCGCGTGACCCGGCCCAGCCGTGCGCGTCTCGTCCCCGACGACGAAGCGGCCGGTGCCTTC
>Ga0190271_10003138_pt1 | contig 10284 bp, 10 predicted proteins | sample Popmic356T_FD_133747 | JGI IMG/M metagenome (GOLD analysis project Ga0190271, IMG submission 133747) | Populus adjacent soil microbial communities from riparian zone of Weber River, Utah, USA - 356 T | ecosystem: Environmental > Terrestrial > Soil > Riparian zone | place: USA: Utah | collected... | reverse complement strand
GCCCCTTTCTTGGAGGAGCTGATCGATTCGTTCTCGCGGGCGACCATGCCGTGGAAGATGTCGTAGGTCGGCGGCCCTCCCCCACGGGCGCTGCCGTTGCCGTTGCCGTTCTGCAAGCCCATCGCGTCGATCAGCTGGCGGCGGCAGGTGACGTGGGCAACCCACTCGTTGCCGCAGACCTGCATCGAGATCACGTCGTCGAGTTCGTCGGCGGCGGCCCAGTAGGCGAGGGCTCGCATGTGCTGGGTCGGCAGCCCGTCAGAGCGGACCAGCGGCATCTCTTCCAGCTCCTCGCGTTCGGTCTCGTACATGACCATGTCGTCGCCCCAGCGTTTGGTCAGCGTCCCCTCGGCGAGGCCTGTATTCATGTACTCGGCGACCTCGGGGAGGTAGTCGGACTCGTAGATCACCTTGTCGAAGGTGATGCCGAGGCTGGCGAGCGTCTTGCGCTGGCCGGAGACGACCCAGGAGCGGGTCCGCGACCACAGTTCCAGCGCCTTCTGGTCGCCGTCGAGGACCCGCATCATCATCTCGTCGGCTTTGTCGTTGTAGCTGGTCGACTCGCGGGCGACCGAGTCCTCGGCACCGTCGTCGCCGAGGCCGCCGTTCTTGCTGGCGGTGACGTAGTCGGCGTAACAGAAGCCGACGAAGTGGTCGCTCTTCTCGTCGGCGTCGGGGCCGGAGTCCTCGCCGGCGCGGGTGGCGACGCCGGCCATCGCCTCGCCCATGCTGCGGCCGACGTCGCAGATCAGGCTGCGGTTGTCGACTCCGGCTCCGGCCTGCTTCAGCGCCCCGGCGATCGCGTTGCCGACGGCGAGGTTGCGCAGGTGGCCGATGTGCAGCGCCTTGGTCGTGTTGGCGCCCCAGAAGTAGACGGCGTAGCGGCTGTCGGCGGCCATGTCGCCGAACTCGGCTTCGCCGCCGGCGCCGGAGCGGATCGCCTCGCCCTGCGCTTCGATCCACTCGTCGGTGAGCTTCACGGTGGGCTGCTTGCCCTCGCGCGACACCGAGTCCACCCACTCCTCGGCTTCGATCCGCTCCAGCGCCGCCAGGGCGGCATCGTCCTCCCGCCAGTCGGTGCCCTTCGGCAACCGTGGAATCAGCATCAGGTCGAAGTCGGCCTCGGGCCGATAGGGGGCGCGCGCCGCCCACAGTGCCCGGCCGCTATCCCCTGCCGCGACCTCGTTGAACCTGGTGAAAATGTTCTCGCCCATAGCTGTGATTCCGAACTTTCTGCCTCGAATTGGTTGTTCGAAATGCACCCGCCGGGGCTCGAACCCGGATCTTCGGCTTACAACGCCGACCCTTTAACCGATTAAGGCACAGGTGCTAGCTATGTTTCCCTGCCCTGAGCAAATCCCTGATTGCTCAAGCGCGGCGCAGCATAACCGTAACTCCCGCGCGCGTCAAATACTTTGAGTAATTCCCTGGAAACGTCGCAGGAAACGGCGGGTCTCGGGCTGCTGCGGGGCGGCAAGGACCTGGTCCGGCGAGCCCTGCTCGATGATCCGTCCCTCGTGGAGGAAGGCGACCTGGTCGGCGACCTCGCGGGCGAAGCTCATCTCGTGGGTGGCGATCACCATCGTCATCCCCTCCGCCTTCAGGTCCCGCACCGCGGCGAGGACCTCGCCGACCAGCTCCGGGTCGAGCGCGCTGGTGACCTCGTCGAGCAGCAGCGCCCGCGGCCGGCCGGCGAAGGCGCGGGCGATCGCCACCCGCTGCTGCTGGCCGCCGGAGAGGTTGTCGGGACGGTCGTCCTCGCGGCCGGCGAGGCCGAAGCGGGCCAGCAGCTCGCGGCCGCGCGCCTCGGCCTCGGCGCGGGTGGCGCCGTGGGCCCGCCTCTCCCCCAGCATCACGTTCTCCAGCGCGGTCATGTGGGGGAAAAGGTTGTAGGCCTGGAAGACGAGGCCGAGGCGGCGGCGGACCGCGACCGCGTCGACCGCCGGGTCGGTGATCGCCTCGCCGTCGAGGAAGACGTCGCCGTCGTCGATCTCCTCCAGCAGGTCGACGCAGCGCAGCAGGGTCGACTTGCCCGAGCCCGAGGCGCCGATCAGGGCCACCGCTTCGTGCTCGCGCACGGTCAGGTCGATTCCGCGCAGGACCTCGCGCTCGCCGAAGGCCTTGGTCACTTCGCGCAGCTCGAGGACGACCCCGCCGGAGGTGCTCATCGCACCGCCCCCTCGGGTCCGCCGAGCCGGTCGACGATCCGCGCGGTCGGGATCGTCACCGCCAGGTAGAGCAGCGCCGCCGCGACCAGCGGCGTGAAGTTGAAGGTCTGCGCCTCGATGATCTGCGCTTCGCGGAAGGCCTCCAGCGGGCCGAGGATGGAGATCAGGGCGACGTCCTTCTGCAGGGCGACGAAATCGTTCAAGAGCGGCGGCGAGACCCGCCGCACCGCCTGCGGCAGGACCACGTGCCGCATCGCCTGGGTCTCGGTCAGGCCGACCGCCAGCGCCGCGTCGCGCTGGCCGCGATGGACAGAGTTGACCCCGGCCCGGTAGACCTCGGCGACGTAGGCGCTGTAGGAGAGGATCAGGGCGATCGCGCCGAGGACGACCGGGTCGGTCGGCAGTCCGTCGAGGCGCAGGGCCGGGACCCCGAAGCCGATCAGGAAGACGAGCAGGATCGTCGGTACGCCGCGAAAGACGTCGACGTAGATGACCGAGAGGGCCCGCAGCGGGAAGGTCGCCGGCGAGCGGGAGATCCGCACCAGGGCGATGACCAGACCGACGACGAGGATCGCCAGCTCGGCGACGATGAAGATCTTCACGTCCAACCAGAAGGCCTTGGCCACGTCGGGGAAGGAGTCCTTGAAGACTTCCCAGTTGAAGAAGGTCTCGCGCACTTCCGGCCAGCCGGGGCTGGTCAGGATCAGGGTTGCGAGGCCGCCGAGAACGACGACGGAGGAGAGCGCTGCGATCGCCTGGCCGCGGCGGTGGCGGCGGCGCTTCGCCGCCTCCCGTTCGAGGCGACGGCTGCTCGGCATCAGCTCAATTCAGGTGCTTCAGCGGCCTGGCTCATCCAGCGCTGGGTGATCTTTTCCAGTTCGCCGGAGCTTTCCAGCGCTTCGATCGCTTCCGAGACGCAGCCGGTCAGCTCCGAGTCCTTTTCCAGCAGGGCTCCCCACTGGTCGCCGCCGGGGGCGCTGAACTGGCCGACGATGGTCGCCTCCGGAACCTGGACCGCGGTCAGGTAGAGCGCCGTCGGCAGGTCGACCACGACCGCGTCGATCTGTTCGTTCTTCAGCGCCTGGACGACGTCATTGGAGTTGTTGAAGACTTCCGGCCGGCTACTCGGTTCGATCTCTTCTTCGGCCGCTTCGAGGCTGGTGGTGCCGATCTGGACGCCGAGGTCGGCGTCCTGCAGGTCGGCGAGCGAGGTCGCCTTCGCCGCATCGGAGCTCTTCAGCACCACCACCGCCTGGTTGGCGGTGTAGTAGGGCGCCGAGAAGTCGACGGCTTTTTCGCGCACCGGGGTGATCGAGATCTGGTTGACGTCGAAGTCGAAGTCTTTGGGGCCGGGCGCGAAGGAGGAGTTGAAGGACTCGACCGTCCACTTCACCTTGTCCTTCGGGTAGCCGAGCTGGTCGGCGATCGCGTAGGCGACGGCGCTCTCGAACCCTTCGCCGTTGGTCGGGTCTTCGTCTTCGAAGTACGGCGGGTAGGCGGGCTTGTCGGTGGCGATCGTCAGCACGCCCTCCTGCTCGGTCGGCAGCTGGCCCGGCTTACACGACGCCGTGGTCGCGGACGTATCGGTCGAGTCGTCCGAGCTGCCGCAGCCGGCGGCAACGAGCGCAACGAGAAGGATGAGGGGCAGCAGAAGCTTCTTCATGGTTCCTGGGGCGGCAGGATGCGGAACCCTACCGTCTTCGCCGCCGAGCGACCACCGGCATTGTCGGTCGCGACCACGGTGGCCCGATAGGAACCCGGAGCCAGCGGCTTGCCCTTCAGGTTGCCGTTCCATTTGAGCTTGTTGGCGCCGGCCTTGGCTTTCTGGCTACGACTGCCGACGAGCTTGAAGATCGGGCACTTCTTCCTGCCGGCGTTCTTCGCGGTCTGCGGCTTGCACTTCTTGCCGACCAGGCGGCCCGGCTTCTTTCGTTCGAACTTGAAGCGCGTCGTTCCGGCCTCCGAGAGCGAGTAACGGAAGGTCGTGCCGAACTTCCCTTTCGCTTTGCCCTTCGGCTTTGCCCTGAATTTCTTCGGCTTGGCTTTGAGCTTGCTGAGGACGGGCAGCGTGTCGACGGTGGCGCCGGCCCGCGGCGAGGACCCGCCGGGGCAGATCGTGCTCTGGCCGTCGTAGACCTGCCGGGTCGAGCAGCCGCTCTCGTCGGTCACGGTCAGGGTCACCGGGTAAGCGCCGGCTTTGGCGTAGACATGGCTCGCCGTCGGACCGCCGTTGGCAAGGGTGCTCCCGTCGCCGAAGTCCCAGTCGTACCGCGCAGCGCGGGCCGAGCCGGTGGCGTCGAAGCGCGATGCCTGCCCTGGGGCGCCGGGTTTGACGCTGAAGCCGGCGACCGGTGCCGGGTGAGGCTGGAAGACGATCGGCTCCGGCTCGCCCGTGGTCCATGGGGTCTCTTTGTTCAGCAGCACCGGAACCCCGTCGGCGCCGATCGCGGCGACCCCGAGTGCGTTGTTGGAGCCGCCTCCTCGGTAGTAGACGAGGAAGCGGCCATCCGGCGAGACCCCCGCCGATTCCGGCTCGAGAACCGGCATGCTGCCGACCACTGCGGGGGCGCCATCGGCCGCGATCGCAAAGGTGTGGATCGCTCCGTCTCCGTTGGAGTCGGCCAGGTACAGGTGCCGCCCGTCCGGCGCCATCGCGAACAGCCGCGGGAAGGAATCCGACACCAGCGCCGTGTCGCCCGCCTGCTGAAGCCCGCCGTCGGCGCCGACCGCGAACGAGGTGAAGCCGCCGGCGCTGCCGCCGCTGACCAAGGCAAAGAGGAAGCGGCCGTCCGGCGCCATCGACAGCAGGTAGCTGGCCGGTGCAGGGGTCATACCGAGGTAGCTGAGCGAGCCGTCGGCGGCGACCGCGAAGCGCTCGATTATGTTCGCCGTGGTGGCAAAGAGAAAACGCCCGTCCGGGGTCAGCGCGACGTCGTCGTACTCGCCGCTGCCGCCGCTCGACCGGGGCGTGAGCGACCCGTCCGCGTTGATCGCGTAGACCCGGATGCCTTCCGCCATCATGCCGCCGAATTCGCGGGTCGGGCTGTAGACAAACCGACCGTCCGGGCTGATCGCGACCCCGGTTGCCGAGGCGCTGGGCGCAGGCGTGGCCGGTTCGAGAGCGCCACTCGCCCCCACCCGCATGCCCTGGACTCCGCCGGTGAAGAAGTAGCCGGTGACAGCGCGGGTCCCGTCGGGGTTGAACGCCAGGTCGAAGAGGCCTCCGAAGCCCGGCTGGGCGACAGGGAAGGGCGAGCCGGGGATCGGAGCGAGCGAACCATCGGCACCGAGGTCGAAGCCACCGATGACCTCGGGCGTTTTCGAGCCGTAGTCGGGCGTGTAGAAGCGGGCCGCCCCGGCGCTGCCGGCGAGAGCCGTTCCGAGCAGGCAGAGCGCACAGAGGACAACGAGAAAACGGCGAGGCACGGGCGCGAGGCTACCCCAACTGTCGGCGGCTGCGCCCCAGAGGGACCTGGAGCTTCTTTGTGTACCCCTGGGTATAGAGTCGGGCTCAACCACCCCGAGGCTGTTTTCTACCGCCCCCCGCCGTTCTCGGTTTGGGGGGCGGTTCCGTGTTTGGCCTCGAGATCTTCGGCCAGCGCCGCCAGGACGGGCAGCGGCACGCGCAGCCCGGTGGCGATCCGGCGCACGTTGCCCCAGGTCGGATTCACCCTGCCGGACTCAATGTGGGAAATCCAGGTTGGATGGATGTCGGCGCGGTGTCCTAACGCTTCCTGGCTCAGGTGGATCTCCATCCGGAGCTGTCGGATTGCCTTACTCAGGCCGATCTGGGGTTCTTCTCGTCGCGGCATTTACGGAAGGGAATTTGCCTCCCGCCCCCGCGTCCATAGAGGTGGGCTCAGGTCCTGCAGTGAAGGCGGCCTCACCGGCTTTATTCCGGTACGTCGCCATCTCTCGTCATGCCGCGGGCGAGGACCCGTTCTAAGGGGGCGGTCTCTCTCCGTCGCGGACACGAACATATGTTCGCATACGCGGTTCCTGATTTATAGGGCAGATCAGCCGGTCATTCAGCTGGCTTCGGCGCGGGCCGCCGCCAGCTCTTCTTCCACCGTCCCGGTCTGGTTGGGAATTTCGAGGCGACGTTCGAGCACCGGGATCGCTTCGTCGGGACGGCCGCTGAGCCGCAGGGCGTTGCCGAGGTTGAAGAGCGCGTAGGCGTAGTCGAGGTCTTCGCTGCCGGTGGGGAAGGCGGCGACCGCTTCTTCGAGCTTCGCAACCGCGGTCTCGTAATCCCCCGCCTGGATCAGGGCGAAGCCTTCTTCGTTGAGGGACGCGCCGAGGGCGGGGTCGGTCCCTTCCGGGGTGGGCACGGCCACGTTCGAGTCCGCTTCTTCGAACCCGGGGTTTTCCGCTTCCTGCGACGGCGACGCGCTCGTCGCCTGCTGAGATTTCGCCTCGCTCTGGGCGCGGCGAGGGCCGCTGCCTTCGTCGTCCCCACCGCCGAGCGCCAGCGCGGCGACCGTCGCCACCGCCGCGACGAAGGCGACCAGGGCGACCGCGGCTCCCCAGCGACCGCGGTTGGAGCCCTGCCGGTGGACGGGGCGGTCGGGCACCGCCGGTTCGGACGCACCGGTTGGCTCAAACAGCCGCGTCGGCTCGAAGACCTCGGTCGGCTGCTCGGCCGGGGCGGTGCTTCGTTCGAGCCGGGCCAGGGCCTCGCGGGCCGAACGCGGGCGTTCCTGGGGGTTGCGGCTCGCCAGCCACTCGACCAGCACCCTCAGGTCCGGCGAGACCCCGTCGGCGCAGGCGCGGAGGACGACGCCGCACGAGTAGAGGTCGGAGCGCTCGGTCGCCGGGCTGCCCTCCATCACCTCCGGCGCCGCATAGCGCTCGGTGCCGAGGACGAGGCCGGTGCTGGTCAGCGCGGTGGCGTCGCGCGGCAGCGCGATCCCGAAGTCGATCAACTTCGCGGTGCCGCCCGGTTCGATGATCACGTTGGCCGGCTTGACGTCGCGATGGAGGATTCCAGCCGCGTGGATGTGGGCCAGCGCCTGCAGCAGTTCCTGCGCCAGCTGCTCGCAGTCGACGTCCCTCCCCCGCTCCAGCCGCTCGGCCAAGTTCTCGCCCGGCACGAACTGCATCACCAGGTAGGGCCGTTCGCTCTCCTCGGAGAAGTCGTAGACGTCGGCCAGGTTGGGATGCGAGAGGCCCGCCGCCGTGTGCGCCTCGCGCCGGAACCTGGCGACGAAGTCCGGATCGCCGGCGATCGTGTCCGCCAGCACCTTCACCGCCACCGGCCGGTCGAGCACCTCGTCGTGTCCCAGCCAGACCGCGGCCATCCCGCCCCGCCCGAGCGTGCGCTCGAGCCGGTAGCGATCCTTCAAGAGTTCCCCGATGCCAATGCTGCCGGGCACGGGTTTCCCCTACCCGGTTCGCGCCGCGCTACCGCCTAGTCGTCGCTATCGGTCGGGCGCCGAGCCGACTCCCTCTCCCCAGAGGGTCGCGACCACGGATCGTTGGCCGCCGTGGTCTCGGTGCTCGCAGAGGTAGATGCCCTGCCAGGTTCCGAGGGCGAGGCGGCCGTTGCTGACAGGCAGGGTCAGGGAGGGACCAAGGAGGGCGGCCTTGATGTGGGCCGGCATGTCGTCGTCGCCCTCCAGGGTGTGCGTCCAGTAGGGGGCGCCTTCCGGCACGGCGCGGTCGAACCAGGACTCGAAGTCGTGCCGCACGTCCGAGGAGGCGTTCTCGTTCAGCGCCAGCGAGGCCGAGGTGTGCCGGATCAGGAGATGGAGAAGGCCGACCTCGACCTCGGCCAGCTCCGGCAACGCCTCCACCGCCTCGCCGGTGACGAGGTGGAAGCCGCGCGGCCGCGCCGGGAGCCGGATCGTCCGCTGCACCCACATCGGCCAGAGGATCGCACTCCGCGCGGGCGAAAGATGCGGCCATGGAGACGCGCCTCCCCGCCCGGCCCCTGGTCGTCCTCACCTTCGCCACCGGGGTGATCGACGCCGCCAGCTTCCTCGCCCTCGGCCAGGTCTTCGCCGCGATGCAGACCGGCAACGTGGTCTTCCTCGGGATCGGCACCGCCGGAGCCGGCGACGCGCCGTTCCTGGCGCCGCTGATCGGCCTCGGGGCGTTCCTGGCCGGCGGCGCGCTGGCGGCGACGGCGGTCGACTCCGAGGGCGGCGCCGTTTTCCTGCCGCGCTGGCTGGTCCGCGAGGCGGGACTGCTGGCGTTCGCTGCCGTTCTCGCCGCCCTCCTCGACGTCGACCCCGGCCACGCCTCCGCCTACCTCGTGATCGCCCTGCTCTCGCTGACGATGGGGCTGAGCAACACCTTCATCCGCGGCACCGCCGGCCCCAACCTCGCCACCACGGTCCTCAACCTCACCCTGACCACGGCGACGCCGGGCACCACCCTGGGAGCGGCCAGCTCGGCGGACCTGGGCCAGCGCGCGGCCGGCCTGCTGGCGATCCTCTGCGGCGCGATCGCCGGCGCCCTGCTCGTCCAGTCCAGCCTCTCCCTGGCGCTGCTGCTGGCCGCCGCGGTCACCCTGGCGGCGGGGCTGACCGGCGCCTCAGACCCCGGCGAAGAACTCGCGCAGTCTTGAGGCGAGGGCGTCCGGCTCCTGCGCCATCAGGGCGTGGCCGCAGCCGGCGAAGACCTCGGCGCCGGCGGCACCCCAGCGCGCGGCCAGGGGCTCGGCGTTGGCGGCGGGGATGACCCGGTCCTCGCGCCCGTGCAGAACCAGGGTCGGCGACGGATCGACCGGCGGCGGGCGATCCTCGCGATGCCAGGCTTCCATCGCCTCCTCCTGGGCCACCAGCACCGCCGGCGAGAGATCGGCGCGGGCGGCGGCGACCACCTCGCCGAACTCGCGGTCGATCTTCTCCGCCATGGGCGGCGGGAAGAGCAGCGAGATCAGGCGACTGGCCTGCTCGCGCGGCGGGCCGGAGTGGTCGGTCAGCCGCGCCCAGTCGGCGGGGTCGGGTGCCACCGAGACCGCCCCGCCGGGATCGGTGGCGAGCAGCCCGAGGGCAGTGACCATCCCCGGCGCGGTCTCCGCCAGGCGCTGGGCGGCGAAGCCTCCCATCGACCAGCCGACCACCGGGCAGGCCTCGATTCCCCGCGCCGCCAGCACCGCCCTCAGGTCGGCAGCAACCGCTTCGACGCTCAGCTGCTCCGGCCGCGGATCCGACTCGCCGACGCCGCAGTTGTCGGGGCAGATCACCTCGTAGCCCTCGGCCAGCGCCGCGAGGAACCCGGGGTCCCAGTCGGCGCCGGTCGCCGCGTAGCCGTTGACCAGCAGCAGCGGCGGGCCGCTGCCGACCAGGCGCCAGGCAAGGCGGCGGCCCTCGACGGTCGTGCTCTCGATCCGGCTCGCGTCCATCGGCGCCCCGCACGGTATTCGACCGCCTGCCGGACCTACCATGGGGCGCGTGCCGACGGCGAAGGAGCTGATGCGGGCCGGGGAGCTCTACCCGGGCGACGACCCCGAGCTGAACCGAGAGCTCGACCAGCGCCAGGCGATGCTCGCGGCCCTCAACGCAATTCCGCCCGAGCGCACGGAGGAGCGCCAGGCGGCGCTGGAGGAGCTGCTGGCCGAGATCGGCGAGGGCACCTTCATCCGCTCGCCCTTCTACTGCGACTACGGCGACGGAATCCGGATCGGCGCCCGCGCCTTCGTCAACTTCAACTGCACGATGCTCGACGGAGCCCCGATCACGATCGGCGACGAGTGCCTGATCGCCTCGGGCGTGCAGCTGATCACCGCCTCTCACCCGATCGACCCGGTCCCCCGACGCGCCGCATGGGAGCAGGCCCTGCCGGTGACGATCGGCGACGGGGTGTGGCTCGGCGCCGGCGCGATCGTCTGCCCCGGCGTCTCGATCGGCAAGAACACGGTCGTCGGCGCCGGGTCCGTCGTCACCAAGGATCTCCCCGCCGGGATCGTCGCCTACGGCAACCCCGCCCGGGTCGCCCGCGAGATCGACGACCGCGACCGCCTCCCGACTCAGCGCGAATAGGGATCAGGCGGTCGCGGCTTTGATCGCCCTCGCGGCGACCGACAGCGGCGGCGGCGACCACTCCCGGCGATCGCCGGGAGACCAGGCGTAGGCCGGCGTGCCGTCGACCACCAGCTCCGCCAGCTCCG
>Ga0190271_10003137_pt1 | contig 10284 bp, 7 predicted proteins | sample Popmic356T_FD_133747 | JGI IMG/M metagenome (GOLD analysis project Ga0190271, IMG submission 133747) | Populus adjacent soil microbial communities from riparian zone of Weber River, Utah, USA - 356 T | ecosystem: Environmental > Terrestrial > Soil > Riparian zone | place: USA: Utah | collected... | reverse complement strand
GGCAACGGCTTCGGGGTCGTGCGCGACAATGGGAGCGGCAAGGACGTGTACATGAGGATGAGTGAGTTCGGAATCGGCGTCGGACTCGGCGCCAAGGACTTTTACGCCGTGATCGTGTTTCACTCGCCCGAAGCCCTCCATGCTTTTGTCGACGAGGGCTGGGAGTGGGGCGCCGATGCAGACGCCGCAGGCAAGACTGCCGAGGGATCGGGAGGAGCCGCCACCGCAACCACCGGGTTCCAGAAGGACATGGAGGTGTACCTGAGGACCGAGAAGGGCTTCGCTCTGCAAGCCACGGTGAGCGGCACCAAGTACTGGCCCGATGAAGAGCTGAACGAGACGAAAAAAGCAAAGGAGTAGTGCCTCGTCACGAGAGGCCGCTGCAGACCGGAGCAGGCGCTACTGGTCTGCGATCGTGGCCGCCGCTTCGCTGCGCCGCGCCCGCTCCAGCAGCCGCTCGGTCTGGTCGCGTAGCTCGCCCGATAGCGGAAGCTGCGTCGCCGCGAGGGAGGCGCTCAAGTAGTAGGCGGCCTTGGAGTATTGTTTCAGCTCCAGGGACGTGACGCCGAGCGCGCGCAGCGGTCTCGCATTGGGAAAGACGCGATGCGCCGCCACGAAGGCCGCATGGGCGCGTGCGAGGTCCCCGCGCTCGTACGCTGCCTGCGCCTCCTCGATCAGCGTGTCGTAGGGCTTGGACCGGACGCGCGCGCTGCGCACTGCGCTCTCGGGTACGGCGGAAACGACGGGTGTCGTCTCGGAGCTGGCCGCCGGCAGGTCGTGCGCGGCCTGCACGGAGAGTGCTTCAGGGCGCCGCGCCTGCCAGGGCGTCTGCTGCGCTGCGGCGGCGGTCTCCGGCGTGGGGGACGCGGCGGGCGCAGGCGCGGACGCAGCCGGCCGCGACTCTGGCACTGCGTAGAGTCGGTCGACCATGGGCGGCCTCACTGCGGACTTCCAGGGCTGACCCACGATCAGACTGACGACGAGTCCAGCGACGATCAGCGTGCAGCCCCGCGCGAGCTCGGAGAGCACGCTGTGCGTTCGTGTCCGCGCCGCTGCGACGCCGCGCCGGGAGCTCTGCGCAGGCTGCCGACCTGTGTCTTCTGGTCGCGCCGCGCAGCTCGGCCGGACGCTGTCGGCCGCCCTGGTGGGCAGACGGCGCGCGCGTAGGGCGCAGTCGTCGTCACCGTTGTGCAAGGCCCAGCGCTCGAGAATCTGCTCGGCGCCGTGCGCGACGCGCCGGCTGCGATCGTCGAGCAGGCCCAGGAGCAAGTCGTGGGCCTCGCTCGCACGACGCGCGTCCGCGCCTTCGTGCAACAACCGCTCGAGCGTCGGGAGCACCGCCCAGCGATGGCGCTCCTGGTCGCTCCGGGCATCCGCGACGAGCGCCGCCGGGCGTACGTCCGCGCTCGGGCTCACCAACAGCTGTGCTTCGTCCGTGGGCGTGCGCTGCGCCTTCACGAGCTCGATGGTGCGTGCGAGGGTCTGGGTGCCCTGGCGCGCGTTGGCCGCGCCATCCGTGTGCGACAGCCAGCTCTCCAGGATCTCCGCGGCACCCTGCGCCACGCGGGCGCTCGGGTCGTCCAGGAGGACGACCAGCAGCGTCCGCGCTCCGTAGGCTGTATCGACGTGGTCGCTCGCCAGCAGTCCTGCCAGCGTGGGCAAGACGGCCCAGCGGTGGCGCTCGTTGCCGCTGCGGGCATCTTCCACGATGTCCGCAGGCACGGCGACGACCAGGTGGCCCACCCGCTTGGCGACGACGATGCGGCCGGTCTGGCCAAAGGTCCACATCTGGGGGGTCTGCGCAGCGCCGTGCTCCCGGATGCAGCGGCTCGCGTAGTGAAACAGCTCGTCGACGGTGATCTCACCGCTGCCATTCTCGTCCGCAGCGCCTGTCTCGAGTCCTTCGACCAGGAAGTGGGTAAACGCGGAGCAGCGGGCATCGCCGATGATCTGATCACCTTCCCAAGCAAACTGGGTTGCGTCCGTGGCCGTCAAGATGACGCGCGCGGAGCCATCGCCCTCGAACTTGCTTCCCACGTTGATGCTCGTGCCCTTTGCGCCGCGACCGAACGCGCCGGCGTGGCAGCAGTCGAGGACCAAGATTTGGCGTGTCGAGCGGCACGCGTCCATGCTTTCACGGATGAACGTGGCCGGCGTGGCGGTGGCCGCCAGCAGCTCGCGATCGGTGTCCGACGCGCTCAGATACAGACGCCCCTCTCGATCGAGCATGCCGTGACCTGAGTAGTACAGGACGAGCACATCGGCGCGCTGCCGATGCTGAAAAAAGCGCCCGATCGCCTTGCGGATCTCCGACTCGTTGCCGTTCAGCACGGCGCGCACGTCGGAAAATCCGCACACGTCGTCGCGATGGAGCAGACCTTCCAGGGCGGCAACGTCCGCAGCCGGAGCGTTGAGCGAGGACAGCGTGCCGTCGTCGTACCGCGTCGTGGCAATGAGGAGTGCCGCCCTCATGACCGGATGCCTCTACGGCTGCGCGGCAGCTGCGGACAAGCGCGCCGCGGCAGCGAGCAGCGCCGCGGTGTCCGCCTTGTTCGCGCTCCGGCCGGCCAGACAGAGCTCGATGGACTTGCCGCCGCAGTCGATCTTCAGGGTCGCACGTCGCTCTCGATCGCGACTGATCCAGCTGTTCAGAAAGTCCAGCAGCTTGGGGACGGCGACCGGCAGGACCGCAAGCAGAATGGCCCCACACGTGACCACGTCCCCTTTCGCGCCAGCGCGCGCCTGCGCAGCGGGCGCGAGCTGCGCGTCCACGCCGAGCTCGTCGAGCTCTCTGAGTAAGGCTCGCGTCGCCTGGTCGAGCTCGTCATCGTGATGTGACCCGACGGCGAGGTCGATGGTCATCGGAATGGTCGGTGCAGCAATCATGCTCTCCCCCGGTCGCGCGTGCTGGCGAGCCGAGGCGGGCAGCAGAGCGCGGTTCTCTGTCGTACGCGCGCTCTTGCCAAGTCATCCCTGCAAACCGAATCGCCACCGACGCGGCAGGAACGAAGCGATCCCACGCCAGGGTCTTCACGGCGGCTCGAAGTGCTGATCGGCTAGTCCCAAGACAAGCTGTGCGGCAAGCGAGGTTTCGTCACCACAGTCGACAAACGAGGGCTTCGCCAAGCTCGTTTCGCTCATGTGGTTGATGACCTCGTAGTGCAGGCCGTCCGACACGAGCTCCGTGCGCTCGGTCGGTGCGAGCGCTGCGGTCGCCGTGCGCCAGGCGCTCGGACGCGTCAGCCGAGGGCGATTGGTGGCCACTTGGCCACGCCGGACCGGCCCTCAAAGCGCAGCGAGGCACGGATGAGCTTGTCGACCTCGAGCAGCGCGCGCTCGCGTGCCTGCAGCGCAGGTACACCCTGCTGCAGCAGAGGCAGCTCGAGGCGCGCGATCAGTCGCGCACGCACGTGGTGAAACACCGTAACCGCAAGCTGTAGCAGGAAGATGCCCACGGCGAACAGCACGTCGCGCGGTCCATCGCTGCTCCAGTAGAGCGTTATCGCGCCGGCCACGCCAAACAGCGGCGTCGCGTGCAGCAGCATGACCAGGCGCCAGGCAGCACGTGCGCTCGTGGCGGCGACCTCGGGTGCGCGGGTCGTGCCCTCCCCTCGCTCCATGTACCGAGTGCGGCGCGCCGGCACGCGAACACTGGCCTCGTGCCGCGCGCGGCTGGGATCGTTGGCTGTCGGCACGGGCGTCTCGGAACTCGACATCATGGAACACCAGCTTTCTCGGGAGGACGGTCGGCAGGGTTCAGATGCCGACGGGGTGGAGGGTGTTGCTGCGCGAGCGCAGCCTGGACAGCGGACCGAGCGTTTCGTCAGAGCGCTCGAGCAGAAGGACCTCGCCGTGCGCGCGATTCTCGAGCGTGGAGCGCAGCAACGGATCGATCGCGGAACCGAACGCAGTGACCTGCACGCGCACGCCACGCGCGGTCAGCCTGAGCAGAGCGCTGGCCAGAGCCGCCGCGCCTGATACGTCGACCGTGGAGACAGCGGACACGTCGACCACCACGTGGGCGGCTCCGTCGAGCGCGCTCACGGCGTCCTCGATCGAGCGCTGCGACGCGAAAAAAAGCGCGCCCTCGAGGCGCAACAGGCGCAGATCGTTGGCCACGTGCAGCGCGGAGCTGGGAGGGCTCAGCACGTCGCTGGTGGCGCGCGTGGACAGCGCCGTGCGTTGCTGACGCGCGAAGCGGGCCAGCGCCGCGATCACGCCGAGCGCGACGCCGAGCACGAAGTCGGTGAGCAAGATGCCGGCCGCAGTGGCGACGAAGATGCCGGCCTCCGACGGAGCCATCCGCCACATGGCACCGAGGGAGCGCCACTGGATCAGGCGCACCCCGACGACGAGCAAGATGGCAGCCAGCGCCACCTGTGGCACCAGCGCAAGCAGCGGCGCGCACAACATCAAGAGGAGCATGCAGGCCGACTGCACAAAGGCGGCCAGACGTGTGCTCGCACCTGCCTCGAGCGCGGCCGCCGAGCGTACGATCGCGGCCGCCACTGGCATGCCTCCAAAACACGCGCTGGCCAGGTTGGCGAGCCCCTGGGCGGTCAGTTCCTGATCTGTGCGCGTGCGCTCGCCGGCCGACACCCCGTCGACCGAGACGGCGCAGAGCAGCGAGTCGATCGATGCGAGCAGCGCCAGCGCGAGCGCTTCGGGCACCAGTGCGAACAGGTCGACGCTCGCGAATGCAGGCAGCGTCGGATGAGGCAGACTGCCTGCCATGGGGGCGACCGTGGACAGCGACAGGTCGCCGAACGACAGCACAGAGACCGCGAATACCAGCCCGATCAGCGGCGCAGGCAAGCGCCGATGCAGACGCGGCAGCACGATCATCAGACCGATCACAGTCAGACCGACGGCCAGCGCCGCTGGCGAGACGCGTTGGAGATCGCGCGCGAGGTCGATCTGTACGACAGACTTCACGCTGTCGGGCAGCCCCAGCAGCGCCGGTACCTGGGTGTTGAAAACGAGCAGACCCACCGCCGCCAGAAATCCTCCCACGACCGGCAGCGGGATCGCGTGCACCAGACTACCCAGGCGGAACAGACCGAAAACGATCTGAAACATGCCGGCAAGAAAAGTCGCCACGGCGAGCCCCTTCAGGCCGTGCCGACTCGCGATCTCCAGCGTGATCGGCGCCAGTGCGACCTCGGGTCCAGTGATCTGAAAGCGCGAGCCGCCGAGCAGTGCGCCGATCATCCCCGCCACCGCAGCGCTCGCGAGTCCCGCCGAGGGCGGCAAGCCCGCGGCCAGGGCCAGCGCCACATTGAGAGGAAGGGCGATCAGCGTGACCGTGACACCCGCCGCGAGATTCGGCGCCAGCGTGCGGCGCGCGAGCATCTCTCGCCACTCGCACGCCGTGTCGCGCGCGCTCTGCTGCAGGTACGCGACAGCGGGCAAAAGCTCGGAAGAAGAACGAGAGGACATCGTGCAGACTCCTGGTTCGCGCCCCTCTTACACGCTGCGTGCCAGCGCCGAAGATCGGCACTTTTGCCGTATTTCATGCCCGGACCGCGCAGCTTGTCGGTTCACTCAGACGTCGCTCGACCGACGCCTGTTGCTCGCGACCTACAAGCTCTTCTTTCGCAACAAGCGCGTTTGAACCGTGGAATGATTCGTTGCATGACACGTTTTTGCGACTGGCCCGCTGCCACGGACTCGCGCTGTTGCGAGCACTCTTACGCTGTGAGGAAACGTTCATGAACGAGGCTCAAGCGCGTCCACACGTCGTGGTCGTCGACGACGAAGAAGACTTGTGTGAGCTGATCGCGCTCCGGCTCGAGCACCACGGCTACCGTGTCAGCACGACACACTCGGGGAGCGCTGCGCTAGAGCTGCTCGATCTCGAGCCGGCCGACGCCGTACTGCTCGACCTGCGGCTCGAAGAAGAGAGCGGACTCGAGGTGCTGGTCGAAGCACAGAAGCGCTCGCTCGACGTGCCCATCCTGATGCTCACTGCGCACGGCACCATCGAGCTCGCGCTCGAGGCCACACGGGTGGGGGCGTACGGTTTTCTGACCAAGCCGTTCGAAGACAACGAGCTACTCGCGCAGGTCGCTCGCGCCGTAGAGGACGTGCGCGAGCGACGCGCGCGGGCCGCCCGCCGCAACGTCGGCCCGAGTCGCTCGCCCGAGCGCTTGATCGGCGCCAGTGCGGCCCTCAGCGCCGTGCGTGAGGTGATCACACGCGCGGCTCCGAGCGAGGCCAGCATCCTGATTACGGGCGAGTCCGGCACGGGCAAGGAGGTCGCTGCGCGCACCATCCACGGGGCGTCGGGTCGGCGCGGGCGCTTCGTGGCCATCAACTGCGGCGCACTCCCCGCGGACCTGCTCGAGAGCGAGCTGTTCGGCTACCGGCGCGGCGCCTTCACCGGCGCGCTGCGCGACAAAGACGGTCTGTTTGCGGCGGCCAACGGCGGCACGCTGTTTCTCGACGAGGTGGGTGACGCGCCCGCGTCGGTGCAGGTCAAGCTGCTGCGCGTGCTCGAAGAGCGCTGCTACACGCCGCTCGGCTCGACCGAGCCGAGCCACGTCGACGTGCGCCTGGTGGCCGCCACCAACCGCGATCTGCGCGCGGACATGGCGAGCGGACGCTTTCGCGAAGACCTGTTCTACCGACTGCACGTACTTCCGATCCGCATGCCGGCGCTGCGCGACCGGCCAGAAGACGTGCCGCTGCTGGCCCAGCTGTTTTTGTCACGCGCCGTACTTCAGCACCGGCTCGGTCTCATGCAGCTGGCGCCCGAGACGCAGCGCCTGCTGCGCGCGCACGACTGGCCTGGCAACGTACGCGAGCTGGCCAACGTCATCGAAGCAGCCGCGCTGCTCTGTACCGGTCCCGCGTTGTTGCCAGCGCACGTCAGCGCCGTGCTGCCAGTGCGCAACGTGGGCGGTCCCGGCGCGCTCCTCGACAGGGAGCCGTGTTTGTCCTCGGCCGAGCCGGGTACACCCCGCGACGGCCTCGCGCTGCTGCACGAGCTCAGCGAGCCACTGGCAGCGCTCGGCACAGCCGACGGCAGCGTGCCACCCATGCGCGAAGCCCGGGTCGCGTTCGATCGCGCCTATCTGACTTACATCCTGCGCCGCTCTGCGGGCAACGTGAGCGCTGCGGCACGCATGGCTGGGCGCAATCGAACCGACTTCTACGACCTCTTGCGCCGCTACGAGCTGGATCCGCTGGGCTTTCGCGGCTCGCCAGGCTGAGCTTCAGTCGCCGACGCGCAGCTGCACGTCGACGCCGCGCGTAAAAGCCACCGCACAGGCGCACTCAGTCGTCGTACGGGTTGCTCTTGTCGAGGTGCAAGCCCCAGCGCTTTTTTGCGCCGAGCGGGACACCCGGCTCGACGACCGGTGAGCTGACCACTGCGGGTGCGACCGCGGTCTCGGCGCGCTCGTGTCGGACGAGCTCGGCTTCGCGCGATAACGAAGTGCTGTCGGCGCGCGCGCGCTCCGGCCGCGCTGGTGCGCGCGTGGGCGCTGCGTGGACCGGGGCTTGCCCTGCGGCCTGCACGGCTGGCGTGACCTCTGGCTGTAGGACCACGGACAGCTCTCGATCGCGGTCGAGCGGGAAAACCAACGTCTTGGTGACGTAGCCGGGCGCACTGGCTTCGATGCTGTGCGCGAGACCATCGCGCTGCTTTCGCCCATGAAAAGGCAGGGTGGGCAGCGTGGTTCCATCGAGCTCCACGTGCGCGTGGCCGGGCACGACGCGGACGTCGACGGCGACTGTCGGCGCCGCAACGCGCGCTGCTGGCAGGGCCGCGGTGGGACGATTTGAGGCCGCGCCGTGTGCTGCCATAACGGCGACCGCGGGCGGCGCGCGTTTTGTCGCGTCGAGTGCAGGCCGTGGTCCGGACAGCGCGCCGACGGCTGCGAGCCCCACCACGCCGAGGACGACAGCCAGCTTGGCGATCGGTGCTCGCGGCCCGCTCTCTGCTGGGCTCGGCTGGCTGGGCGCCATGACCACGCTCGGGATGCTGCGGGTGGCCGGCGCGCGCGGTTCGGGCGCGCGCGCGCGAACACTGCTGGTGACGCCGGGGTAGCTTGCAGTCACGTCTCCGAAATCGAGGACGAGCAGGCCGGAGTCCCGACTGCCGTTTTGGCGGAGCCGCTTGAGCTGACCTTCGATGACCGATCGGAGCTTGACCCGCACCTCCGTGTAAGGTCGCGCGAGCGCGTCGCTGAGCGTCTTGCTCGAGGGCCGCACTGGCCTCGACTCGAGAAAGCTCTCGAGCGCTTCGGCCAGGGCCGCGGCCGACGCGAAGCGCTGCGTTGGGTCGAGCGCGAGGGCACACCTGATCAGCTCGGCCAGCGGCCCGGGCAGATCGGGCCGCACCTCGTGCACGTCGGGCTCGCTGCCGCTCAGCCGCCTGTGCAGCTTGGTCACGTCCCCGACCGTGTGGCCGCCCGAAAACCGCTGTCTGGTCGCCGCCTCCCAGATCATCGCGCCGAGCGAAAAGACGTCCGCGCGGCGATCGACCCGATCGCCGCGCGCCTGCTCGGGGGCGATGTAGTCGACCTTGCCGCGAATCAAGCCGCCCTGGGTGTCGTGGTCGGAGCTGGTGGCCTTGGCGATGCCGAAGTCCAGCAGCTTGACCTGTCCGTCGTAGGTGAGGAACACGTTCTGGGGGCTGACGTCGCGGTGCACGACCTGCAGCGACTTGCCCGCGAAGTCCCTGAGCTCGTGTGCATAGTCGAGCCCGCGGGCGACCGCAGCGAGCACGCGCAGCTCGTCTTCCAGCAGGAACGCATCGCCCAGCTTTCGCTGCACCGCGCGCAGCGACTGCCCCTCGAGATACTCCATGGCGATGAAGTAGCTGCCGCCCGCCTCACCGACCTCGTACGTCTGCACGATGTTTGGGTGGTTGAACCAGGCAGACAGGCGCGCCTCGTCCAGGAACATCTGGACGAATTCCGGGCTGGCGTCGGGCCGCAGCGTCTTGAGCACGAGCAGCTTGTTGAAGCTGGCCAGGCCCGCCGACACCGCGAGATAGACGTTGGCCATTCCGCCCCGGCCCAGCGATGCGATCAGCTTGTAGCGTCCGAGGCTACGTTCTTGCGCAAATTCCGCGAGAGACATGGGTGGTACGCCGTTCGGCCGGGGGCACGAAGACGCGGCGAACAGGCACACGCTGCCCGCTGCGATCCGTTCGGATCTCACATGCGTCAGCGGAACATGTCAACGCAGTTTGCGTCCCAAGAGACGTGAAATTGGTGAGCCAGACGGATCGAACGCACGAGTAAGATCTGAGTGATTCGGGCAGGCCCGAATGTAGGAGCAGGCAGACCTCTCGGCACAGCTGCGGCACGTCGAGCGTGCGCCCCCACTCACTCGACCAGGTGCAGTGCTGGGACGATGAACGCGAGTGCGCGCTGCGGATTGCGCCAGCCGGCCTCGCGCACCTTCGCGCGGACTGTCTCGCACTTCGAGCGGCCGAGCTCACCGCCCTCGATGGCGCCCTCGAGGTAGCGCGCTCCGTACGCCCACGCGTTCGCGATGCCCATCAGCTGCGTGCCCGCACTGGCGAGATCGCGCAGCGCCTGCTCGCGGTGTCCCTCGGCCAGCGCGACGATGCCTCCGTACATGCGCGCTGCTCCTGCTGCGACTGGGGACGAACTCCGCTTCATCTCGCGCAGGGTGGCCCGTGCCCGCGCGAGCAATCCTGCGCGCGCCTGGCCCTCCGCGCCTGCGAGCGCATTCACAATGCCCATCAACGTGAAGGCGCGCTCGACGCCGCGGAACGCCGGCGTTTGCATGAGGTAAGCGCGTCGCCGACGCTCACGATCGCGGTCGAGCCACGGCAGCAGCTCGTCGGGCCGTCCGTAGTTGAGTGCGGTGCCTATCGCGGAAAAGGCGCCGATGTGGTGCGTGGAAAACGGCTCTCGGGGCCACGGCGCCATGGCCGCTTCGATCTCGGCGAGCGCGTCGTCGGGCTGGTCGGACAGCACATGGCGAAAGCTCGCGCAGCCGTAGCCGGTCAGCGCGGCCATGGCGTAGCGATCTTCGCGTGCGCGAGCCTCTTCGACCCACGCTCCACCGTGGCGCGTGATCGCCGCCCAGTCGCCCGAATAATACCAGGCCATGCCGAGGTTGCTACGCACGGCGGTGAGCAGCCACGGCTGCCCGGGGCACCGTGTCTGCAAGATCTCCTGGGCCGCCGAGAGGTACGTGGGTGCGAGCGTGACTTCGCTGCGAGCCAGACAGGCCATGCCGCGCGTCAGCTCGACCTCGGCGATCAGCGCCGGCTCCCCCGTCCGCTCGGCGAGCTCGCGC
>Ga0190271_10003135_pt1 | contig 10288 bp, 12 predicted proteins | sample Popmic356T_FD_133747 | JGI IMG/M metagenome (GOLD analysis project Ga0190271, IMG submission 133747) | Populus adjacent soil microbial communities from riparian zone of Weber River, Utah, USA - 356 T | ecosystem: Environmental > Terrestrial > Soil > Riparian zone | place: USA: Utah | collected... | reverse complement strand
TTTTTGACGTTGGCCGATGTCTCCACAGGATGACAGTCGTTCACCAGCTGTTTACCGACGGGCTGGCTGTGACGCGGAATACTTTTATTGCGCACGTGTGTTATCTATTTTATGATGAGGGCCATAGAGAGGGAGGCGCCCGATGTGGATCGTTGAGGTCAACTTCGTCGGCCGCCGATTCGTCCACGAGGTGCACGCCCGCCGGCCGATGTTCCGTTTCGGCTCGCGCAGCTTTGGCTGGCGTCAATCGCAGCTGCAGCAGACTCGCGCGGCCTGACCGCACCCTTTGGAGGTTTGTTCTGTCTGCCGCCGTCGCCAAGCCCCGCACCAAGCGCGGCTCGACCCGCACCAACATGTTGATCAGCGCCGCAGAAGTGCTGCGTGAGCGCGGTGCCGCGGGGGTGACGATCGACGAAGTGCTGGCTCGCAGCGGCGCACCGCGGGGTTCGGTGTACCACCACTTCCCCGAGGGCAGGAACCAGATCCTCACCGAGGCGCTGCAATTTGCCGGTGAGGCCATCACCAAACTCATCGACGACGCCGCCGCCAGCGGAGGTATGTATCTGGTCAGGAAGTTCGTCGCCTTCTGGGAGGAAATGCTCGTCGAGAGCGACTTCGCAGCCGGCTGCCCGGTGGTCGCCGCGGCCATCGGCTCAGCGGATGAAGAGCCCCAGCTGACCACCGTCGCGGGCAACATCTTCGGTCACTGGCGTGATGCGCTCACGCGGGCATTCGTCGCAGACGGTTTCGACGACGCCGACGCCGCCTCCCTGGCCATCACATGCATCGCCGCGCTGGAGGGTGCCGTGGTGTTGTGCCGGTCGACCCGCAGTGTCGATCCGCTGCGCGACGTCGCCGCCCAGCTCGAGTTCCTGATCAAGTCGAGGGAATTCGTGCAACGTTACGGTCTGCCCAACGTCGAGCGCGCCGAAGGCTAGACGCCAAACGCTGAGTGCTAGGCCTTTCGCCACCGCGCGCAGACGAAGTCGCCGTTCACCCCGGACTCCACCAGCACCCATTCGGAGCGGATCGGCAGCACCCTCGATCCGCCGCCCAGAGAGCACGGTGTGTAGGAGACGATCATCTCGTCGATCAGGCCCGCCGTGACGAACTGCGCGGCCACGTCGCCGCCTCCGACGATCCACACATCCTTGCCCGCCGCTTCGGCAACCAGCTTCGGGTGCAACTCCGCCACATCACCGACGAAGGTCTGCACCGGCTGGCCCTCGGCGACGATGTGCGGGCGATGGGTGAGCACCCATGACGGCTGCTCGTACATCCACGCGCCGGGATGATTTTGCAGAACCCACTCGTACGTCGCGGACCCCATGACCAGTGCGCCGACGGATTCGATGAACGCGTCGTAGCCGAACGGGCCGTCCGGGTCGATCTCGCGCGAGGTCAGCCAGTCGAGGCTGTCGGCTTCGTCGACGATGTAGCCGTCCAGGCTGGAGGCCGTGTAGTAGACGGTTGCCATGTCGTTTACCTTTCGCGTGCTTTCATCATCCATTCGAGTGGGTCACCTCGGCGGGTGCGGACGCCGTGGCGGGCGAGCATCGCCCGCACGAGCTCGCGGCGGTGCGCCGAGTAGGTCAACACGTGGGCAACGATCCCGTAGAGCTGAAACGACTCCGGCGGATCGCACAGGGCATCGATGACGGTGTCCCCCAGCCGGCCGGCAGCCGAGTATTCAGAAACCGTTGCACTCCAGCGCTTTGCAATCAGATCGTGGTGCTCGGCCAGCTGCTCGGCGGTCGTCGTTTCGGGCTGTGTCGTGGCGCGATCGGGGAAGTCGCGACCCTCGATCGTTGCCAGCCACACCTGTTTGGTCCATACGATGGCGCCCAGTACCGCGCCGACACTTGGTTCGGGACCGTCCCACTCGAGGACTTCCTGCTCGGGTGAGATCTCGTCCGCCCACTGCTGCTCGGACAGCGCCGCTGCCGCTCCGATGAGATAGGCCGTGTCGGCGACGTCGTGGGCGACCATCAGCTGCGAGATGTCGGGCTGCTTCGTCTCGCCGTCGCTGTCGAGCCACAGCGACTGCGGCGGATGGAAGTGCAGGCCGTTGGGCGCGGGCAGCCGGAACTGGACGTCGTCCGCTCGTGACGGCGGCACACCGAAGCTGCGGCTGAAAGCGCGGGAGAACACCTCCGCCGACGACCAGCCCTCATCCGCGGCCACCGCCGACACAAGCTCGCCCCGGCGCAACCGCCAGGCCGCGCGCTCGAGCATGATGCGGCGCCGCAGCGCGGCCGGGGACTCGCCGGTCAGCCGGCGCACCTCCCGCGAGAAATGGAACTCCGACGCGTAACTGCTGCGCGCCATCTCCGGAACGTCGGTGTTGTCGGCGTCGACGACCGCGTCGAGCAGTTTTCGAAGTCGGTCCCGGTGTGATCCCTCGCTCACGATGATCGAGTATGGTCGGCCGGCCGCGGGATGGACATGACGATTCCTGCTGCGGTGGCACGGTCACTAGTGTCATGGCCAGTGACCGAATTCGACGCGCTGTGCGCCAATGACTCGGAGCTGGCCGCCCTGCGGACAGACATCCGCGAGTTTGTCGTCGCCGATCGCGAAGAGTTCGGCTGGCGACCGGCCGTCGACTCTTGGCTGGCCAGATGGGACGCGGGCTTCTCCTCGCGACTGGGCGACGCGGGGTTCGTGGGAATGACCATCCCCACCGAATACGGCGGACGCGGGCTGGGCCATCTGCACCGCTACGTGGTGACCGAGGAATTGCTCGCACAAGGTGCGCCTGTCGCCGCACACTGGTTCTCCGATCGGCAGTTCGCGCCCTCGCTGCTGTCGTACGGAACCGATGAGCAGCGCCGGGTCATGCTGCCGATCATCGCCGCAGGCCGGATGTATGCGGCGATCGGGATGAGCGAGCACGGCGCGGGGTCCGATCTGGCGGCGGTCAAGACGCGGGCCAACCGTGTCGACGGCGGCTGGACACTCAGCGGCACCAAGGTGTGGACGAGCGGTGCGCACCTGGCGCATCGGATAGTCGTGCTGGCCCGCACCAGTCCACTCGATCCGGATCACCGCCACGCGGGCTTCAGCCAGTTCATCGTTGAGATGGATTCACCCGGTATCACCGTCGATCCAATCGTGCAGATGGGTGGCGAACACCACTTCAACGAGGTTACCTTCGACGAGGTGTTCGTCGCCGATGCCGACGTGCTCGGCAGCATCGGCGACGGCTGGCGGCAGGTCACCTCGGAGCTGGGCTTCGAGCGCAGCGGACCCGAACGCATCCTGTCCACTGTCACGTTGATCCTGGAGACTGTCCGCGCCCTGCCCGACGATGTCGACGACGGGACGGCCGCAGCAGTGGGTGACCTTGTCGCCCGGATGATTTCGCTGCGCCAATTGTCGATTTCGGTGGCACGTGCGTTGGCGGGCGGTGAAGATGCGGCGACCCGTGCGGCGCTGGTGAAGGATCTCGGCACACGGTTCGAACAGGACTCCGTCGAGTCGGCCGCCGATCTCTTGGAACATGTCGATCCTCTGTTGCCCGAATCGGCGCGGTTGTGGGAGTTGTTGACTGCCGCCCGGCTTCATTCGCCGCTGTTCACTTTGCGTGGCGGTACCAACGAGGTGCTACGTGGCGTCGTCGCTCGAGGGATGGGTGTGCGATGAGCGATCTGGAGCAGCTCGTCGACGAATTGGGCCGGCGGTCCCTTGAATCCAGGCTTGGCCGGCGGGGCTTCCCCGACGCATTCGATGGCGACCTGTGGCGCAATCTTGAGGAGACGGGGCTGAGCCGGTTGACCTCGGCCGAGGACGCCGGACCGACGGAATCGGCGATCGTGCTGTCCGGTCTGGCCAAGCACGCCGGGGCGGTGCCGATCGCCGAAACCGACCTCCTCGCAACGTGGCTCGCGGGCAGGGCCGGTATCGCAGTGCCCGCAGAAGGCCCACTGACCGCGGTACTCGCGGATGCCGAAGTGCACGACGGCCGCATTACGGGGACCGCGCACGGAGTGCCGTGGCCGCGGTCGGCAGCCGTCGTGGTTGCGGCGAGGACCGCCGACGGGCTGTATGTCGCAGTGGTCGACAACCCTCCTACCGAGGATTCCCACAATCTCGCGGGCGAGCCTCGCGGCAGCTTCGCCTTCGACCTCCCGGCCGACGACGTAGGCACCCTGGACCGCCATGTCGCCGATGAGTTCACACGCCGGGGCGCCTGGGCGCGCTGCGTGCAGGTCATCGGCACGCTCGATGCCACCCGGGACCTGACCGTGGCGCACACCACCGAGCGGGTGCAGTTCGGCCGTCCCCTCAGCAAGTTCCAGGCCGTTCAGCATTCGCTTGCCGAGATGGCCGGGGAGACCGAGCGTGCCCGCGCGGCAACTGCACTGGCCGTGGCCGCCGCGGCTGACTTCGGCTTCGGCAGCGCTGCAACCGATTACGCGGTGACGGTGGCGAAGGTCGCGGTGGGGCGCGCAGTCGGATCGGTGACGACCATCGCGCACCAACTGCACGGGGCGATCGGCGTGACCGTCGAGCATCGGCTGTGGCTGTTCACGATGCGCGCACGCAGCTGGGTCGACGAATTCGGTTCCACCGCACACTACGCGCGGCGGTTGGGCAGAATGGTGCTCACCGCCGACGACCCGTGGCGGGTGGTCGTCAGCTGTCCAGAACCTCGCTGACGCGCGCCTCGACATCGACGCCGTCGCCGAGGTCGGTGAGGTCGATGCCGAACCTGTCGGTCAGAGCGACCAGGACGTCGGCGGCTGTCGCGAATCGGATCCGCTCCGTGTTGCCTGCGCTGTGGATCGCCAGATTCCGGCCGCGCAGATTCCAGCGGGCGTCGTCGGTGATGAGCGCCACCGACAGGCCGACGACGAATCCTGACTCGGGATACGTTGAGACATACCAGCTTCCGACCTCGCGGTCGATCTGCGGTTGGGGCCGGGTGGTGAAGGTGTAGAGCGCCTGCCACTCGCCTCGGATCTCAGCCTCCAGGACATACCCGTCACCGTGTTCACGCAGTCGGTAGGGCTCGTGCCGCGTGCGCTGTACGGGTCCGGCCTCCAGCCGGATCGGCGACGACAGTGTCTGCCCGCCGAATCCGACGTCGACGAGCCACGGTCCGTCGACACCGGGCACGGTCACCGACAACGCCTCATGCGTCTGGGCCGGCAGCGCGCCGCAGGTGTTCATCCACACCACGCGTCCGCCGAGGTGTTCCACCCCGAAACCCAACTCCGACAGCACGTATGCCATCACGCCGTTTTGCTCGAAGCAGTAGCCTCCGCGGCGCCTGTGCACGAGCTTGTCGATGAGCGCCGCGGAGCCGAGGTCGGCGACGGGGATCCCCATCAACGGGTCCAGGTTCTCGAACGGGATCGCACCGTTGTGGGCGCCGACAAGCGCCTGCAGCGTCTCGGCTGTCGCCTCCAACGGACCTGTGTAGCCGATGCGGCGAAAGTAGGCGGCCAGCTCAGTCATGGGAAGTATCCTGCGACCTCAACGGCTGTTGAGGTCAACCCGGTCGCTATCGCGCCTACGCCATGCCGTGCGCGAAGAGTGCGCAGGAATTCCCGACGACGTCTTCAAACCCGCCCGGGCGCAGGTGCTTACGTCGCTAATGGCCGGATCCATCTCCACACCGCAGCGGGCCGCGCGCGGTGGGAGGAACCGGCGCGACGCGACGTCGCCGAGCTCATGACTTGAACGGCCTGTCGACTCCCGGAGCGTTCGCCGGATCGCCCGCCGACGGCTCTGCGCCATGCGTCAGTTCCCTCAGGCGGGCGTGCAGCACCTCCAGCACCGGGATCCGGTTGCCGTGTTCGGTTTCGTGGTCGAACAGCGTGCGCAACTGGCTTTCTTCGAGTCCCCGGATGCGGTGCCGCACCTCGTTGAGCGGCAATTGGTCGTAGTCGGGCAGCGGCAGGTCCATGCCCTACCGGTTGCCCGTCACGGCGTAACCGAAACCGTCAGCTGCCGGTCCACTTCGGCGCGCGCTTCTCGGCGAATGCGATCGCGCCCTCCTTGGCGTCGTTGGACATGAAGACCGGCGCCAGGATCTGGGTCTGCTTGTCCCACATCTCCTCGTCCGACCAACCGCGTGCCTCGACGATGATTCGCTTGGTTGCGGCGACAGCGAGCGGACCGTTCGCGGTGATCTTCTCGGCCAGGGCGATCGCGGCCTCCAGCACCTGGCCGGGTTCGGCGAGCACGCTGACCAGGCCGAGCTCGTAGGCCCGCTGCGCAGAGAGGGGCTCACCGGTCAGTGCGAGTTCCATGGCGATCGCATACGGGATCCGCTGCGGCAGTCGCAGCAATCCGCCGCCGCCCGCGACCAGACCGCGTTTCGTCTCCGGGATGCCGAACGCCGACTCCTTCGACGCCACGATCAGATCCGTGGCCAGCGCGAGTTCGCAACCACCCGCCAGGCAATAGCCCTCGACCGCCGCGATCAGCGGCTTGACCGGCGGGCGCTGGGTGAAGCCCATGCCACGGCCCTCGACCGTGACATTCTCGCCGCGCGCGAAGGCCTTGAGGTCCATACCCGCACAGAACGACCCGCCTGCGCCGGTCAGCACACCGACCGACAGCCCGGCTTCGCCGTCGAGGCGGTCCATCGCGTCGGCCAGTCCCTGGCTCACCTCCGCGTTCACCGCGTTCTTGGCCTGGGGTCGGTTGATGGTGATGATCAGAATCCGGTCGCGCTGCTCGACCAGGACTGCTTGTTCGCTGTTGTCAGTCACGCGGCTGATCGTAACGACCGCCCCGTCTCCGCGGTGCGGCGATATCAGTGCTTCTTGTTTCCCTTGCCTCGGCCGTTGCCGTTGCCGCCCGGCGGCTTTCTGTCCGGGCCTGGTGGTGCCTCGACGACCGGAACGGGGCTGGGTGACGGCGGCGCCGAACTGAGCGGAGGTGGCGGCACAGCGGTGCTGCTGCTTACCGGCTCCGGAGGCTGTGTGGTCGACGACGGGTCGAGCGCCAGTGCGAAGGTGGCGACGATGAGCCCGACGAATGCCGCCGCCGCGAGAAGCAGTTTCCGCCGTCGACTCATGGGCCTTCGGCGGGCGGGCGGGGCCACGAAGTAGTCGGCCGACGGGGCCAACGGTTGCGCGAGCACCTTGGTAGCCGGCCGAGGGGGCGCAGGCGCGGCTGACAGGGCGGCGCGCATTTCACCAGCGCTGCCGAATCGGTTGCCATCGCCGTTGCGGGACACCGCCGCGTTGATCACCGCAGCCAGAACGGAATCGACGTCGGGGCGCACCGATTCGATCGGTGGCGGCGGACCGTCCAAGATGGCCCGGAGCAGCGGCGCGGGGTTCTCCTGCGGATACGGTCGTCGGCCGATGAGCGCCTCATAGGCCACGATGCCCACCGCGTACAGGTCATCAGCGACCGATGCCGGGGCGCCGGCCACGCGTTCGGGGCTCATGTACGCCATCGTCCCGACGATCTGCCCGGCAGCCGTATGCGCGACTCCTGCAGTCTTGGCGATACCGAAGTCGGCCACCTTCACCGCGCCACCGCTCTGGGTGAGCAGCACGTTTCCGGGTTTGACGTCACGATGCACGATCCCTGCCCGATGCGCGGTGGCCAGCGCGCCGAGCACGTCGTAGAGCATCGCCCGTACCCGCTGTGGTGGCATGGGTCCGACGGCGATCTCGTCGGCCAGGGTCCGGCCCGGCAGTCGCTCCATCACGATGAACGGCGCACCCCTGTGCTCGCCGCAGTCATGCACCGCCACGATATTGGGATGGTTGAGCGATGCGGCGGCCCGCGCTTCGTCCTCGAATCGACGCCGCGCATCGGCGTCCGTACTGACGGTCGGATGGAGCAGCTTGATCGCCACCGCCCTGTTCAGCCGTGTATCCCAGCCGTCATGGACCTCGGCCATCCCGCCGCGGCCCAGCAGGCCCTGCAACTCGTATCGGCCCGCAAGTGGTTCGCGGCCGTCCATGGCCGATAACGTAACCCAACAGGCCCTGCGCCAAACCCTCTGGGCTGCCCGGGAGGCAAGTGAGCCCGGCGGGTAAACTAGAACACGTTTCAATTTTGAACGCTAGGGGACAGCCCGTGACCGATACCGAACCGTCGGAGCTCACCAAGTGGGATCCGGGTCTGACCGAACGCGTCATGGGAATCATGCGGCCGTTCCTCAAGCGCTACTTCCGCTCCGAGGTGCGGGGGCTTGACCACATGCCGGCCGGCGGCGCGCTGCTGGTCTGCAATCACTCCGGTGGCATGTTGCCGATGGATGTCCCGATCCTCGCGGCCGATTTCTACGAAGAGCACGGCTACGACCGCCCGCTCTACACGCTGAGCCACGACATGCTCTCTGTCGGGCCGACGGGAGACTTCTTCAAGAAGATCGGGTACATCAGCGCCAACCACGCGAACGCTGATGAGGCACTGCGCTCCGGCGGCCTTGTTGTGGTGTTCCCGGGCGGCGACTACGACGTATACCGGCCGACATTCACCGAGAACGTGATCGACTTCGGCGGTCGCACCGGCTACGTGAAGGCCGCGCTGAACGCCAGGGTGCCGATCGTGCCCGCGGTCGGCATCGGTGGCCAGGAGACTCAGATCTTCCTGACCCGGGGCACGTGGCTGGCCAAGCGCCTCGGGCCGATCGCACGCCTGGCGCGCACGAAGATCGTGCCGATCTCCTTCGGCTTCCCGTTCGGTCTGAGCCTGGTGGTTCCGCCCAACATCCCGCTGCCCTCGAAGATCGTCATGCAGGTGCTGCCGGCCATCGACATCGTCGCCGAGTTCGGTGAGGAACCCGATATCGACGAGGTCGACGCGCACGTGCGGCACGTGATGCAACGGGCGCTGGACGCTCTGGCCGACGAGCGCCGACTGCCGGTGCTGGGCTGATCTGGTTTTGAATGGCGGCGCTGCGGCTATCACGGTCCTCTATGAGTAAGCGTCGGTATCCGCTGCTGCGCGCGATCGCGGAATTGGTCAACGCCGCCAACGGTGTACGGCCCATCGCCCGCGAGGGGTACATCACCATTCCGGTCTTCGCGCTCGGCTGGCCGACGTCGGAGATGTCGCCGTCGTTCATGGCCGGCTCGATGCTCGACGCGGTGCGCCGCGGCCTGCGCGGTGACTTTCGCGGAACGCGGGGACGAATCGCGCTGCTGCTCACGGCGATCGCATGGGCACTGCTTTACCTGATCCATCGCCGCAACGTGGCAGCACAACCGCACTTCGAGGAGCCTCTGCGTGAGGCGCTCGGTGACGACTACGAGGAGATCGCATCGCGCTCACAGCCGGCCAGGCGTCGCCGCACCCGGATCGGTGTGTTCCCAAACGAATTGATTCGCCGTCGGTACGTGGAGAAGGCCGGCACCGTTCAGTACGGCCCGCATCCCCGCGTCAACCGCGCCGATATCTGGCGACGCGCCGACCTGCCGCGTGACGGGAAGGCGCCGGTGCTGTTGCAGGTGCCCGGCGGCGCATGGGCGATCGGCATGCGTAAGCCCCAGGGATATCCGTTGCTCAGCCACTTGGCCGACCGCGGGTGGGTGTGCGTGTCGATCGACTATCGCGTCAGCCCGCGGCACACCTGGCCGGACCACATCGTCGACGTCAAGCGGGCGCTGGCCTGGATCAAGGAACACATCGCCGAATTCGGCGGCAACCCCGACTTCGTCGCGATCACCGGCGGCTCCGCGGGCGGCCATCTGTCGTCGTTGGCTGCGCTGACCCCTGACGATCCGCAATACCAACCGGGTTTCGAAGACGCCGACACGTCCGTCGTGGCCGCGGTGCCGATCTACGGTCGCTACGACTGGGTGTCCACGCAGGGGGACGGCCGCAAGGAGTTCATCGCCTTCCTGCAGAAGTTCGTGGTGAAGAAGCCGTTCGCGGAGAACATGCAGACCTACGTCGACGCCTCCTCGATCAAGCGGCTACGACCCGATGCGCCACCGTTTTTCATTCTGCACGGCCAGGACGATTCCATCATTCCGGTAGGAGAAGGCCGCGAGTTCGCCGAAGCCCTGCGTGCCGTGTCGACGTCCACCGTCGCGTATGCGGAGATCCCGCACGCACAGCACGCATTCGACTTCTACTACGGGTCGCCACGCGCGCACTACGCGGCGCAGGCGGTTGAGGAGTTTCTGTCCTGGGTGCACGCAAAGCGCGGCGTCAATGCACCGCCAGCCGAGTCGGCGGTCAATCCATAGCGGATTCGATGACCGTCAGCTTCTCGGAAAGACCTGCGGCGCGCCGGATTTCGATGAACGCCTCGATCATGGCATCGGTCAGCTCGTGCGCGTCCAGCAGTGTGGCGCCGTCGGAG
>Ga0190271_10003134_pt1 | contig 10289 bp, 13 predicted proteins | sample Popmic356T_FD_133747 | JGI IMG/M metagenome (GOLD analysis project Ga0190271, IMG submission 133747) | Populus adjacent soil microbial communities from riparian zone of Weber River, Utah, USA - 356 T | ecosystem: Environmental > Terrestrial > Soil > Riparian zone | place: USA: Utah | collected... | reverse complement strand
CGTGGTACAACACGACGTGCTCGTCCGCCGACAACTACGCGCAAGCCACCTGGCGCGCCGGTCAACCGTTCGTCATGTGCCGCGGTGACGGTGCCGCGATCGGTTCCGAGGACTGCTACGCCGTCGGCGCATTGAATACAACGAACTGGCGCATGCGTAAACACGTTGCGGGGACTCTCACCACCCTCGGGTCGGACTACACCGGTACGGCCCCCGCGTCGGGTGACGTGTTCCGCGTCGAAGCCAATGGGTCCACTATCGTAGGGAAGATTAACGGGACTCAGCGATGGTCGGTGACGGATACGTCCGTGACCACCGGCACAGCGTGTGGGCTGTGGTCAACTGCTGCCGTATCCATTTGGGATGACTTCTCCGGTGGTGATCTAGGTAGTGGGTTTGTAAATAAGGGCGAATTTATTCAATTTGTTTAACTCCCCGAAGGTGGTTCCATGATTCACTTGGTTGGTTTGCCACACACCAGTCTGAATGATGAAACATACCCGGCATGTGCATTCACCGCTAAAGCGGTCCGTTGGATTGAAATCCTTGACTCACTCGATAGGCAGGTAACAGCCTATTGGGGAGGTGGCGAGGACAACGCGGCCTGCGAGGTAGTTGAAATCCTCTCCGACGACGAACGACGCCACCTATTTGGCGACCACGTAGCGACCTCCCTCCCTCACATCGGCTGGGAGGGAACAGAGCATTACTGGACCGAGTTTCTAGATCGAACGATCAAGGAGCTCCATACCCGACTCCAACCTGGCGACGTGATCGCATTGTGGGGTGGATGGACCCAGCGTCGCATCGTCGAGGAATTCCGCCGCGATTACACCATCATCGAACCGGCAGTAGGCTATTCCGGGATCAACACCGAGCACACCCATTGTGTGTTCGAATCGTATGCCTGGATGCATCACGTTTATGGTAAGTGGCAGATTCAGACCGGTCGGCCCCTGGATATGGTTATCCCGAATTTCCTACGTGCCAATGATTTCCCGATGCGGCCTGATGGTGGATTTGCCTTGTTCATTGGCCGTCTGAGTGAGTTGAAGGGTCCCCATGTGGCAGCCAAGTTGGCTAAAGAAGCCGGTATACCGCTATGGGTTGCTGGCGCTGGTGATCTACATTTTGATGGATCTACTATTGAGTGCACTGATGGTACATTGGTTGATCCAGTGGATGAATTCCTCGGGGTTATTGGCCCTGAAAAGCGTGGGGTAGTAATGGGCAGCGCATCGGTGGTCATCGTACCTACCCAGTACATCGAGCCGTTCGGTACGGTTCACGCTGAGGCTTTGATGGCTGGTGTGCCGGTGGTCACTACCGACTGGGGTGTGTTCACCGAAACAGTAGTGCAGGCTCGGGATGGCTACCGGTTCCGTACTCACGATCAGGGGGTGGCGTCTGTCAAAGCAGCTCCCAGCCTTCGTGGCCTAAGGATTCGTGAGCACGCTGTTCGTAGGTTCAGCATGGAGGCAGTTTCCCCGATGTGGGATGAATGGTTGGAGTTGATAGAAAATGGTGGATAGTCGGGTTTACCCAGGACTCGAACGGAAACCCGGTGGTCCCGATAACTGGGTCGAGGAAGCCGGTCAACTGCCCGATTACATCGAGCGGATTGCCAAGCATCTACATTATGAGCAGGGTATGTCTATCTCCCGATCGATAGCCGTCGCCATTAACACTGTGAAACGTTGGGCTGCAGGTGGTTTGGTTGCCGAGCATGGTACCAAGCAGCGGGTCACAGCCAAAACTCAGGCATTGGCCGCGAAGGCGGTCGCAGAATGGGAAGCATTAAAAGCTAGAGCAGGGGGTAGCGGACGGACTCCCAGCCATGGTACAATCCGTCTAAGTTCAGCAGAAGCGGAGACTGTTGTGAGCCTCATGGACCTCGCAGAGCGCGTGCGCTCTATCGAGGATCCAACTATGAAGGCCGAAGCCCGAGCGAAGATCCTGGATTTAGCCCTCACCAAGGACGGACGTAAGTCCTTCAAAAAGCAAGGCAAGTGGGGTCATGGGTTCGTCCCGTTGGACGCAGCAGCCCGAGAGGCTAAGGCCAAGGGCTCCCCAATCGCCGCCAAGCGGATTAATCGCCTATTCGGAGGTGCGAAATCGAAGAAGAAGCGAACAGAGCCGGTAACGCCGAAGCCAGGGGTTCAGGTGAAGGCGGAAGGCGGAGGCCAAGAACGAGCGAGCGCCGCAAGCAGATTGAGGAATCCCGAAATCAGCGACGCGAAAGCGCAGCAAAAAATTCGGCCAAAAAACCTAGAAGAGAGCAAAGGCGGGGGCCGGGACAAGAGGTCTGAGCGTCCTTGGGAAGAGATTCCCGAAGGACAGCGCACCATTCGCAATGGTAAGCGTTACGTCCTTACCACCTTCCGTGGCAAGCAGCAGTTGACCGAGTGGACTGGCAGCCTTCACGACGAGGACGTTGGCGCTCCTTCCCTGGCCGACCGGCGTTTGTCCAACATCACCGCCGGCGATGCCGCTAAACTGAAAACAGGCCGTATCAAGAAAATCCTTGAGGTCAAAGGTCTACCCGACCACGTTCGCGAGCGACTGAACCGGGAACTCACCAAGCGACGGAATGAAGGTAAACTCGGATGACAACCGCCACCCTCACCCCGTTCGACCTGGCCGAAGCGAAGCAGGTCGGACGCCGCACGTACCGCAAGCAGGTGCTCCCTCTCGGGTCAATCAACTACGAGGGACAGAAGATCACCTTTGACCAGCAGTTCTTGACTGACCTGGCCACCTCGTTCCAAGACGGCGCGTATGACCAGGTACCCGTCCAGTTTGCGGATGGAAAGAATCGCCACAATCTGGACCCCAAGTTGTTCGGCGGTGAAGTAAAAGGTTTGGAATTGACAAACGACGGCTTGGATGCTATCGTGGAATTGTCTGAGGAAGCCGCCAAGGTTGTTGGGCAGAATCCGAAACTTGGAGTCTCTGCTCGCATCATGACCGATCTGAGTAAAGTAGATGGACGTTCGTTCAAGAGGGCAATCAACCACGTGTTGCTCACCCTCGACCCGCGAGTAACCCAAATGCGTCCTTGGCAGGCAGTTGATCTGTCGGCTGGAGACGAAGGAACCGAGGTTGTCGACTTGACAGCCGCGACATACCAGGAGGAAACCCCGATGGGGAAAGAAACGAAGGTCGCGGACAAGACTGCGACACTCGGTGACAAGGAAATCGACCTCTCCGCCCTGTCGGACGAGCAGTTCGAGCTGTTGCTCGCCACGGCGACTGAGGTCGACCCCGAAGCCGATGAGAAAGAGAAGGAAGGCGAAGAGGATGACGGCGAAGATGACGCCACCACCCTCGAAGGCCTTACCACAGAGTCCTTCGTCACCATCGGCGGGAAGCGCTTCAAGCTGACCCCGGCTGGCGTCGAGGACACCACCGCTGGGGAGGGTGGCGCTGCTGAGGGTGAAGGCGCAGCCGACCTTTCGAACCCGATCGTGGACGAGGAAGCACGTGGGCAGGTCGCCACGATGCGAATCGACCTCGCGGAGTCCAAGTGGAACGAAGAGCGTGGCGAGTTGCTTCGGGCTGGTGTTCCTCCCGTTCTTCTCGACCTTGCCGCACCGATCCTCTCGTCTCCTGACGAGGCGGTCATCGACTTGTCGAACGCTGACAAGCCGCACAACGCGTCGGAGACGGTGCGCAAGATGCTCGACACCTGCAAGGGTCTCGTGGATCTGTCAAGCGAGAGCGGTCACACGATCGATCTTTCGGACAAGGATGACCCAGCGGCTGAGTTGCTCAACCAGTGGGACACCGAATACGGCAAGGCCTGACGGTCGAGTCGGTAACTAGAAGAGAGAGGTAAGAGAATGAGTGGAGTGGTCCCCCGGTACGAAACCGGCCCGGTCACTTACGAGGTTGCCGAGACCGTCAAAGGTGGACTCCTAGTCGAGGCTCGCGGTTCGAGCCTAGTGGGAGTTGCCGGTGCGGCTTCGATCAAGGTCCTTGGTGTCGCGATGCAAGACGGTTTGACTGACGCATCGCGTTCGTCCACGGATGCCCTCGGGTACCCGGTCTACAACACAGTTGACATTGACAAGTACATCGCCGTTGGCGTTGGTTACTTCAAGGTCAAGTACGCTGCGAACGCTTCGTTTGGTGCGAAGTTGATCGCGGCAGCGGACGGTGAGGTCACGCCATACGTGGCGCACGATGTCACCGCTTCACCCTCAGAAACCACCATCGAGGCGGCTGTTGCAAAGGTCCTCGCGATCGTTGGTTACTGCGCCGAACCCGCAGGTGTCACCATTTCAGCTGACGCCTACGGCCTTGCAAAGATCACCGTCTGACGGACTGTCGGACCTAAAGGAGAGAGGTACATAAGGTGACGACGACACCAATCGTCAGCATCCAAGACGGTCCTCGGTTGACTGTTCAGGCGATGATCAAGCAACCAACCGTCGTTCCGGCACGCATCATCAAGGATCTGGAGCAGGAGTTCATTGTTGGCTCCCTGCTTCGGAAACTGGGTTCCACCGCAAGTGGAGCTTACCAGTATCACGAGTCCACCCCGCTTTTCGCTGATGACGACGCCGCTGTGGTGTCCGAGTTCGGTGAGATCCCGGTGGTCAGTGGTAAGGTTGGGGAGCGTAAGGTAGCGTTCACGGTCAAGCGTGGCCTCGCACTGAAAATCAGCGAGGAAATGCGGACCCGTAACGACATCGATGCTGTCAACACGCAGATCAAGCAGATCCGAAACAGCATGGTTCGCACCTGGGAGACGGCGTTCTTGAACGCTCTCTTCGCCCACCCTGACGTCAACACGATGGCTGCCGCCACCCCTTGGGATGACCCGGCCAGCGCGATCCGTCAGGACTTGCTCGACGCTTCCACTGAGATTGAGGATGCTGCTCCGGCGACTGACACGGACAACTATTTTGGGTTCCGTCCCGACACCTTGGTGATCGGTCACGCAACTCGGAATGCGTTGCTCGCGTCGGACGACTTCGCATCAGCCTACACCGATGTGGCAGTCAAGGAGGCACCGGCTTACACCGGCACGCTTCCAGGTCGATTCTTCAACATCGACAACATCATGGTTTCCCGCGAAATGGATCGCCTGCAGGCTGGATCGGCACTTGTGCTCCAGCGTCAGGTGATCGGTGGAATCGGTGACGAGCGGCCTTTGCGCTCGACTCCGCTCTACGAGCACAAGCCAACGGAAACCTGGCGCACAGACACCACGCGTGTCTCGGCCATCGTCCTTGATCAGCCGAAGGCGGCTTGCATCATCACGGACGTTCTCACCTAAGAAAGGGTCACCCGATGGGCCAGTACCGTGTAAATCGCAAGATGCGCAAGCACAAGAAACTTGCGGTCAACGGAAGGATTGTTTCCAGCACCAGGTTCAACGTTGGAGATATTGTGGAGTGGGACGACACGGATGCGGCACGATTCGTGAAGTCCGGCACCTTTAGCCCCGTCGCTGACGGGGAAGAAACAGAGTCGGACGACGGCGGTAACGTCGAGCCGGACGTCTCTGATAGCGACGGTCAGGGGAGCCCTGAGGCTACGGACGAGGAACCGGCTGAGACTGCCGGGGAGTCCGTCCAGCCTCAGGGCAGTCCGTCCGACGATTCGGGGGACGTCATCGTCCAGCCTGCTGACTACAGCGAGTGGGACTACCACGCGTTGCAAGCTGAGGCAAAGCAATTCGGAATCCCGGCGAACCAGTCGAAGGCTGACATCATCACTGATCTGGAAGCCCTCGACAAGGACGCGCTCGAAACCCTGTAAGCCAATGAAGCCGGGAGGTCAACGTGTACTCATCAGTTGCCAGCGTTCGCGCTGCGTTGACCCCCGGCTCATTGCCTGAGGACGGTTCAACCGCCAGCGGCTTGCAGGACGAGCAAATTCGGGACGCGATCAACGAGGCCGATGCCGTCATTGATTCGCACATCGGTTCAGTGTACACCGTTCCGGTCGCTTACGACGAGTCCCCCCTAGACACTGTTGCAGTAGCCCCTGTCAGGTTTTGGTCGCGCAATATCGCCGCCTACCTGGCCACTCTTACTTTCAAGCGCAACAAGGACGTAGGCAAGGATGAGCCCGTACGCCTTCGCTATGACGGTACGATGGCACTCCTTGTCGCGATCCGCGACGGCAAAGCAACCGTTCCTTCCCTTCCCATTCCAGGCGACGAAGATGGCGATGGGGCTCAGGTGTTCCAACTCTACGACGGAGAGTTGTTTACCGAAGCCGATCAGGGTCTAGGTCCCGAAGGTTACATGAATTACAACGGGACCAGTGGTTACTATGGGTGATTTCGACGAGCGCATGGCGCAGTTGGACAACCTAGTCGGCCAGGGTACGCTCGAAATGCAGGTAATCGTGGACCAGGCTTACGCTCAGGACCAACACGAATCGGTTTGGTACAAGCACCCCGCTGGTGGGAAAGCCAAGTATCTATCCGATCCCCTGTTCGTCAAATCCGGTGTACGTTTGCAGCGGCTGGCGAACCGAGTCTTGGATGGTCGTCTCCGTGAGGGGATGATCGACGAGGCCGAAGATCTTGTCAACGACGTGTACGAAGAGGCTCCCTGGGAGTTCGCTGACCTTCGAGCGTCTGGACAGCCCATCGTCCGCGATGACGGTGCTATCATTTACGACCGGCCTCCGAACCAGGGTCGACTCACCCAGGCCGACCTCGATGCGAAAGACGACCTGCGTGAGCTTGGATTGGGGCACAACCCATGAGGGCTCAAGACGTGGAAGACATCATTAAGCTTGGCTTGGAGGGCACCGACTGGGAGAGGGTGGCGTTCCTCCACGGCCAAGACGATTCAAATGCTCCCCCCGGTCGGTTTGTGCTAATAACCAGGCTCGCCGGGGCTGGACTTTCAGTTGAGGGACTGTTCGATCGGCCAGGTTGGCAGATCACAGCAGTTGGGGAACAGTACGATTACGCCGATTCCGAATCGATGGCCGATCAAATCGACGCAATCATGTTGAATGCGAGGGGTCAGCAAGTCAATGACCTATACTTGTTGCAGATCGATCGTCAGGGCGGTTCTCCTGCTCCCTTGCAGGTAGATGATGCGGATCGGACAAGGTTTGTGTGCAGTTACATCACTGAGGTAGAATCACTAGTGGCCTAGGAGGTCCCAATGAGTGAGGTTTTTCCCGAGGACGAAGTAGAGGTTGTCACTCAGTCCGGTGACCCCTACAACACAAGCGGCAAGACTGTTTTGGCCACGCAGGCGAAGCAGGCTTTCCGACCGTCCAACGAAGATCTTCCCATCATCACACCAGCCGGTGTGCGGATGACGAAGGCGCAAGCCGAAGAGGTACTGGCAGAGGTCCCCGTATCAGACGAGGGTCTCGTTTTCATTAAGGAAGGTGAGTGACCCCATGCCGGGTGCACTTTATAACCCCGACAATGTGAAGGTCGGACTGGCGGTTATGTACCTGCAGCCATGGGTCTTTGGCGCAGTCGAGCCGCTCCCCGCCACTTCATCTGTCCTGTTCGATGACACCAACTGGGTCGGCGCCACGCCGGTTTGGCAGAAGGCCGGAGCCACCCACGAGGGATTCAAGATCAACGTGGACGTGTCGACCACGCAGATCACGATTGAAGAGCAGTCTCTTCCCACCGCTGAGACGGTGGAAACCAAGGGTATCGCCATTGAGGCAGCCTTGGCTGAGGACACGATCAACACGATCCAGTTGGCGTGGGGTGGCGGTACTATCACGACCACCGCAGCGGCGACTGGTTCGCAAGGCAAGAAGGAAATGTCGTTGACCGACGACATTGACTACTGGACGGTGGCGTTGGAAATGGAGAACGTGTTCGGGCTTGCCCGTCGCATCTACATTCCCAAGATGTCGCTGGTGGGCTCGGGTGACACGGCGTTCCGACGTGCCGCTGACAAGCGCACCTACCCCGTTCGATTCTCCAGTGTGTGTGCCCCGAGCGATGTTGACATCCTGGAAATCACAGCAGCAGCCCTAGTGTAACAACCACCCGGCGAAGTGAGGAACCATGAAGTTCAATGCAGGCGAGCAGGTAGAACGACTTGATTGGGATTTCAAGGCATTCGGTGGAGGGGAAGGGACTGTTCCTGAACCCTCCACCGGAGCCGTGAATCACTTTTTCAAGCAGATCAAAGAAATGGCTCAGGGCATGCGCGAAATGCGCGAGGCTGGAGCCAAAATTGAAAGTGGCGAACTCAGCGAAGAAGAGGCAGCCGATGAAATTGCGCAGATGTCAGATGACGTCCTCGAAACCTACATCGGTCAACTCAACAAAGCGCTTGCCGAGCTTTGTCAAGACAGTCCCAACGAAGAGCAACTGGGCAAGTTGCCCTACCGAGTCCAAACTGCATTCATGCAATGGCTCATGGGGCAGTTCCGCCCGGAACAGCAGGGTCCCGTTACGAGGCGTTAAGTGGCGGGGCCGACCGACGTTCGGTGCTCTACTTGGCCAGGAGATATTTCAATCTTTCTCCTGCCGAGTGGGACGCCACCCCCTGGTGGGAATCCCATCTGTTAATCGAAGGCCTGCAGGATCAAGGGGTCATCGGCGGCGGAGAGGATCGACAACAGCACGATCAGGCCGAATCTGGCACGCTCGGTCCGAAACCAATAGACCTCACCTCTGCGCCTCTTGAATCCATCGGGGGATTCCAGACGCGTCGTGCCGGGTGAGAGGAAGGGCGGTCCAGGGTGACAGCGTTTAATGCCGGGACCATTGACGCAAAACTAACCCTGGACCGCTCCGCCTTCACCAAAGAACTAAATCTTGCTCGGGCTCAGGCCAAGCGTTTTGAGGCTACGGGAATCAGCCCTGATTTCAGCTTGAACAACGCTGAGGAAGAGTTTCTAAAACTTCGTGAGCAGATCGCACGGATCGAACAATCGACCGTTGACGTTGCAGTTGCAGTCGACGGACAAGATGAGTTAGCGGCTCTCTCGGCCTTGATCGAAGAGGTAGACGCACAGAGTATTACTATCGAAGCGGATATCGACACCACCGGCGCACTCAACGAGTTGGCCGCACTCGAAGCCCTCGTAGCCGGGGTTGGCGCCAACGACGTAGACATTCAGGTTAGTGCCGATACTGGTGCAGCGCACGCTCAAATGGCAGCGGTACAAGCGCAAGCCGCCGCTCTCGACGCGACAGACGCCACCATCGACATAGGCACCTCCGGCTTCGCGGCGACCACTGGTACGGTAACACGGATGGAAGCCCTAATCTCGGCAATCCTGGTCCTGGCTCCCCTGGTGCCTGCCGCCGTGGTTCCAGCGACCGCCGCTATTGTGGCCCTAGGTTCAGCTGTTTCCGCCACCGCTGCAGCCGTTGGCGTCCTTGCGATTGGTGTTGGTGGAATTGTCAAGGACTGGATGGACCTTCGCAAAGCAGTCGACGAGGCCAACACCGAAGTAGCCGACGCCAAAAAGGCTTATATAGAAGCGGGAGACGGATTAAAGGGCTTGAAGGTAGGCTCTGATGAGTACAAAGCCGCGCTTAAAGAGGTCAACAAAGCCCAGGCTGAGTATATGGATAAACTCGCCGCTGCTAAGAGCCTGCAGGGAGAGTTGAACGAGGATTACGGGGTTGCGGAGCAGGCTCTCGGGGGGCTTGAAACCGCTTGGAACCAGTTTCTCGACTCGATCCGACCCCAAGCAGTTCAACTGATCGCTCAGGCTTTGGGAGTACTAGCCCAGGTTCTTCCTTCGCTGACCCCGCTGTTCACCGCCTTTGGGAAGGTGGCGTCGGACGCGATCCAGGGTGTTGGCAAATATATGGCCAGTGAGCAAGGCCAGCAGATGTTGACCTTCTTCGAGACATTCGGTGCTCAGCAATTCGATTCGGTTCTAAACATCCTTGGTGACCTAGCCCAAGTATTGATCAATGTATTTGAAGCATTCGGCCCTTTCACAAGTGGCATGCTAAATGGGCTGGAGAAACTGACTCAGGGATGGGTCAAGTGGTCCGAAGAACTGTCTAAATCAGAGGGATTCCAGAAGTTTATCGATTACGCCAACGAAATGGGGCCAAAGGTACTCGATATGCTGGGTGCCTTGGTAGACGCATTTATCGCGATTGGCAAAGCCCTAGCACCACTCGCCCCCATCGTCCTTGCAGCGTTCACCGCGCTATTCGAGGGTATCGCGGCAATCCCGACTCCGATCCTCACCACTCTAATCACCTTGTTTGGCGGTCTATTCCTAGCGGTGCAAGGGTTGACCGCGATTGGTCAGATCGCTCGCGCCACCATGGCCGCATTCGCCATCGCCATGAACATTGTGCGCGG
>Ga0190271_10003133_pt1 | contig 10291 bp, 19 predicted proteins | sample Popmic356T_FD_133747 | JGI IMG/M metagenome (GOLD analysis project Ga0190271, IMG submission 133747) | Populus adjacent soil microbial communities from riparian zone of Weber River, Utah, USA - 356 T | ecosystem: Environmental > Terrestrial > Soil > Riparian zone | place: USA: Utah | collected... | reverse complement strand
TCGGGTGATCGTAGAACTCCTGGCACTGGTCGCACGCCGGGTTGATCACCCCCATGTTCTCCAAGCGGTTGATCCGCTGGCCTCGGGTTTCGCTCGCGCCGAACGGCGAGATGGCGAAGACCTGCTGGACGCCGTCCGCGTCGAACTGGTCGAGCGAGCGGTCGACGAGAGGTTGACCGCTCATGCTGTCACCCGGGTCCAGTCACGGAAGTTCATCTCGCTGCCCTGCTGCCCGATGCCGTACCCGTCGAGGACACACGCGTAGGTGCCGTGCCCGTCCGGGTCATCCGGCGACTTCGCGAACTCCCAGACCTCGTAAGACAAGCCGTGTCCTGCGCCTTCGATGACGAGGAGGGTCGCCTCGACGGAAGCGCCGGTGTGCCTGTCGTGCTGCGGCTCGCAGTCGACCTGGGCGATGACGCGTCCGAGGTGTTTGTCCTCGGCACGCGCCACCGCGAGAAGTTCTTGGCGTGTCACTCGGTGTTCTTCTTTCCTTGCGGGGGTTGATACGACACGACGTACGTTACACGCCCGACGCGGATCCGTCAAGCGTGCGGGCCCGAATCTTTAGGACTGGATGTCCTTCCAAGGATCGCCGTACGTGGTACGGATCGAGGTGAGCGGGATGTAGTCGATGAACTCCGCGACTTCTGGGTCGAATCCGTCCGCTTGCGCATCCATCATCGCGGGGTGGTCCTCGTCCAGCTCGAGGCGGACCACGGCAAGGTCACCTTCGACGCGCTGGACGGTCCCGAGGAGGTCGTCACCGAAGATGTCCGAGTCGCACCGGCACATGTCGGGGAAGAGGTTCATACCATCGCCCCCATGTTCTGGGCCATGGCGAGGCAGGACTTCTTCCCAGCGGACACCTCGTCTGTCACGCGGGCGAACGGCGAGAGGACCGCTGACCGTTGGGACGAGTACATGCGGAAGATGGACTCGTCATCGAGGAGGTCGTACGCCTCACGGGCGAGCCGGTCCGCCTCCTCGATCTTCTCGTACGCCTCGCGGATCTTCGTCCGCTGAGTGGCGCTGAGCGACCTACTCATAGTGCGGGACCTCCACGCGCTCGAACTGCCGCGCGCTCTCCTCCATGATCCACCGCGTGTCCGCGCCGCCGAGGACGGAGAACCTGTCGTGGACGGCGCACTCACGGCAGGCGTCCTGCTCCTCCTTGTTCCGGCGCTTGCACTCCGCGCGGGCCTGGTCCTCCGTGAGGTTCCTGGAGGTGACGCGGACGAACTCGCGTCGGTCCCACCACCATCCGCCTTCCTCCGGTCCGCCGAACTCCCGCGTGATGCGGTATTCGGAGACGAGGCGGAGTGTCTGCTGCTCGGATTTGATCATGTCACACACGTTACGGCATCGTCGGGGGACTGTCAACGGCGAGGTCCGAATCTTTATCTCTCGGGGATAGGACGGGAGGTAGGCCCACTCGGGAGACGACTTCCACCGCGGTTCGCGTGTATCTTCTTGGCGAGGAAGTCGTCATAGAAGTCCTTCGGGATGTTCGGGGAGGTACGGCAGGATTGGCAGATGTCCTCGACGTGGTCAGGGTCGGCGGGAGACAGCAAGAGGTTCTGCACCCAAGCGAGTCCACAGACGGAGCGTACGTTCGAGTATTCTTTGTCCTTGTCCGGAAAGATGAAGTGACGTCTTGCCAGTCCTCCTATTGCCGGTGAGACGTATAGGACGCCATTCTCCAACTTCTGCTTGTCGTCCGGGTCGTTGTAGTAGCGGGCCTTGTCGATACAACGGAGACAGGTTGCCCAGTCACGAGGTCCGAGATCGAAGGAGGAGACGGGATGGGAGACCTCGATCCCACAGAACGTAGTGGCACCATCGTCAACCGTCAGATGTCGTCGCTGCATGGGAGAGCGACGGGTCGATTGGTACAGGAATGACCTCAGCATGTCTTTGCTACGCGCGTACGCGAAGGATTCCTTTCCGAATGGTTAGTTTGTGTTCGGTGTTGCCCGGATCGTTGCAGATGTATATATATCAGATTTTGTTACGCGTTACGCGACAAAGACTATCTGCAAAGATGTAGGTAACATTGAACACAAACTCGGGAAGAAAACCTAGAAGAAGGCGAGGAGACCCCTGCCGACTGCTATCATCCAAAGGTCATCCATGACACTTGAATCATCTGCTACTACCGGACCCACCGATCCACCGGAGTATTGTGGTGCAAAGCGGAAACATGAGGTCAAGAAAACCTGTACCCGACCGGCAGGATGGGGAACAGATCACCTCGGTTGGGGACGTTGCAAACTCCATGGCGGGTGTGCTCCTTCTGGCAGGAAAGCAGCGGCAACAGCACAGGCGAACTGGGAACTGGAGCGCGCCCGCATGGCCGTGATGGGCCAAGCGCTTGACGTTGACCCGATGGACGCGCTCCTCTGGTGTGTCCGGATCACTGCTGGTGAGGTCGCCTACGCCACTGAAAAGGTCCAAGCGCTTCGGGAAGAAGACGAGATCGTCCGCCAGGAGACCCGTGTGTTGCGCGAAGGTGGCGGCCCGATGGTCGCGGACGAGGAGACCCATACGGGGCCCGAGGAACTCAACCTCTGGATCAAAGTCCGGCAAGCGTCGACAGAACGCCTCGCCAAGTTCGCGAAGATGGCACTCGACGCAGGCGTGGCCGAACGCCAGGTCAGAGCGGCAGAGTTCGCGGGAGAGGGCCTCGCATCTGCCATCCGCTCGATCCTCGTGGGACTCGATCTCACCTACGAGCAGGAACTCCGGGCGCCGGATCTCGTGCGTGAGGCGCTTGAGACGCTAGAAGGCCCGAACGCTCTGGGCCAAGGTCTTCTGGCGTCTGAAAAGAAATAAAAAAGGCGATCCCACACAGGGGTGGGATCGCCTCTTTGAGGTGACCTCCTCGTTAGCGGAGGAGTCGCGCGCGGTAGAACGTCAGGATCGTCAGCGTTTCCGCGGCGTTGTTCGATTCGAAGTCGAAGTCGTCGTCGCGGAGGTGGGCGATGACGCGGTCGAGGTCCGAGATCGTGGGCGTTCCGTTGAGGATCGCACGGCACGCGGCGGAGAGCACCTCAGGGTCGGCGCACGGCGCGCCTGTGTTTTTGTTGTGGACGTCGGCGGGGTTGTCGTTGAGGAGCGACACCGTCGTGTCGAGGAGTTCGACGGACGTTGTGTGGTCGTAAAAGACCTCGGGAATGCGTGACATGATCACAACCTTAGTCGGATGGAGGACGAAACGCAACCGAGATCACCCGAAGGCGCCAACAATGGCGCCGAGGGTGACCGCGGTCGTGGACAGGATGATGCCGCCGGCGAAAAGGAACGCCAGCACTGCGAGGTACGGATTCACTTCTTCGCGACCATCAGCGGGAGGAGGCAGAGGAACACCGCTCCCCACACGCAACCTGCCATGAACGCGCAGGCCAGGACAATCGGTGCTCCTATGAACCATCCGATGAAGGGGATGGTCATGCACGCGGCAAGGCAGCCACCGGTGATGGTGACACCGGTGACTCCAAGCGCGATCCATGCGGAGATGTACTTCACGCCTCCTCCTTCAAGCGCTCAAGCGCCGTGACCCAGTAGTCGATCTTCGACTGCAGGTCCCGCTCGCCGACCGCGCGGATCGTCTCCATCGCCTCCTCCATGTCCACGTAGTCGTGGTCGAGGTCCTCGCCAAAGAACACGATGCTCTCCGGTTCGTTCTCGTAGAGGTACTGCACGGTGTCCGTGTCGATCTTGCCACTGTCGGCAAGGCGGTCGACCTCCTGGTGGAGGGCGTCGAGCATGACGTGCTGCGGATCCGGGATACGGATCTCCATTGGTACTCCTTCTGTTGGACTCATCAGGGCAGGCGTTACCTACCGACGCCCCTCTCGGGGCGTTTCGTCCTACGACATCCAGCCGAGGCGGGTCATCTCGGCGTACAGCTTCTCCGTGTGCTCGTCGTCGTCCCATCCGACGACGTACAGCAGGAAGTGGGAGAGGACCTCCTGCGTGAGTGGCGCCTTCTCGTTGTCGACCCACGCCTGGCGGAAGGACGCTGCCTCCTCTGCGAGGCCCGGCGTCACTCCGTTGAGGTACAGTTGCCACGCCTTCTCGTTCTCGCGCATCCGCGAGACGACCTTGGCGCGGTCGAGGCCGCACGCCCACGGCGCGTCGTTGCCGACGCTCCACTCGGGCGAGAAGAACTCGCCGAACGACGCGGCGGCGCACGCCTGACCGAAGGCGATCTCGGACGAGCGGGAAGCGACGTAGCAGTTCGACATGGCGTCACCGTCGGCCTTCACGATGTGGAACCCGAAGACCGTCTCCTCGATGGTGACGGTCACGTTCCGAACTTCAGACATAACGGTACTCCTTGTTGTGGACTCATCAGGCAGCGCTTGACGCTGCGACGCTCCGAAGAGCGTTTCGTCCTTACTGCTTCGCTTGGTACCAAGCGATGATGACCTGCTCGCCTGCCTCCGTGGGCACACCGAGGACAGTGTGAACCACGTGGCAGGCGATGAGAAGCGCGGCGAGGATCATCAGTCGTTGAAGATCCGCGCCTTGCAGTCGTAGACGACCCGTCCCGCGGCGTCGACCGGTTCGAGGTCCCAGTACAGCGTGTCTCCGTCGCGGATCTCAGTGTGCGTGACGGCGAACGGGACCTCGCGGCCCGTGCGGGCGGAGCGGATCGTCATCCCCTGGTCGCACGCGTCATCGTAGACGCGGGCGAAGCCGATCAGCCCGTTCCCCTGAAGGGTGGACATCTCGGCGACGAGGAGGTTGTCCGTCCGCGACCACGTGAACAACGCGGACGACAGGACGGGCATGTAGCGATTGATCGCCATTGGTGCTCCTTACGTTGGACTCATCAGCGTGGACATGATCCACGGACGCGCCTCTCGGCGCGTTTCGTCCTTCAGGCGTACCACCACCCATTGCGGGTGGCGCGCACTGCTTGCTTGCCCGCACGGTACCCCTGCAACTCGGCCTTCTCCGCGCGACGGCGCAGACGGCGGACGATGCGGGTCTCCTTCGAGGTCACCGTGACGTGACGGCGGTCGCGATTGCGAGCCATCGGGTCTCCTTTGTGAGTGGACTCATCAGCACGGACATGATCCGTGGACGCCCTTGCGGGCGTTTCGTCCTTCAGCACCACTGAACGTTGACACCCTTCTCCGCGGCGTACTTCGCGATCTCGATCAGGTCCATGAACCTGTCGGCGACGTACGTGTCCCCGACACCGCAGTCGATCATCGTTGCGCCAAGCGCACCGCGAGTGACCACGTCGGGGGTTCCGCCGAGGATGACCGGGTCGGACGTCTTGACCGCGACCATGAGGTCGGTGGGCGAGATGTGTCCCGCGTAGTCGACCTCGATGCCGAGGTTCCTCAGGAGCATCGCTCCGTTGGAGTTCGAGACGTTCATCTGCGGCGCGTCCTCGAAGAAGGTGTACTTGTCCGTCTCCGCGTCGTGAAGCGGCGCGGGCATGAACGTAATGGACATCGGTACTCCTTGGTTGAATCGGACTCATCAGCGTGGGCGATACCCACGGACGCCTCCGAAGAGGCGTTTCGTCCTAGCGGGCGGCGGCCGAGATCTCGGACGCGCGGGACAGGATCGGCGCGGCAACCACGAGGTAGCCTGCGACGGTCACGACGGCGGACACGAATGCGAAACGCATCGGTACTCCTTGTGTTGGGGACTCATCAGGTGCGACATGATCGCACGACGCGGGCGCCTCGTGGGCGCCCGCGTTTCGTCCTGCGTCAGGCGGCGTTCCCGAAGGTGTTCTCGACCTCGTATCCCGCCTCCATGTGGACGTAGCGGCGCGCGTCCATCGTGAAGTCGGCGAGGTACTTGAACGCCTTCGACTGGTTGCCTCCGACGTACTGCAGGCCCGTCAGGTCGACGGTGTCGCCCGACAGTGCGAACTTCGCGAAGGCGAACTCGGCGGTGTCGGGCTTGAACAGGACGACCGCGCCCTTGCCCAGCGGCGCGACCGCGTCGTCGGTGAACCCGAAGGACTCGGTGTGGGCGACGACGGTGCACGAGATCTCGTCCGCGGCGCGGGCGATGGTCGTGAACTCGGTGGAATGCATGGTGACCTCCTAGGTCATCCGTTGGACTCATCAGGATGGGCGTGACCCATCGACGGGCGACCTTTCGGTCGCCCGTTTCGTCCTTGATCAGGCGAACTTCGCGAGGCACGTGGCCTCGGTCGTCGCGCGCCCGATGATCGCGAGGATCTCCGACGCGGACAGGCGGGCGTCGCCCGTCGCGGGCACGTCCCCGAACATCCCTCCGAACGCCTTGACGGCGTCGGGCGAGGCGTTCAGGACGACGACGCGAGGCGCCTCCGCGACCTTCGCGGGGTCACGCGTGTCCGTGCAGCGGGGGCACCAGTCGTGCGACTTGTGCGACTCCGCCTCCGCGGCGAGGCGGACGTTCCGCGGCGTCGTGTGGTCGTGCGTGACGCAGCGGAGCGCGTACTTCGCGCCTTCCGGGCGCAGGTCGATGACCTGCGTGTGCGAGCCCGACACGCGGTTCTTCCGCGTCTCGTAGATGACGACCTTCTCGTCAGCCTTGGGCGTGCGCAGCATGGTGTACCTCCTAGGTACGTGGGACTCATCAGGCGGGTCATTGATGCCCGCGACGCCCGGGTCCAATCGGGCGTTTCGTCCTCTGATGTTTCTGATCGGCGTCGGGGGATGAAGGTGAGATCCCGTTTGCCTTTCCGTGCCCACTCGATTACCTGACCTGCGTAGGCGGCGCGTTGCACGGTGCGTTGCGTTGGTACGCAGGTCGTCGGCGAGTGTGATCATCGATTGCATCAGCGGGTGTCGTGGTCGCGTCGTCATCACGACGAGGCGACGGAACGCACGCGAGAGGCGGTTCACGTTCGATGAGGGACGACGCAACGGATGACGGGTTATCGACGACGCGAACGTACGCGGTGAGGCGCATCGGGGAGGTCGACGTCAAGGTCCCAACACACACGGGCGCACAAGGCGGGCGTGTGTGTCACGTCATCGGCGAACACACGATGGGCGGACACGAGGCGCGTCACGGACAGGCGGTCAACGTGAGGCGCAGTTGCGCGAGGCGGATATGTGCGCCTCCCGATCAATGTCGTCGATTCCCGCGGATGTCTCAATACGACATTCGTTGACGAACGTGTGTTCGGGTCTCGGCGGGCGCACGCACGCGCGTACGCGTGACGCGGCACGCGGCACGATTCACGCGCCGAGTAACCCTTGTGCGGATTGTGGCAAGGGTTACTTTGTGTGGATACGCACAAGGGTTACATGCACACGCAAGTAACCCTTGTGCGGAATGTGGCAATGTGGTGTTTGTGTGGATCCGCACAATCTAGGCGGTGATTGTGCGGATTGTGGCATGAAATAGGTCTAAAAGCTATGGGTATCTCAAATGGGTGGTCAAAAAACCCATCATTTCCAGGCGGTTTCCTTTCTAACGAAAGATGAGGCATGTGTCCGATGGATCGTAGTCATGCGGGGGGTCATCGCCTTAGCGGGCGATTGTGGGTGGTCACACGCGGTGTGCGGATCCGCACAAACATATGTTCGGGGCCCCGGGTGGTTTAGGCCGGCCTTAGGCCACTATACGCCCCCTCAGCCAAACTTTTTTGAAGATCCAAATCCCATCCCCATTAGAATTTCCGAGAAGAGCAGAACACCACCTATGGAGAAATCCCGTCTAGACGCCTTGATATGATCAACACCATGAGAAAAATCTTGACAAATGGCACCGTCCTCGTTCTCGACGTGCGAACGGAACACACCGAAAACCTCACGCTGGTCGTCGAGGCGGATGGCACCGTGCGTGCACTGACCGACGAGCAGTTCGCGGAGCGCCTGCAGAAGATCCAAGACAAGCAGGAAGCAACACCTCATTAGCGGCAGAGCGGTAGTCTTTCTGTGCCTACTCATACTCCTGACCCTGGTAATCCTCTTCCTACTCTTGCAGCTGCCGGGGTTTTACGAGGGTTGGGGAGTGTAGATCGGGGGATCCCGAAGGGCACAACACAAGTCGTCATGGAGCGCTTGTTCCCGGCAAAGCGTGCGGACGTTGATCTCAGTGACGAGCGGCGAAGAATCGTCTACGACTACCTGGCGCTCTACGGTTGCCTCCCAAAGCATCTCCTGGACAACCCGGGAGAGTTCGACCACAGAATCAAGTGGAACGGACACATCCCGCACGCACCAACGGAGAAGCAACACACCTTCCTCTGGCTGAAGAATCGCCACGCAATGTACGGAGGGCAAGCGGGAGGCGGGAAGTCAGACGGCATCCTCGAAGCGGCATTGCAGTATGTGGATATTCCGGGGTACGCCGCGATCATCATCCGTCAGTCATTCCCGGACCTCAAGCAACCTGGCGCGATCATGGCCCGTGCGAAGGAGTGGCTGCTGGGTCAACCTGGCGTGAAATGGAACGAGAACGACCGGCAGTTCACGTTCCCTTCAGGAGCGAAGTTGGTGTTCGGATTCTTGAAGCGAGACGAGGACGTCCAGCAGTACAGATCGGCAGAGTTTCAGTTCATCGGGTTCGACGAGTTGACCCAGTTCTCGGAGTATCAGTACACCTACATGCAGTCGCGGTTACGCCGTCTTGCAGGGTCGGACGTCCCGTTGCGGATGCGCAGTGCGACGAACCCTGGAGGCAAAGGTCATCAGTGGGTACGGAGAATGTTCGTGGACGAGGCGAAGGATCCGGAGTACGCGTTTATCCCGGCAACCTTGCAGGACAACATCCACCTGGACAGGGAAGAGTACCTGAAGTCGCTGGAAGGCCTCGATCCATATACACGCGCGCAGTACCTACATGGCGACTGGAATGCTCGTCCTCCTGGCAACTGGGCCTTCGATCACGAGCACCTCGACGCCATGTTCCGCCTCGGAAAGGTCTGGTACGATGAGTACCTGCGAGACCCGATTCCACCCGTTGGTGGCATTATCCACGGAGGAATGGATTACGGCGAGGCGAGTCATATCGTCGCTGGGTGGCCGCGTGAGATGCAGGGCATGTGGGTTCCATTTGAGCACGTTTACAGCCACGGTGAACCAGACCGAGAGGCGCAGACGTGGCTCAAGAAGTTCGACAGGTTCACGCTGCCGGTGAAGCCGATCCGCATGGGCCGCAGCCGGTTCGACTCATCGAAGCCAGAGTCAATGCGGCTTTTCTACAGGACGCTGCGCGATGAGCGGGACCCAGATTTCGGGAAGCCTTCCCCGATTGCCTTCAACAAGTACAAGCGGGCGGCGATTCTGCATGTACGCGGTATGGCGAGCCGCACGGCGTGGACACAGCAGAGTGGCAGATTGGGCCTGAATCCTGTTTTGTGCCCGATCCTCCAGGATCAGCTGTATAGCCTCCAGTTCAAGGCAGAAGATACGGAAGATCTCGTCAAAGAGAACGACCATGGTCCAGACGCTCTCTTCGCCCTCGTCGCGCCGGAGATCAAGCGATGGAACGCTCCGGCGGTAGACACTGAGGGCAACCAGGAGCGGGAAGACATCGTCCTGGAAGAGTTCTCGAAGACCTTGAGTGCCGGGTGAGCGGATCGCTCATTATGCAGTGTTGTGGCTGACTCACCCCTCGATACCCTCCGCGAATGGATGGAAAAGGGTGCTGAGGGGTACACGATCAACTGGAAGACGGAGCCGAAGACGACGGACATGCAGAAGTGGCGCGCGTTCCGTTCGTCCGACAAGCCGGCACTGATTCAGCAGAGCAACTGGACCCAGGGGCGGAAGTACGTCATCGACCCGCTTCCGGAGCGCATGGCGCTTGCGTTCGCGGATTTCCTCTTCAACGAGCCGCCACTTGCAACGGCCGCTGCAAACGAGGACCAGGTCCTGATGACTGATCTTCTCCAAGCGAACCGCTGGGGATCGCGTCTCAGGGTGGCGGAGGATCTGTGCGTGTCGGAATCGCAGGTCTGGTGGAGGATCTACAAGGACTTGCGGCAGTCAGCGTTCCCGATTCTCCATTGGACGTCGCGGATCAACGTGGTTCCGTTCGAAGTGGGAGAGACTGTCCTCGCGTGTGCGTTCGTGACGGACCTCGGGAAGATGTCCAACGAGGAATCCGCCCCGTCGTTCCGCCTGATCGAGTACCACGAAGAGTTACGGGTCCAGAATGTCCTCTACGAAGTTGCCGCTTCTGGGGGATCTGCTGGGGTCGGGATCGAAGTTCCACTGACGAAACACCCGGTCACGGCCCAGATCGAGCCGGAGTGGGGTCACAACCTCCCGATGTGCGCAGGCCGGGTGAAGAACGAGGAATGGATGACGTC
>Ga0190271_10003132_pt1 | contig 10291 bp, 5 predicted proteins | sample Popmic356T_FD_133747 | JGI IMG/M metagenome (GOLD analysis project Ga0190271, IMG submission 133747) | Populus adjacent soil microbial communities from riparian zone of Weber River, Utah, USA - 356 T | ecosystem: Environmental > Terrestrial > Soil > Riparian zone | place: USA: Utah | collected... | reverse complement strand
CGGCACGTTGGCCATGGCCAACGCGGGGCCGGGAACCAACGGCAGTCAGTTCTTCTTGGTGTTCAAGGATTCGCAGCTGCCGCCCAACTACACCGTGTTCGGCACCATCGACGAGACCGGCCTGGCAACGCTGGACAAGATCGCCGCCGCGGGAACCGTCGACGGCGGGCCGGACGGCGCGCCGAAGCTGGACGTCAGCGTGAAGTCGATCGCGCTGGACTGACCCGCGACCGGCACCGGTGGCCCCAGCTACCGCTTGCCCAACGAATACCCCGGCAATCCCTACCGCCTGAACGACCCGGCGATGACGACGCCCGTGGTCTACCCACGGGGACGCTCGCGATGGCGAATTCCGGCCCCGGCACCAACGGCAGCCAGTTCTATCTGGTGTACGACGATTCCTTTCTGCCACCGACGTACCCGGTGTTCGGCACGATCGACGCGAAAGGTCTTGCCGCACTTGACAAGATCGCCGCGGGCGGAGTGATGGGCAGCACCGGGGACGGCAAACCCGCCACCGAGGTCACGATCGAATCGGTACGCATCATCGGCTGGACGACCGGGAGGCAGGCGACGCAAACATCGTCGGCGGAGTCGTCGTTCGGCTTATGGTGCTGTGATCGTCCCGACGAGACCCTGGCGAGGTCGGCATGCAAATCGAAGCACATGACCCCCACCACGCTGCGGAGAGCGACCTTCAGGACAAGGGGTTGTCCCACAACTCCGTCGGCGTGATCGGCAGCGTCGTCCTCGGCATCTCGTCGGTCGCGCCCGCATACGCTCTGACCGCCACCATCGGCATCCTGGTTGCGCAGGCCGGTTCGAAGATGGCGGTGGTGATCATCGCGGGATTCCTGCCGATGTTCTTCGCCGCCTACGCCTACCGCGAACTGAACAAGGTGGCCCCGGACTGCGGCACGTCGTTCACGTGGACCACCAAGGCGTTCGGACCGTATGTCGGCTGGCTGGGCGGGTGGACGGCGATCCTGGCCACCGCTATCGTCCTGTCGAACCTCGCCGGTGTGGCCGTCCAATTCTTCTACCAGTTTCTCGGCGATCTGTTCCGCAACGAGTCTCTCGGCGCGCTTTGGGAGAACCGCGGTATCAACGTCCTGACCTGTATCGCCTTCCTGGCGATAGCCACCCTGGTGGCGTATCGCGGCATCACCACGACCGAGAAGGTGCAGTTCATCCTCGTCGGGTTCCAGTTGGCGGTACTGCTGGCCTTCGCGGTGACAGCGATAGCGAAATCGGGATCGTCCGAAACCGGGAGCGGGTTCAGCTGGGACTGGTTCAGCCCGGCCGGCCTGACGTTGTCGGCGTTCATCGCCGGATTGTCGGGATCGATCTTCGCCTTCTGGGGTTGGGATACCTGCTTGACCGTCAACGAGGAGTCCAAAGGCTCGGAGAAGACGCCCGGACGAGCCGCTCTGCTGACGGTGATGTCGATCCTGCTGACCTACCTCATCGTCGCCACCGCCACCCAGATGTACGCCGGCGTCGGCACCGACGGACTCGGCCTGGGCAACGAGGAGATCTCCGACAACGTGTTCGGCGCGCTCGCCGAGCCCGTCCTGGGCAGCCCGTGGGATCTGTTCCTGTACCTGGCGGTACTCGCCTCGAGCACCGCGAGCCTGATCACGACGTTCCTGCCCACCTCGCGAACCATCCTGGGCATGGCGACCTACAAGGCGCTGCCGGCGCGGTTCGCGTCGATCCACCCGAGATACCTGACACCGTCGTACGCGACGGTCGTCGCCGGGGTGGTGGCAGGAGTGTTCTACTCGGCGCTCACCTTCCTCAGCGAAAACGTGCTGACCGACACGATTTACTCGCTGGGCATCATGATCTGCTTCTATTACGGGCTGACCGCGTTCGCCTGCATCTGGTTCTTCCGCAACGAGCTGTTCGTCAGCGCGTCGAGCTTCGTGTTCAAGTTGCTCTTCCCGCTGCTCGGCGGGCTCGGCCTTTTCGGAGTCCTGGCAGTCACACTCAAAGACAGCGCTTCACCCGATTACGGCAGCGGTGCCAGCGTTTTCGGTGTCGGCCTAGTTCTTGTGCTCGGCCTCGGCCTGATCCTGTTCGGGATCATCCTGATGCTCATCTGGCGCTCGGTGCAACCTGCCTTCTTCCGCGGTGAAACCCTGCGCAAGGACACTCCGGTCCTGGTCGACTGAACGGCGGCGCCGTAAGCCATCACGCGTGGCAGGCGCCTTCCTCGCCCCTGGGGGTCGGCGGGGCGTCGATCGATGGGTTCTGATCGAAGAAGCCGGACGGCTTCAGCCAGAACGAGACCGTGTCGACGGCCATGATGGGCCACTCCTCCATCCGGGTGATGTGGTGGATGCCGAAGACGTACCACAACACCACGTCGGCGTTCTCCAACGGCGCATCGTCTTTGATCCACTCGCTCATCCCGGTGTCGACATCGGACTGCGTCGGGTAATCCCCGGCCGGCCACCGCTCGTCGGCGCTGTTCCTGGTGACCCACAGGGTGTGACCGATCACGGGTGCGCGCAGGTACTGTGGCGTCGCCGGATCCATCATGACCGGAAAGCTCGCGCCGGGGACCAGCTTGTAGGACACCGGCGTGCCGTGCTTGTTGGTCTTGTTGGGGTTGACCACCTTCCACGACCGCTGGCTCGCCCAGTCGAAGTCGCGCGCGGCTTCGGACTCCGACCTGATCGGCGTGGAACGGGTCACCAGGGCCAGGCCGTGGGGGTTGTCCTCCGATACCGGCGGGGCCACCGAATCGACTTCCATGACGGTGTTCTGGTCACCGTCGACGTCGAGGTCGAGCCGGGCCACCAGGAAGTGCTGGTGGAACGGAGCGTAGGTGTTCTCGTCGACGACGGTGCCGTACGGAGGCGGCTCCTCACCCTCGGGGAACGGCGTCGTGACCATGATGCCGGTGGCCCGGATCTCGCACTCGATGTTGCCGTCCTGGTAGAAGCGCCAGTAGATGAGGTACTCGTAGTTGGCCACCGTCGCGTGGCACGAGATGACCATCCGGCGCTGCCTGCGAACCTCAGCACCCGTCTTGTGGTCGACGTGCTTCCACAGCACGGCGTTGTCCTCCTCGTGCAGGCAGACCGCGTTCTTCACGGTGTACGGCTCACCCTTGGTGTCGGGCAGGGTGACATCGACGTACACGATCTCGCCCAGACAGTCGCAGCCCAGCTCAAGCGAGGTCGTCATGAAACCCAGCCCCCACTCACCGATGTCGTAGGCGGTGCGGCGGTAGTGGTCGAAGGTCGGGTCGCGGTACGGAACGACCATCTCGGCCAACGACATCCGGTAGGCGACATCCCGTTTGGTTCCGCGGTCGTCGAAGGCCACCTGATAGAGGACGGGACCCTCGCGATAGTTGAAGCCGAGCCTCATGGTCCAGTTCTGCCATCTGAGTTCGGTTCCCTCGAGCGTGAAGGACGTGCCCTCCGGCTGGACGATGTGCAGCGGTTTGAGGTCGGTGCGCACCTGGGTGCCCCGAACCGAGGGGATGTACTCGGAGTCCACCTCGGGATGGCCGTAGTCATGGTGCCGCTCGATCTCGAGCAGCTCGAGCGTGTTGACGTCGACGAGCAGTTTCAGGCCCGAGACAGGATGGCCGTAGGGGTTTCCCTCGGGGGTTTCGCGGGCCCAGAGGTCGCACCAGCCGAGGCGGCGATGCTTGTGTTCCTCGGGCATCAGGGCTTTGCCGTAGGTCCACACGTCGATGAGGATCAGGCTCATGTCGGTGAACCCGCGCTCGGCGAGCGCGGCGATGACCTCCGGGTGCTCCCGCATCGCGTGGTCGACGTCGTGGAACTCGTCGACCGTGAAATTCGGCGTGACGCCGGGGATGTGCTCGAACGAGAGGACTGTGCCGTCGGTCAGGTCGACCGTGGCCTCGTAGGTCTTGTTCTCCGTGCGGTCCAGCATCACCGCGAACGACGTCCGACTCACCGGGTCCCCGCAGCGCCACGCCTTGACCTCGGCCTTGGGGGGCTCCTTCAACTCGATCGAGGTGAAGCGGAAACGGTCCCCGACGTGCCCTGCGCGTCGCAAGACTGCGGCCGTCTGCCGGAATTCCTCCGCGGTCAATGGTTCCAGCGGATGCTCAGCCATGGCTATCTCCTCATCGGTCTGCCCTAGTCAATCGTTTTTACGGTCAGCTTGTGTTCGTCATGGGACAATTCGCCGGAGGCAAATATGAACGACAGACCGAGCTTGATAAGCAGAGTGTTCGGATCCCGAGGATTGAAGGGGATCTCGGAGATCCGCACGTTCTTCCGGACGAACGAACAGCCGATCTTCTTCATCGGCCCGACAGCGTTCAATCTGCTCGGCATCGACCGCTGGGTCCGCGGGGTCGAGTACATCGTCTACTACGACTCGTGGGATTCTGCCCATCCGCGGGTCTTCACCCCGTCCAGCAAGCCGTATGTGGAGTTCGAGAGCAGCGAGGAGATCAACAACTACCTGTTGCGCGACGCCGAGGTGCAGAAGTTCATGGAGGCACGCTGCGCCGCGCGCGGCGTCCGCCCGATGGTCGCGATGGTGTTCTTCGACGAAGAGACCGAGGAGATCTGTCGGGAATTCGACTACAACCTGATCCTGCCGCCGGACTCGCTGCGCCGACATCTCGACTCCAAGATCGTCACCACCAAACTGGGCGAGGAAGCCGGTGCGCCGTCGGTGCCCAACGTGCTGGGTCGCGCCGACAGCTACGACGAGCTCTCCGCCCTGGCGGCCGACGCCGGTCTGGGCTCCGACCTGGTGGTGCAGACTCCGTATGGCGACTCCGGCAAGACGACCTTCTTCATCACCTCCCTACGGGAATGGGACCGCGATTGCGAGAACATCGTCGGCCAGGACCTGAAGATCATGAAGCGGATCAACAACCACGCCGTCGCCGTCGAGGCGGTCAACACCAGGCACGGCACGGTCGTCGGCCCGTTCATGACCGATCTGACCGGCTATCCCGAACTCACCCCGTACCGCGGCGGCTGGTGCGGCAACGACCTGTTCCCCGAGGCGCTTTCGGAGGTCCACCGCGCCGTTGCCATCCGCCACGTCCAGCGCCTCGGTGACCGGCTCCGACAAGAGGGCTACAAGGGCTTCTTCGAGGTCGATGTTCTGGTCGACCTCGACTCCGACGAGGTCTATCTCGGCGAACTGAACCCGCGCATCTCCGGCGCCTCGTCGATCACCAACGTCACCGCCGGTGCCTACTCCGACATCCCGCTGTTCCTGTTCCATCTGCTGGAGTTCATGGACGTCGACTACGTCGTCGACGTCGAGGAGATCAACGAGCGGTGGCGCGAACTCGCCGCGGTCGACGTCTGGGCCCAGCTGATCATGAAAGAGCCGAACGACGCCGTGGAGCGCATCCTGGCGGCACCGGCGACCGGTCGCTACCGACTGGCGGAGGACGGCAGCCTGAACTACGCCGGCGTCACCAACGACTGGCACGACGTCACGCACGAGGACGAGTGCTTCTACCTGCGCGTGTACGGACCCGGGGACTACCGGTTCAAGGGTGCGGACCTGGGGATCCTGGTGACGAAGGGCCGGATGCAGACGGCCGAGGGACTGACGCAACGCTGCCGCAGCTACATCGACGGGATCCGCGGGATGTATGTGAGCGAGCCGCTGCCCGAGCCCCCGAGTGTGACACCGATCAGCTACGTGAAGTAGCCGCTGCCCTCAGCCGTGCCCGCGCTCGCGGCCCTCTACGATGCCGACCGGCCCCGTCCGGCGGCGCCGGCGCTTCGGAACACGCTCGGCCATCCCGGCCGCGTGCTGGCCCGCGGCCACGAACCCCCGAATGGTGTCGAGCAGGTACACCGGGTTCTGCGCGGCCGGCCACGTCGAGAATTTCACCGACACGGTGCGCGTCGCCCGGTCCACCAGCACCATCTGTCCGTGGATGCCCAGGCACAGGTGCAGATCCCCGAGCACCCCCGGCATGAACCAGAACTGGTTTCGGTACCAGCCGCCGGTGAGGAACGCCTCGGAGTCCGAGGACACGAACGCCGCCCGCACGTCCGGGTCGATGGTGCGGGCCTGGGTCAGCCACTGCTTGGGCACCACGGATTTCTCGCCGACCACTCCGTCGTCGAGCAGCAGCTGCCCGAACCGCGCAAGGTCGCGGGCGTGCGCCGACATCCCACCGTCGTGGATCGCCGAACCGACCGCATCGCAGGTGATGTCGGCGTCGAACTCGGCGCCCATCGGCTGCCAGACCAACGTCGAGATCAGCTCGGCCATCCGCGTCCCCGCGGCACGTTCGCACACCCAGCCCAACATGTCGGTATCCGCCGAGCGGTAGACGAACGGCCCGCCGTGCGTGCTGCCGAGAGGCAGCGCGGCGAGATAGGCGTACATCCCTTGGAGTTCGTCCGAGTTCATGCCCGGCCGCCACCCCATGTAGCGCTCCATGACCCGGACCTCGGCCTGCGGGTCGGTGTACTCCTCGCTGAACGCGACCCCGCTGCGCATGTCGAGCAGATTGCGCACCGTCGCGCCCCCGTAGCCGGAGCCGGCGACCTCGGGTACATAGGTGCTCACCTGCTCGTCGGGGTCGAGTCGGCCCTGATCGACCAGGATTCCGGCGACACAGCCGACGACCGACTTCGTCACCGACATCAACAGGTGCGGTGTCTGCGCCGTCATCCCGTTGCCGTAGCTCTCCAGCACGATGCGGCCGTCGTGCACGATCACCACGGCGTCGGTCCAGGTTTCGGCCAGCACCTCGGCCAGCGTCGAGACCTTGCCCTCCAGCCGGTGCACGGTGACGGCCGCGGGCGCCAACGGCTTCTCGTGCGCCACCAGGGGTGCCACCGGGCCCGATCCGCGCGGGATGCGGTGGGTGGGAATCACCTCGCGCAGATGCTGAAAAGCCCATCGGTTGTACGGCGCATCCTGCCAGTTCGCCAACGTCACCAGCGATGCCTTATCCGGCGGAGAACCGGACATCAGTGGCACATCCGACATGGCAACGACCCTACCGGTGCCCCACCGGACTCGTGGCCGCAGCTACGGCAAACCCGGTCCCACGCCGTCAAGACCATCTTGACGGATCTTCAACTGTCAGGATAGCCTTGACGCATGACCGCACTTCTGACCGACCTCGCATCCCCGCACATCCCCTCACCTGATGCTCATGGGCAGGAATGGCTCGACTACGGCATGCACTGGGCCGCGGTGGACGATCGACACTCGAGGGTGGAATCGGCTGCGGTCATCGCGCGAGGCTCAGTGGCCGGACTTGCCAGTGAGACCAGTCGCAGCCTGACCCTCCACGCCTACCGAGAGCCCAGGCCAGGCCCCCGATGGCAGGCGCTTTACGCGGCAACCTGGCCGGCCTACCGGCGCTGGTATACCCGGGACGGGTTGGCCGTCCGACCCTCGCTGGACGAATGCCGGCGCGCGCTTGCCCGACATCTCCCTGAGCTGATACCTACCTGGGAAAGGCTCTGTCACCTGACCGGTGACGACCCGGTCGCGGCCCGCATGCTGTCGATGTGGGGGCTTCCGGCTTTCAGCGTCGGTTGTTCCCAAGTTGTGATCCCTGGTGAGCAGCCGATCTTGATCCGAAATTACGACTACGACCAGGCGCTCTTTGAAGGCGTCATCGCGTCCACCAACCACTCTGGACAGCGCCGGGTGCTGGGAACGAGCGACATGCTCTGGGGTCTGCTGGACGGGATGAACGAGGACGGGCTGGCTGTCTCGCTGACCTTCGGTGGCCGACCGGGCGGTGGCGAGGGCTTCGGGATCCCCATCGTGTTGCGCTATGTGCTGGAGACCTGTGCCACCGTCGAACAAGGTGTCAGCGCTCTCCGGCGGATTCCCGTTGCGCAGTCCTACAACGTGGCGTTGGTCGACGCCACTGGTAGTCACGCTACGGTTTTTGTCGCCCCGCAGCAGCCTGCCATTGTGAGCCAACTCGAGGCGACGACCAATCACCGGCTCGATCGAGTCGAATACCCCGCCACCGCCGCTCGATTCAACAGCGTTGGGCGACTCACGCACTTGGACCAGCTGCGAGCCGACAGTGCATCGGGCGAGCGTCTCGTCGCGGCGATGCTGCAGCCACCCTTGCGCAACGACGAATTCGAGATCGGCTTCGGCACTCTCTACACCGCCAGCTATGAGCCCGCGGCCGGAACCGCCACGTGGCATTGGCCCGAGACGTCATGGACGCGACGCTTCAACGACCCTGACTGTGTACGCACGGTGCAACTGGTCCCATGACCCAGGTTGTGACCTTTGACCCCAGATCCCGGCCATACTGACTGCGTGAGTCGAGAACCAACCGACATTGCGGCCGAGGTCCGCACCCTGCTGGATGCGCTTGCCAACAGCACCGACCCGATCGCCTTCGAAACCTTGCTCGGTCTCAGTCGCTACGTAGGCGAATGCCTGGGAACCTCGGCCCGCACCCTGGCTGAAGCCCAGTCCTGGAGCAGCGTTGCTGGTCTCGCCGGCACCACGAAACAGGCCGCCTGGGAGAGATGGCACCAATGACGCCTGCCCCGCCGCACGTGCCACCCACAGGTCAGGCGGCCGACGTCACCCGGTAGACGTCGTAGACGCCTTCGACGTTGCGCACCACGTTGAGCACGTGGCCAAGATGCTTGGGGTCGCCCATTTCGAAGGTGAATCGGCTGATCGCCACCCGGTCGTTGGAGGTCGTCACCGACGCCGACAGGATGTTGACCTTCTCATCGGCCAGCACCCGGGTGACATCCGACAACAGCCGGTGCCGGTCCAGTGCCTCCACCTGGATCGCGACCAGGAACACCGACGACGGCGACGGTGCCCACTGCACGTCGATGATCCGTTCGGACTGTTGTTCCAGCGACGTGGCGTTGGTGCAGTCGGTGCGATGCACACTGACTCCCCCACCGCGCGTCACGAACCCCATGATGACGTCGCCGGGCACCGGGGTACAGCACTTGGCCAGCTTCGTCAGCACCCCCGGCGCGCCGGGCACCGCGACCCCCACGTCTTCGGTGCTGCGCTGACGCATCGGCATCGTCGCGGGAGTGGACCGTTCCGCCAGTTCGTCGGCGGCCGCGTCGTCACCGCCGAGTTGTGCGACAAGCCGCTGCACGACGTGGCGCGCCGACACGTGACCCTCGCCGACCGCGGTGTAGAGCGCGGAGACGTCGGTGTAGCGCAGTTCACGCGCGAGCGCGCCCATGGACTCGCCGGTCATCAAGCGCTGCAACGGAAGTCCGCCGCGACGTACCTCCCGCGCGATCGCGTCCTTACCGGCCTCGAGCGCTTCCTCGCGACGTTCCTTGGCGAACCACTGCCGGATCTTGGCCTTGGCCCGCGGCGACACCACGAACATCTGCCAGTCCCGTGACGGTCCGGCGTTGGGTGCTTTGGAGGTGAAGATCTCGACCAGTTCCCCGTTTTCGAGCGTCCGCTCCAACGCCACCAGTCGCCCGTTGACGCGGGCGCCGATGCAACGGTGCCCGACCTCGGTGTGCACCGCGTAGGCGAAGTCCACCGGCGTGGACCCGGCGGGCAGGGTGACCACGTCGCCCTTGGGTGTGAACACGAAGATCTCCTGGACCGCCAGGTCGTAGCGCAGCGACTCGAGGAATTCGCCGGGGTCGGCCGCCTCCCGCTGCCAGTCGAGCAGCTGACGCATCCAGGCCATGTCGTCGATCTCGGCGGCAGTGTTCCCGGTGGGTAATCCGTTGCGGCCCTTGACTTCTTTGTAGCGCCAGTGGGCGGCGATGCCGTACTCGGCGGTGCGGTGCATGTCGCGGGTGCGGATCTGCACCTCCAGCGGCTTGCCCTCGGGCCCGATGACGGTGGTGTGCAGCGACTGGTACACCCCGTAGCGCGGCTGGGCGATGTAGTCCTTGAAGCGCCCGGCCATCGGCTGCCACAGCGAGTGCACCACACCCACCGCGGCGTAGCAGTCCCTGATCTCGTCGCACAAGATGCGCACGCCCACCAGATCGTGGATGTCATCGAAGTCGCGGCCCTTGACGATCATCTTCTGGTAGATCGACCAGTAGTGCTTGGGCCGGCCCTCCACCACCGCGTTGATCTTCGACGCGGTCAGGGTGGCGTTGATCTCGGCGCGCACCTTCGCCAGATAGATGTCGCGCGACGGCGCCCGGTCGGCGACCAGGCGGACGATCTCCTCGTACTTCTTCGGGTGCAGGATCGCGAATGACAGGTCCTCGAGCTCCCACTTGACCGTCGCCATACCCAGCCGATGTGCCAGCGGCGCAATCACTTCCAGCGTCTCGCGGGCCTTGCGGGCCTGCTTCTCCGG
>Ga0190271_10003131_pt1 | contig 10293 bp, 11 predicted proteins | sample Popmic356T_FD_133747 | JGI IMG/M metagenome (GOLD analysis project Ga0190271, IMG submission 133747) | Populus adjacent soil microbial communities from riparian zone of Weber River, Utah, USA - 356 T | ecosystem: Environmental > Terrestrial > Soil > Riparian zone | place: USA: Utah | collected... | reverse complement strand
CGCCGGTGCGCACGGTGTCGGGATAGCCCGGTGCCGCCAGCACCACGCCCAGCGCGGCGCGCGCATCCCACTGCGCTTCGATCTGATCGAGGCGGCCATCGAGCGCGGCTTCGCACAGCGCGGTGAGATCCGACTGCAGCCGCGCCATCACCGGCTGGGCTTCGGGATCGCCGAAGCGGCAGTTGTATTCAATGACCTTCGGCGCGCCATCACTGCCGATCATCAGGCCGGCATACAGAAAGCCCGTGTACGGCATGCCGTCGGTGGCCAGCCCACGGATGGTGGGTTCGATGACTTCGTGCATCACGCGCGCATGCACGGTCGGCGTGACCACGGGCGCCGGCGAATAGGCGCCCATGCCGCCGGTGTTGGGGCCGGTGTCGCCGTCGCCGACGCGCTTGTGATCCTGTGAGGTGGCAAAGGGCAGCGCGTGGCGGCCGTCGGCCATCACGATGAAGCTGGCTTCCTCGCCCTCGAGGAATTCCTCGATCACCACCTCATCGCCGGCATGACCGAAGCGCCCGGCGAACATGGTCTCGGCGGCCGCGACGGCCTCGGCCGTGGTGGCCGCAATGATGACGCCCTTGCCGGCGGCGAGGCCGCTGGCCTTGACCACCAACGGCGCGCGCTGCGCGCGCACCCATGCAACGTCGAAGTTGTCGCGCGTGAAGGTGCGATAGGCCGCGGTGGGGATGCCGTGACGGCGCAGGAATTCCTTGGTGAAGGCCTTGGAGCCTTCGAGCTGCGCCGCGGCGCGACTGGGACCGAAGCAGCGCAGGCCCTGTGCCTGGAAGGCATCGACGATGCCGGCCACCAGCGGCGCTTCGGGGCCGATCAGCGTCAGGTCGACGTGTTCCTGCTTCGCAAGGCGCAGCAACGCCGCGATGTCAGTGGCTTGTACCTCGACATTGCGTACCTTCGCCTCGGTGGCGGTGCCGGCGTTGCCCGGCGCCACCAGCACTTCGCTGACGCGCGGCGCGCCAGCGCATTTCCAGGCCAGCGCATGTTCGCGACCGCCATTGCCGACGATCAGCACTTTCATCGTGCTCAGTGCCTGAAGTGACGCATGCCGGTGAACACCATCGCCAGGCCGTGCTCGTTGGCCGCGGCGATCACCTCGTCGTCACGTTTGGAGCCGCCGGGCTGGATGATGGCGGTGATGCCGTAGGAGGCCGCCACATCGACGCCGTCGCGGAAAGGGAAAAAAGCATCGGAGGCCACCACCGCGCCGCGCACTTCCAGCTTCTCGTCGCCGGCCTTGATGGCCGCGATGCGGGTTGAATAGACGCGACTCATCTGGCCGGCGCCCACGCCCACCGTGCGGCCGTCGCGCGCAAACACGATGGCATTGGACTTGACGAACTTGGCCACGCGCCAGGTAAAGCGCAGATCGGCCACCTCGCGCGCATCGGGCGCGCGCTGGGTGACCACGCGCAGCTGCTCGGGACCCAGCACGCCGGTATCACGGTCCTGCACCAGCAAGCCGCCGTTGACGGTTTTCAGTTCGTAGTCGTCGCCGGTATCGGCGGCCAGGTCGCCGGTGACCAGCACGCGCAGATTGGATTTGGCCGCCAGCAGCGGCAGCGCGTCGGCTTCGATGGCCGGCGCGGCCAGCACTTCGGCGAACTGCCGCGCCAGGATCTCGCGCGCGGTGGCTGCATCCAGCGGGCGATTGAAGGCAATGATGCCGCCGTAGGCTGAAGTGGGATCGGTGCGATGCGCGCCGTCATAAGCCTCGAGCAACGTGGCGCCCAACGCCACGCCGCAGGGATTGGCATGCTTGACGATGACGCAGGCCGGCTGCTCGAACTGGCGCACGCACTCGATGGCGGCGTCGGCATCGGCGATGTTGTTGTACGACAGCTCCTTGCCCTGCAGCACCTGCGCCGTGCCCACCGTGGCGCCGTGCGCCGTCAGACTGCGATAGAAGGCGCCGCGCTGATGCGGGTTCTCGCCGTAGCGCAGGTCCAGCGCCTTGTCGAACACCAGCGGCAGCCGGGCCGGGAAGCGCTCCGGCGGCAGCTGTGTCTGGCGCAACAGATAGCTCGCCACCATGGTGTCGTAGCCGGCGGTGTGCGCGAAGCACTTGGCGGCCAGCATCGAGCGCGTGTCGATCGAGGTGCCGCCATCGCTGTCGATCTCGGCCAGCACAGTGGCGTAGTCGGAGGGATCCACCAGCACCGTCACGTCGGCATGGTTCTTCGCCGCCGCGCGCAGCATGGCCGGGCCGCCGATGTCGATGTTCTCCACCGCGTCGGCATAGGTGCAATCGGGTTTCGCGATGGTGGCGGCGAAGGGGTAGAGGTTCACCACCAGCAGGTCGATGGGCTCGATGCCGTGTTCGCGCATCACCGCATCGTCGGTGCCGCGACGCCCCAGCAGCCCGCCGTGGATGCGCGGATGCAGTGTCTTGACGCGGCCATCCATGATCTCGGGGAAGCCGGTGTAGCGGGCCACTTCGGTGACCGGAATCCCTTCATTAATCAGGAGCTTGGCGGTGCCGCCGGTGGACAGCAGCGTGACGCCGCGCCGGAGCAGCTGCCGCGCCAGATCCACAATGCCGGTTTTGTCGGAGACCGACAGCAGCGCGCGGCGGATCGCCATGGCCTGGGGCCTAATCCGCCAGGCCGAACTCGCGCAGCTTCTTGCGCAGCGTGGCCCGATTGATGCCCAGGATGCCGGCGGCGCGGGTCTGGTTGCCCGCCGAGTAGTCGAGCACGGCGCGGAACAGCGGCTCCTCGACTTCGCGCAGCACCAGGTCGTACAGCCGCGCCGGGCGATGGCCATTGAGGCTGGCGAAGTAATCGCTCAGCACGCGTTCGGTGTGATTGCGCAGCGGCAGCTCTTTGCCCTGGGTTCGAGTCATGTCTATCTCGTTGTTATCAGTTCAGGCTGCGATACCCGTTTCACTCATCCCGGCAAACACCCGTCGGGCTGCTGCGAACTGCGACACTGAATCTTCGGCGGCCATCAATTCCTGTCGCCGTGATTGCGTGTCGGGCTGTCGCTGGCAGTACCAGCCAAGATGCTTGCGTGCCATCCGGACCCCGGTGTACTCGCCGTAAAACTCGTACAGGGATTCGAGGTGCTGAAGGATGAGCGCAGTGATCGCGCTCTGCAAGAGTGGCGCCGGAATTTCTGTCGAATCCAGTTCTGCATTGACAGTACGAAAAATCCATGGTGAGCCCTGCGCACCGCGACCGATCATGATGGCGTCGGCACCGGTGTGCTCAAGCACGTAGCGTGCCTGCGCCGCGCTGCGGATGTCGCCATTCGCGATCACCGGAATCTTCACTGCGGCTTTCACCGCGCGGATGGTGTCGTATTCGGCCTCGCCTTTGAAAAGATCGGCGCGCGTTCGGCCGTGAATGGCGATGGCGGCAATGCCGCATTGTTCGGCAAGCTGGGCAATACGCAGGGCATTGCGACTGTCGCGGTCCGGTCCGGTGCGTATCTTGATGGTCACCGGCACCGCAACGGCGCGCACCACGGCCTCCAGCAATCGTCCGACCAGCGACTCGTCGGATAGCAGCGCCGAGCCGCACAGGCGATTGCAGACCTTCTTGGCCGGGCAGCCCAGATTGATGTCGATGATCTGCGCGCCCAGATCCACGTTGAGCTGCGCCGCTTCGGCCAGCTGCGCCGGTTCCGAGCCGGCCAGCTGCACGGCGCGCACGCCGCTCTCGCCCTGATGATCCATGCGCCGTTGCGACTTGGCGGTGTGCCACAGCCGCTGGTCGGAGGTCAGCATCTCAGCGCCGCACAGCGCCGCGCCGAATTGATGGCAGAGCTGACGGAACGGCCGGTCGCAGATGCCGGCCATGGGCGCCAGCAAAGTCCGCCCCGCCAGGCGGTAAGGTCCGATCTGCAGGCTCATGGCTTGATGAAGGGCGGTTCGTCGCCGGCGCAGCGCAGCGTGTTGCCGGCGGCGGGCAGGCAGACATCCACCTCGAAGCTGGTCGCCAGGGCGCCGGGGTCGGCCACCGCGACGGTGGAGTCCAGGCGCTGGCCCGCGCTCATGAACTGGCCAGCGGCGCTGCCGGCCGGCAGATACTCGGCGGGCGGCAGGTTGCGCGCGGCCAGTTGCTTGCCGTAGCGGTCCAGCAGCGTCAGTCGCAGCGTGGGCACGGGCTGGGAACGCGGCGCGAGATTGGCCACGCTGACGCGCACGCGGATGGCATTGCCGCCGGTGCCATCGGCGTCGGCGCCCAGCTGGCGCACATCGTAGGCGGCCAGGCTCCAGGCCGGATTCAGCGACAGGCCCAGCTGTCGGTACACCGCCGTCAGCGCTTCGTTCCAGGCCGGGCGCGCGGCCAGCTCATTGCGCCAGTGGTGCACCATCTGCACCAGCAGCAGCAACGACAATGCGACGGCGCCCGCCATCCAGGGCCAGCGTGCGCTTTCCACCGGCACCGACGCCGTTGCGAGCCCCGCGTCCTCACCGGACAGCTGGCGCGCGGCCTGCACCATCTCGTGGTCGGCATCCTCCTCATCGAGGAATTCCTCGGTCTGCAGGATGCCTTCGCCTTCCAGCACGATGGTCTCGAAGGTGCCGGTGCCGTGCGATTCGACCACTTCGGCTTCACTGTCATGGGCGGTGGTGAATTCGTCCGGCACGCCGCCGTCAACGCGCAGCTCGACCTCCGCATCGTCGTCGAAGACGATGTCGTCGTCATTGGCGTTGTCGCCGATGTCGTCCACCGGCGGTGTCACCTGCAGCGCCATGTTGGGCCGTGTGCTGCTGGTGTCGGGCGGCGGTTCCTCGGACAGGGCCAGCAGTGCGTTGAACACATTGGCGCAGCGGCCACAGCGCACATAGCCCTGACCGACGCGCAGGTCCGCGGCGGTAACGGCCAGGCTGAGGGTGCACTTGGGGCAGACAGTGAACATCAGTGACGTGTTCCAGCCAGCGCGATCCACTGTGCCTGTTGGCCAAAGGGTGCGATATCAAACCACGGCGCGTAAGCCGCTGTCACGGCATCGGCCTGCTCTTCGAGGATGCCCGCCAGGACGATGCCGCCGCCGCTGCGCACCAGCGCGGCCAGCGCAGCGGCCAGTTCAATCAAGGTGCCGGCCAGGATATTCGCCAGCAGCAGATCGGCACCGGGCTGGATCTGCGTCGCCTCGGCGCGGATCTGCAGCCGTTCGAGCACCCCATTGCGGTCTGCATTGTCGGCGGTGGCGATCAGCGCCTGCGGATCGAGGTCGAAACTCTGCACCTCGCGCGCGCCGAGCCGGGCGGCGGCAATGCCGAGGATGCCCGAGCCGCAGCCGTAGTCGATGACGCGGGTGTCCTCGCAACGCCGGGCGTCCAGCCATTGCAGGCACAGCGCGGTGGAGGGATGGGTGCCGGTGCCGAAGGCGAGGCCGGGATCGAGCTTCACGACCACCGCGTCCGGCGCGGAGACCGTCTCATGATGCGGGCAGATCCACAGTCGCTGGCCGAAACGCATGGCGTGGAAGTCGCGCAGCCATTCGCGTTCCCAGACGCGATCTTCAATCGTGCTGAGGGTGATCTGTGCCGGCTGCAGCTGCAGTGCTGCGCACAGGGGCGGCAGCAGTGCGTCGGCGTTGGCGTCACCCTCGAACAGGGCCTGCACGCGGGTCGCCGGCCACAGGCGGATCTCCCCGGGCGCCGGTTCGAGCACGGCGTCATCGCGGCAATCGCTGAGCGTGACCGACAGTGCGCCCTGCCGGAAGCACAGCTGCTCGACCTCGTTGAGGTCGAGCGCGCCCAGCTCGAAACTCAGCGCCAGGTAGGCCATTGAAACCGGCGGACTATTTGAGTCCCAGCCGTCGCTCCAGATAGTGGATGTCGAGCGCGCCGGCCTGGAAGGCCGAATGCGCCAGGATTTCCTGGTGCAGCGCGGTGTTGGTCTTGATGCCTTCCACCACCAGCTCGGCCAGCGCATTGCGCATGCGCGCAATGGCGGTCTCGCGCGTGTCGCCGTGCGTGATCAGCTTGCCGATCATCGAATCGTAGTTCGGCGGCACGTTGTAGCCCGAGTACACATGGCTGTCGACGCGCACGCCCGGCCCGCCCGGCGGATGCCACAGCCGGATCGGTCCCGGCGAGGGCATGAAGGTGCGTGCATCCTCGGCATTGATGCGGCACTCGATGGCATGGCCGGTGATCTTCACGTCTTCCTGCTTGTACTGCAGCTTGTAGCCGCTGGCGATCTTCAGCTGCGCCTTGACCAGGTCGATGCCGGTGACCAGTTCGGTGACCGGGTGCTCGACCTGGATGCGGGTGTTCATCTCGATGAAGTAGAACTCGCCGTCCTGGTAGAGGAACTCCAGCGTGCCGGCGCTGCGGTAGCCCACCGCGCGGCAGGCCTCGACCACGCTTTCACCCATTCTGAGGCGCTGCTCGTCACTGATGCCGGGCGCCGGTGCTTCCTCGATCACCTTCTGGTGGCGGCGCTGCATCGAACAGTCGCGCTCGCCCAGGCTGATCACATTGCCGTAGTTGTCGCCCAGCACCTGGAATTCGATGTGGCGCGGCTTCTCGAGGAACTTCTCCATGTAGACCTGGCCATTGCCGAAGGCCGCCAGCGCTTCGGATTTGGTGACCGCAATGGAATGCAGCAGCGCACCCTCTGAATGCACCACGCGCATGCCGCGGCCGCCACCGCCGCCGGAGGCCTTGATGATCACCGGGTAGCCGATGTCGCGGGCGATGCGCATGTTCTCGTCGTTGTCCTCGCCCAGCGGTCCGCCCGAGCCCGGCACGCAGGGTACGCCGGCTTTTTTCATCAGGCTGATGGCGGAGACCTTGTCGCCCATCAGGCGGATGGTTTCCGCCTTGGGACCGATCCAGGTGAAGCCGCTTTTCTCGACCCGCTCGGCGAAATCGGCGTTCTCGGACAGGAAGCCGTAGCCTGGATGAATGCCCACCGAGTCGGTGACCTCGGCGGCGCTGATGATGGCCGGCATGTTCAGGTAGCTGTCCTTGGACGCCGGCGGGCCGATGCACACCGATTCGTCGGCCAGCAGCACATGCTTCAGGTTGGCGTCGGCGGTGGAATGCACCGCGACGGTCTTGATGCCCAGCTCGCGGCAGGCGCGCAGTATGCGCAGCGCTATCTCACCGCGGTTGGCAATGACGATTTTGTCGAGCATGGCTCAGGCGATGATGAACAGCGGTTGACTGAATTCCACCGGGTCGTTGTTCTTGACCAGCACCGCCTGGATCTTGCCGGCAAACTCCGACTCGATCTGGTTCATCATCTTCATCGCTTCGATGATGCACAGGATCTGGCCCACCTTGACCTCATCGCCCACTGCGACGAAGTCCTTGGCACCGGGCGAGGGCGCGCCGTAGTAGGTGCCGACCATGGGTGCGGTGACGACATGCTCGCCCGCGCGCGCGGCGCGCGCCTGATTGGCCGTGTCCCCGGATTCAGGGCGGGCGGGGGTCGCGGCGTGCGCAGCGGTGGCCGGGGCCGGCGCCGCCGGCACGGTCTGCATCACCTGGACATGGGTGCCGCCGCGCGAGATCCGCAGCGATTCCTCGCCTTCCTTGATTTCGATTTCAGCCACGCCGGTTTCTTCCAGCAGCTCGATGACTTTCTTGATCTTGCGGATATCCATCCGGGAAGCTCCTTGGAAGGCGGGGGTCGATCAGCGGGTCTGACTGGCCAATCGCTCAGCGGCGGCTCGCACCGCCAGCTCGTAGCCGATTGGGCCCAGTCCGGTGATCGTGCCCACCGCAATGTCGGAAAAATAGGAATGGTGACGAAAGGCTTCACGTGCCGCGGTGTTCGACAGGTGAACCTCGATGAATGGCAATTTGGTGGCCAGCAGGGCATCGCGCAGCGCCACACTGGTATGGGTCAGCGCCGCCGGATTGAAAATGAGGAAGTCGATGCCTTCGCCCGGCGCGGCATGGATGCGGGCGATCAGTTCGTGCTCGGCATTGCTCTGCGCCGCCACCAGCTGATGGCCCAGTTCGGTCGCCAACTGCGTCGAACGGGATTCAATCTGCGCCAGCGTTGCGGTACCGTACTGCTGCGGCTCGCGGCTGCCGAGCCGATCCAGATTGGGTCCGTTCAGTAGGAGCAGTCGAGCCATTTTTTGAAGAAACATGAGATCCGGCGCGGAGCGGGGGACGGAATCTACCTAAATCGACGCCGTTTGGGTACTTTTAGCTGTCATTTCGCGGCAATTAGCGCAAATCAGGACGGCTTGACTTCGCGGCGGGCCCGTTCCGCTGACAGCAGGCGCAGCTGCTCGGCGATGCGCTGGCGGGTGGCGGGCAGATCCTGCTTGCCGGCGCCCAGATCGGCAATGGCCGCCAGGATGGCGTCGGCTTCTTCCCGGTGCAATTCGCCCACTTTCACCGCGACGATGCGTTCGCCCCCGTCAACGAAGACGGAGAAGGGCAGCACCAGTTGCATGCCGAAGGCAGCCGCGGCATCGACGCCGTCCTGCTCGCCGACCAGCAATGGATAACTGAGCGGAGTCTTTGCCGTGTAGGCCCGCACCGCATCCGTGAAGTCCACCGCAATGCCGACGATCTGCAGCTGCTCGCGGCTGTGGCCGCGGTGCAGTTCGTTCAGCAGAGGTATCTCACGGCGACAGGGAATGCACCAGGTGGCCCAGAAATTGATGATGGTGGGCTGGCCGCGGTACTCGTGCAGCGAGCGCAGCTTGCCCTGCAGATCACGCAGACTGATGTCGGGCACCTGCTCCGGGACCGCTTTGCTGCCGGTGTCGGCGCCCTTGTCCGGCGGCGCAGTGGCCGGCAGCGTTGCCGGCACGGCGGGCACGGCGGGCGCCGCAGGCGCAGCGGGGTTCGTGGCCCATTGCCGGTACAGCAGGAATCCCGCCACCGCACAGATCGCCGCCGTCGTACCCAGTCCCAGCATCTGACGGTTCATGCTTCGCTACCTGTGCCGCGTCGACGCGCGATGATAAGGCCGATGGCCAGCAGGGCGCCCAGCAATGCCGCGCCCAGCCAGAGGCTGCGCGAAGTCACGGCCTTCGCGTCGGGTGCCGGCATTTGTACGCTCAGCAGCGTGGTCTGCGGCGGATAACACAGACCGGCATCGGCGCAGCCCTGGTGGCTGGTTCGCAGCACCACGGGCAATGCCTGGTTGCCGTTGCGATCCAGCGGCAACTGCACCACCAGCGAGCCGTAGTACACCACCTGGTCACCGAAAAACTCATCGCTGTGGCGGGCGCCGGGGGGCAGGTCCACCGAACCCAGCCGGACATCGCCGCTCTCCACGGCGAACTTCAGTCGATCGCGATACAGGTAGTAGCCCGGCGCAATGATCCAGCTGAGCTGAACACGGTCGGGCGTGAGGACCGCGGCGCGCAACTGGAACGCCTGCTCCACGGGCAGAAAGTCCGGGGTCTCACGGCCATCCAGCAGCGCATCCAGCTGGGCGCGGGCGGGCAGGGCGGCCAGGAACAGCGTGCAGAGCCCTGATAGCAGGATCGACTGTTTCCATATCAGTTGTAAATTTGCAGAAAGACTCATTGTTGATTCATTAGGGAAACAAATTAGTTGAGGCTGCGGAGCTGCGGCGGAGAGCATAGCGACTGGTGATTGATGCCGTCATTTGCCGCAGCTCTTGAAAGCCTCGAAGTCGCCGCTATGATTAGCAGCCAACGAGGGCGAGTGCTAATATTCGCGCCCACCTCACCGATTTCCCAATAAAACGCACTTTGAAGGAGTGTCTCCATGAAGATTCGTCCTCTTCATGACCGCGTGGTCGTCAAGCGTCTCGAAGAAGAGCGCAAAACACCCGGCGGCATCGTGATTCCGGACACCGCGACCGAAAAGCCCGTGCAGGGCAAAGTGGTCGCAGTAGGCAACGGCAAGATTCTCGAAGACGGCAAGGTCCGTCCGCTCGACGTCAAGGTCGGCGACAAGATTCTCTTCGGCAAGTACAGCGGCACCGAGGTCAAGGTTGACGGTGACGAACTGATCGTGATGCGCGAAGAAGACGTCATGGCCGTGATCGAAGGCAAGTAAGAGGACACCGCAATGGCAGCTAAAGAAGTACGTTTTGGCGATGACGCCCGTTCGCGCATGGTCAAGGGTGTCAACATCCTGGCCAACGCCGTCAAGGCCACGCTGGGCCCCAAGGGCCGCAATGCCGTGCTCGACAAGAGCTTCGGCGCCCCCACCGTCACCAAGGACGGTGTCTCGGTCGCCAAGGAAATCGAGCTGAAGGACAAGTTCGAGAACATGGGCGCGCAGATGGTGAAGGAAGTCGCTTCCAACACCTCCGACGAAGCCGGCGATGGCACCACCACCGCCACGGTGCTGGCGCAGGCCAT
>Ga0190271_10003130_pt1 | contig 10293 bp, 11 predicted proteins | sample Popmic356T_FD_133747 | JGI IMG/M metagenome (GOLD analysis project Ga0190271, IMG submission 133747) | Populus adjacent soil microbial communities from riparian zone of Weber River, Utah, USA - 356 T | ecosystem: Environmental > Terrestrial > Soil > Riparian zone | place: USA: Utah | collected... | reverse complement strand
TCGATCGCGGACTGGCGCTGGAACTGCGCCGACCAGCGTTCGATGTACTCGGCGCGGTACTGCTGCAGCTGCACCGCCTGCGCCTGCACACGCTCCCGCTGCTGTTCGGCGCGCTGCAGCGCCAGCGCGGCCTCGTCGCGCGCGGCCTGCGCACGCTCGAGCACGATCGTCAGGGCCTGCGTGTCGGGGCCGTGCATGGGTGGCTCAGGCGGCGGCCACCGACAGCAGCTGCTGCTGGCTCGCGCCGAGCGGGGCGCGGTCGTTCATGTCCTGCTGCAGCAGCGCGTTGATCTGCGGCTGCAAGCGCACGGCGGTGTCGAGTTCGGTGTCGTGGCCGGGCGCGTAGGCGCCGAGCTGGATCAGGTCGCGCGCCTTGCTGACCTTGGCCAGCAACTGGCGCACCCGCCGTGCCGCAGCGACCTGCTCGCGGGAGGCGACAGCCGGCATCACCCGCGACACGCTGCGCTCGACGTCGATCGCCGGGTAGTGGCCGCCTTCGGCGAGTTCGCGCGAGAGCACGATGTGGCCGTCGAGGATGCCGCGCGCGGCGTCGGCGATCGGGTCCTGCGGGTCGTCGCCCTCGCTCAGCACGGTGTAGAAGGCGGTGATCGAGCCGACGCCGTTCAAGCCGTTGCCCGACCGCTCGACCAGCTGCGGCAGCTTGGCGAAGCAGCTCGGCGGGTAACCCTTGGTTGCGGGCGGCTCGCCGATCGCGAGCGCGATCTCGCGCTGCGCCATCGCGTAGCGCGTCAGGCTGTCCATCAGCAGCAGCACATGCTGGCCGCGGTCGCGAAAGTGCTCGGCGATCGCGGTCGCGTAGCTGGCACCCTGCAAGCGCACGAGCGGCGGTGCGTCGGCCGGCGCGGCGACGACGACGCTGCGCCGGCGGCCTTCGACACCCAGGATGTCCTCGATGAATTCCTTCACTTCGCGCCCGCGTTCACCGATCAGGCCGACCACGATCACGTCGGCCTGGGTGTAACGCGCCATCATGCCGAGCAGCACCGACTTGCCGACACCGGTGCCGGCACAGAGGCCGATGCGCTGGCCGCGGCCGACCGTGAGCAGCGCGTTGATCGCGCGCACGCCGGTGTCGAGCGGGGTACGGATCGGGTCGCGGTCCATCGCGTTGATCGGGCGCCTTGTCATCGGCTCGGGGTGGACCTGCTGCAGCGGGCCGGCGCGGTCGAGCGGTTCGCCGCGCGAGTCGACGACACGGCCGAGCAGGCCGTCACCCATCGGCAGGTGCAGCCCGCGGTCCTCGCTGCGGCGCCAGGGGTGGTGCACGCTGCCGAAGGCGGGCGGGCTCTGCGGCACGGGGCGCGGCAGCACCTGGGCGCCGCTGGTCAGGCCCTGCATCGGGCTCGTCGGCATCAGGAAGGCGCGGTCGCCGCTGAAGCCGACCACTTCGGCCAGCACCGGCGGCTGGCCGACGCTGCGCACTTCGCACACCGAACCCACGGGCACGCGCACACCGGCGGCCTCGAGCACGAGGCCGGTCACGCGCACGAGCGTGCCGACCACCTCCAGCGGCTGCGGCGTCGCGGCGTACTCTTGCAGCTCGCCCAGGAAACGTTGCCAATGCTGCTGGCGCCGGGCTGCGCTGGTGGGGCCTTGCGGTGTCATGGGGACTCGCCGGCGCCTGGCGCCGCCTCGTGCCAGCCGACGTCGCTGCCGAGCGTGGCGGCGGCGAGCGACCAGCGGCCTTCGATCGACGCGTCGATGGTGCCGACGTCGGAATCGATGATGCAACTGCCGCGCTGCAGCGTCGCGTCGGGCAGCAGGCGCGCGCCGCGGGCGTGGAGGGCTTCGGACGCGCCGGTGGCGACCAGCGCGTGGTCGTCCGGGTGCACCCGCACGGTGACGTGGCGGGCGCTCATCAGCACCGCGTTCACGGCCTCCGTGGCGAGCGCCACCACGTGTTCGGGCCGGGTCTCGAGTTCGTGCCGCACCACCTGGCGCGCCAGCAGCACCGCCGCCTGCGCGACGGCCTGCGCCATCTGCTGCTCGAGGGCGCCCAGCTGCTGGTCGAAGCCGGTGACCAGGTGGCCGACCTGCGCCGCCATCTGGGCCGCGAAGCTCTGCTTGAAACCGTCGAGCGCGACCAGCCCGTCGCGGTAACCGTCCTGGTAGCCGCCCTGGCGCGCGGCCGCAATCTGGGCCCGCCACTGTTCGGCCGTCGGCTCGGGCGCATTCTCGGGCCGCGGCTGGGCGCGGCGCTCGACGCCGCCGTCGAAGGCGCCGGGCTTCCACGCCGACACGTCGCCGAGCTCTTCGCGCGGAATGAAGCGCGAGTAGGCCGAAGGCGCCTTGGCGCCCTCGGGCGCCGAGACGTTGGGGAACAGCGGCCGCCCGGTCGGCTTAAACGAACTGTTCATCACCACCCGACGAGAGTTGGATCTGTCCCTCGTCGACGAGGCGGCGCACGACCTTCAGCAACTCCTTCTGCTCGGCCTCGACCTCGGAGACCCGAACCGGGCCGCGGCCCTCGAGGTCTTCACGCAGCGTCTCTGCCGCGCGCGAGGACATGTTCTTGAACACCTTCTCGCGCAGTTCGGGCGTGGCGCCCTTCAGCGCCACCACGAGCGACTCGCTCTGCACTTCCTTCAGCAGCGCCTGGATGCTCTTGTCGTCGAGACCCGCCAGGTCGTCGAAGGTGAACATGTTGTCCATGATCTTCTGCGCCAGGTCGTTGTCGGCTTCGCGGATGTAGTCCAGCACCGAAGTCTCGATCGAACTGCCGAGCATGTTCAGGATCTCGGCCGCGGCCTTGGCGCCGCCGAGCGAGGACTTGCGCGAGCGGTCGCCGCCTGCGAGCACCTTGCTCAGCACGTCGTTCAGATCCTTCAGTGCGCTGGGCTGGATGCCGTCGAGCGTGGCCACGCGCACCACCACTTCGTTGCGCTGGCGCTCGGGGAAGAGCCGCAGCACCGCGGAGGCCTGCTCGAACTCGAGGTGGACCAGGATCGCGGCGACGATCTGCGGGTGTTCGTTGCGCAGCAGTTCGGACACCGACTGCGCGTCCATCCATTTCAGGCTTTCGATGCCGGTGGTGTCGCTGCCCTGCAGGATGCGGTCGATGAGCAGGTTGGCCTTGTCTTCGCCGAGCGCCTTGCGCAGCACCGCCTTCACGTACTCGTCGGTGTCCGAGACGAGCAGGCTCTGGTCGGCCGCCATCGCGGTGAAGCGCTCGAGCACGGCGTCGAAACGCTCGCGCGGCACGTGTTTGGTCTTGGAGATCGTCTCGCCCAGGCGCTGCACTTCCTTCGGCGTCAGGTGCTTGAAGACCTCGGCCGCCTCTTCCTCGCCGATCGACATGAGCAGGATCGCGGCGTCTTCCAGGCCGGTGTCGTCCGTCATGACGCGGCCTCGCTGTTGATCATCGTGCGCACCATGTTCGCGACCGCGGCCGGGTGCTGCTTGGCGATCGCACGGGCGCTCGCGAGCCGCTGGTTCACCACGGGCGCCTCGAGCGCGAGCGGCACGCCGGCGTCGGCCGCGCCGCCTGCGCCGGGCAACTGCTGCGGGTCGTCGACCACGGCGTTCAGCTGCGAGCCGGGGGCCGGCGCCGGCGGCGAGAGCAGCGTCTTGAGCGCCGGGCGGATCAAGGTCAGCACGATGAGCAGGGCGACAAAAGCGAGCGCCGCGGGCGCCGCCAGCGTGCGCAGCAGGTCCTGCAGCCAGGGCTGCTGCCACACCGGCGTGGCCTCGGGGCCGGGCGCGACTTCGCTGCGGAACGGGGCGTTGATCACGCGCACGGTGTCGCCACGTTCCTTGTTGAAACCCACACCCTGCTGCACCAGCGCGGTGAGCTTGTCCACTTCGTCGGAAGTAAGTGCGGTGCTCGTGGTCTTGCCCTTGGCATCGGTCGTGACACGGTGGTTCACGACCACGGCGGCCGACAGGCGCTTGACCGTGCCCATCGCGTTGCGGGTCGTGCGCTGGGTCTTGTCGACCTCGTAGTTGGTCGTCGACTCGCGACGGGTGTTGGCGCCGCCGGCGTTGCCGCCCTGGGCCGCCTGCAAAGCCTGGGGGCCGCCGCTGATCGGCGCACTCGCCTCGCGCGGCGGCTGGTTGCTCTGCGCGCCGGGCACGCCGCTCGGCACACCGGCGCCGGGCTGCGACGACTCGAGCGTCTGCTGGACCTTCACCGCCGCCGACGCCGTGCCCTGGTTCGGCTTGAACTCCTCGGACACCTGCAGCGTCTCGGAGAAGTCGACCTCGGCGGCGACCGTGGCGCGCAGGTTCTCGCGCCCGAGCACCGGCTCGAGCAGCGCCACCACGTTCTTCTGCAGCCCGGATTCGATCTGCTGCACGTACTGCAGCTGCTGCGCGTCGAGGCCTTCGCCCTTGCTGCCGTCCTGCGCCGTCAGCAGCGCGCCGCTGCCGTCGACCACGCTCACCGCCTTGGGCTGGAGGTCGGGCACGCTCGAAGACACCAGGTGCACGATGCCGGCGAGCTGCGCGCGGTCGAGCGTGCGCCCCGGGTGCAGCGTCACCTGGACCGAGGCCGACGGCTTCTGCTGTTCGCGGAAGAAACCGTTCTGCGCCGGCAGCGCGAGCATCACGCGCGCGCTGTGCACCGCCGACAGGCTGCCGATGGTCTTCATCAGCTCGCCTTCGGTGGCGCGTTTGATCGAGACGTTCTCGCCCGCCTGGGTCTGGCCGAAACGCGGCGTGTCGAGCAGCTCGTAGCCCCCCGTCGCGCTCTTGGGCAGGCCGGCGAGGCCGAGTTTCATGCGCACGTCGTGCACCTTGTCGGCCGGCACCAGGATCGCGCCGCCGCCTTCGCTGTGGCGGTAGGGCACGTTCATCTGCGACAGCTGGGCGATGACGGCACCGCCGTCCTTGTCCGACAGGCCGGCGAACAGCACCTTGTAATCGCCACGCGATCCGTTCAGTGCCAGCACGATCGCCACCGCGACGAGCGCGGCCAGCCCGGCGCCGAGCGTCAGCAACGGCCGGGCCGGCAGCGTCGCGAGGCGCGCACCGAAGCTGCCGGGTGCGGGGATCAGGGTCTGGGGGGAGGGGTTGGCGATGGCTTTTTCCATTGCGGGCTTGGAGCGGGTCGCGCAGGCCCCGGGTGGAGTCCACCCCGGGCTGCGATGGAGGGCATTGTTCGGCAGGCGCCTGCGCCGCCAACGTGTAAGAAACCCGGCAAAGCGCCACCACTTCGCCCTGCCGCCAGCAAGGCCACGCGCCTACAGTGCCGAGCCATGGACGTGAAGCTCAAGCCCTTCGACTTCGCGCAGGCAGCGGCCCGCGCCGGGCTGCGCACCGACGGCCTGCCCTTGCGCGCGCCGGACCGCAGCGAAGGCGGTGCCACCTTCAGTGTGGCGATGAACCAGGCGCTGAAGGCCGTGAGCCAGACGCAGAACGAAGCGACGCGGCTGCAGCGCGAAGTCCAGCTCGACAACCCGACCGTCAGCTTGGAGGAGACGATGGTCGCGATGCAGAAGGCGCAGATCGGCTTCCAGGCCACCTTGCAGGTGCGCAACCGGCTGGTGCAGGCCTATTCCGACATCATGAACATGCAGGTGTAGGTCGGCTTACCGTTCCATTGGTGGCGACCAGTGCGAGGGCGCCCTGGCCGGTGGGTGCGGAAGCCGCGGCCTTCGCTTCGCTGCGGCTGCCCTGCGCGACGCAGCCGGAGCGCGCCGCATAACTCGTGAGCTTCGCTCGCTGCGTTCGGACAGACGCGGCGAGCCGGTTCACGAAGCGCGCGTGGGTACACGCGCCGCCCCCGTGACTGCGCCGCTCCGGCGCGGCTTCCTGACTGCCCCCCTCCGGCCTGGGCACGGCCTTGCTCACGCGGACGATGGCCCGCCCCGTCTACCTTCAAGCCCGATTCATTACAGCGGGCGCAAACAAAGAAGCCTGTAGGGCCCACGCACTTGCGGCGACTACAACGCATCCGGTCGATGCAAGCCGCCGTACAAGGCACTGCACCACCCGGACCGAAGCGAAACCTCTGTCCTCTGCCCACTGTCCTGAAGGAAACCATCATGAATGCCAAGAACCTCTTCACCCTGAGCACCGCTGTCGTCGCCCTCGTTGGCGCAGCGTCCGCGTTTGCCGGCGCGCCGCTGCAACAAGGCCTGAGCCGCGCTGACGTGCACGCGGCGGCCGTTCAGGCGCTGGGTACGGGCCAGGTCATCAGCGGCCACAACACCGGCGAATCGACGGCGCCCTTCGTGGCGACCCTGAAGCGCGCCGATGTGCGCAGCGCGGCGATCCAGGCGCGCGACGCCGGCCTCATCGTCAGCGGCCACAACACCGGTGAATCGACGCTGCCCTTCATGTCGGTGCTGGCGCGCCAGCAGGTCGCAGCCGAAGGCGCGGAAGCGGTGCGTGTCGGTGCCGTCGACCAGGGCGAGTTCGGCACCATGGCCGGCCAGTCGCTGAAGGGCCCGACGATGGCGCAGCTCGAGAGCATCCGCATGTCGGGCCAGCGCGCGCTGTCGACTCACGTCACGATGCGCTGAACACCTGCGGCACGGGCCACCACCGCTTCGGCGGCCGGTGGCCCGACGCGTTTATGGGCCCGCGTCAGCAGGCCGGGAAGCCCAGTGCCGCAGCACCGGGCGCACACACCCGGACGTGACCCAGCCGCGACACCGCCACGCGCAGCTCGGTGCCGTGCGACGAGCGCAGCAGCGCGGCGCCGTCGCCGCCGGTGGTGTTTCCCGTGGGGTCGAACTGCGCGTTGCGCGTCTGTGCCAGCGTCACGCCGGGGTGGTCGGCGCTGTGCACGGCCTTGATCTGGCACGGCTGCGCGCTGCGGCAGTCGCAGCCGCTGGCGGTCGCCACGGCCCAGCACCATTCGGGTCCCTGGGTGTAGTTCAGGTGCAGCGTGCTGCCGTGGCGTGCAGCCTCGAAACGTGCTTCGGCGATGTCGGCGGCCAGAGTCTCCGCGGCGGCCTTGAGGCGGTGGCCCGCGACCTGTGAGCCGAAGGAGGGCAGCGACAGCGCCGCCAGCACCGCGACGATGCCGAGCACCACCATCAGTTCGATCAAGGTCAGGCCGCTGCAGCGGCGGCGGGCACGAAGTGCGGGCGCGAGCATCAGCGGTTCCAGCAGCGTGCACTGGGGCCGAAGGTGGCCTGGCCTTCGTCGACCGTCAGCGTCAGTTCGGGGCAGGCGGGGTCGTGCAGCGCAGCGTCGCGTGGCCGCGCGCGCGCGGTGTAGCCGCCCGCGTGCGGTGCCAGCAGCGCGACGTCGTAGTGGCCAGCGGGGCTGGTCGGGGCGGTACCGCGCAAGCCGCTCAGGGCCAGCGCATAACTGCCGTGGTGCGAGCGGAACTGCTCCTGCGTCAGCTGTACCCGTGTCAATGCCGCGATCGCGTCGGCGCGCCGGCTCTTGGCGATCTGCGTCTGGTACGAAGGAATGGCGACGGCACCGAGCACGCCCGTGACCGCCAGCACCAGCGTCAAGTCGACGAGCGTCATGCCGCGCGCGCGGCGGCCGTGCCGCTGGGCCTGCATCAGTCCGACAACAGAATGCGCCGCCGCTTCTGCGTCTGGTCGATGTAACGCTGCAGCGCACGCTGCGCGTTGCCGTCGAGCTGCTGCCACTCGCAGCCGATGCGCGTGCCGCCCTGCTGCAGCGAGCTCATATGTTGCAGCCGCAGCGCAGCGACGAAACGGGTGTCGGCGTCGAGTTCGACCGGTACCCCCTGCAACAGCAGGCCGATCTGCAGCCCCGGCACGTCGCGCGGCAGCAGGAGGGCGCAGCCGCCGATGCTGACGTCGATCACCCGCAGCGAGAGGGTCATCTCGGGCATCGCGGGGTGGCGCAGTTGCGCCGTCGGCGCGCTGCGCTCCAGCGTGCGCACGCGGTACGCGGTGCGGCGCTGGAAGCGGTACAGATCGCGAGGCAGGCGGGCCTGCAGGGCGCAGGCGCGCGTGCTGCGCACGAGCACCATCTCGCTGAGGTCGAACTGGAGCTTCACGTTGTCGAGGTAGGCGACGGCGACCGCCTCGTCGGCTTCGAGCAGGTGCTGCAGCCGCGGATCGCTTTCGCTCGCGCTGAAGACGAGCTTTCCCTGCGCCGCGTCGAAGGACCAGAGCGCGCTGACCACCGTGCCGCCCGCGGGCGAGCTCAGGTTCACCGGGACGCTGCCGTCGCGCAGCTGGCGCAGCAGCCGGTCGCGTTCGGCCGGGTCGTCGACGCGGAACGCGCCCCAGGCGTCGACATCGCCGCCGGGGCCCAGGCTCGCGGGTCGGGTGTCGAGGAGCATCGCCGTCGCCCCGCGTTTCAGTGGATCGTCTTCGGCTTGCCGGCCATCATCTGGTCGATCTCGGCCAGCCACGGTTCGGCCAGGTGGCGGATCTCGGCGTCGTTGACGAGGATGCGCTGCATGATGCGCGACTTGGCCTTGGCCGTGTCGGCGTCGAGTGCGGTGTGGCGGGCGGCGTTCTTGAGCTGGCTGATCAGCAGCACGCAGGCACCCTCGAGCTTGACGACCTGGTCCCAGTCGCCCACGCGTGCGGCAGACAGCATGTCGGCGCTGGCCCGCTCGATGGCTTCGTAGTAGTTCATCAGGTCCGGGTGCATCTGGGGGGTCCTGTGCAATGCGGTCATGGGCGAATTTCAGGCGGCACGGGCCGGCTCGACGTCGGCCCGGATTCCGGTCCAGGCCTCGCGCAGCGGGCTCAGCAGCGCCGCGCACTCGTCGAGTGCGGCGGGGTCGTTCTTCAGGTTGGCGACGCTCAGGCGGGCCGTGATGTAGCCGTACAGGTCGTGCAGATCGCGCGCGAGGGTGCCACCCTGCTGCAGATCGAGCGCCCCGCGCAGGCCTTCGTCGACGATGCGCAGCACGCGCCCGATCGCCAGGCCCTTGGTTTCGATCTCGCCCGCGGCCATCGCCGCGCGGGCGTGGGCGAGCGACTCGAAGATGCCGTCGAAGAGCATCGCCACCATCTGGTGCGGCGAGGCGTCGCCGTGCACCTGGCTGACGACGCCGACCTGCTGGTAGGTGCCGCAGTGGCGGTTGCCGCCGCGGGTGCCGGTGCCGAGATTCGAGCTGGAGAACATGGAGAGTGAGGGTGTCGTTGGCTGGCTTGCCTTCATATCGGCCGGCCGCGGGGGCAGCTTGAGTGCCTGGAAAGGCGCTGAAACACCTGGTCCACCGGGGTTCGGGCCAGCGCATGGACCCACCGGCATCCGGGCGGCCCGGGACGGCATGCCGCTAGTCCTTGTTGTAGGCGATGGTGCTGCTGTTGAGCATTTCCATCTGCTGCGCGACGTAGGCGCTGAGCCCGTTCAGCTGCGACATCTTGTTGTCGAGTGCGGTGTATTGCGCGCGCAGGCGGGCTTCGGTGCGGACCAGGCGTTCGTTGAATCGTTCCTGTTCGTCCTGGTTGCGTTCGAGGCGCTGGCGCAGCCCTTCCTCGCGCGAATCGAGCGCGCCGCCGGTATTGGTGTTCGAGTCGGCCAGGACGTCGAAGCGGCGTGCGATGCCGAGGGCCGCCGGGTCGGTCGCGCCGTCGCCGCCGAAGAGCTTGGCCAGTTCGGGCAGATTGGTCAGTGCGCGGCCGAGTTTGTCGTCGTCGATCTTGAGCGAACCGTCGCGCTGCAGCGTGATGCCCACCGAAGACAAGGTGCCGAAGACCGCGGATGCGTTCGACTGCGTCGCCACCAGCGAGCGCAGCTGACCCTGGAGGGCGACCGCGGTGCGGTCGCCCTGGAGCGTGGCGGCGGTCTTCGCCTCTGCGTTGTAACGTGTCTGGTCGGCGAGGTACTGATTGGCGTCGTTGTAGGCCTTGACGAAGCCCTCGATCAGCACCTTCATCGCGTCCGTGTCGAGGGCGACGGTGGCCTCGACGGGGTCGGTCGTGGCACGGTGCACCTGGACCGAGACGCCGTCGACCAGGTTGTCGAGCTTGTTCGACGCCGAGACGATCGCGGCGCCGTTGACGGTCGCGAGCAGGTCGACGCCGCGCTGGTTGCCCGCCGCCGGCGCACCGGCGGGCGGGTCGAAGGCGAGCCGTGACAGGCCGCTGTCGTCGAGGTTGTTCGTGTCGGCGTCGCTGACGCTGAGCCGGAAGCCGCTTTCGGCGCCGGTGAGGGTGGAGCGCAGCACGAGGCGCGAGCCGCTGCTGTCGTTCAGGATCGTCGCGCTGACGCCGGCGTTGGCGGCGTTGATCTTGTCGCGCACGCCGGAGAGCGTGTCTTCGCCGGCGCCTATCTCGATTGTCGCGCTGCTTGCCGGGACCTTGGGCGTGAAGCCGGCAAAACCGTCGCTCCAGCTGCCGAACTCGATCGTCAGGGTGCCGGTTCCCACGACGTCGG
>Ga0190271_10003129_pt1 | contig 10293 bp, 11 predicted proteins | sample Popmic356T_FD_133747 | JGI IMG/M metagenome (GOLD analysis project Ga0190271, IMG submission 133747) | Populus adjacent soil microbial communities from riparian zone of Weber River, Utah, USA - 356 T | ecosystem: Environmental > Terrestrial > Soil > Riparian zone | place: USA: Utah | collected... | reverse complement strand
CTCGGCGACGAGCTGCGGCCGGTCTTCCAGATCGACAAGGGCCTGGAGATGGACCAGCTCGATTCCGCCGCGCGGCAGTGGAACGCCTCGGCGCAGGAGGGGCGGATCGCCCTCGTCGTCCCGGCTCGGCGGCAGAACCCCAACGGCGAGCCGGCGGCGCGCTGAGCCGATGGCGAAGCTGACCGTCAACGTCGACGGGGGTTCCCGCGGCAACCCCGGGCCGGCGGCGATCGGCGTCGTCGTCCGCGATGAGGGCGGCACGGTGCTCGAGGCCCACGGCGAGACGATCGGCCGGGCCACCAACAACGTCGCCGAGTATCGGGCGCTGCTGCGCGGGGTCGAGCTGGCCGCCGCCAACGGCGCCACCGAGCTGGACCTGGTCGGCGACTCGGAGCTGGTCGTCAAGCAGATGAAGGGCGAGTACAAGGTCAAGGACGCGACGATGCGGGAGCTCAACGCCGAGGTGAAAGCGGCGCTGCGCCCCTTCGACTCCTGGTCGATCCGCCACGTGCGGCGAGCTGAGAACGCCGACGCCGACCGACTCGTCAATCAGGCGCTCGACGCCGGGTAGTCTCATCCCATGCCCGAGCGCTCGGCGAGGCCGATCGATCCCGGGGTGGACATCGGCCACGTCCACCTCAAGGTGGCCGACGTCGACCGCGCCCTCGACTTCTACTGCGGCGTGCTCGGCTTCGAGCTGATGCAGCGCTACGGCGAGGACGCCGCCTTCGTCTCGGCCGGCGGCTACCACCATCACATCGGCCTCAACTCCTGGGAGTCGAAGGGCGGCTCGCCGCCTCCGCCCGGGACGACGGGGCTGTACCACGTGGCGATCCGCTACCCGACCAGGCGCGCGCTCGCCGACGCCCTGCAGCGCCTCGTCGACGCCGGCGTCGGCCTCGAGGGCGCCTCCGACCACGGGGTCAGCGAGGCGCTCTACCTCTCCGACCCCGACGGCAACGGGATCGAGCTCTACTGGGACCGGCCGCAGGCGGACTGGCCGCAACCGCAGCCGGGCCAGAAGGTCGAGATGTTCGTGCGGCCGCTGGACGTGCAGAACCTGATCGCCGAGTTGGCCTAGCCAGAGGAGGGCACTATGGACGTTGCGATCGCGGGAGGACACGGCAAGATCGGTCTGCAGCTGGGAGCGCTGCTGGCGGCCCGGGGAGACCGGGTGCGCGGGCTGATCCGCAAGCCGGAGCAGGAGGGCGACCTGCGCGCAGTCGGCGTCGAGCCCGTGCTCTGCGATCTCGAGAGCGACGCGGGTGCCGAGGTGGCAGCCGCCGTGCGCGGTGCCGACGCTGTCGTCTTCGCGGCCGGCGCCGGTCCGGGCAGCGGCGCCGAGCGCAAGCGGACGATGGACCTCGACGGCGCCGTGAAGCTGATCGAGGCGGCGCAGGCCGAGGGTGTCGGCCGCTACGCGATGGTCAGCTCGATGGGGGCCGGCGATCCGCCCGCCGAGGGCGGCGGCGTCTTCGGCGAGTACCTGCGCGCCAAGGCCGGCGCCGACCGGGCGCTCGTCGCCAGCGGACTCGCCCAGACGATCGTCCGGCCGGGGTCGCTCACCGACGAGGCGGCGACGGGCCGGGTCCGGATCGGCGAGTCGCTGGGACGGGGCGAGGTTCCCCGCGCCGACGTCGCCGCCGTCCTCGCCGCGGTGCTGGCGGCGCCCAACGCGGTCGGCAAGACCTTCGAGCTGCTCTCGGGCGAGACGCCGGTCGAGGAGGCCGTCGCGGCGCTCTGAGGGGCAGGTCAGGCGGCGCTGGGCTCGCTGGCGCTGCCGCTCTGCACGGGGTGGCCGCCCGCTCGCCAGACGCCGACGCCCTGGCCGACGTGGACGACCTCGGCGAACCCTTCGCGCCGCAGGATCGAGGCACCGAGGCCGCTGCGCTTGCCGCCGCGGCAGATCGTCGCGATCGGCTGCTCGCGGGGCAGCTCCTCGAGTCGCCCGGCGAGCTCGGCGTAGGGGATGTGGACGGAGTCGGGAATGTGCTCAGCTGCGTACTCGGCGTCGTTGCGGACGTCGAGGACGAGCGGCGCATTCGGGCCGGCGAGTCGCCGCGCCAGCTCCTCCGGGTCGATCAGCTCGATGCGCTCGACCGGCCGCTCCTCCGTGCGCCAGGCGGTCATGCCGCCCGCGAGGAAGCCGCGCACCCGCATCCCCACCGCGGCCAGCAGCTCGGCGGCGTCGCGCTCGTCGCCGTCGGAGGCGGCGACGACGATCACGTCGGCGCCGGGCGGGGCGACCCGCGAGACCTTGGTCGCGAAGCCGGTGTCGTAGGCGGAGGTGCTGAGGGCGCCGGGGATGTGGGCCTCGTCGAACTGGTCGTTGGTGCGCCCGTCGATGACGACGGCGCCGCCGGCGACCGCGGTCTCGACTTCGTGCGGGGTCATCGCCGCCGGGGTGCCGAAGTCGTCGACCAGGGGGCCGCGGTTGAGGGAGACGATGCGCTCGACATTGGGCGGCTTGTCGCCGAGCGAGCCGACCGCGTCGGCGACGAAGGTCGCCTCGTCGGCGATCGCCAGGGCGTGGTTGTGCCGGCGCTCGAAGCCGATCGTCGAGGAGGTCTTGAGGTCGAGCCCGGAGCCGCCGCAGAGCGAGCCGCCGAGGTGGCCGGGCCAGACCTCGACCTCGTCGGACAGTGGCAGCAGCCGCTCGTGCAGGGACCGGAACATCTCGGCGGCGCCTTCGCGCGGCTCGACCGCGAGGTCGGGGCGGGCGACGTCGCCGATGAACAGGGAGTCGCCGGTCAGGAGAGCCCAGGGCTCGTTGCCGCGGCTGGCGTCGGAGAGCAGGAAGCAGGTGTGCTCGGGCCGGTGTCCGGGGGTGTGGATCGCCTCGATTCGCAGGTCGCCGATCTCCAGCACCCAGCCGTCGCCGAACGGCTCGTGCTCGTACTCGGCCGCGGCCAGCTCGTGGATGTGGAGCCTCGCCCCGGTCCCGTGCGCCAAGCGCCCGTGCCCGGAGACGTGGTCGGCGTGGTTGTGCGTCTCCAGGACGTGGCCGATCCGCACCCCGTGCAGCCTCGCCAGGCGCCGGTAGGGCTCGACGTCCCACTGCGGGTCGACCACCACCGCCACCCCGGATTCCCGGTCGGCGACCAGGTAGGAGGCGCAGCCGAGGTCCTCGTGGATGATCTGGCGGAAGAGCATCTTGCGGACCAAAGCTACCGGCCGGGGCTCGTCACCGGTTAGGGTCGTTCGATGCGGAGGATCGCGACGCTGAGTTGTCTCCTGCTTTGCACCTGCGCCGTGCCCGCCGCAACCGCCGACGGCGTCGTCCCGGTCGAGGGCAAATGGCACGCGACGACCTCGGCCGGCCTGCCGATCGCCTTCGAAGTCAGCGGCGGGCAGGTCGTCGACGTCCGCTACCGCTTCCGCTGGGGCTTCTGCGGCAGATTCGAATCGGCGATCGGGGGCAGCGCCCCGATCGAACCCGACGGCCACTGGAAGTACGCCGACTCCCGCGGTCCCTTCGCGGAAGCCACCTTCGTCGCCCCCGACCGGGCCGAAGGCACCGTCGTCGCGCCCAGTCGCCAGCTCCCCGGCTGTCCGGAGACCAAGGCGACCTTCGTCGCCACCCCTGGCGACGTGCCCTTCGAACAGGCCGAAGCCGTCGTCCAGACCAACCCCCGCAGCAGGCGCCTCGCCGCCAGCCCCAGCGCTATCGCCCTCGCCCGCGACGGGCACATCAAGCTCTACTCCCTGCGGTGGCAGGACTTCGGCGAACCCACCGACCGCGCCACCGGCAGGGCCTATCTGCGGCGCGGCTGCCGCAGCTGCCCCGACCGCGAAATCACCCGCCCCCGCGTCTCGGTCACCCTCGGCGAACTCACCCAACAGGGCGACTACCGGGTCTACCTCGAGCTCCGCTACACGGTCGAAGGACCGGTCCCGCGCGGCTTCTCACGCCACGGCTCGCGCTTCCTCGGCTAGTCGATCGACCCGCTTCCTTCCCGGGCCAAGCAGGAACCGACCCCTCCCGGCTAGAATGCACTCCCCGTGCGGCTGTAGCTCAGCTGGCTAGAGCGTCTGCTTGCCATGCAGAAGGTCGTGGGTTCGAATCCCATCAGCCGCTTTTTCGCGAATCCCCTGCACGTGGGCGGGTCGGGTCCGGCGCTGGCCGCCGAAATCCGATCAAACCATCCCCGCATATCGCCTCCGTTTTGGGCACTAGTGCCCAGGATGACGCCGATGTGCGGTGATTAGCGGCGATTCCGCCTCGCATTGGTCCCGCAGACGAGGTCGCGGGCGGGGCGGCGACGTACCCTTGCCCTATGGCCCAGAAGCGAATCACCGTCGATCCAAACCGGATGCGCGGCCTGCCCAGTATCCGCGACACCCGCGTCACCGTGAGCGTCGTACTTGGCCAGCTTGCGGCTGGTGCCAGCATCGACGAATTGCTGGTCGATTACCCCTACCTGGAGCGCGAGGACGTCCTCTCCGCTCTCGAATACGCAGCCGTCATTCGCGTAGGTGCGTGAGCTGGCAGCGGGTAGCTTCAGCAGCATGAAGCTGCTCCTTGGCGAACTCCTCGCGAGGCAGCACCGCTGTCGCGCCTCGCGCGATGCAGGAGTTGGCCCTTCCTCTCCATTTGAGACTTCGCCCCTCGGAGCGGAGCCGAGCAGCGGCTCCGCTGACGGAGCTTCCGCTACCAGTCCTCGTGGGGATCGTCATCCAGATCATGTCGCCACTCCGGTGATCCAATGTCGAGGGGCGGCGGCGTCTCGCCAACGTACCGCCACGGGATCGTCTCTCCTTTCTGTCCGGCGATGCCGAAAACGATGCCGGGTGGCGTTGGCGCCCAGGCGATGTACGCCTCCTTGTCCGGGTCAGCGCGGAGGGCGAGGCGTTTCGCCGTCAGATGCTTGCCGTCGGGATCCAATTCTTGGAGCTTCATCGCGTAGCGACCGCAACGTTTCCAATGGCCGAATTGCCACCCTTCCAGGCGCTGCAAGGTGGACTGGACATCGTCGAACCCGCGGCGATCCATTCGACGCCCATAGTCGTCGCGCTCATTGCTGCCGGTATAGCGGTCTTCGTGCGCATGCTTGCGCTGTTCGTTCTGTTTGGTGGCGATGGGCTTCGCCCACTCGAGAACCGCGAGGAGGGCCACGAAAGCCTTCGTCGAGTTCTGCAGAGTCCCATAGGCGAGCTCGCGCCCATGCACGATCCCATGGCGGATGAGCTGGCCCTCCACCGTCGTCGTCCTGCGGTCTCTGGTGAAGAGGCCCGCGAGCACGGGCAGCCCAGCGGCGTGTCCCGCCATCGTCTCTTCATCCTGTAAGTGGGTCGCCCTTTTGCGAGCGGCAAAAAACGACTTTGCGTCCTTTCCGGTCATGTCGTAAACGATTCCGTCGATCTGGGTGAGAACCAGGGCGATGGCGCTGGCGTATCGCTTGTCCTCATGCGACTCCAACGCCTCCAGCATGAGTGAGACCCGCTGATGATCGATAGCGTCAGCGTCTTCGTCGCCGCCGTAGAGGCTGCGCCGCCGAGCTAGCGCCGAGCGCAGCCGAGCGCCATCGTTCCAGGCTGTCGTGAGCACATCCTCTGCACCATCTGGGTCACCCTTTGCGACGAGACGGGCGGCTTCCCGATACTCCTCAACAGGAGCGCCGTCGAAGGCGATCCAGCCAAGTGGCGCAAGCGCCTCGGCGATCGTCTCCGGAAGCTCCACGATTTCCGCGTAGTCGCGCGATGCCGTCTCCAGTGTGCTGAGCGCCTCATCGTCGAGTCCGAGTAGTGACCCTAGAGGCGTCGCCGCAAGCGCACCCATTCCCTGGGCGAGCAACTCAACCTCACCCTCTGGATCGAGGCGCTCCTTGTAGCTGCGAGGCATCGCTTGATTATGGGGAGTCGCCTGGACATCGTTGCCTGTGCGCGGCCCCGGGTCCCGATACGATCCTGCCGCTTTATCGCGCAAAGCGGGAGCAGTATGCGGACGGTTGGCCTATACGCTTGCTCTGCTGCACGGCTAGCTGGAGGCGCCCGTCGGAATGCGGCTGCTCATCGAGGTCACGACCCAGCCCGCTGGACTAACCATCCTCAGATTGCACCGGCGTTGGCCAATGGGCGCCCCACATGACACTTCTTGAACTTCTTCCCGCTCCCGCAAGGGCACGGATCGTTTCTTCCAACGTCCGTGACCTCGTCAGGCGTCAGCCTGCGGAACTCGTATCCCTGGCGGCCGACCATCTCGTCTAGCTCCCCTTGCACCGGCAGCTCAAAGCGCTTGACGAGCAGGTCGAGGTGGTTGGCAAACGGCCAGTAGGCCGCGAATAGCCCCTTTTCGATCCGTGCCCGCGATGGGCCAATAGAGAGGTAGATGCCTTCCTCATCCATCCGGCTTCCGGCGCTCGCGAGACCGGACACCGTTGCATGCAGAAGTTGATTGTTGTCACGGTGCACTATCCGCAAGAAGTTCCAGAGCAGCTTGTGCTCGTCCTCTGGCCAGTGCCTTTCGACGTCGGTGATCAGCTCTCGGATGTTCGAGTGGCCCGTCCATGGCCGCTCCCCATATTTGCCGAACTTCTTTTCCAGATCGGCTAGTTCCTCGGGCGGTATCTCGGGTCCATGGGGACCATCCTCAACCGAGAGCCAACCGGCCTGCTCGACAAGCCGCGCCTGTTGGTAAAGGTCGTACGTATACGCCTCGGTGAATCGCTCGCGTGCCTTCTCTTCATTGTGGTGCACCCAAAAGCCGACGGCCATGCCCTCGAAGAGCGAGCGGTTCAGCATGGCCGCCTGCTCACCGAACCCCTGTTTGACGAGTCGAATCGCGGCCTTGTAGGTCTTTGCCGAGCGTGCGAACCCGAGTGCAAAGATCTCGTCTGCAACCGGCGGATCGTCAATCGCAGCTTTCTTGATCGTGCGGCCACCCCAGGGATCTAGGGCATTCTCGGAGAAGTCGGCGAGTTCCTCACACGCCTCGATTTCGTGCTCGTGGTGCTCTCGGATCAGTGCTTCAAGGGCAGCAACTTCGTCCTCGGGCGTTGCGGGCTCGTTTTCGGCCATAGACCCAAGGGTAGGACTTGGACCTCCCCGATTCCGGTGGTCTTCCGCCGCTCGCGCATTGGAGCAGCGAGCGAGCCGACACGCCGGTAGTGAACCGACAACTGAGCCGCGGTGCGCCTGCCGACTGAGGATTACCTGCTGGCCTCGGACCACGGAACCGGTTCTGAGCGCGCCTCCGACCCTCCTAAGACGAGCACGGTGCGGTAGTGGTCGCGGTAGTCGAGGAGGCGAAGAATCGTGAGTTGGAGATACCAGGTGGCGAGCTGCCACGCCTCGATCATCACATCGTGGGCCGGCCACTCTGGATCGTTGCGGCTCTTTGGCGGGTGGACCAGGCGGTTGCGCACGTTGAAGAGGATTTCGGGTCCACCCCACCCACGTTGGTTCAGCGCATCACGTCGGGCTGCGAGCGCGGGAAGCTCATCGGGGATCTCCGTCGGAATGCCGGCCCATTCGAGCAAGCGACGGGCCGCCGGGCCGGCCTTCAGCTCGTCGGCCTCCGTTTCGTCGACGCCGGCCCAGCGCGGAAGAATCGCCCAGGCCAGGAGTTCGATTCCTATGCAGGCGATCGGAATGCGCACGTCCAGGACCTCACCGCTGTCGGCGAAGAGCAGTGCCTCGACGGCCCGCTCGAAGACGTCCACGAGGGCTCGGTCTGCGGTCAGGGACGCGTATCCCTCAGCCAAGGCCGGGAGCGCCGTCGGGATTAGAGCCCGAGGGCACCAGCCGATGCCGCGGCCGAGCCGCATGCGTGGCGCGTCCCAGTGGGCCCAGACGACCCGACCGGAGGGGTCCAGGCCGCACGTGGGGCCGATCGCGACCTCGCGAGTCGCGATCAAGCTCAGGATCGAGAAGAGGCGGTAGCTGAGGCGATCCACCTCCGCGCGATCGACACGACCGTCCGTCGGGGTTGCCTCAATCGCCCCGGCGAAGCCGCCCTCGAGGCGATCGTCCTTCGGGATCGGCGCCAGGACCAGGCTCCAGCCGGGGAGCTCAAAGCTGATCTGTCCCTGCGTACCACCTCCATCGACGTCTGTGAGCCGGCCAAAGAGTGGGTCGAGCGCCCCGGCATAGTGGATGACGAGGCGCTCGGCGGCGTCGAGTCTGCCACCGGTCAACCCCTGGGCGTCGACCCAAGACTCGGCCCACTGCGTGTCCTCGGGTTGGCGCTCGGGGAGTGTGGATGCGTTGGGCGGATCGAGATCAGCGTTGGCCGGCACCCTCGTGGCCTGCGTGTCGCTGGCGCCTATCGTAAGCCTGAAGAGATCGATGCCGGAGCCGGCGACGTGTGCCTTGAGATCCGAGGTTGGAAAGAGCCGCAGTTCGACCTGACCGTGGAGCGTTCCGATGTGCTCGCCGTTGCGCACCTCGAGATCGCCTGCGTACAGGAGGATCTCCCCTCCTTCCAAAGGCGGTCCGTATATCGGCTCAACACGACGGGCGAGCTGGTCAGCCTTCGGCGACATTCCTCAAGCCTCGCAAGTGGGCGCTCGCCGCGTCGCAGGACCATCAAGCTCGACGGCCCTTCCGCGGATGGTCGGTGGCGACGAGCACTGGCATGAGGCGAACTTCTGGCTGCCGCGTATCACGCACTGGTTCTCGGCTTCTGCTTCCGCGTGAAAGCAGGGCGCAGAGGTGCGCACTGACCCATAGCGGGTTCGGGATGTCGTTTCGGAAAAGTGGCTCTTTCCGAAACGAGCTGCTAGTCTGCCTCCATGTCTTCCGGTGCCGCTCCCACGCGGCTGCGACGACGCGCCGCGCTCGCGCGGCTGGAGGCCGAAGAGCTCGCCGACGTGGTTTCCGAGCTGCGCACGGCCTCGCTCTCGAAGCCGGAGCTGGAGCGCGCGCTCAAGCGGGTGGAGGCGCTGAGCGCACGGGTCCAGAAGGCGCTTGATCTGCCGGGCGGCCTGTCGGTTGCCCAGGCGGCTGAGCGGCTGGAAGTAAGCGAGCCGACGATTCGCAAGTGGCTCGCCGAGGGCTTGCTGGAGCGGGTCGAGGGCCACAAGCCCGTGGAGATCACCCAGCGCAGCGTGATCGAGGTCGAGCGGGTGCTGGGCACGGTTCGCGAGAGCTATCCGGCAAGGCGCTGGAGCGAGGCGGTTGCCGCCTTCCTTCACGACCGTGACCTGCTGGGGCAGGGGTGGGCTCGCGAGGGCGTTGAGCAGTTGCGGCAGGGCGAGCTGATCGAGCGCTGAATATGGTCCGCCGCGATGGCGGGCAGGGACTTCACGCTGCGGGCGACGCCAGCGGCTGTGGCCGCGATCGGCCTTCTCCGGGGCAGGGCAAGTAAGGGCTACGCGGCGTTTGAGGCCGAACTGCGAAAGCAGGGCTGCGGGGTCGCCGGCTATCGGCTGCTGGGCGCAGAGGACGGTGGCTACTCGGAGTTCTGCTGCAAGCGACTGGTTGATGACTGGCGCGTGATCACCACCTTCGAACCCGGCGTTGCCATCGTCGTCGCAGTCGGTCGCCACGACAGCCGCGCCTTCTATGTCGAGCTTTCGAAGACGCTCGCGATCGGCGCCGCGGGGCAGGGGCGCAAGGAGAAACCGGCCTGCTGTGGGAAAGGCGGTTGGCCGAGTGTCGGACCAGCACCTGATCAGCGCCCACGTCGAGGGAAGTCCCGGAGCGCCTAGCTCCCAAATTCAGGGATCGGAACCGTGGTCGGCAGTTTCGGGCACTTCTCGCCAGAAGTTCCCGAAACGCCGCATATCGGTGCACATCCACGCCTATCGACGGCAGCGAGCAGAGATCGCACTATCTAAAGTCCCCTGCAAATCGATGCGTTCTCGCACGAAGGTCGCCCGAAGCTGGCCTAATTGCCATGCAGAAGGTCGTGGGTTGAATCCCATCAGCCGCTTCCGCGAATCCCGCTCCAGGCGGGATTTCGTCGTTCCGACCGGGAAGCTAGGCTTAGGCAGTGCGACCTCTTCGGTATTCGATCAACATCACTTTGGACGGATGCTGTGATCACCGGGCAGGTTCGCCGGACGAGGAGACCCATCGTCACGCGACGGAGAGCATTGCCCAGGCCGATGCCCTCCTCTTCGGCCGGGTGACCTACGAGATGATGGAGTCAGCCTGGCGGCCGCCGGGGCAGTTGGATGAAATGCCCGATTGGACGGCGCCTTTCGGCCGGACGATCGACGCCGCAAAGAAGTACGTCGTGTCGAGCACCCTGGACCGGGTCGATTGGAACGCGGAGCTCGTGCGCGGGGATGTCGGTAAGGCAGTCCAGGAGCTCAAGCAGGAACCGGGCAAGGGACTGTTCGTGGGCGG
>Ga0190271_10003128_pt1 | contig 10296 bp, 8 predicted proteins | sample Popmic356T_FD_133747 | JGI IMG/M metagenome (GOLD analysis project Ga0190271, IMG submission 133747) | Populus adjacent soil microbial communities from riparian zone of Weber River, Utah, USA - 356 T | ecosystem: Environmental > Terrestrial > Soil > Riparian zone | place: USA: Utah | collected... | reverse complement strand
CCTGAAGCGGCTGAGCGGTGCGGTCTCAGCCCAGTCGGCAGCGTCGAGCGTGAATCGATCCGCGAGCCCCTTGCGGTCGACGATCAAGACCGTGAACTCGTCCACGTCGTCGTCGTACATGCGCACGACCACGACGACGCGCTGCCCCATCGGCTCCGCGAGCTGTACCTCGCCGAGCTGCGTCGTGCTTGTCAGCCGCCACGAGCGGCGCGTGCCCTGGCCGGAGACCGTGGCGAGTCGGAGCTCGTTCGCGTGCCGGAAGACGACGATGTCCCCGCCCGAGCGCAGCCGGCGCTCTGGCCGGCCGTGCCGAAGCTGTGCCGCTCGCGATGCGGGCACGCCGTCGACCGTCACCGGCATCCAGTGATGGGACGGGTGCGCGAGCACGAGGGGCCCTTCCGGCGCCATACGGATCTGGGACGCCGTCCGCTCCGCCGTCTCGACCGCCTCGAGCTCACGACCGCTGTCGTCGAACCGCTTGACCAGTGCATTTCGTCCAGGCTCGGTGGTGGATTCGAGAACGTACGAGGTTCCGTCGTTCGCCAGGGCGATGTCGGCGATCGTTCCCGCGATCGAGAGCACGGCGCGGGTGGGCGCACGTGCGCCCTCGCGCCACCGGAGGAGTCGGCGATGCGCCTGATCGAGGACGGTGAGCGTCCCGGCAGCGTCGACGTCGAACGACGACGGACCGGTCGCCCCGAGCTCGCGTCCGGGTTCGAGTCCGACCTGCGTGGCGCCGTCTCCCCATGACGCGAACGCAATCCGTGTTCCGGCCCGTCTGTGGCTGCCGAATGCGTGTCGCCCGAGCGCGACCTGCACCGGGCGCTCCAGCCGACGAGAAACATGTGGTGCATCCGCACCGCCTGCGGGAACGGTGAGCCGTCGGTCGAGCGCGGGTGCCGCGATCACGGCGTAGTACTCGAATCCGTCCGGCTGCCCGGCGACCTCGTCCGGAAGGCGCGCGACGAGCTGGCGACTGCCCTCGTTCGTGCGAATCGCGAGCTGATGTGGTTCGTACGAAGCTCGTCCGGCGCTCCGGACGAACACTGTCCCATTCACTTCGCATCCGGCCTCTGCCACCTCGTCGTCAGGGGCGCAATGCACGTCGTACGCGAGCTCCGCCCGTTCGCCCGAGATCGTGAGGAGTGGCGGAAGGTGGGTAGCGTCGAACACCGCTGGGTACGCCGTTTCGAGCCGGTCGGCGGCGGCGAGTGTGATCGATACGAGGCCGGCAGCAATTCCGACGACGACCCCGAGTGCCGTCACCGCAAGTCGCCGGGACAGCGACGTTCCTGGTCTCATGTCGCGCTCCTCTGTTCGCTAGTGCGACAACAGTAGACACGACAGAGCGGTACGGCGAGACCGCGCGAGCAGTTCGCACACTCTTGTGACCCTTACGTGAAGATCAGCGTCTGCTGGGAACGCGCCCGAGCTCGCGCTGGAGGCGACGCGCCCTCTTCGCAACGACATCGCGAAGCCGCTGTGGCTCGAGGACGACTGTCTCGCCCCGGTCCGCGAGGACCTCGGAGAGGAGCCATTCCTCCGTCTTGTACGGGACGTCGGCGATCGCGGACCCGTCGGTGAGCGCGCGAGCGCCGCGCTCGAGCTTCCAGCGGGCGACATCCGGCGAGTGGAGCAGCCGCGCGACCCGCGGATCGCGCAGGTACGACGGATCGAAACCGTCTCGAGCTTCGAAGTGGTCGCTCGTGAGACGGGCCGAGCGCATTCGGTCGAGGCGGAACGTCCGTGCGGCGTCGACGCTCCGATCCCACGTATGGACGCGCCAGACGGGGAGCTCGCGCTCGATCGTATACGGCTCGACGAGGCGCAGGCTGGGGCTCTCGTCTCCTTCCTTCATGTACTCGATCTCGACGACGACTCGCTTGTCCACGCCATCCGAGAGGACCCGGACGAGCGTCTCTTCGGCCGAACCGTCGCGCACCTCCGGGCTCCCGGCAAGATCGAAGCGTCCGAACGTCTCCTCGAGCTTCTTCCGCACGCGCCGAAGGGGTGTGTGCGCGTCTGCCGCGATCGTCGGGCCGACGTACTCCATCGCGAGGTGGATCGCACGCGCTTCGAGCGGCGTCAGCTTCGGGGGGCGGCGGAAGACGTCGCCGTAGAGCTCCTTCTCGACGCGAACGATGGCCCCATCGTGCTCTGCGTAGACGGCGTAGCAGCCGCCGCCGAAGTTCACGAGGTTCAACAGCGAGAGGTGATCCTGAAGCTCTTCGAGCGGGATCGAGAAACGAGCTGCGACCTCTGCGGCATCGAGCGTGGTCGAGCGCTCGTCGCCGCACGCGGCAAGCAGATGTGCGAGAAGCGCCTGGAGCACCCCGAAGCGCTCCGGTGCGACGGGTCCGGCGGGCCGCTCTGGGAGGGGGCGCCGCGGATCCGTGCGCTTCGGTCCGGCGACACCGGGTGCATCGCCGTCGTGGGCATCCGCCAGCGTCGCGAGCGCGGCGACCACCGCATCGACGAGCTCGACGGGCTCGAGCGGGACCGCGCGGCCATTCTGTCGCAGCACCCAGCCGGCGAGCAGGTCGACACTCGCGAAGTCGGTCTCGAAGACTCCGTCGTCTACGTCACCGGCGTCGGAGAGCGTTCGCTCGACCCACCAGGCTGTGTCCTCGGACACGGCGATGCGAGCGCGCCCGACGATCTCGCCGATCTGCCAAGGACGCGGGATCCGGTGCTGTTCCACGTCGAAGTCCGCAGGAATGCGGAAGTCACGTTCGCGGCGCGTCGCGAAACGGATGTCACCGCGGACGCGCGAGACCTTGAACGTCCGAATCGTGCTGCGGTCGAGATCGTGACCGACCACGTACCAGTTGCCCTCGTCGAGACGCAGCGCGTAGGGGTTCATCGAGCGCTCAGCGGCGCGCGGGCGACGCGGGCTCCAGTAGCCGAAGCGAATCGTGCGCTGCTTCGAGATCGCCGACTCGAGCTTCGCGAGCCGACCGGCCAGCTCCGGCGAGTAGTCGGGGACGCTGACCCGCACCCGCTCCGCAGTGTCCGTCGGGGGCTCCGTGAAGCCGGCCCGTCCGAGAGCCAGATTCTGCAGTGCGAGACGAAACGGCTCGGCGTATGCGAACTTGCCCTCGAGGTAGTAGAGGGCTGTCTGAAGCGCCGCGAGCTCGTCGTCGTCGAGGTCGAGCCGCTCCAGGAAGTAGTTCTCCGAGCGCAACGTGTAGAGCTCCTCGCCCGTGAACTCGTCGCGCTGCGATTGGAGCGGGACGCCGAGCGCGGTCAGCTCCGCCCGGTCCGAGTAGAACCGGCGCGCGAACGCCTCGTCGGACATCTCGCTGTAGCCCTCGACGTTCGACTTGACGTCTCGTGCGGTCAGAAGGCGCCGCTCGGCCATGAGGAAGGCCACGAGCGAGAGCTGCCGGATCAGCTTGTCGGCGTCATGAGACATCCGGTGCGAGCTTACAGTCCGCGCGCATGCGGTTCCGGCGCCACTCGGCGGGCGGAACAGGGACTACGCGGCGACGACGGCCGCTTGCTCGAGGTGCTGGTGCGACGGGCAGTAGTCGCGGCCGGGAAGCGGCGTGCGCTGACACGCCTTGCCCTTACGCGTCGTCGCATGGCAGCGTGCGATGCCGCCGTCGAGGAGCCCGGCTTCGACCTGCTGCTCGATGAACGACGTGGCCGCGCCGATCCCCTCGCGCACCGACCACGCGACCTGGGCCTGCGCCGTGATCGGGAAGTAACGCCGGATGTCGGCGAACAGCGCGCGATCCGGACGGGCAAAGTAGTGAGGATCTTCGGCGAGTCGTGCCATCGTGCGCTCGCACTCGATCAGCACGGCGCGGCGATGGCCAAGCTGCTCGTCGCGGGATGCATACGGGTCGATGAGATCCTTGATCGAACGATAGATCGCTCGCGAGTATTGATACATACAGGAGCGAAGCTGGGCTGCGTGGTCGTCCAAGGACCTACTCGATCTCCCCGATTTTCTAGCTACTGGGCGAAAAACAGGCGAAGTCGCTGCTCCGCCCGAAGAGTGTAGCGCCTTTTCGGCGGTGTTACAAAGTCGGGATCCGCGTCGTCGGCACTGGCAACGGCGGATCAGGGCACGACGCGCCGCACGACAGCCGTTCGCGAGCCCTTGCGCGCGTCCTCGAGGGAGCTCGTCGCCTCGGCCTCGGAGGAGAACACGCCCGAGAACACGATCCAGTACCCAGGATGAAGGCTCGCGTAGCGCGACGAGTCGAGCACGCCGACCTGGGGAAGCCCCTTCTTGCGCGCGGCGCGCGCCCGGTTCAACGCGGCCGCGCGCCCGGCGGTCTGCGGCAGGGATGCGAGCGCTATCGTCCAACCCGCCTCGTCGGTAGGCCATTCCACGACGCCCGACGGTCCGACCGGTGCCTCGCCCGTGGTCGAGTTGGGAGCCGTCGCGAAACCGCCGATGGCCGTCGTCACGGTGGCGCGGCCGCTGTCGCTTCCGGTCGCGACAACGGCGAGCGCGGCGCCGACTGCTGCAACGACCGCCGCCGCGGTGGCACGCAGCGCCCAGCCTGATCTCGTGGAGCGCGTGCGTCGCAGCGCAGCGTCGATGCGAGCACCGCAGACCAGGCAATACTCCTGGCCGGAGGCCAGCGGATCGCCGCAGCGGGGGCACGTCGTCATCCCACGGCGTCCGATCCCGTCGGTCGAGCCTCGACGCTCCCGCCGCCAAGCGCCCGCCCGCAGGTCGCGCAGAACTTCGCGCCGAGGAGAATCGGCGCGCCGCAGATGCACACGGCACCACCGCCTCCGCGCCGAACGAGCGCGCTCCCGTCGAGGAGCGCGTCGATCTCCTGTACCCGTGCTTCGAGCGCCACGAGCTCGGCGCAGCGCTCCACGACGAGGCCGGCGTTGAACCGGTCGCGCTTGTACATCTCGAGCGCGAGCCCGCCCAGGTCGCGCAGCCGCTCTTCACGAATTTCGACGAGCGCCTTGCGCTCACGCTTGAGCTCCCGCGGAGCCGGCGCGACGTAGGTCGCGGGGTCGCCGGGTCTCCCTGCCTGCGGCGTGCTCATCCGCTCACCCTAGAGCTGCAGGACGACGAGTCGCTCTTCCGTCATCTCGCGAATCGCATACGCAGGCCCCTCGCGCGTGTTCCCCGAGTCCTTGACCCCGCCGTAGGGCATCTGATCGGCCCGGAAGGTCGGCGCTTCGTTGACGGTGACGCCGCCGAACTCGAGCTCAGATGCTGCGCGGAGAGCGGCCGTGAGGTCGCTCGTGAAGATCCCCGCCTGCAGCCCGTAGCGCGTCCCGTTCGCTACCGCGATCGCCTCGTCGAGCGAGTCGTAGGGGGCGACCGTGCAAAGCGGGCCGAACACTTCCTCGCATGCGACGTTTGAATCGGCTGGTGCGTCGGCGATGACGGTGGGTCGCAGCAGCTCGCCATCGAGCTCGCCGCCGGCGAGGATTTGTGCCCCGGCGGCACGTGCTTCTTCGATCCACTCGAGCACACGGTCGCGCTCGTCCGTCGAGATCACCGGGCCGACGTCGGTCGCATCGTCGGCAGGATCGCCGACGACGAGAGCCTCGACACGGGGAAGGAAGAGCTCGAGGAAGCGCTCGTACGCCGGGCGCTCGACGGAGATTCGCTGCACCGAGATGCAGCTCTGGCCTGCGAAGGAGAACGCGTTCGCGGCCAGTCGCGTGGCGACATCGTCGAGATCCGCGTCCGCGGCGACGATGACCGGGGTCGCGTTGCCGAGCTCGAGGTTCACGCGCTTGCGCGGCGCGCGCTCGCGGAGCTTCCAGCCGACTCCGGCCGAGCCCGTGAACGTGATGAGCGCCACGCGCTCGTCCTCAACGAGGACGTCGCCGATCTCGCTTGCCGGCCCACAGACGACGTTGAGCCAGCCCGCCGGAAGTCCGGCCTCCTCCTCGAGCTCGGCGAGGAGGAGCGCCGAGAGCGGCGTCTGCGACGCAGGCTTGAGGACGACGGCACAGCCCGCGGCCAGCGCCGGTGCGACCTTGTGGGCGACGAGATTGAACGGGAAGTTGAACGGTGAGATCGCACCGATGACGCCGATCGGAATGCGGAGCGTGAGCGCGAGCTTCCCCGAGCCTGCGGGCGAGGCGTCCATCGGAACCATGTCGCCGGCCAGCTTCCGCGCCTCGACGGCCGCCATCGTGAACGTCGACTGTGCGCGCGAGGCCTCGATGCGCGCCGCCTTCATCGGCTTCCCGGCCTCGGCCGAGATCGTGCGGGCGATCTCCTCACTGCGCTCCTCGACGAGCCGAGCCGTCCGGTCGAGAATGGCCGCGCGCTCGTGGGCCGGGATCGGCTCCAACATGGCCCGCTCGGCAGCATCGACCGCGGTGCGTGCGTGCGCAGCGTCTCCCTTGGCGACCCGCCCGACCACCGAGCCGTCGTATGGGGAACGCACCTCGAGCCACTCACCGGTCTCGAGCCACTCACCGTCGATGAAGAGCTTCCGCTCGGCCGCGGTCGTCGCCACGAGGTGAGTGTAGATGCCACGTCTGCGCCTGCTTGCACGCTCGTTCTATGCTCTGGACCATGCCCAACGCCTACGTCGTCGACGCCGTCCGCTCTCCCATAGGGAGGCGAAACGGGTCACTCTCCGAGATTCGCGCTGACGAGCTTGCCGCGCAGGTCCTGAACGGCCTCGTCGGCCGCGTCGACCTCGACCCCGGAGAGATCGAGGACGTCCAGATGGGCTGCGTCACCCAGGTCGGTGAGCAGGCCCTGAACGTGGGGAGGGGGGCCGTCCTCGTCGCCGGCTGGCCCGAGGCGGTGTGTGCGACGACGGTCGACCGGCAATGCGGCTCCTCGCTGCAGACGGCGTTCAACGCGGCGTCCGCAGTGCAGGCGGGCCACCTCGACGTGGTCGTCGCGGCCGGCGTCGAGCACATGACCCGCGTCCCGATGGGTTCCAACCTCGGCGACATCGGGTGGGGTGCGGTGAACGAGAAGATCGGCGAGCGCTGGCCCATCGTGCCGCAGGGCATTTCGGCCGAGGTGATTGCCGAGGAGTGGGAGCTCGGCCGCGAGTCGCTCGACGAGTACTCGCTCGAGTCCCACCGCCGCGCGGTGGCGGCGAGCGACGAGGGCCGGTTCGAGAACGAGATCATCCCGGTCGAGGTCGGTGCGGGCGGTGCAGTCGTCCTCTTCGCCGTCGACGAGACGCCGCGGCGTGACACGTCGCTCGAGAAGCTTGCGTCGCTGCAGCCCGCGTTCAAGGCGGACGGCGTCGTCACCGCCGGGAATTCGAGCTCGATCGTGGACGGCTCGGCGGCGATGCTGATCGCGAGCGAGTCCGCCGTCGCGCGGCACGGTTTCGAGCCCCGCGCTCGCTTCGTCTCGTTCGGGCTGTCGGGCGTCGATCCGTACCGGATGCTCCACGGCAACCCCGAGGCTTGCGAGCGCGCTCTGACGAAGGCCCGCCTGGCGTGGGACGACATCGCGGTCATCGAGGTCAACGAGGCCTTCGCGTCGGTCGTTCTCCAGTTCCTCGCCGACACCGGCTTGCACGAGCGGTGGGAGCAGGGCGACGTGAATCCGAACGGCGGCGGGATCTCGCTCGGCCACCCGCTCGGTGCGACCGGAGCGCGTATCACCGCGACGTTGCTGAACGAGCTCGAACGACGTGAGGCGCGATACGGGGTCGCGACGATGTGCATCGGGCAGGGGCAGGCGATCGCGGGCGTTCTCGAGCGCCTCTGAGGCTCATCAGGTCATCAGCTCCACTGATCAACTAGCTGAAGTACCTGACTGGTACTGATCGACCTCGGAGTGCACAATGAGGCCATGTTCGGATTGATCTTCATCGCACTCATCGTTGCCCTGGTGCCGCTTGCGTACCTCGCCGGCGCGGATTCGCGGTTCGACGAGGTCGCTCGGCGGCGCCGCTATCACGGCTAGAGACGTCGGGGCTGACGGTCGCCGCGCGCGGGTAGGATCGCGCCGGTCATGACCGTCCCTGAGATCCGTCGAGTCGGCGTCGTGGGCCTCGGCGCCATGGGCGGCGGAATCGCGCAGCTGGCGATCGAAGCCGGCTACCAGACCGTCGGCCGTGAGGTGTCACATGAGCTCGGTTCGGCCGCGCGCAACCGGATCGCGCACTTCCTGCAGCGGAAGGTCGACAAGGAGCGGATGACCTCGGCCGAGCACAAGACTGCTCTCGAGCATCTGTCCCTGACCACGGAGCTTGCCGACCTCGCCGACTGCGATCTCGTCATCGAGGCGATCGTCGAGGACCTCGGCGCGAAGCTCGAGCTCTTCGGCGCGCTGGAGGACATCGTGCGCCCCGACGCTATCCTCGCAACGAACACCTCGGCGCTCTCCGTCACGGAGATCGCCGCGGGCGTCTCGACGCCCGAGCGCGTCGTCGGGATGCACTTCTTCAACCCGGCACCGCTGATGCCGCTCGTGGAGATCGTCCGGGCGGAGCTTTCCTCGGACCACGCGGTCGATGCCGCCTTCGGGGTAGGCGAGCGCCTCGGCAAGCGTGCGATTCGCTGCCACGACACGCCGGGATTCGTCGTCAACCGCGTGCTCATCCCACTGCTCAACGACTGCATCCGCGTCCTCGACGAGGCCAGAGTCTCGCCCGAGGAGCTCGATACCGCGATGACCGCCGGTGCGGGTTGGCCGATGGGCCCGTGCACGCTGGTCGACCTCGTGGGCATCGACGTCCACGTGCATGCGTCGGAGGCGCTCTACGAGAAGCTCCGCGAGCCGCGCATGGCGCCGCCCGCTCGTATCGTCGCGATGAAGAACGCCGGGCTGCTCGGGCGGAAGTCCGGCCGTGGCTTCTATCCGTACGACTGACGACTCAGTCGGCCACGCCTACGAAGATGCGCTCGAGCGCGGGGACGTCCTCAGGCTGGCAATAGACGTGCACGCGGTCTCCCGGCACCAAAACGACGCTGCCGGAGATCGTGTGCGGGCGCTGGTCGCGGATGAGCACGCCGATCCACGCGCGTTCGCTGAGCGGTAGCTCGTCGACTCGCTTACCGCTGGCGATCGCGTCCTCGCCCACGACGAACTCGAGCACCTCCGCGAGGTCGTGGTCGACCCGCCGAAACGGTATTCGGAGACGCTCGGCGACGTATGGAACCGACGTGCCCTGGACGATGACGGAGAACAGGACGACGACGAAGATGATCCCGTACAGCTGCGGTCCGTCGTCGACGCCGCCGAGTAGCGCAAGCGCACCGAGAAGAATCGGAACCGCACCCTTCAGTCCCGCCCAGGCGATGAAGACGCGCTCGCCCCAGGTGAGCCGGGTCGGAAGCAGGAACGGAAGCACCGCGAGTGGACGCGCAACGAACGCCAGCACGACGGCCAGCACGAGGCCGTCTCGCCAGGTGTCGCCTGCTCCGAGATCGCCCAGGCCTGCCGTCAGGCCCAGGGCGACGAACGCGGCGATCTCGGCCAATCCGGTGAGTGACGACAGAAAGCTCTCGATTTCGCCCTTCTGCGGGGCCGCTGCGTCGCCGAGGATCACGCCGGCGACGAAGACGGCGAGGAACCCGGATCCACCCGCGATCGCCGCTAGTCCATAGACGATCCCCGCGCCGGCCAAGACGCGGATCGGATAGAGCGGAGGCGCCGTCAGGCGCACATGACGCATTACGGGAAGCAGAGCGAGGGCGCCCGCTACGCCGACGGTGAGCCCGATCACCATCTCGACCGCGAACTCCGAAGCAACGATCGAGAGGTGGCCGTCGTCCTCCGAGGCGAGCTCGATCAGCCCGATCATCAGGGCGATGCCGACCGGATCGTTCATTCCCGCCTCGCCTTGCAGGATCGTGCCCGATCGTCCTCGAATCTCACGCGATCCGAAGACCGAGAACGTGACGGCAGGATCCGTTGGTGCGATCGCCGCGCCGACGAGTCCCGCGAGGATCCAGTCGAAACCGAGCACGTAGTGGGCTACGAGCGCAACGAGCCCGGCGGTGACGAACGTCCCGAGCACGCCAAGCGCGAGAATCGGGCCGGACGAGGCGCGAAACCGCATGAGCCCGATGTGCAGGCCTCCGTCGAACAGGATGATCACGAGCGCGACGACTGTGAGCCGTTCGACCTCTCGGATCGAGACGACGTCCTGGAGCGAAGAGAACGCCTCCGCGAGGAGTGCCGCGGCGACGAGAAAGAGCGCCGCGTACGGAAGCGAGAACCGATCGGCAAGACGCATCCCGAGGAGTGCGACGAACACGGTCGCCGACACGGCGAGCACGATCAGTCCGAAGTCAGTGATCTCTGTCAGCGCCACGCGACGGAATCTACGGGTGGAATCGGCCGCACGTCCTGCGGGCGGCCGGCCTGCCGTT
>Ga0190271_10003127_pt1 | contig 10296 bp, 7 predicted proteins | sample Popmic356T_FD_133747 | JGI IMG/M metagenome (GOLD analysis project Ga0190271, IMG submission 133747) | Populus adjacent soil microbial communities from riparian zone of Weber River, Utah, USA - 356 T | ecosystem: Environmental > Terrestrial > Soil > Riparian zone | place: USA: Utah | collected... | reverse complement strand
GGCCGAGGCGCGCGACGAGACCGGGCTGCCGCTCGTCACCGAGCTGATGGACCCGCGCGACGTCGAGGCGGTGGTGGAGATCGCGGACGTGATCCAGATCGGCGCCCGCAACATGCAGAACTTCAACCTGCTCTCCGAGGTCGGCCGCGCGCCGAAGCCGGTGCTGCTGAAGCGCGGCCCGTCGGCGTCCATCGAGGAGCTGCTCATGGCCGCCGAGTACATCCTGAAGGAGGGCAACCCGCGGGTGATTCTGTGCGAGCGCGGGATCAAGACCTTCGAGCGCTCGACCCGCTTCACCCTCGACATCGCAGCGGTCCCGGTCCTCCAGGAGGAAACGCACCTGCCGGTGATCGTCGATCCCTCGCACGCGGCCGGGCGGCGCGAGCTGGTGCCGGCGCTGGCCCGGGCGGCCGTGGCCGCCGGCGCCGACGGCATCATCGTCGAGGCTCATCCGGAGCCCGAGCGAGCGCTCTGCGACGCCCCGCAGCAGATTCCGACGCAGCGCTTCGCCGCCTTCGCCGACGAGATCCGCTCGCTGGTCGAGGTCATGGGAAAGACGATCGGCTAGGCAGCAACATGAAGGCCCTCGTCACCGGCGGCGCCGGATTCATCGGATCGAACCTCGCCCTCGCTCTCCTGGGCTCGGGCCATGAGGTACGCCTGCTCGACAACTTCTCGACCGGCCATCGCTCGAATCTGGATCCGCTCGACGCAGAGCTGGTCGAGGGCGACCTGAGGTCGTACGAGCGGGTGGCCACCGCCGTGGCGGATGTCGAGGTCGTCGTCCTCCGGGGGGCGCTCCCCTCCGTGCCGAGGTCGATCCAGGATCCGCTGAGCTCCACCGCCGTCAACGTCGAGGGCACGCTGAACGTGTTGCTGGCCGCCCGCGACGCCGGGGTCCGCCGGGTCGTGTTCGCGTCCTCGAGCTCGGTGTACGGCGACGCGCCTGGGATGCCCAGGCAGGAATCTCAGGCCCCGGCCCCGCTCGCTCCCTACGCCGTGTCGAAGCTCGCCGCCGAGCAGTACTGCATGGTCGCGCACCGGGTGTACGGCGTGGAGACGGTGGCGCTGCGCTACTTCAACGTCTTCGGCGAGCGCCAGGACCCGCTGTCCGGCTATGCGGCCGTGATCCCGAAGTTCATCCGCCTGATGCTCGACGGCCGGCGCCCGACGATCTTCGGCGACGGCCAGACCTCGCGCGATTTCACGCATGTCGAGAACGTCGTCGAGGCAAACCTCGCGGCGGCCGCGGCGCCGGCCGCGGCCGGGCGTGTGATGAACATCGCCGTTGGGAGCGCGCACACGCTCAACGAGCTGACGGGCACGCTGCAACGGCTGCTCGACTCGGACATCGAGCCCGAGTACGGTCCGCCTCGTCCCGGCGACGTCTCCGAGAGCCTCGCGGACATCTCGCTCGCCCGGGAGCTGCTCGGCTACGAGCCGCGCGTGGAGTTCGAGGAGGGGGTCCAGAGGACGATCGCGTGGATCGTCGAGCAGAGGGCAGCCCATGAGGCGCGCTCGCTCTAGGCGGCGGCGCCGGGCCCACGACGTCGCGGTCTATGCGCCCTGGGGGGCGCTCTACTACGGCCCCGACCGCGACTACATGGGCGGTGCCGAGGTGCAGACCACGATGCTCGCGCATGCGTTGCAGAGCAGAGGCCTGCGCGTCGCGCACATCGTCTACCCGGTCAAGGAGCCGCGCCGCGTCGACAGCTCGACCCCCTCGCTCGTCGAGCGATCCGAGTGGCAGGGCCACCGCCGCCTGGGCGAGCTCGCCGAGACGACGGCGATCTCGCGCGGCCTGCGGCGCGCCGAGGCGGATGCCTACATCGTTCGCGGCGGGGGCGGCCACGTCATCGCCGCGAGCCTGTTCTGCCGGGCCATGCGCAGGCGCTTCATCTTCTCGAGCTCCAGCGAGCTCGACTTCGACTTCGAGCGTCCGGACCGGAACCCGCGGACGCTGAGGCTCTACCGGACGAGCCTCCGCCTCGCCGACGAGCTCGTCGTACAAACCCGTCAGCAGGCCGAGTTGGTCCGACGCGCTTTCCCGGACCGCGATCCGATCGTGATCCCAAGCTTCGCGGAGCCGGCCCCGAGTGCGAATGGCAACGGGGAGTACTTCCTGTGGGCGGACCGGCTCGTGGAGTACAAGCTCCCGGATCGTTACATCGAGCTTGCCGAGGCGCTGCCGAACGCCCGCTTCCGCATGGTCGGGGCGGCGAACAACGAGACACCGCCCGGCATGGCGGAGCGGATCGAGGCGGCGGCGGAGCGGCTACCAAACCTCGAGCTCCTGCCGCCGCGTCCGCGCAGCCAGCTGCTGGACGAGATGCTGCAAGCGGTGGCCGTCGTCAAGACCTCGCGCATCGAGGGCATGCCCAATGCCTTCCTGGAGGCGTGGGCACGCGGGGTGCCGGTGCTGTCGCTGAACGTCGATCCGGACGCGAAGATCGAGGACAACGACATTGGCGTGGCGGCGGGCGGCTCGATGGAGCGCCTCGTCGGCGCGGCGGCGAGCCTCTGGGACGACCCGGGCCGGCGGCAGGCTACCGGCGAGCGTGCCCGCCGCTTCATCCAGGAGGTCCACTCGCCCGAGGCCGTCGCGGACCGCTGGGTCGCCTTGCTCGAGAGGCGGCCATGGCCGAAGTAGCCCTTCGGGTCGGAGTGGTGCTCGCCGGACCGGACGTCCCGCGCTGGCACGCGACCGCCGTCTCAGAGATCGAGCGGTTGGGCTTTTGCAGCGTGACCGTGTTCTCGAGCGAGGGCCGTGTCGCCCGCAGGCGTGGCCCGCGGGAGGCGGCACGGCAGCTGCTCTACGACGCGTACGTGCTCGCCGACCGGCGCTGGTTCGGACGCGCCGACGACACCCTGGCGCGGGTGCCGATCGACCGATGCGGTGGCGCCGGTGCGCGCCGGGTCGAGCTCCCGGCCGACCCGTCCTCGGACGCCGGCTGCGCGGCCATCGCCGCGGAGCAGCTCGACGTGCTGCTGTGCCTCGCGCCCGACGTCCGCGCCGAACGGCTCGCCGGATGTGCGCGCTACGGAGCGTGGTCGCTGTACGCGGGCGGGCTACGGGGACACGCCGGCGAGGCGCAGCTCTTCTGGCAGATGGGCGATGACGAATTCGTCGCCCCCATCACCCTCCGGGCCCACACCGGTGCGGACGGCGAGCGCACCATCTACCGCTCGGTAGTCGAGTCCGATCGGCTCTCGCTTCACCGCAGTCGCTGCCGGGCCGCGCGCAGGGCGGCCCACCTCCCCGCCCGGCGGCTTCGCGACCTCCACGATCGGGGCTGGCCCTTCATTGCCTCGGAGGCCGGACATGCCGAATCGAGCTTCGCGAAGCCGAAGCGGTCGCCGCCGTCGAACGCGACGATGGTGTCGTTCCTGTGGCGCGTGGCGGCCGGAGCAGTGAGCAGGAACCTGGCCGGACGGCTCGGCGAAAAGCAGTGGTTCATCGCGTACCGACGGGCCGACTCCGAGCGTCTGACGCTGATCGCTCCCCCGGCCGGTCGCTTCTACGCCGACCCGTTTCTCTTTGAGCGCGACGGCCGCCGCTTCATCTTCTTCGAGGACTACGACGGGAGCCGCGAGCGCGCAGCCATCTGCTACGTCGAGCTCGACGAGAGCGGCCGCCATTGCTCGCCGCGGCCGGCCCTCGAGCAGGACTGCCACCTCTCGTACCCGTTCGTGTTCGAGGACGGCGACGCCGTCTACATGCTGCCCGAGACCGGGGGTCGCCGGACGGTCGAGCTCTACCGAGCCGCGCAATTCCCGGGCGAATGGACGCTCGACCACGTCCTGCTGAGAGATGTCGCGGCGACCGATGCCACCCTGCTGCGGCACGATGGCCGCCTGTGGTTGTTCGTGGCCATCGCCGTCGACGGCGGTCGTGCGGTCGATGAGCTGTTCCTGTTCTCCTCCGACTCGCTCCGGGGCGAATGGGAGCCGCATCCAATGAACCCCGTGGTCTCCGACGTGCGCCGCGCCCGTCCGGGAGGAAGGATCCTCATGCGGGACGGACAGCTCCTACGGCCGGCGCAGGATTGCTCGCGGTCCTACGGATGGCGGCTCGTCTTCAACCGGATCGAGGCCCTCAGCCGCAGCGAGTACCGCGAGCGGCCCGTCAGCGTCATCGAGCCGGCTGCGGAGAGCGGCAACCTCAGGACGCACTCATACGGCTCGGACGGGACCTACGAGGTCCTGGACGGCTTCCGCATGCGTCCAAGGCTCTCGCTGGCAGGGTTGCCCCGAGCCTGCGCCCGGCCAAGCTGGTTCCACGTCGATCTCGAATCGCCTGGGCGTGAGCGCTCGATACTCCATAGTTGACGCCGATCCGCGGGCCGACAGGGAGGAGCTGCTCTCGATCGCGACGCGGAACCGGCCAGGGCCGCGGGAGCGACTCGAGCTGAAGTACAGCAAGTACTACGAGCACAGCCCGTTCGGGCCTCCCTCGGTCTTCCTCGCTCGCGACAACGAGTCGGAGACCTTCGTGGGGATGACGGCACTTTTTCCGACCACCCTCCGGGTCGCCGGCGAGCTCGTCGCGGCGGCCATCGGTGGCGACTTCGCCGTCGACGACGGCCATCGCGGGTTCGGTCCGGCGGTTGCACTCCAGCGGGCCACGACCTCGGTTCTCGCGGAGCGCGATCTCAAATGCGCCTACGGGTCGCCCAACGAATCATCCGAGCCGATCGTCGGTCGCGCGGGGTACGCGGACGTTGCGAGGTTGACGAGGTTCGTCAAGCTCCTCACGGCCCGGCCACTGGCCGAGCGCTACATCCGGCGGCCGCGGCTCGCCGCGCTCGCGTCGACCGTGGCCAGCCCGGTCTTGTCAGCGTTGTCCCGAGAGCGGCTCCAGCGGCGCTCCGCGCGCTTCTCCGTCGACGAGCCCGACGTCTTCGACGGGCGCTTCTCGACTCTCTGGGAGGTGGCCCGCCGCCATCAGGGCGTGACAAGCGAGCGAAGCGCCCCGCTGCTCAACTGGAGATACGAGAAGACCGGTCCCGCCGAGGCGCCGGGCAAGTACTCCGTCTTCGCGCTCGTCGAGGGCGAAGATGTGGCCGGGTACGTCGTCTACCGGCTGGGCGACGGCGCTCGGCTGGTCTACGACGTCCAGTGCCTGCCGGAGCGGCCGGTCGTCGACGCCCTGCTCACCGAGTTCATCCTCGACGCCCGGGAGAAGCGGGCGACCGCCATCGATCTGGGGTGGGTTGGGCCGGACACCCTGCTGACCGAGCGGCTGCGCGCGTTCGGGTTCCTGGCACGGCCCGCTCAGAACGGCCTGCGGGTGTACGTCGACGGGGAGGGCCCGGCCGGCGTGAACCTGCTCGCCAAGGACAGCTGGAGCTTCATGACCGGCGACACGGATTTCTAGACGTCCGCGTCGCCCGTGAGGAAATACCAGTTCCGACCCTCGACGAGGTCCTTGTCGAGCGGCGAGTCGCCCGGCACGTAGACGCGCAGCCCGCTCTCGTCCGTGCGCCGAAGGAACCCGAAGCTCGACAGTCGCCGGATCAGCAGGTTTGCCGAGCCGAGATGGAGCAGCGTGAGTGCGAGCGCGCCGTGCCGTCGCGAGTCGAGGATCAACTCGGAGAGAAGCGCGTCGACGACGACCCGATCGGGCAGCGCCGCGAGGTCCACCAGGTGGCGGATGCCGTCCCTGACCCGGTACACGGCGTAGGCCGCGACGCGTTCGTCGTTCCCGACGAGCGCGAAGATCCTGAAGAGGCCCCCGCCCTGCCCATTCTTCTCGTACCTCCAGTTGAGCAGCTCCGGGTTTCGCTCGCTCGTGATCGCGTGCTCGCGCCAGATCGTCTCCCAGAGGCCGGTGAAGCGGTCGTCGAAGCGGTCCGGCTGCTCGACGCGAAACCCGTGCCGGCGCCTCCCGAGACGCTCGCGCGAGAGCACCGACAGAAAGGGGTCCACGCCGACCCGCGACACCCCCGTGGCGAGTCGCGCCAGACCCCGCGAGGGGACGTATCGCTCGACGACGACGCGACTCCTGAGCACCTTGACGAAGCGGCTGAGCCGCCCCAGGTCGACATAGCCGACCCGCTTCACGATGGGCTCCGAATGCTCGTTCGGGTAGCCGTACGCGCACCTCAGGCCGTTCTCGCCGAGCGCTGACACCACCGCCCGCTGCAATGCGACGGACGGGCCGAACCCCCGGTGCCCGTCGTCGACGGCGAAGTCGCCGGAGATCGCCCCCGGGACGAGCTCCCCGAAGACCCGCAGGCGCGTCGGGAAGACCGCCGCCATCCCGACGTAAGCCTCGGACTCCGTCTCGCGAGCGAGGAAGAAGGAGGGCGGCCCGAGCGGGTTTCGCTCGTAGTACTTCGCATAGCGGGCCTCGCGCCCCTGCAGGGGCATCAGCAGGTTGCGGTCCGCGAGGTCGAGCACCTGGCGCTTGTGCGCTCGCGGGTCTCCGGGAATGATGGAATACCTAGAGCTCACCGGGCAGCCATCATCGAAGAGTTCGCCGAGGTCAAGAGACGAGCCAGAATCTAGCGTCACCGACGTCGGCCACGCGCAGGCTGGTGGTGAGCCGGAGGCGCGCGGCGGCGCTCGCGGCTCGCAGCCCGGGTCTCGTGCCTTCGCTCGCCGCGTTCTCCGTCCTGCTCTGGTTCGCCGCCGACGAGGGTGGCTTCAGAGGGACGACGTGGATGCCGGCGACGCTGCTGCTCGGGGCCGTCCTCGTCGCATGCCTCGCGCTACTGCCGCGCCCGCGCCCCGCGCGGCTCGCCCTGGCGGCCATCCTCGTGCTCGCCGGCTACGGGGCGTTCTGCCTTGTCTCCATGCTCTGGGCGGAGCAGCCGGAGCTCGCCTGGGACGCGGGCAATCGGACTCTGCTGCTCGCCGTGATCCTCGCGCTGTGCGCGCTCTGGCCGCTGCGCGGCCGCTCGGCCGCGGTCGTCCTCGGCGCCTACGGGCTCGGCGTCGCGCTGATCGCCCTGATCGAGCTGCTGAAGGCCGCGGGAGCGGACCTGTCGGTCCAGTACTTCGACGAAGCCCGCTTCGCGCACCCGGTCGGCTATACGAACGCCAACGTGGGGCTCTGGATGCTGGGCCTGCTCCCCTGTGCCGTGCTGGCGGGGCGGCGACGCGTGCCGGCCCCGCTGCGCGGGCTGTTCCTGGGCGCGGCGGGCCTGCTCGCCGGCACGGCGCTCCTCGGCCAGAGCCGGGGCTGGCTGATGACCCTTCCGATCGTTGCCGTGCTCGCAATCCTCGTCGTTCCCGGACGCGGCCGGACCATCGCGGCATTCGCCGCCATCGGGGCGGCGCTCCTGCTCATCCTGGACCCGCTGCTCGACGTCTACAACGAACTGCAGCCCGCGGGGCCGCCCGGAGCCGTCTTCGACAGTGCGCTGCGTGCGCTGCTGCTCGCTTGCGCGGGACTCATCGTTCTCGGAGCCCTGGCCGCGGTGGCCGACCAACGCGTTCAGATCTCCGCGGCGCGCGCGCGCCGCATCAGCGCCGTGGCGGTGGCCGCCGTGGCGCTCGCGACCGTCGCCGTCGTCGCGGGATACGCGATCGTCGAGCGCAACCCCGTCTCGGCCAGCGCCGACGCCTGGGACGAGTTCAAGCAGGGCGGTTACAGCCCGACGGAGCGCTCGAGCAGGCTGAGCGGCGGCTTCTCCACCTATCGCTACGACTACTGGCGCGTCGCGTGGAACGAGTTCGAGGCCGCGCCGCTGCTCGGGGCCGGCGCGGACAACTTCGGGCGCGCATACCTGAGACGGGGCGAGAGCCCGCAGCGGCCGCGATTCCCACACAGCACCGAGATGGTGGCCCTCGCCGAGACCGGGGTGGTCGGCGCGCTCCTGCTCGGCGCTGCCTTCGTATGCGCGCTGCTGGCCGCGCTGCCCGGTCGCCGGGGGGCGGACCTGGGCGCCGCCGCCTCCGGCGCCGGGGTCCTCATGTTCGGGTACTGGCTCGCGCACGGGTCGCTCGACCGGTTCTGGGAGTTCCCGGCGCTCGCGGGCGCGGCACTGGCCGGCCTCGGGCTCGCCATCGCGGTGGCGCGCAGCCAGAGCGATGGCGTCCAGCAGGCGAGCCCGCTCCTCGGCGGCCGGCGCGCGCTCGTCGCCGCTTGCGCGTGCGCGCTGCTGCTGGCCGCCTCGATCGTGCCGCCGTGGCTGTCCGACCGGGAGCAGCGGCGGGCCATCGACGTCGCACGGGCGAACCCCGAGGAGGCGCTGAAGAGACTGGACAGCGCGGCCGAGCTGAATCCCCTCTCGCCCGCCCCGTACAAGACTGCCGCCATCGTCGAGATCAGGCGCGGGCGCTACGACGCCGCCGCCACTGAGCTCCGGCGTGCCTTCGAGCGTGACACCGGCGATCCCGACCTGCACCTGCTGCTCGGCCTCGCCGAGTCCGAGCTCGGCCGGCCGCGACGGGCGCTGAGCCTCGTGGCGGAGGCGCGCCGACTCGCCCCGCGTGACGACGTCGCCCCAGCCGTGCTCAGGGAGCTGCGGCGCGCCGGCCGGCTCGACCCGCTGCGGCTCGACCCGTGGACACGCGCCGATTATCGGCGCCGAATAGCCCTTGACTAGGCTGAGGTGGGTAAGCCGGTCGATCGAACCGCCCGTCCCGGCCGGGCGTACCACATTGCGTTGTGCCATTGCGGCTGACACGTCTCTCTGCGCTCCCTGCTCTCGGGCTGGTGCTGCTCGCCGCGTGCAGCGGCGACTCGTCCTCCCCCGGCGTCGCCTCAGATCTTGCGGAAGCGGCGCCCGCGGCGCCGGCGGTCCTGCACGCGAAGGCAGCCTGCGATCGCTTCGCCTCGCCCAACGCGAGCGGGCAGGGGAGCGGAAGCCGGGCCCGTCCGTTTCAGTCCCTTGAACCACTGGTGCGATCGCTCGAGCCAGGGCAGGTCGGCTGCCTGATGCCGGGCCGCTTTCGCCACCGCGGAGTCGTCAGGCTGGACGAGGCCCGCACGACGATCCGCTCGGTCGGGCGGCCTCGAGCCACCGTCGACGGGGCGGTCTGGGTCTTACCCGGCGCGCGCGGCGCGCGCATAGCCGGACTCCGTCTGACCTCACACGACCCCGAGTTCTCGATTCCGCTCAAGGTGCAGGCCGACGGGGTCAAGCTGCTGGGCAACGACATCAGCGCGGCGCGCAGCATCAGCTGCGTGCTAGTCGGCTCGGACCGCATCGTCTCCGACCTGTTGATCGAGGGCAATCGCATCCACAACTGCGGTCGCACGGGCAAGCTCGACCATCTGCTCTACCTGACGCAGAGCCGGGGCGCGGTGATACGGCGCAATCAGCTGGTTGACAACCCCGGCGGCTGGGCGGTCCACATGTACCCGAACGCCGACGGCACGCTCGTGGAGGGCAACGTCATCGACTCGAACCAGGGCGGGGTCATCTTCGCGGGGAGCGGCGGTGGCGCGACCTCCGACGGCAACGTCGTGCGCGGCAACGTGATCACCAACTCCTCTCCGCGCTGGAACGTCGAGTCATCGTGGAGTGGCGGCCCGTCCGGCCGGGGCAACAGCGCGTCGAAGAACTGCCTCTTCAGCAGCGGCCGCGGGGCGCCGTCCGGGCTCGGCTACACGAACGGCTTCCAGGCCTCCGGCAACGTGGTCGCGAACGCGCCCGTCTACGTCGACCGGGAGGCCGGTGACTACCGGATCAGGCGCGGCTCGAAGTGCGCCGCCCTCGCCGGGCGGGCGGGCCGGGTCGCTGTCCGCCTGGAGGGCCGGTAGCCGTTCAGACGGCCGAGCCGCGCTTGAGGGTCATCGTCAGGCAGAACGTGCTGTCGAGCAGCCAGGCGGCCACCCGGTTTCCGAGCAGTACACGGCCGGGGCGGCGGAGCACGTTGAGGGAGTTCCAGCGCACGCGCGCGTCGCCGAAGCCCGCGTCCTCGAGCAGCCTCGCCCACGTCTCCGGTGCCTGGTGCTTCTCCCACTCGATCGTGGGCTGAAGCGGGTTCGTGACAGGCAGCCGCGCGAACAGGTTGCTGCGCGCGGCGTCGGAAGCCACGAGCTTCGCGCCGGGGGCGCCCATGGAGGCGAGCTTGGAGAAGAGCGAGCGATAGGTCTCGCGAGCGCGCTCGTCGCTGCCGATCGACATCGTCGCGGACTCGTCGAGATGGTTGATTGCGGCGTGCATGAACAGGACGTCGAAGCGCTCGTCGCCCGGATTGAATTCCTGGAACGTCTCCGGCCGGAGCTCGACCGAGTCGAGCCCGAGCACCTCGGCAAGGTGCGAGAACGTGCCGGTCACCCCGGGCGAGGAGCCGGCGGCCTCGGGTTCAAGCGCCACCACCCGCTCCGCTCCGGCGGCG
>Ga0190271_10003126_pt1 | contig 10297 bp, 9 predicted proteins | sample Popmic356T_FD_133747 | JGI IMG/M metagenome (GOLD analysis project Ga0190271, IMG submission 133747) | Populus adjacent soil microbial communities from riparian zone of Weber River, Utah, USA - 356 T | ecosystem: Environmental > Terrestrial > Soil > Riparian zone | place: USA: Utah | collected... | reverse complement strand
CGTGACCTTCACCTTGTCGCCGGAGTCGTCGATGGACTCGACCTTGGTGCCGGTGAGGACCTTCACCCCGAGCTTCTTGTAGTGCTTGGCCAGCTCCTTGGAGACCTCCTCGTCCTCGGTCGGCACCATCCGGTCGAGGAACTCGACGATGGTCACATCGACGCCGAAGTTGGCCATCACGTAGGCGAACTCGACGCCGATGGCGCCGGACCCCGCGATGACGATGCTGCCGGGAAGCTCCTCGTCGAGGATCTGCTCCTCGTAGGTCACCACGCGCTCTGACAGCTCGGTGCCGGGGACCAGCCGGGTCGTCGCGCCGGTGGCGATGATGATGTGGTCACCGGTGATCTCGTCGGTGTTCCCGTCGTCGTCCTCGACCGAGATCGTCTTCGCGTCGACGAACGTGCCCCAGCCGTCGATCTCGGTGATCTTGTTCTTCTTCATGAGGTAGTGGACGCCCTTGACGATGCCCGCAGACACCTGGCGGCTGCGCTTGTGCGTCGGGCCGTAGTCCATCGAGGCCTCGCCGGTGATCCCGAACTTGTCCTTCTCGTGCTGCAGGATGTGCGCGAGCTCGGCGTTGCGCAGCAGCGCCTTGCTCGGGATGCAGCCGACGTTCAGGCACACGCCGCCCCAGTACTTCTTCTCGATCACCGCGGCCTTGAGACCGAGCTGCGAGGCGCGGATGGCGGCGACGTACCCGCCCGGTCCGGCGCCGAGGACCACGAGATCGAAGTGCTGGCTCATGCGCCGAGCCTACCCATGACCAGCGTGGTCACTCGACGGGCGAGGTGATCGCTTTCGGGTGCGGTCCTGCGTCGGGCTTGTCTGGTTGATCGTGTGCACCTGGTGAACAGAATCCACCACCCAAGGGCTGAACCCGGGCAGGGACCCGACCAGCTGCCGACTCCCGTGGTCGTTGCCGCCTGAAGGAGCGACCAGGCACCGACCGCACCCGGAAGTTGTCAGACAGGCACCAGCTCGACAGCACCGACGAGGTACCGCGCCAGCACGGTCCTCGCGACCTCGGGGTCGGCCCCGAAGGGTTGCGACACCGCGACCGCCCCGGCCTCGAGCGCGAGCTCGCCTGCCCGGTCGTAGAGGAAGCCGGGGGCCAGGAACAACGACCCGACCGCGATGTGTCGACGACCCTGGCGCCGGAACGCCCGGACCGCCTCGCCGGTCGCCGGGGGGCTGGCCGAGGCGTACGCCGCCATCACAGGCAGCTTGTGCCTGTTGCCCCACAGGCGGGCGAGCCTGTTGATCGACTGTGTCGCGAGCGGGTCCGATGTGCCCGCCGCCGCGAGCACGAGCGCGTCGAGCTCGCACACGCGCGCGGAGCACAGTGCCTCCCGCAGCCGTCGGTCGAGGACATCGAGGAACGCCTGCTCCAGGCCGAGCACGTGAGTTGCCCGGATCCGGAGCCCCTCGTGACGAGCGACGGCCTCGGCGATCTCGGTCGGGACGTCGACCTTGGCGTGGTAGGCCTCGGTGAGGAGCAGCGGTACGACGACGATCTCGTCGAACCCGGCCTTGACGAGCCGGTCGACCACGGTCTGGAAACCGGGCTTGGAGCGCTCGAGGAAGGCCGGCTCGATGCGCAGGTCGGGCCGCATCCGGCGGACCTCGTCGATGAGGTCGCGCACGGTGGCGGCGGAGCGAGGGTCACGGCTGCCGTGGGCAAGGGCCACCAGTGCTGGTGCGGTCATGGGACAGCCTCCTCTCCGGGTTCGGTCCGACGGGTGCGTCGGTCATGCTGCGGATGTGCTCTTCGGACTTTCTTCTGTTGTCGGTGGAGCCGTCGCCGCTGACGCCCCCGCCCGTTCACTCGTTCAGGAATGGATCCCGCACTCGGTCTTGCCGGTGCCGGCCCACCGTCCGCTGCGCGCGTCCTCGCCAGGTGCGACCCTGCGGGTGCAGGGGGCGCAGCCGATCGAGGGGTAGCCGTCGTACTGCAGCGGGTTCACCAGGACGCCGTTCTCGCTGATGTAGCGGTCGACCTCGTCGTCGCTCCATCGGGCCAGGGGGGACACCTTGACCTTGCGCTTCTTGGCGTCCCAGCCGATCACCGGGGCGATGACGCGGTTGTGCGTCTCGGCCCGTCGCAGGCCGGTGGCCCAGGCGTCGTAGTCGGCGAGCCCCTCCTGCAGCGGTCTGACCTTGCGCAGGGCGCAGCACAGGTCCGGGTCGCGGGCGAACAGGTCCTTGCCGTGAGCGGCGTCCTGCTCGGCCACGCTCTGCACCGGAGTGATGTCGATGAGGTTGACCGGGAGCGTCGCCTCGACGGCGTTGCGGGTCCCGATGGTCTCGGCGAAGTGGTAACCGGTGTCGAGGAACACCACGTCGATCCCGGGCGCGACCGTCGACGCGAGGTGCGCCAGCACGGCGTCGCCCATCGACGACGTGATGCAGAACCGGTCGCCGAACGTCGCGACGGCCCACTCGATGATGCTCTCGGCAGGTGCGAGCTCGAGGTCGGCGCCGGCGTGACGGACGAGGTCGCGCAGCTCCTCCTCCGAGCGCCCCTCGGTCTCGACGCCGCGCGCCTTGAAGGCAGCGGTGGCGGTGGCGGCGGTCATGACTCCGCCCCAGACTCGCTCGCCGTGCTGCCGGCGCTCGTCGGACGCAGCTGCCCGAGGAACGTGACCTTGAACGCGCGCTGGCAGGAGCGGCACTCCCAACCCTCGGGCTCGTGCGGCCAGAGGTTCTCCTCCGCGCAGTACGGGCAGTGGAAGGGGGTCATCCTCGCGCTCATGACGCCACCGCCGCCAGCACACGTTCGACCGGAGTCTCGCCACGGAGCAGCGTCTCGTCGGCCCGGGCCACCCACGTCGCGAAGGCCTCGCCGTCCTCGCGCTGCGCGAGATAGGCGGCGACCACGTTCGCGATGTAGTCGTCGAGGCCGACGCTGGTCACCTTGTGCGCCCGGAGCTTCCGCCCGAACGCCGAGGCCTGCGCCTGCAGGCCCAGTCCGCCACCCAGGTGGACCTGGAATCCCTCGACCTGCTCGCCGTTCGCGTCCATGACGAGCTGGCCCTTGAGGCCGATGTCCGCCACCTGGGTCCGGGCGCAGGCGTTGGGGCAGCCGTTGACGTTGACCGTGATCGGGGTGTCCAGCTCGGGGAAGCGGCGCTCGAGCTCGTCGATGAGATCAGCGGCGCGCTGCTTGGTCTCGACGATCGCGAGCTTGCAGTACTCGATGCCCGTGCAGGCCATGGTGTTGCGCCGCCAGCTCGACGGGCGGGCGGAGAGCCCGATGCCCTCGACGTCGGCCACGAAGGAGTCCGCGTCTGCCGGCTCGACACCGATCACGACGATCTTCTGCAGGGGCGTCAGGCGGGCCCCGGCGGCGCCGTACTTCTCGACGAGGTCGGCGAGCCCGCTCAGCATCGTGCCGTTCACGCGGCCCACCGTCGGCGCGACGCCGACGTACACCTTGCCGTCCTTCTGCTCGTGGACGCCGACGTGGTCCCACGCCGGGCCGGAGGGCTCGGGGGAGGGGCAGTCGACGAGCTTCCGGCCGAGGTACTCCGTCTCCAGCACCTCGCGGAACTTCTCCACGCCCCAGTCGGCGACGAGGAACTTCAGCCGGGCACGGCTGCGCAGCCGGCGGTAGCCGTAGTCGCGGAAGATCGACGTCACGCCTTCCCAGGCGTCGGCGGCCTCGTCCAGCGGGATCCAGACGCCGAGCTTCTGGGCCAGCATCGGGTTGGTCGAGAGCCCGCCGCCGACCCAGAGGTCGAACCCGGGGCCGTGCTCGGGGTGGACGGTGCCCACGAAGCTGATGTCGTTGACCTCCGGGGCGCAGTCGAGTCCCGGGTGGCCGGAGGCCGAGGTCTTGTACTTCCGCGGGAGGTTCGCGAACGAGGGATTGCCGATGAACCGCTGCTTGATCTCGGCGAGCGCCGGGGTGGCGTCGATGATCTCGTCCTTGGCGACGCCCGCGACGGGGGAGCCGAGGAACGGTCGTGGGCTGTCGCCGCAGGCTTCGAGCGTGGTGAGCCCGACGGCGTCGAGGCGCTCCCAGATCAGCGGGACGTCCTCGATCCGGATCCAGTGGTACTGGATGTTCTCCCGGTCGGTCACGTCCGCGGTGCCCCGGGCGAACTGCATGGAGACGTCGCCCAGCGTCCGCAGCGTGTCAACGGTCAGCAGCTGGCCATCGGTGCGGACCCGCATCATGAAGTACTCGTCGTCGAGCTCGTGCGGCTCGAGGGTCGCGGTCTTGCCGCCGTCGAGACCCGGCTTGCGCTGCGTGTAGAGGCCCATCCAGCGGAAGCGGCCGCGGAGGTCGCCGCCATCGATGGAGGAGAAGCCCTTCTTCGAGTAGATGTCCTCGATCCGGGCGCGCACGTTGAGGGGCGCGTCGTCCTTCTTGACCTGCTCGTTGGGGTTGAGCGGCTCGCGGTACCCGAGCTTCCACTGGCCCTCGCCACGCTTGGGGCGCGGTCGCCTCGTGCGTGCCGGCGGCGGGCCGGAGTTCGTGCCGGAGGTCGTCGTCATGGGAAGGTCCTCGTGTGCGGGAGACGCACGAGCGCTGACGGGAAGTCCGACGACGTTGTCGGTATGTCGGCGACCGCGCGCCCGGCTGTCTTCGAGCTGGGCGGGGTCCTGTCGCAGGGACAGGGTCAGACCGACATACAGATCATGCTGCGGGTACGACCGAGGTCCACGTGGCGGCGAACCACGAGGGTCTGGGCGGTAGCAGCACTGATCACGAGGTCTAGTCTCGGCTGTCGGACACCGATCCCACAAACGGGCATCTCATGCAATGAGACGCGTGTCCGCGATCTGGTACGGCGGCGTGGGCCGACACGGCTCCGCCGAGCCGGGCGCCGCCACCCACGAGAGGCCGGCGGCGACACCGGCATGGTCCAGCGGGACGCAGGTCACTACGCTCGCCACCATGAGCGATGCCCTCTCACCGAACGTCACCACCGCCTACGACGCGGCCCTCGAGGTCATCGCCTCGGTGGAGCCGCGTGTGGCGCAGGCCACACGGGCCGAGCTGGCCGACCAGCGGGCGTCCCTGAAGCTCATCGCGAGCGAGAACTACGCGTCCCCGGCGGTGCTGCTCACCATGGGGACCTGGTTCTCGGACAAGTACGCCGAGGGCACGATCGGGCACCGCTTCTACGCCGGGTGCCAGAACGTCGACACGGTCGAGGCCCTCGCGGCCGAGCACGCCAGGGAGCTGTTCGGGGCGGAGTACGCCTACGCCCAGCCGCACAGCGGCATCGACGCCAACCTGGTCGCGTTCTGGTCGATCCTGGCGCACCGCATCGAGTCGCCGGCGCTCGAGAAGCACCAGGTGAAGAACGTCAACGAGCTGTCCGAGGCCGACTGGGAGGAGCTGCGCCACGAGTTCGGGAACCAGCGGATGCTCGGCATGTCTCTCGACGCCGGTGGCCACCTCACGCACGGCTTCCGCCCCAACATCAGCGGCAAGATGTTCCACCAGCGCTCCTACGGCACCGACCCGGAGACGGGCCTGCTCGACTACGACCGGGTGCGGGAGGCGGCTCAGGAGTTCCGTCCGCTCATCCTGGTCGCCGGCTACTCGGCGTACCCCCGGAGGGTGGACTTCGCGAAGATGCGCGAGATCGCCGACGAGGTCGACGCCACCCTCATGGTCGACATGGCGCACTTCGCCGGGTTGGTGGCGGGCAAGGTGTTCACGGGCAACGAGGACCCGGTCCCGCACGCGCAGATCGTCACCACCACCACCCACAAGTCACTGCGCGGTCCTCGCGGCGGCCTGGTGCTGGCGACCGAGGAGTTCTCGTCCTCGGTCGACCGAGGCTGCCCGATGGTCCTCGGCGGCCCGCTGTCGCACATCATGGCCGCCAAGGCGGTCGCGCTGGCCGAGGCCCGGCAGGAGGGTTTCCGCGAGTACGCCCAGCGGATCGCCGACAACGCCAAGTCGCTCGCAGACGGCTTCCTGTCGAGGGACGCGAACCTGGTCACCGGCGGTACCGACAACCACATCGTGCTGCTCGACGTCTCGTCGTTCGGCCTGACCGGTCGGCAGGCGGAGTCGGCGCTGCTCGACGCCGGCGTGGTCACCAACCGCAACTCGGTGCCGGCCGACCCCAACGGCGCCTGGTACACCTCCGGCATCCGGTTCGGTACGCCGGCGCTGACCACCCGCGGGTTCGGGCACGACGAGTTCGACACCGTGGCTGAGCTGGTCGTCGACGTGCTGAGGAACACCGAGCCGACGACGACGTCCGCGGGGGCACCGTCGAAGGCGAACTACAAGCTCGCCGACGGCGTCGTCGAGCGCACCAAGGGCGCGTCCGCCGAGATGTTGGACAAGCACCCGCTCTACCCGGGGCTCGACCTCGCCTGACCGGTTCGTCAGGTCACTCCGAGGGCTCGCCCAGCGGCTGCCACTCGGTGCCGTCACCCTTCGTCGGCACCACGCTCGGTGACGTGGCGTCCTCCACCAGCAACCTGGGCTCGCTCCGGTCCGCGGTCCCGAGCTCCCACACGTCGCTGCGGCCCGGCTGCCGGTCGTGAGGAACGGCGTACAACACGGTGCTGTCGTCCAACCACTCCACCTGGTCGTCCACGCTCCGCTGCTCGCCGAGCAGCCGCTCGTCGCCGGAGCGGAGATCCAACAGCGCCAGCGTCCAGTCCGCGCCCTCATGCCCGTCACGTTTCTTGTAGACCAGGGCCGTGCCGTCCGGGGACAGCGAGGGGCACTCCGCGTCGGTGCGCAGCGAGGTCAGGGTCCGGTCCCTCGTGTCACCACGGACCAGCCAGGTCGAGTCGCCGGACCGGAGCGTGGCGTAGAAGGTACGGGCGTCCACGAACGTGACACCCCAGTAGTTGCGGTCAACAGGACGCTTCTCCTCGCCCTCGAGGACGAGGTCGTAGTCCTCCAGGTCCACGCTCCCCCCGCCGACCCGGTGCACCTGGGTCGTGGTCGAGAACCCTGCCTGCAGGTAGGAGTGCCCTTGGACGAAGGTCGTCGAGGCGACCAGGGACCCGTCCGGCGAGAACCGCACCCGGCTGGGCACGCCAGGCACCTGCCAGGTGTCCACGACGGATCCGTCCGGCCGGATCACGCTCAGCCGGCTGCGCGAGAGGGGGCTCACCTGCGCGATCAGGCACACCATGGTCCGGTCCGGCAGGACGTCGATCCGGTCACAGCGACGCGAGGTCGCAGTGGCGCTCGTCCGCTGCCGACCGGCCTCCACGAAGCTCACCTGCCCGTAGTCGTCGTCCGCCGTGGAGCGGAAGAACAGCGAAGCATCGACCGCGGCCGGGTCGAGGGCGGCGGGCCCCTGCTCCTGCGGCCGGCCCCGGAGCTCGACGGCGAGGTAGACGACGGTCGCGAGCACGACCAGTCCGGAGGCGATGACGAGCGCGAGGCGTCGCCGGGCGTCGCTCACTGCTCGTCTCCCTTCAGCAGCACCACGGTCACGGGTACCGCGACGAGGAGACAGCCCGCGAACGCGAGCAGGGCGGGCATCGGGCCCAGTGCCGTCCAGGCGATCCCGAAGACCAGCGAGGCGCCCGCACGGGCCAGCGTCTCGACGGTCTGGGCCAGCGAGATGGTCGAGGCCACGGCGCCCGTGGTGGCCAGGCTCCCGGCGGCGGCGGCCAGCACGCCGTCGGTGCAGGCGTAGTACACGCCGAGGGCGACCACGACCAGCACCGTGGTCCCGAGAGCCGCCCCCGGTGCCCATCCCGGCCCGGCGACCGCCAGGTAGGCCACAGCGATCGCCAGGTGTCCGACGTAGAACATCCGGAGTCGGCCCCAGCGGTCGGCGAACGCTCCGACCGGGACCGCCAGCACCATGTAGACGAGGCTCGATGCCAGCGGCAGGAGCGGCAGCCACAGCGCCTCGACGTGGTCGCGCTCGAGCAGCGTCAGGTAGAGGAGCCCGTCGCCGATGGCCAGCCCCGAGAGGACCGCCGCACCGACGAGCATGCGGCGCACCGGAGGCGGCGCGACGGCGCGCCAGGACAGCCGGGGTCGCGCCTGAGTCGCGTCGGCCATACCGCCGGCCACTCCACCCGACACGGGACGCAGCCCGGGCACCAGGAGCCAGAAGACGAGCACGCCCAGCACCGCGAAAGCCAGGGACACGACGAACACGGCCTGGAAGTTCCCCGGGAGCATGGCCAGCACGGCGAAGGCCACCAGGGGACCCAGGCAGGCACCCAGGGTGTCGAGTGCCCGGTGCACACCGAAGGCACGACCGAGTCCAGGGGCCGGGGTCGCGAGCACGACCAACGAGTCCCGAGGTCCGGTGCGCAGCCCCTTGCCGACCCGGTCCAGTGCCAGCAGCGACGCCAGGCCCACCAGGCCGCTCACGGCGAGCAGGCCCACTCTCGTCAGCGCCGAGAGCACGTAGCCGGAGAGCGCCACCGGCTTCGGCCGGTCCAGCCGGTCCGCAAGCCACCCGCCGGGCAAACGGGACAGAGTGCCGACACCTTGATACAGCCCGTCCAGGAGGCTGTAGGTGAGCAGGGAGAGCCCCAGGCCCGCGGTGACGAACAAGGGCAGGATGGCGGCGACCGACTCCGAGGACACGTCGGTGAGCAGGCTGACGACGCCCAGGGTGACCACGGTGCGGGGCACCGCGCCGTCACCACGGGTGCGGTCGTGGTCCGCACGGGGCGCACGCCGCAGGCTGATGTACATGCGCCTCGGCCCCCTGTGCCCGGTCCTCCGACCGGGCCTGTGCTCGGGCCGCCGGTGGCAGCCGCTGGGCGTGATCGTACGACGAGCGCGCCTCCCGGGCGGGGTGTTCAGAGCTGGTCGAGCAACCAGGAAGGGCCCATCGTGCGGGCGCCGAGGTTCTCCACGGCACCCCGAAGCACGCGGTCGGCGCTGATGACCGTCACGTCGTCGCCACGCTCGAGCGCCGCATGGGCCTCGGCCACGATGCTGCTGTCGCCGTCACGGCGCGCGTGGACGGTGCGGACGTCGTGGTCGACCCCGGCCGGGACGCCGCGCTTGGCAGCGCCCTCGAGGACGAGCACCACCTCGTCGTACGCCGTGTCGGCGACCAGCAGCTGCTCGTGCAGGCGGCGGGCCGCGCCGGCGCGGTCCTTCCACCACCCGTCGGGTCGAGACCCGACGACGTTCGCGCCGTCGACCACGAGGACCGTGCTCATGGTTCGACGACCGCGCCGTGCGCCTCGGCGAGCAGGACCGCGCCCGCCACGTCGAGCCTGGTCTCACGCAGGTCCGCGCTCACGAGATCGGCTCGGTCGAGGGTTGCCCGACGCAGGTCGGTGCCGTGCAGCACGGTGCCGCGGAGCAGCGCACCGCTGAGGTCGGCGCCGGACAGATCGGTGTCGCTGAGGTCGCTCTCGGTCAGGTCGGACTCCGCGAGATTGAGGCCGGCGAGCTCCAGACGCATGAGCTTCGTGCCGCGGATCGTCACACCGCGCCACTGACCGCCTCGCACGGTGACCGGTCGCAGGGTGCAGGCCACGAACACGCTCCCCGTCATCCGGCACCCGTCGAACGTCGCGTCGAAGAACGAGGTACGGCGGAACTCGCAACCGGCGAACGACGACGCCTCGTGGGTCGAGGCGTTGAACCGGCACTCCCGGAACGCGCACGACGTGAACGACGCACCGCGCGAGGTCGCCTCGGTCAGGTCCACGTCGCGGAACTCGCAGCCGGTGAAGACCCGGTCGGAGAGATCCTCGCCGTACCAGTCCTCTCCGACGAAGCGCTCCCCGTCGGCCGGCTCGGTCTCGGCGGAGCTCACGCGACGACCAGGTTCACGTGACCACCGGGGTCGCCCGCTCGGCGATCGCGCGCAGCGCCGACGGCGGGGACGTCAGGGTACCCAGCGTGCCGGCGTACTCCGAACCGAGCCGGGAGCCGCAGAAGGCGTCCGCGACCTCGGCGGGCGCGTGCCGCACGAGCAGCGCGCCCTGCAGGCAAGCGGCCATCTGAGAGGCGAGCCGCCGCGCATGTCCCTCGTTGCCGGCGGAGTCGGCCAGTGTCTCGAGGGTCGTGGTGATCGCGGTGTCGAGGCGCGGGTCGGCCCCCCGTGCCCGCCCGACCTCGGTGATCCAGGCGTCCAGCACCTCGGGCTCCCGCGAGAGCGCCCTGAGCACGTCGAGCGCGTTGACGTTGCCCGAGCCCTCCCAGATCGAGTTCAGCGGGGACTCGCGGAAGAGCAACGGCATCCCCGAGTCCTCGACGAAGCCGTTGCCACCGAGACATTCGAGTGCCTCGGCGACCATCATCGGGGTCCGCTTGCACACCCAGTACTTCGCGAGCGGCAGCGCGATGCGTCGCAGCGCTGCCTCGTGGGCG
>Ga0190271_10003125_pt1 | contig 10297 bp, 3 predicted proteins | sample Popmic356T_FD_133747 | JGI IMG/M metagenome (GOLD analysis project Ga0190271, IMG submission 133747) | Populus adjacent soil microbial communities from riparian zone of Weber River, Utah, USA - 356 T | ecosystem: Environmental > Terrestrial > Soil > Riparian zone | place: USA: Utah | collected... | reverse complement strand
CTGTGCATCAACACGCTGCCGCTGCGTGCGAGCATCCCGCAGCAGGGCACGGTCGGCGAGTGGCTGACGTCGCTGCAGCGCGTACAGCACGACTGGCTGCATCACGCGCACGCCTCGTTGCCGAATGTCCTGCGCTGGGGCCACGCCAGCCTCGAGCTCTTCGACTCGCTGTTCGTCTTCGAGAACCTCCCGAAGATGGTGCAGGCTTCTGGCACATCGGATGTGCACGCGATGCAGGATGTCCGCTCGACCGTGCGCGAGAACTATCCACTCGTGCTGGTGGTCACCCCCGGATGGGAACTGGTCGCCGAGCTGAAATATTCCCGGGCCATCATCGCGCGGTCGCAGGCCACGCAAGCGCTGGAGTTGTTTGCCTGCGCCTTGCAGGCGCTGGATGAAGAGCTCGAGATGGTCGCGGTGCGGGCGCGGATGACCGAGCGCGCCCATGCACAGGCACAGGCCGCGGGCGAAGACCGCCGTGCCGGGGACCGCCATCGCCTGCGAAATGCACGCCGCGCGCCGCTGTCCGTCGGCCGGAGCGAGTCGTGACGGGAAATACGCCGACGCTGGCCAAACGTCGCCTGGTGGTCCAGAACCTGGACGACCTGGTCGAGATCCAGGTTCCGTCCGCGAATGCCGGCACCGCCATCGCGGTGGCCACCTGCCGGGCCCGCAACCTCGATCTACCTACCTGGTGCGCCGGGCGGCGCGCGCAGTTGCTCGACTTGCGCCAGCACCACGGGGGCGTCCTGCTGCGCGGCTTCGATGTCGGCGGCGCCGAAGGCTTGCGGCGCGTGATGCTGGCGCTGGGCGATCAGCCCATGCCCTACGTCGAGCGGTCCAGTCCCCGCACGCGCGTCGGGGACGACGTCTACACGTCGACCGAGTACGCTGCATCGCAAACCATTCTGCCGCACAGCGAGAATTCGTACGCCAACCACTGGCCGCTGCACGTGGCCTTCCATTGCCGGGTGCCGGCGAGTCAAGGCGGCGAAACGCCGATCGCCGACTGTCGGCGCGTGCTTGCGTCGCTCGATCCCGGGGTCGTCGCGGAATTCCGTGCCCGTGGAATCCGCTACGTGCGGAACTTCCACCCCGGGCTCGGCCTGTCGTGGAACGAGGTCTTCGGCGTGCAGACGCGCGCGGAAATCGAGGAGTACTGCAAACGCGCGCAGTACGGCTACCAATGGACTGCGGACGACGTCCTGCGAACCTGGCGCACCGCGCCGGCGGTGGTGCTGCATCCGGTGACCGGCGAGCCCACGTGGTTCAATCACGGTGCGTTCTTCCACGTGTCGTCGCTGCCCGCGGAAATCTCCGCGGGTCTCCTGCAGCGGCACTCGCCCGAGTCGCTGCCTAACCAGACATTCTTCGGCGACGGTGGGGCGATCGATCCCCAGGTCGTCACCGCCATTCTCGATGCCTACCGCGCGAATAGCCTGGCATTTCCGTGGATGCCGGAAGATCTGCTGCTGCTCGACAACATGTTGATGGCACATGGCCGTGCGCCCTATGCCGGTCCGCGCAGCGTGCTCGTCGTCATGAGCGACAGGATCGAAGCGACCGCCGTAGATCGCTGGTGACGAATGCGGTGCGGTCCGGAATGAGCGACGCGCGGACGCACGTCGTCGTCATCGGCGGTGGTCAGGCAGCGAAGTGGCTGCTGTTCAACTTCGCGGAGCAACTGGCGCGCGGCGACCGGCGGCTCGCGCACCTTCGCATCACCATCCTCGAACGCGGCTGGGAAATCGGCACCGGGCTCGCGTGGAGTCGCCACAACGCGCTGCCGGAACACCAGACCAGTCTCGCCGAGCCCATCAGCCGCGTCCGCTTTGGCGATGAGCAGCAACGGCAGTTCCACGAAACCATTGCACTATTGAGACAGCAGGGGGTTGTCGCCGATCTGCGTCGCGGCATCGAGGTGACCGAGTTGCGGCGCGAGGGACGCCACCTGTACGTGGTCACCGCGGAGGACGAGCTCATCCGCGCCGACGCGGTGGTCCTGGCGACCGGGCATTGGGATGCGCCCGACCCGCTCCACGGCACGCCGGGGTATCACTCGTCCCCGTGGCCCGCAGCAAGACTGCAGCAAGTAGTTTGCCCGGACGACGGCGCGGGCGCGGCGCCCAGGGACGTGCTGGTACTGGGTACCTATCTAAACGCCCTGGACGCGGTGATCTCGCTGGCGCTGAAGATAGGCAGCTTTTCGCCGGGCCCCTCCGGACGGCTGCAGTTCCACGGACCGCGCGGGGTGCGGCTGACGATGGCCTCGCGTCGCGGCCGGCTGCCCCGCATCTGGGGCAGGGCCCCGGCGCTACGCCCGCCCGTCGCGGTCACTCCCGCGTCACTCGCCGCGTTGTCCGCGGCAGCGGGTGCGGCGGGTTTCCTGCCGCTCGCGGGCTGCATCGATCTGCTGGAGCGCGAAATTGCGCTGGCCTGCGGCGCGCCGTTTCATCTGCGGGACGTGCCCGGCCGATCAGCGCGAAGGATTGCGCCGACAAATGTGACGCGCGCGGTGCGACGCGTGCTGGAACGCGACTTGCGCTCGGTGTTCGTGCCGGGGACACACGTCTGGCGTTATGAGGACACCCGGGAAGTTCCGTGGCAGGCGGCGCTGTATGGAGCGCTTCCGGTCCTCAGCGAGTCTTATCACGGCCTCTCCGCCGAAGATCAGCACGAGTTCGATCGCAATTACCGCACCATGTTTTTCCATCATGTGATGCCCATGACGCTGGAAAGCGCACACAAGATTGCAGCGCTCTTCGATTCCGGCCATCTCGAGGTGCTCGCACTGGGCGAGTCCTACAGCTGCGTTCCCGATGCCGGTGGCTTCGTCGTCTCGTACGGCGGGCCCGGATCGGCGAACACGCGGCGATTCACGGACGTGGTGCGAGCCTGCACCGCATCGAGCGACCTGCGGCACCATCCGGCGCAACTTTTTCAACTTGCACTGCGTTCCGGACTCGTGCAGCCGGCAACGCGCGCATTTTGTTACCCATCGTCCGCTGAAATAATTGCTGCACGCCACGGAGTTGCCGCCATCATCGAGCGTCACGGGGTGCCCCGACTGGCCGTCGGCGGCATCGAGATAGACCCAAAGACGCGCCGCGTCATCGGTGCGCGGGCGCGACCGGGCGAAGAAGATGGACTGGTTTTCGCGATGGGACCAAATCTGATCGGCCAATTTCTCGACGCGCACAGCATTGGTCAGTTGATTCGCGACAGTGCGTGTATTCTGTCGGCGTTGGCGGATGTGTACGGGTCGCGCACTTCCGGCTAACCTGAGGTCCAGGAAGTATTTCGTGCCACGGAGGGCGGTAGTCTGCTTCGAAGTCACCGCGACACACTCGTGCTGGGAAATGGGCCGCGGTTCCAACCGTCATCCGCGGGAACCGTGCGCGATTTGCGTGAACGCACGAATTTGGCGCAAGCCATTTCTTTCTTCGGTTCGCACCACGAGGCGAGGCGGTTCGCGGACGTCTGCCTGGCCAGGACACTGGGCGATCTGCCCGGCGAGACGCGCTGCGTGGATTTCGGCGGCGGCCAGGGCATCGTCGCACAGGCCATGCATGACGCGCTGCTCGCCGCTGGCCGTCAACCGCACGTCATGGTCGTCGATTCAAATGCCAACTACCTTGCTGATGCACGCGCCCGGGGTCTGTCGGTGCAGCTGGCCAATATCGAGGCCTGCGAACTCGCCGATGTCGATCTCGCGACCATGCGTCTGGTCAACCATTACTGCGGCTACGAGCAGCAGGGCTCGATGCTCGCGAATATCCACAAGGCGCTGCGACCAAACGGAATGTTCGTGTCCCAGATTGAAACCGGTGCAGCGGAGATCTGCCGTTTGCAGGGCAAAATCAGCAATGCTCTTTCCAACGAGAGTTGCTCAGGGTATTACTGGCCCACTCTGACCGAATACATTGCGCTGACGGAGGCCGTCGGTTTCGTGGAAACCTGCGTCATCGGCGAGAGCCCGCCGATCGAAGCAACCATCAACGAAGCGCTGGCGACGGCCTGGAAAAGATTTCACGGTCGTCGGCTCGAGGATTTCGCCAAGGAAGGACGCATCGACGAGATGAATGAGTTGTTGGCCGAGCGCGCCAAATTCTTCAAAGAGTCGCGCGTGTTGATCGCACAGGAGTTGGGAGAAGGAACAGGAAGTTCGCCATCATCTTCAGCTCAGGGAATTTTTCAGCTCAGCTACCCGATCGTTTATTGCCGCCGCTCGGGATAGAAGCTCCACGAGACCCCCTGCACTGCATTGCATTGCAGGGCAAAAGCAAAGCTACGAGAGACCATCCAATGACAAACATGGAAATCAAGGGATACATCTGCTCTCCGCAACAAAAGCTCCTGTGGTCGTCGATGCGACGCCACTCCGGCTTCAATGGATTGACGCAGGGTCTCGTGCTCCTCAACGGCTCGAGTCAGGAGGCAGTCGAAAAGTCGTTGCAAGACGTCGTTCGACAGCACGAAGCGTTGCGCACGCATCTGGCGCTGCTGCCGGGCATGAGCGCGCCGCTGCAAGTCATCTCCGAACAAGGTTGCGCGTGGGGCGCTCCTGTCGTGCTGAACGGCGCGACCCAGGACCTGGATTCGCAACTCGAAAATCTGTGCCGTGAGGAACTGGCGAAGCCGTTCGATTTCGAGCGCGGACCTTTGCTCCGCGCGCGCCTCGTGCGCATGTCGGGCGATCGCGCGAAGCTCATCCTGACGGCATCGGCGTTGATACTCGATGCGACGTCGATGCAGCAGGTGGTCCGCGAGCTCGGCGACGCCCTGAGCGGCAAGGCCGCGCAACCGCAGACAGACGAGGTGTACCAGTACGCGGACTACGCGAGCTGGCGCACGGACCTGCTCAATTCCGACGATCACATCGCCGAGCGTTCGTTCTGGAATGGCGCCATGAGCGGCAACCAGGGTCCGGCATCGGTTGGCGATGCTCCCGTTCAACTGAATTCGACGCGCGTCGCCCTGAGTCCCGCCACCGCGGTGAAGCTCCAGAAGCTCGCCGCGAAGGAAAACGTTGCTCTCGCGGACGTGCTGCTCGCGATCTGGATGAGCTATTGCGGACGCATCGACAACACGACCAGCGCGCGCGTCGCGGCCCTCTTCAGCGGGCGGACACACCCGGAGCTGAAATCCGCGGTAGGATTTTTCGCCCAGTATCTGCCGCTGACACTTTCCTGGAACGACGACGACAAGCTCGGCGACCTGCTCGGTGCGTTGAAGCAGGTCCTGAGCAGCGCGGAAGCGCATCAGGACTATGCGGCGCTGGACGGCGCTGCCACGGGCGCCGGCAACCTGCGCGCGTTCACCTTCGCGGATCTCTCGGCGTCCGCCGGCAACGGCGCGGCCACGCTCGAAAGCGTGTGGTGGCAGGGCGCTTACCATGCGGTGACACTCGATGCGATGTGCGCGCCAGGCGGGGAATGCCGGCTGTCGCTGCGATTCGATGCGGCACGCATTTCCGACGACGACATCCGCCGGCTCGCCGAAGGACTGGCGGTGTATGTCGATGAAATCGCGAGTCGCCCGGAAGTGACCGCTGGCAAGGCGCGCATCCTCACCGACGCCGAGCACACGCGCCTGCTGCGCGCATTCAACGAGACTGCCACCGTGTATCCCGGCGAAGGCAGTTTCCATCGGCTGTTCGAAGCGCAAGCCGCGCGCACGCCGGGCAACGTGGCCGTTTCACACGGCACGACGCAGCTGACCTACGCCGAGCTCGATGCCCGGGCCAACCAGCTGGCGAGCGTGCTGCTCGCGAATCGTGAGATCGCCGCTGGCAAACGCCATGTCGCCATCCTCCTGCAGCGAACACCCAATCTACTGGTCGCGATGCTGGGCGTGATGAAAGCCGGCCTCACGTACGTGCCGCTGGATCCGGAAAATCCTGAGCAGCGGCTGCACGCACTGCTGGCGGAATTGCCGTCGCCGCCGGTCATCAGCGAGGCAGGTCTCGCCAACATGGTGCCGCCGACGCTCGCCAGCATCCTCATGGAGGACATCGGCGCGAGCAGCGATGCCCCCGCTCCCGCCACCGTGGCGAAGGGCGACACGGTTGCGTACGTGCTCTTCACCTCGGGCTCCACCGGCAAGCCCAAGGGCGTCATGGTGACGCACGCATCGCTGTGCAACTACGTGCAATGGGCGGCGGCCACTTACGGACTGGAGAAGGGACGCGGCGCCCTGGTCCACACGTCGGTCGCATTCGATCTCACCATTACCTCGCTGCTGGCGCCGCTGATCGTCGGCCAGCAGGCGATCTTGCTGCCGGAGGTGAGCGGTGTCGCCGCACTCGCAACGGCGGTCCAGATCGACAGCGACTACAGCCTGGTCAAGATCACGCCGTCGCACCTGAAGGTGCTGCGTGGACTGCTGGGGCCCGGGGCTCTCAGCCAGAGCATCCGCTCCCTCGTCATCGGCGGCGAGGCGCTCGACGTCTCGATGGTCGACGACGCGCGCGCACACGCGCCCGGCATGCGCATTTTCAACGAGTACGGTCCCACCGAGGCGACCGTCGGCTGCAGCGTGTGGGAATTGAAACCCACTGACGTCGAAGGAGCGGTGCCGATCGGTCATCCGATCGCCAACACTGCGCTGTATGTGCTGGATCGCCATCGCGAGCCGGTGCCTGTCAACACGCCGGGAGAGCTGTACGTGGCCGGCGCCGGCGTGGCCGCCGGTTATCTCGGCGACGCGTCGCAGGAGAATTTTGCCGACGATCCCTGGGGCAAGGGCCGCATGTACAAGACCGGCGACCTGGTGCGCCGCCGCGCCGACGGCTCGCTGACGTTCCTCGGCCGCGTCGACGACGAGCTCAAGATCAACGGCGTGCGCATCCAGCCCGCGGAGATCGATGCCGTCCTGTCTTCCCATCCTTCCGTGGGCGAAGCTTTCGTGGTCGCGGATTCGCGCACCACCGGCGATCGCCGGCTGATCGCCTACGTGGTGGCCCGCCAGGGGCACGTGGTGCAGGGCGAGAAACTGCGCGACTATCTATCGCAGCGACTGCCGGTGGCGATGGTGCCGTCGTTCTTCGTCGCCGTGGCGTCGATCCCGATCAACCGCAACGGCAAGCGTGATGCCTCGGCGCTGCCGCCGCCGGATGACCATGCGCTGCTGCTCGCGCCGTACGCCGCGCCGCGCACGCACGAAGAGCACGTGCTGCAGGACATCTTCGCCAGGATCTTCGAGCGCGAGCGCGTCGGCATCGACGACAACTATTTCGTGCTCGGCGGCGATTCGCTGCGCAGCGTACAGGTCTCGGCGCTGGCGCAGAAAGTGGGCCTGACCATTTCCGTGGCGCAGATCCACCGCAGCCCGACCATCCGCGAACTGGCCGCGAAGATCCGTTCCGGCGATCCGCTGGTCGAGGCGATCCCCAAGACCGCGCCGTTCAGTCTCATCACCGCCGAGGATCGCGCCCGGATGTCCGACGACATCGAGGACGCCTATCCACTCAACCTCCTGCAGGAGGGCATGATCTATCACCGCGAGTTCGCGGCGAAGTCGGCGGTCTACCACGCGATGTGCACGTACCGCATCCGTGCGCCCTTCGACCTCGAAACCATGCGCGAAGTCATCCGCCAGGTCATCGTGCGGCACCCGCTGCTGCGGACCTCGTTCGACCTCTCGACCTACAGCCAGCCGCTGCAGCTGATCCACAAGACGTTCAACCTGCCGTTCAAGTTCGACGATCTGCGTGGCCAGTCCACCGCGGAGCACGACGCGGCCGTCGACGGGTGGATGGAGCACGAGAAGCAGACCGGCTTCGACCTCGACGGGTATCCGCTGATCCGTTACCAGGTGCACCAGCTGCACGACGACGTCTTCCAGCTGGGCTACAGCTTCCACCATGAAATCATCGACGGCTGGAGCGATGCCTTCATGGTCACCGAGCTCCTGACCCACTATCTATCGGTCGTCTCGGGCAAACCGCACGTGCCCCCGCGTCCCACCGTCTCGTTCCGCGAGGCGATCGCGCTCGAGCAGGCGGCGCTCAAGACGGACCGGTTCAAGGACGTCTGGCTCAAATACCTGGACGGCGCACAACTCATGAACCTGCCGCGCCTCAAGGGCCGGCTCAAGGCCGACAAGGGCGCGCGCACCATCATCAAGTTCGAGATCCCGGTTTCGAAACCGCTGTCCGATTCGGTGAAGGCGCTCGCCGAGCAGATCGGCGTGCCGCTCAAGACGCTGCTGCTCGCGGCCCACCTGCGCGTCATGAGCGTGTTCGGCGGCGGCAAGGATGTCCTGAGCTACACGGTCGGCAACGGACGGCCGGAGAACAGCGAAGGCCACGGGGTCATCGGCCTGTTCGTCAACAGCCTCGCGTTCCGCATCCCCATGCCGGGCGGCACGTGGAAGGAGCTCGTCCTCTCGGTATTGCGGCGCGAGCAGGAACTGCTGCCCTATCGGCGCTACCCGATGGCCGAGCTCAAGCGCCAGGCCGGCAACGAACCGCTGTCCGAGACGCTCTTCTTCTACAACCATTACCACGTGGCAGACGTGCTGCAGCAGTGGGAGAACGCCGAGCTGCTGGGCCTCAAGGTCTATGGCGAGTCGACTTTCCCCTATTGCATCAATGCATACCTGGCGCCGGTCACCAAACTACTCGGCCTGCGCGTGGAGTACGACAGCCTGCAGTACACGCCGGAGCTCATGGACGCGATCGGGCAGTGTTACCTGTACGTCCTGAACAACATGATCGCCAATCCGCTCGGCCGCTACGACCTCGACCACTTCATCAGTGCCGACGACGAGCGCAAGCTCACGCGCGACTGGAACGACACGCAACAGCGCATGCCGCAGGCCGGCGGCGTCCACCGCCTGATCGAATCGGTGGCGCGCGAATTCCCGGATCGCGTCGCGGTCTCGCAGGGCACGCAGAACCTGTCGTACGGCGCCCTCAATCGTCGCGCGAACCAGCTGGCGCGGCGGCTTCGCGCCATCGGCGTCCAGCCCGGCGACATCGTGCCCCTGTGCCTGGACCGCTCGCCGCTGATGCCCGTGGCGATTCTCGCGGTGCTGAAAGCCGGCGCGGCGTACGTGCCGCTCGATCCCGGCAACCCCAAGGAGCGCATCGACCTCACGTTGCAGGAAACCTCGGCGCGCGCCGCGATCACCACTTCCGCGTTCGCCGAACTCGCGTCGTTCGCGGGTCAGCAGCTCATCCTGCTCGACCGCGAGCAGTCCGAGCTCGACAAGCTGCGCGACCAGAACCTTCCCGGCCCGGATATCGCGGACCTGCCGGCATACGTGATCTACACCTCCGGTTCCACGGGCCGGCCCAAGGGCGTGGTGATCTCGCATCGCGCGCTGATCAACTCGACGCTCGCGCGGCAGTCGGTCTACAAAGACAAGGTGGAAAACTTCCTGTTGTTGTCGTCCTATGCGTTCGACAGCTCGGTGGCGGGAATTTTCTGGACGCTGGTCGACGGAGGCAGGCTGGTCCTGCAGCCGGAATCCACCGGTGTAGATCTCACGGCCGTCGAAGACACCGTGCGTGACGACCAGATCACTCACACGCTGAGCATTCCATCGCTGTACGAAGCGCTGCTGCAGCAGCATCGCGATCTCGGGCCGCTGGCGTTGCGCACCGTGATCATGGCCGGCGAGGCCTGTCCGGTCGACCTGTACGAATGCCACAGCCGCACGCTTCCGGGCGTCGCATTCTTCAACGAATACGGGCCCACCGAAGCGACGGTGTGGGCCACGGTTTCTGAAGGTGCCGTCACGCCGCTGTGTTCGTCGGTGTTGATAGGCAAGCCGATTCCCAATGTGCAGTCACTGGTGCTCGATCCTTTCGGATCGCCGGTACCGGTGGGAGTGTCCGGAGAACTGCACATCGCTGGCGCGGGGCTTGCCCACGGATTCCTGAATGCGGCGGCGCTGACCGCGGAGCGGTTCGTGCCGAATGCGTTCGCCGACAAACCGGGCGCGCGCATGTACCGGACCGGCGACCTGGTGCGTTGGCTGCCGAGCGGCAAGCTGGATTTCCTCGGCCGCATGGATGGCCAGGTGAAGATCAACGGCTTCCGCGTGGAAACCGGCGAGATCGAATCCGTCCTCGGCACGCATCCCAAGGTGCAGCGCGCCGTCGTGCAGGTGCGCGCCGACGACGCGGGCACCAAGCGGCTGGTGGCGTACATCCTCGCGGATGCGCAGGATGACCAGGAGCTCGCGGTGGAGCTCGGCAAACTCGCGCGCGACAAGCTGCCGAAGTACATGCTGCCGAGCCAGTACGTACGCCTAACTACATTGCCGACCACGGCCAGCGGCAAGCTGG
>Ga0190271_10003124_pt1 | contig 10299 bp, 8 predicted proteins | sample Popmic356T_FD_133747 | JGI IMG/M metagenome (GOLD analysis project Ga0190271, IMG submission 133747) | Populus adjacent soil microbial communities from riparian zone of Weber River, Utah, USA - 356 T | ecosystem: Environmental > Terrestrial > Soil > Riparian zone | place: USA: Utah | collected... | reverse complement strand
TCGGCCCCGCCACCGCCTGCGTGATGCCGGTCCACCTGTATGGCCGCACCGTGGAGATGGGGCCGCTGCTCGAGGTGGCCCGCCGTGCCGGGATCGTGGTCGTGGAGGACGCCTGCCAGGCGCACGGCGCCCTGTACCGCGGCCGCCGCGCCGGCTCGCTTGGCGACGCCGGCTGCTTCAGCTTCTACCCCGCGAAGAACCTGGGTGCCTGGGGCGACGGCGGCGCGATCGTGACCGACGACGCCGAGCTCGCCCGCCGCGTGCGGCTGCTTCGCGCGCACGGCGAGAGCCCGCGCTACCACCACCGCATCCGCGGCACCACGTCGCGCCTGGACGCCATCCACGCCGCGGTGCTGCGCGTGAAGCTGCGCCGGCTCGACGGCTGGAACGAGAGCCGGCGCCGCGCCGGCGCCGCCCTCGCCGAGGCCCTGGCCGGCACCGCCGTGCGCGTTCCTGCGCCCCCCGCCCCGCACGGGGACCACGTCTTCCACCAGTTCGTCGTGGAGGTGGATGACCGCGACTCGCTGCGCGCCCACCTCGAGACGCGCCGCATCGCCACCGGCATCCACTACCCGGTGCCGATCCACCGCTCGGACGCCTACGCCGACCTCGACCCGCGGCCGGACTCGCTGCCGGTGGCGGAGGGGCTCGCCGGGCGCATCTGCTCGCTCCCGATGTCGCCGTCGCTCAGCGCCGAGGAGATCGACCGCATCGCGGGCGCCGTGGCCGAGCTGACCTCGCTCGCGCGGGAGGCGGCGTGATGGCGGGCGATCAGCTCAACCTCGCGGTCGTGGGCTACGGCTACTGGGGCCCGAACATCGTCCGCAACGTCATGGACAGCGCGGACCTGCGGCTCTGGGGCCTGTGCGAGCTCGACCCCGAGCGCACCGCACGGTTCTCGAACCGCTACCCCGGCGTCCGCACCTGCGCGGACTTCGACGAGGTGCTCGCCGACCCGGAGGTCGACGCGGTCTCGATCGCCACTCCTCCGGCCACCCACTACCCGCTCGCCAGGCGGGCGCTCGAGGCCGGCAAGCACGTGCTCGTGGAGAAGCCGCTGGCCACCACCGTGGCCGACGCGGAGGCGCTCGTGGAGCTGGCCGGCCATGAGGGCCTCGTGCTGATGCCGGGCCACACCTTCCTCTACAGCCCCGCGGTGAACAAGGTGCGGGAGCTGATCGTCTCGGGCGAGCTCGGCGAGATCTACTTCGTCACCTCGTCGCGGATGAACCTCGGCATCTACCAGGCCGACGGTGTGGTGGCGGACCTCGCCCCGCACGACCTGTCGATCCTCCTGTACTGGCTCGACCGCCCGGTCGCCACGGTCGCCGCGCAGGGCTGCACCGTGTTCCAGAGCGGCGTCCCCGAGGCCGCCTTCCTGACGCTCCGCTTCGCGGACGGGCCGACCGCGAACGTCCAGGTCTCCTGGCTGGCCCCCCGCAAGGTGCGCCAGATGGTCGTGGTCGGGAGCAAGCAGATGGTCATCTACGACGACACGGCACTCGACGACGCCGTGCGCCTCTACGACCGCGGCTTCGACTTCAACGACGAGCCGGCGAACTTCGGCGAGCACCAGCTCACCTACCGCTCGGGCGACATGGTGGCGCCGCGGCTGCAGGCCAGCGAGCCGCTCGGCATGGAGCTCGAGGACTTCGCCCACGCGATCCGCACCGGCTCCACGCCGCGCTCCCACGGCGCGCTGGGTGTGGAGATCGTGAGGGTGCTCGAGGCGGCGCATGCGTCGCTCGGGTCCTCCGGCCAGCCGGTCGAGCTGGGAACGGCCGCCGCGCGGTGAACCCCGCCGGCCCGCGCATCGGCGTCGCCTTCCCGGGCGACCCGACCGATCCCCGGTCGTGGTCGGGCACGCCCTATGGCGTCTTCCGCGGACTGACCGAGGCGGGTGCCGAGCCCGTGCCGCTCGACGTCTCCGCCCCCGGTCCGCTCGAGCCGCTCGTGGCGGGCGCCACCGGGCTCGCCCACCTGCGCCGCACGGCGCCCGGGCATCCGGTCGAGCGCCTCCGGCAGGCCTACAGCGCCGGGCTGATCGGGCCGCCGCTGTGCAGCGTCCGGTCGCACGTCGGGAACCGGCGCGTGCGCCGCACGCCGCTCGACGGCGTGATCCAGGTCGGCACCGGCTACCGCATCGACACCGGCGTCCCGCTCGTGACCTACGAGGACATGACGGTGATCCAGGGGCTCGAGTACCCATACCTCCACTGGAGCGCGCTGCCGCGGCAGGACATCGACCGCCGCGTCTCGACGCAGCGCCGCTGCTACCAGGCGGCCCAGGCGATCTGCATGACGAACTCCTGGGCGGCCACCTCGGCCCGCGACGACTACGACGTCCCGGCCGAGAAGGTGCACGTGGTCGGCGTCGGCACGCACGAGGAGCCGCGGCGGCCGGAGCGCTCGTGGTCGACCCCGCGCTATCTCTTCATCGGCCTGGAGTGGGAGCGCAAGAACGGCCCGCGGGTCGTGCGCTGCTTCCAGCGCATCCGCGAGTTCCACCCGGACGCGCGGCTGGACTTGGTCGGCAGCCACCCCGAGGTAGAGGAGCCCGGCGTGACGTGCCACGGCACGCTGCGACGCGACATCCCGGAGGAGGGCGCACACCTGCGCCGCCTGTTCGACGAGGCCACCTGCTTCGTGATGCCCTCCCTGTTCGAGCCCTCCGCCGTGGTCTACGCGGAGGCCGCCGCCGCCGGCCTGCCGAGCATCGGCACCGGCGTGGGCGGCTCCGCGGACCTGATCGGCGACGCCGGGCTCGTGCCCGACCCCACCGACGACGAGGCCGTCTTCGACGCCATGCTCGAGCTGGCGGACCCGGCACGGGCCGCAAGGCTCGCCGAGCGCGCCGCGGCGCGGGCGCGGCTGCTCACCTGGCGTGCCGTGGCCGAGCGCCTGCTTCGCGCGCTCGACCGGCCCGTGCGGGGCCGCGAGCTCATGGACTACATGCCCGATCTCGGCGCCGTCGGCGCCGCCCGCTGAGATGCGCGCGCTCGCCGTCGTCGGAGCGCGGCCCAACTTCGTGAAGGTCGCCCCCATCCTCCACGCGCTGGAGGACGTGCCGGGGCTCGAGGTGCGCGTGCTGCACACCGGGCAGCACTACGACCGGGCGCTGTCCGGGAGCTTCATCGAGCAGCTCGACATGCCGCACCCGCACCACCACCTCGGGATCGGCTCCGGCACCCACGCCGAGCAGACCGGCGCCGTGATGATCGGCGTCGAGCGGATCCTCGCCGAGGAGCGGCCGGACGCGCTGATCGTGCCGGGCGACGTGAACTCGACCCTGGGCGCGGCACTGGCCGCGAGCAAGGCCGGCGTGCCGATCGTGCACGTGGAGTCGGGGCTCCGCTCGCGCGACTGGAACATGCCGGAGGAGATCAACCGCGTCGTGACGGACCGGATCTCGGACCTCCTGCTCTGCCACTGCGAGGAGGCGGTGGAGAACCTCGCCGGCGAGGGCATCGCGGGCGACTCCGTGGCCCTCGTGGGGAACACGATGATCGACAGCCTGATGCGGCTGCTCCCGGCCGCCCGGGCGGGCGGCGCGCTGGAGCGCCACGGGCTCTCGAGGCGGGGCTACGTGCTCGTGACTCTGCACCGGCCGGCGCTCGTGGACGAGCCGACCCGGCTTGCGCCGGTGATCGAGCTGCTCGACGACCTGGCGCGCTCGCTGACGGTCGTGATGCCGCTGCACCCGCGCACGCGGGCGCGACTCGAGGCGATGGGCGCCGGGGCGGCGCAGCGCCTGACCGTGACGGAGCCGCTCGAGTACCTGGACTTCATCGCGCTGCAGGACGCGGCGCGGCTGGTGATCACCGACTCCGGCGGTGTGCAGGAGGAGACGTCCGCCCTGGGCGTGCCCTGCCTGACCTACCGGGACAACACGGAGCGCCCCGTGACGATCACGCACGGGACCAACCGCCTGGTGGGCGTGCGGCCGGACGCGCTGAGCGCGGCCGCGCGGGAGGAGCTGGCGCGACCGTTCGCTGAGGGCGCGGGCCAGATCCCGTTGTGGGATGGCCAAGCGGGCCCGCGTGCGGCGGAAGCGATCGCCGCGTTGCTGGCCACGCGCGTGTCGTCGCTCTCACGCCGGGCCGCTTGAGCAGCCAGGGGGCCGGACTTCCGGGGCCTCCGCCATACGGTTGCGCGGTTTTGTAGGCCATAGCCCACACAACTGCGCAACGGATCGATCAGGGCGGCGCGCCCACGCGGAGCGCCATGCGCAGCCGCTGGCCCTCGCGCACGCGCCGCACGACCTGCGAGTCCGGGCACTGCGGCGCTCGCGCCGCGGCCGAGCTGGCGTAGCCCCAGATCATCGCCGCCGAGGCGGGGTTCTCCTTCGCCCGGTAGAGCGCGCGCAGCAGCAGGTACGTGGGCCGGTAGCCCATGTACCAGGCCTGCCGGCCCAGGGCGGATCCGGCGCGCAGGCGGCCCTCGCGGTCGCCCACCGGCCGGTGGTGCAGGAAGGCCAGGTCGACGAAGGTTCGCGTTCGGTAGCCGCGCAGCTGCGCCTTGATCTCGTCGACGCCGTCCCAGCCCATGGTCGGCTCGAGCGCCATCACGTCGTCGACCAGCGACCAGCGGTAGGCCCGCGACGCGCCGCGGGGATGGGTCAGCGCCACCTTGCGGCGGACCCACCTGCCGTCCTCGAGCTCCCAGCAGGCGCCCGAGGCGATCCCGAGCATCGGGTCCTCCTCGAACCGCCCGATCAGCCCGGCGAAGTAGTCGGGGTCGAAGGAGGTGTCGGCGTCGAGCTTCACCACCACGTCGGCCGGCCGGCGCAGGGCTGAGATGCCCGCGCGGAATGCGATCAGGTCGCGCCCCTCGCGGCGCCCCTCGGAGAGCGAGCCGCCCCGGTCGCCGTGCCGGAGCAGGCGGATCCAGGAGTGCTCGGCCGCGAGCGCCTCCACCGCCTCGGGCGTGCCGTCGTCGGAGCCGTCGTCGACCACGACCCACTCAGCCGGCCGCAGCGACTGCCCGATCAGGGCTGCCGCCAAGCGGCCGAGGTTGGAGCGCTCGTTGCGCGCCGGCGTGACGACCGCGTAGCTCAACACGTGGCGAACGAACGGGGGGCCGCGCCGGGTTCTTCCACGGAAAAGAAACCCTCGCCTCCGCCCGTTGGTCGGAGGAACGGGTGAGCAAGAGGGCTCCCCGTTCTCCGACTGCCAATGGACCTCGTCAACATCCTCCTCACGCTGCGCCGTCGCCGGCGCCTGGTGGTCGCGGCCGCCCTGCTGTCGATCGCCGCCGGTGCCGCGGTCGGCATGGGCGTCGCACCGGTGGCGGCCCCGAAGAAGCCCGAGGGCACGGCCGTCGCCCGCGTTCTGGTCGACACGCCGCGCTCCGTGGTCGTCGGCGTGAACCCGCGCGGCTCCGAGTTCCTCGGGGCACGCGCGAACGTGCTCGCGAACGTGATGGTCGAGGGCGACGTGAAGGCCGCGATCGCCCGCGGCGCCGGCGTCCCGCCGAAGCGGCTCTTCGCCCACGCCGAGAGCACGACGGGGGCCGACATCCAGCCGGCCGTCCCGGAGGACCGCAACTTCATCCTCGTCACGCGCGTGCTGAACGACGACACCGGCGAGCAGCTTCCGATCATCGAGATGGAGACAGAGGCTCCCAACGCCCAGCGCGCCGCCGCCCTTGCGAACTCCGCGGTGGCGGGCCTGCAGAAGTACCTCGACTCCAAGGCGACCGACGAGGCGATCCCGGACGAGCGCCGGCTGTTCGTCTCGCCGCTCGGCGACGCGCAGGCCGCAGACGTCGTGCCAGGCGCCAGCCTGATCGCCGGCGTGGCGGTGGCGCTCTTCCTCTTCCTCGCCTTCTGCGGCGCGGTCGTGATGGCCTCAGCGGTGTCCGGCGGCATGCGCCGCGCGGCCGCCGGGGAAGCCGGTCTGACGCCGCCCCCCGCCGCCCCGGAGGTCAGGCTCGACGCGGTGCCCGCCACCGCGCCTCGCCCGGAGCGCCGCGTGCGCAGCGTCCCGTCACCCGACGCGGACGCCGAGCTACAACTGCTGCGCCGCGATCTGGCCTCATGACGCCCCGCCCGCTGCTGCTCTGCGGCGCCGGGGGGTTCGCGCGGGAGACGCTCGAACTGGTCCGCGCCGTCAACCGCCGGGCGCCCGCCTGGGAGGTGGTCGGCCTGCTGGACGACAACCCCGACCTGCACGGGACCCGGATCCACGGCGTCGAGGTGATCGGGCCCTGCGAGGCGGTCCACGACCACACGTCGGCGCTCGTCACCGCCTGCACGGCGTCGCCGGGCGAGCCGATGCGGCGCGTCAGGCTCGTCGACCGGCTCGACCTGCCGCTCGATCGCTACGCGACGCTGATCCACCCGGCCGCGGTCGTCCCGGAGTCGGCGTACATCGAGCCCGGCTCGGTGCTGCACGCGGGCACGATCCTCACCGCGGACATCCGGCTCGGCGCACACGTGGCGACGATGCCTGGCGTGATCCTCACCCACGACGTCGACGTCGGAGACGGCGTGACGTTCGGCTCGGCGGCGAACGTGGCCGGCGGGGTGACGATCGAGCGCGGCGCCTACATCGGCGCCGGAGCGCTGCTCCGCGAGGGAGTGACGGTGGGCACGGGGGCGCTCGTGGGAATGGGCGCCGTGGTCACGCGCCCGGTGCCGGCCGGGCAGGTATGGGCCGGCGTGCCGGCGCGGCCGTGGCACGCGAACGACTCGGTGGGGGTGGCCCGATGAGGCTGCTCGTGGCGGCGCACAACCTCGGCATCGGCGGCAGCCAGCTGAACGCGATAGACCTCGCCGCCGGAGCCGCCGCGGCCGGCCACGAGGTGGTCGTCTACGGCCCGCGCGGCCCGCTCGCCGACCGGATCGAGGCGCGCGGGCTCGAGTACGTCCCGGCCCGTCCGCTCCGCTACCGGCCGGCGCCCTCCCGCATCGCGCAGCTCGCCCTGCTGGCGCGGCGGCGCAAGCTCGACCTGATCCACGCCTACGAGTGGCCCCCCTGCCTCGACGCCTACTACGGCGCACATCTCGGCTTCGGCGTCCCGCTGGTCTGCACCGTGCTGTCGATGTCGGTCTCCCCCCTCGTCCCGCCCTCGATCCCGCTGGTGATGGGGACCGAGGACCTGGGCGACGAGGCGCGCCGCACCCACGACGCGCCCGTCTGGGTCCTGGAGCCGCCGATCGACACCGAGCTGGACCACCCGGGCATCGACGGCCGGCCCTTCCGCCGCGAGCACGGCGTCGCTGACGGGGACCCGCTCGTGGTCACCGTGTCGCGCCTCTCGCTGGAGCTCAAGCTGGACGCGCTGGTGCGCGCCATCGACGCCGTGGACCACCTGGCCGGCCGGAGCGCAGTGCGGCTCCTCGTGGTCGGGGGCGGACCGGCCGAGGAGGCGCTGAAGGAGCGGGCGGATCGCGTGAACCGCCAGTGGGGCCGCGAGGTGGTCTCGTTCACGGGCCCGGTGCCGGACCCGCGGAGCGCCTATGCCGCGGCGGACGTGATCGTCGGGATGGGCAGCTCGGCCCTGCGCGCGATGTCGATCGGGCGCGCCGTCGTGGTGCAGGGCGAGCGGGGCTTCTCCGAGATCTTCGGGCCGGACACCCGCGACCGCTTCATGCGCACAGGTTTTTGGGGCGTCGGCGACGACCCGCCGACCGCGCGCCTGCTCGCAGCGCAGATCAGCGGGCTGCTGTCGAACGCCGCCCGCCGCGCGGAGCTGGGGGCGTTCGGGCGCCGCACGGTGGAGGAGCGCTTCTCGCTCGAGCGGGCCGCGGGACGGCAGCTCGAGATCTACGAGCGCGTGCTGGAGGCCGGCCGCAAGCCTCGGCTGGCCCACGCCGCCACGGCAGCGAGCCGCGCGCTGGGGATCGAGCTTCGCGCGCACGATCCGCGGCGCAAGCGGGTACGGCGCGAGCTGGAGCAGTCGCTGCTCGGCGCGGCGCGCCGGCCGGACCCCCCCGCGAGGAGCAGGCCCGCCCTTCCCGCCGCGGAGACGGTTTCATGACCGCCCCCCTCGAGGGACACCCGGTGACCGGCTGGGACGGCCTCGTCGTCATCTGCGCGGCCAACAACTGGGACGACGTCAAGCGCGGCGACCGCCACATGGCCGAGCACCTCGCCGCCCACGCCCCGATCCTCTACCTCGACCCGCCCCAGTCCCACCTCACCCGCTTCCGCAGCCGCGGCTACTCGCCCTCTCCCCCGCGCCCCCGCCTCCGCCAGGCCGCTCCCGGCATCGCCCGCTACTCGCCGGTCGTGGCCCCCAAGCCGATGCACCGGGCCGTGGTCCCCACCACCTCCTGGCTCGTCCGGCACCAGCTCGCGGGCGCCGTCCGGGAGCTCGCCGGCAGCGTCCACGCGGTCATCACCACCTGGCTCTTCCTCGACATGTACGGGGTCTGCGACGAGCGGCGCAGCGTCTACTGGTGGCGCGACGACCCCGTCGCCGCCGCCCCGCTCTGGGGCCTCGACCGCGAGATGCTCGTCCGCGGCGAGGAGCGGCTCGCCCGCTCCTCCGACCTCGTCGTCGCCGTCTCCGACGACGCGGCGCGGCGCTGGCGCCGCGAGGGCGCATCCACCGCGTTCCTCCCGAACGGCTGCGACGCCGCGATGTTCGCGAACGTGGACGAGGCGCCCGACCCGACCGACGTCGACCTCCCGGGCCCGATCGCCGGGTTCGTGGGCCAGATCAACACGCGGACCGACCTGGCGCTGCTCGAGGCGGTGGCCGACTCCGGCATGTCGCTCCTGCTCGTCGGCCCCCGGGACATGTCCTTCGAGCCGGAGCGCTTCGAGCGCCTGGCCGGCCGGCCAGGCGTCTCCTACATCGGCCCGCGGCCGTTCGCCGAGCTGCCGTCCTACCTGAAGTCGATCGACGTCGGGCTCATCCCGTACGGGCTGAACGAGTTCAACCGCGGGAGCTTCCCGCTCAAGGCGCTCGAGTACCTCGCCGCCGGGCTGCCGGTGGTGGCCACCCCGCTCCCGGCGCTGCGCTGGCTCGACACCGACCTGATCGCGCTGCACGAGGAGCCCGAAACCTTCGCGGCCGCCGTGGAGCGCGCTGCCACCGTCGCCCGCGAGCCGGCCCTCGTGGAGCGCCGCCGCGCGCTGGCGACCCGTCACAGCTGGACCGAGCGGGCCGCGCGGATGGCCGAGCTGCTCGAGATGCCCGGCCACGCCGTCGCGCGGGAGGCGGCGTGAGCGAGGTACACGACGAGAAGGAGAACATCGGGGGGCGCGCCCGCAAGGGCATGCAGTGGAGCCTCCTGAACAGCTTCGGGGGTCGCGTACTGAACCTGCTCGCGGGGCTCGCGATCGCGCGCCTCGTGACCCCGGACGAGTTCGGCACCTACGCCGCCGGCTTCCTCGTCCTGACGATCTTGCTGAGCATGAACGAGTTCGGCATCACGATCGTCGTCGTTCGCTGGCAGGGCCGCGTAGAGCGCATCCTCCCCACCGCCGTCACGTGCGCCGTCGGCACCAGCGCGCTCTGGTTCGCGCTCACCTTCGCCCTCGCCCCCCAGATCGCCTCGATCCTGAACGCGCCGGACGCGGTGTCCGTGATCCGGGTCCTGTCCGTCGGCGTGCTCCTCGACGGGCTCTCCGCCATCCCCAACGCGCTCCTGATGCGGAGCTTCCTCCAGCGCCTGCGCGCGATGGCGGACCTGATCGGCTTCCTGCTCGGCACGGCCATCGGGATCTACCTGGCCGCGACCGGCTGGGGCGCGCTCGGCCTCGCCTACGGCGCCGTCGTGACCAACGCCGCCACCACGCTCGTGATCTGGTGGCGCGCGCCGATGCGGCCGCGTCCCGGATGGAGCTGGGCGCAGGCGCGCGAGCTCGTCAAGGAGGGCCTCCCGCTCGCCGGCACGAGCCTCGTGCTCCTGACCATCCTGAACGTCGACTACGTCGTGGTCAGCCGGGTGCTCGGCGTGACCGCGCTCGGCTTCTACGTGCTCGCCTTCAACGTCTCGAGCTGGCCCTGGACCCTGCTCTCGAAGTCGATCCGCCGCGTGGCGCTGCCCGGCTTCGCGCACCTGGCCGGCGACCGCGATCAGCTCGAGCAGACCTTCGCCCGCGGCCTGACGCTCGTGGCCGGCACCGCGGTGCTCGGCGGCGTACTGCTCGCCGCGCTCGCCGCCCCCGTGGTGGAGGTCCTGTACGGGGATCGCTGGCTGCCGGCCATCGAGGCGCTCCGCTGGCTCGCCCTGCTCGGGGCGATCCGCATCGTGCTCGACCTCTGCTACGACCTGCTGGTCGCGGTCGGCCGGGCGGGCCCGCTGCTGCGGGTGCAGCTCGTCTGGCTCGTCGCCCTGGTCGT
>Ga0190271_10003123_pt1 | contig 10299 bp, 9 predicted proteins | sample Popmic356T_FD_133747 | JGI IMG/M metagenome (GOLD analysis project Ga0190271, IMG submission 133747) | Populus adjacent soil microbial communities from riparian zone of Weber River, Utah, USA - 356 T | ecosystem: Environmental > Terrestrial > Soil > Riparian zone | place: USA: Utah | collected... | reverse complement strand
GGTTCAACCTCCATCTCCCACCCACCAAAGACACAAGAACCGCTCTTTGGTCTCCCCCATGTCACGATCAGGCCATAAGTAGCCTCGTCCGATGCACTTGGCCCAGTTGAACGTCGGCCGTCTAATCGACCATCCAGACTCCCCCACTGTCGCCGAGTTCACCCGAGCCCTCCCCGCCATCAACCTCCTCGGTGAGTCGAGCCCCGGATTCATCTGGCGCTTGAAGGATGACGAAGGGCCGGGAGCCATAGAGCAACGGTTCCCTGGTTATGAGGATGACGAGCGGTTCATCGTGAATCTGACTGTTTGGACCGACTACGAGGCCCTGCGTCATTTCGCGACTCGATCGGGTCATGGCATGTATCTGAGACGGAGGTTGGAGTGGTTCGAGAAGGCCTCCGAGCCGACAACTGTGCTGTGGTGGGTCGAGGAGGGCCACATCCCCGGTCTTGAGGAGGCGGCCGACCGGCTGGCAAATCTCCGCCGGCATGGGCCATCGCCCACCGCCTTCGATATGAAGACCACTTACTCGCCTCCCAAGGGTGTGACCGGCTCCGGGTCGATCCACGATGAGTCCCGTCTAACGGAAGTCTCGTGACTGCACGGTCTGCACCCCGATCGGCTCGAAGTCCCTGGCCACGATGTTGGTCACCCCATCGTGGTACTCGAGTCGGCCATGGATGACCAGTGCCGGGCTCTTGCGCACCACCTGACGGTGTCTTGCCCAGACATCGGGCAGCACGATGATGTTGAGCAGCCCTGTCTCGTCCTCCAGGTTGAGGAAGTAGACGCCCTTGGCGGTGCCGGGTCGCTGACGATGGGTGACAACGCCGGCCACCTTGATCCGGGAGCCGTTTCTCTCCATGGCCAGGGCCTCGGCCGCGGTCAGGCATCCGACCATCTGGTCTCGGACGAAGCTCATCGGATGGCGGTTGGAGACCCCGGTCGACCACAGGTCGGCCCGATGCTCCTCCTCGGGAGCCATCAGCGGAAGAGGCGGCGCATTCACCCCAGGTGACAGGGCCAGACGCTCGGGGTCGATCTCAGCCAAGGCGCCCGCCGCCCACATGCCTTCCCGACGGCCAAGGCCGATCGTCTCCATGGCGCCGGAGGCGGCGAGACCCTCCAGCGCCTCTACCCCGAGCCCGGTCCGGGCCGCCAGGTCCTCCCCAGAGGTGAACTCTCCACCCAGGATCCGGGCCGCCTCGACCCGGGTCACCTCCTTCTCCCCCATGTTCCTCACGTAGCGCAATCCCATCCGCACCCCTACCGGGGGCCGGATCGGGTCGTCGATCATCCCTCTCCCCCGCCGCCAGCTCTCCCCCAGATAGCCGACGACGTCGTCGGGATCTGCCTCGATCGGCTCGATGGTGCAGTCGTGCCAGGAGACGTTGACATCGGGAGCCATGACCACCACGCCATGCCTCTGGGCGTCCTGAACCAGCGAGTTGGGGCTGTAGAAACCCATCGGCTGGGCGTTGAGCAGCCCGGCCAGATACTCGGCGGGGTAATGGAAGCGGAGCCAGGCCGACATGTAGACGATGTAGGCGAAGCTCACCGAGTGGCTCTCGGGGAAACCGAAGCTTGCGAAGCCCTGCAGCTTCTCCCAGATTTCATCGGCGGCGGCGCCGACGATCCCATTACCCGCCATCCCCTCGAACACCTCGTCCTGCAGCCTGCCCATAGCCTGTTCCGAGCGCTTGTGGGTCATCGCCTGGCGAAGACGATCAGCTTGCCCCCCGTCGAACCCGGCGCAGATTCGGGCAAGCTCCATGAGCTGCTCCTGAAAGATGGGGACACCGAGCGTCTTCTTCAGGATCTCCTCGGTCGAGGGGTGGGGATACACGACCGGCTCCTCCCCATTGCGACGGCGCAGATATGGATGGACCGATTGACCCTGGATGGGGCCGGGGCGGATCAGGGCAACCTCCACCGCCAGGTCGTAGAAGGTCTTCGGCTTCATCTTGGGCAGGGTCGCCATCTGTGCCCGGGACTCGATCTGGAACAGCCCCACGGTGTCGGAGCGGGTGATCGAGCGATAGATGGCCTGCTCTTGAGGGATGGAAGCGAGATCGATGTCGATGCCGTGAGTGTCCTCGATCAGGTCGTGAGCGAGATGGAGGGCATTGAGCATCCCCAGACCGAGCAGATCGAACTTGACGATGCCGACTGCTGACGAGTCGTCTTTGTCCCACTGGAGGACGGTGCGGCCCTCGAGTCTTCCCCATTCCATGGGAACCACCTGCCACAGAGGCCGGTCGGCGATCACCATCCCCCCGGAGTGGATTCCGAGATGGCTGGGGAAGCCGTCGAGCCGCCAGCAGATGTCGTAGATCATCTCGGCGGTCATTCCCTCGGGCAACGGGCTGTCGAGACGGATCTGGGCCGGGTCCCGAGTGTCGACGTATTTCGACAAACCATCGACCTGGGCCTGGGTGAACCCAAACGTCTTGGCCACGTCACGCAGCACCGACTTCGCCCGGTAGGTGATCACGTTGGCCACCATCGCCGCCCGCTCCCGCCCGTACTTGTGATAGCAGAACTGGATCACCTCCTCCCGACGGTCGGCCTCGAAGTCGATGTCGATGTCCGGCGGTCGGCCCCGCTCCTCAGAAAGAAACCGCTCGAAGGGCAGATGGAGCCGAATCGGGTCGACTCTGGTCAGCCCGAGACATCGGCACACAGCCGAGTCGGCGCCCGATCCCCGGATCTGGCAGTAGATGTCCTGGGTGCGGGCAAAGTCCATGATGTCCTTCACCACCAGGAAGTAGCCGGGGAACCCGAGGGACTCGATGATGTCCAGCTCGTGCTCGAGCCGGCGCCGGGCTCTGGGGTCGATCCCGTCCTCGCTTCCCGGATAAACGTCCCGTGCTCCCTCCCAGGTGAGATGACGGAGATACTCCATCTCGTCCTGGAAGTGACCTGGCATCGGGAAGTCGGGCAGGTTGGGCGCCACCAGCCCCAGGTCGAAGGCGAGTCGCCGGCCCAGCTCTGCGCTGCGGGCGACTGCTCCCGGGTAGCGAGTGAAGCGACGGACCATCTCGGCCGGGTGTTTCAGGTATCGCTCGTCGCTGGCCGGGCGGAACCCGTCGGCTACGGCAAGGGTGCGCCTCCCACCGATGGCGGCCAGCACCTCGGACAGGTCGGCGTCTTTCGGGTCGTGATAGTGGACCTGGTTGGTGGCGACGGCAGGGAGGGAGAGCTTCTGTGCCACCTCCCACATCAAGTCGTTGCGCGGATCGTCCTCGGGCATGCGGTGATGCCAGAGCTCGAGATGGAGCCGGTTCCCGAAAATCTCTCGGAGACGGGAGGCCTCCCGCATGGCACCACCCAGATCCCCTCTGGCCGCAGCCTTGGGCACGGCGCCGGCATGGCCGCCGGTGAGAACATGTAGGTCCCGTTCGGTTGCAGCTGCAGCCAGATCTTCCCAGTTGTAGATCGGGTGACCCTTCTCCCCCCGCATCTGGGCCCTTGTCACCAGATTGGACAGACTCCGATACCCGTTGGGGGACCCGGCGAGTAAGACCAGATGATCGGTCTCAGGGAGATTCGTCGGCTTGGCCCCATGCGAGCGAACACTGCGTCCCCGACGCAGCCTGCCCTGACCCCCCTTGGCCCGGGCATGACGATGCTCGTCCCACTCCTTGGCGGCCGCCACCGGGTCATCGGGGCCGGCCGGATCGGACTCGAGCCCGATCTCGACGCCGTAGATGGCGGGCAGTCCGGTTTCTCTTGCCGCTTGCCAGAACCTCGACACCCCGTAGAACCCGTGGTGATCGGTTACCGCCAGTGCCTCATAACCGAGGTCGATGGCCCGTTCTACGAGGTCTTCGGGATGTGATGCGCCATCGAGAAAGGAGAAGTTGGTGTGACAGTGCAGTTCTGCGTATCCGCTCACCCGGACACTATATCGAACGTATGTTCGATGGGGTCAGGGTATTCAGCTGCCGCTGAGCGAGAAGTGCATCCAGTCCTTGAGAGAGCTCCAGTGCCCGCCCCAACCCCATCCGATCTTGGCGAAGGACTCCGTGGCGACGTCGCCAGGCACGATCATCCCGACCCGGACATCGTCACGATCGACGTAGGCCGAGGCCAGCTCGGGCAGGACCAGGTCGCCGTTCACATACGGGTTGTGGAACGGGTTGATGTCGATCCCCGTGCCGTAAGCGTGCTGCGACCACGATGTCGAGCCCACTGCGGGACGACAGACGAAAGACGTCGTGTCGTTCCAGTCACCGGTCGGGTGGGTGTCGATCTCCTCCTTGGTGATCACCCTCATCTGCTCGATCGGGAACCGGCTCTCATGCAGTCTCCTGAAGATCTCGACCACCTGTTCCGCCACGGCCGCGTTCACGATCATCTCCCCGGTGTGGAAACGCTGGTCGAACCCAAAATGACTCATCGTCAGATACGAAAGCTCTTCGAGGGCAACGGGGCACTCCGGCACCCAACTCGACCGAGCCAGGACGTCGTGCGGGATGGCGTCGATCGTCGAATGAAAGACCTCGTCGGTCGGCGGCGGGAGAACGTCGAGCGTCTCGAACTGCCTGTCCTGCATCTCCGCGGGGGTCGGCTGTACCACACCGAACTCATCGGGTCGGAGCGGCAGCAGCCTGGTGCCCATCCAGTCGGGCCGGGCATAGGGATTGGTGGTGGTGGTCGTGGCGATCGTGGTTGTCGTCGGGACTGTCGTCGTCGGGGTTGGGACCGTGGTCGTGGTCGTCACCGGCTGCAGTGAGGTCGTTGTCAGGTCGATGGCGGAGGTCGAACACGCAGCCAGGATCAGGACCACCAAACCGAGCGAGCCCCGTCGCATGGCGTCGACGGTAACCGGGCCGGGGCGCAATCGACGGCGACGTAGTATCGACCGATGGCGGTGATCAACCAGGCAGTACGGGACTTTCTCGCCACTGGTCCGCTGGGTCACGTGATCACCCTGAATCGGGACGGATCACCACACGTCACGCTGGCCTGGGTTGGCGTGGACGACGATGAATTGGTCTGGTCTTCGTTCTTCGACCAGCACAAACTGGCGTCGCTACGGCGCGACCCACGGATCACGATCTCTTTCCAAGCCAACGAGCACACTGGCGAAGGGCTGCATCCCTACCTGGTCGCCAAAGGCATTGCCCGGATCACCGAAGGTGGGGCGATGCCCGTTATGGATGAGTTGGCCGAGGCGTACATCGGGCCGGGGGCGGTATTCCCCAATCGGGACATGCCCGACGGTTTCGTCATCCGTGTCGCAGTGGAGCGGGTCTACGGTCTCGGCCCCTGGGCGAAGCATTAGGTTCCGAGCGAGGAGGACCCGCATTGTCATCCATCACCAAGACCATCAGGTTGTCGGGCCAGGCCGCGGACTCGATCGAGGACGCGGTACGGACCGTTTTGGCCCGGGCCGCCGCAACCGTCTCCGATATCCAGGGATTCAGGATCGTGGAAGTCGGGGGCTCGGTCGACGACTCAGGGGTGCCAACGCAGTTCAGCGTGACCCTCGATATCACTTTTGGGATCAAGGACCCAGTCGAGCATGGCTGAGCCAATTCTGACCGACTACGAGATCAAGACCCTGGAGACACAGCCCAGCCTGGCCGTTCGGGTTCGAGTGCCGATGGATCAGCTCGACCTCGCGGCGCTTTTCGCCGTCCATCTCCCGCGTCTCCAAGCCGCTGCCGGCGACGGTGGTCCCCCGTATGGCAGATACCACGAGTTCGGCCCCACACATGCCGATGTCGAGATCGGAGTCCCGACCGGACATGTCTCCCCTCAACCCCCTGATCCGGAGACCGGCGAAGACCCGATAGAGCTCTCAGAGCTTCCCGGAGGGCCGACAGCCGTAGCCATCCATCACGGCAGTTACGAGACGCTGGGGGCCGCATACGACCTACTCCACGACTGGATCCACTCTCGAGGAAAGGAAGACGGGCCGGGGCCGTGGGAGTCCTACCTAGACCTGCCTGGTGAGGTCGAGGACGTGACGAGTCTTCGGACCGTGTTGCACTGGCCTCTCCAAGAAGGATGACGCCGACGGGTCGCGGACGGCGCTGTGCCCAGAGGCGATGACAGACGTCCCGATCCCCGAGCCCGCGTCCCTGGGGAGCGGGATCCACCTCATCCCGGCGCCGCTCCCCTTCAAGAGCCCGGCCTGGGTCAACACCTACGCCATCGAGGCAGATGGTGGGATCCTCCTGCTCGATTGCGGAACCGATTGGGAGCGGGGGCGGGAAGCGATACGCGATGGGTTCCGCAAGCTCGGCCTGGACGAGTCGGCGGTGCACACGCTGGTCGTCTCGCATCTCCACCTCGATCACGTCGGCATGTCGGCCCGACTTGTCAACGAGTTGGGCTGCCGGTTTGTGATGCACGAGCGGGCCGCCACACTGGTCGATCGGTATAACGACACACCCGGGTACGTCGACCGACTGCTCCGGATCGGACGCACCCATGGCGTCCCGGGGACCGTCTTGGGAACGGTGACCGACGACCTGGCCACCCGTCCCGAATACATGCCGCTTATCGATCGACCCGATCACACGCTGGTCGATGAAGAGCGAATAGACATCGGCGGGGGGCGCTTTCTCGAGGTGATCCACACCCCAGGGCACGAACCGGCCCACATCTGCCTGCGCGACTCGAGGACAGGGGTCCTCTTCTCCGGTGATCACGTTCTGCCCCGCATCTCTCCGGTGATCATGTGGGACGAAGACCTCGGGGATCCCCTCGGCAACTACCTGGCCTCCCTCCAGAAGCTGCTCGGGATGAGGCCCGGAGTCACCTACCCGGCACATGGCACTCTGATCGACCGGGGCGACGAGAGGGCACGACAGATCCTGCTCCACCACGATCGTCGCCTCCTGGACATGGCCGAGTTGGTCCGATCGGGCGATGCCACTGCTTGGGAGGTGATGCTCAAGTCGTTCCGCCCCAACCTGTCACCGTTGGAGGCGAGGTTGGCCTTCCTGGAGACCGTCTCCCACCTCGAGCACCTCAGGATGACGGGGAGACTCCAAGTCGACCAACGCGATGGGACCGTCGTGTTCCGCCGCTGAGGTTTCTCCGAATTGGCCAGCGGGTAATGCCCATCGACCAAGCACGGAGTGATACATGCCAGTGCATCGTGGCAAGGACAGCAAGGGCCCCTACTACCGGTGGGGCGAGTCGGGGAAGAAGTACCACTACCAAGCCGGGGAGAAGAAGAGCCGGGACTCCGCCAAGCAAAAGGCGACCAAACAGGGCCAGGCGGCGCGCGCATCTGGCTACAAGGGCTGAGCGGTCATCCCTCGAGCAGGTGGACGCCGTAGGCGAGGATGAATCCGAACACGGTTACGACGCCGACCGCACGCCCAGCGTGCTCATACGCCTCAGGGATCAGAGAAGTGGCCAGCATCGTCAACACGGCGCCGCCTGAGAACGCGAACACGAACGAGATGGTCCCGGTCGAGGCGCCGTCCAGCAGGACGTAACCCGCCGCCGCAGCCAGAGCACAAGCCAGGACGACGGCACCCCAGATCTCCAACACCAGAGCGCGTTTCCAACCACCCTCGATCAGCGTTGTGGTGGCGGCGACTCCCTCCGGCAAGTTGGAGATGAAGACGGCAATGAGCATCGCCATCCCCACCTCGCCGGTCTGGAGCAGCGTGAGACCGAGCACTGCAGTCTCTGGCACACCGTCGAGCAAGGCCCCAAGGAGGATCGAGAGACCGGCGCCCTCTTCGGAGTCCGGCATGGCATTTCCTTGGCGGCGTCTCTGAAAGCGGCCGATGAGGATGTCGCCAATCGTGAACGTGGCTGCTCCGGCGAAGATCCCGGTCACCACTGCGCCGCTGCCACCGCCCACATCGGTCGCCTCGGCGATCAACTCGAACGACACGGCGCTGAGCAACACGCCTGCACCGAACGCCATGATCAGACCAAGCATGCGGCGTTGAGGCGGGCGGCCGACTGCGATCAAGGCCCCGATCAGCAGTGAGCTCGCCGCGAGCAGGCCCCAGAAAAAGGCCTCGACCACGTCAGTCGGCGCTCAAGATCGTTTCGACCCCGAAATCACCATCCAAGTAGAGCACCTCGCCGGCTCGGGCCGCCGCCTTCAGATCATCCTCCGCTTTGCGGACCAGATCGAGTCGGTCGGCCGGCGCCGAGACCGACACCGACCCCACTTCGGCCCGCATCGAGACCTTGGCATCCGACTTGGCCTTCCGCACCGCGGAGAGGACTGCAGCGGTCTCGATCAGGACCGCCGGGTCTCCCGTGAAGTGCGAAAGCTCTTCGACGCCGGGCCAGCGTTCCCGGTGAACCGACCCCTCCCGCCACCAAGACCAAACCTCCTCGGTCACGAATGGCAGGAATGGAGCGAAGAGACGAAGGTAGACCCCCAGCGCCATCTGGAGGGCGGCGTGTGCCGATGCTCCCTCCGTCCCACCCTCGTACGCCCGGCTCTTGACCAGCTCGACGTAATCGTCGGTCCAGGTCCAGAACGACCGCTCGACGATCTCGAGGGCACGGGCGTAGTCGAATGCGTCAAACGCATCGGTGGCCTGCTCCACCACTTCGGCCAGGATGGCCAGCATCGAGCGGTCGAGGGCCTCGGTGATCACCGATGACTCGACGTCGTCAGCGAAACCGAGAGCAAATCGTGATGCGTTGAGGATCTTGGTAGCGAGACGGCGGCCGATCTTCATGACACCGTGGTCGACCGCCGTGTCGGTCCCGGGCCGGCCATTGCAAGCCCAGTAGCGGACCGCCTCCGCCCCGTGATCCTCGATCAGGGCGTGGGGCGTGACAACGTTCCCCTTGGACTTGGACATCTTCTTCCTGTCCGGGTCGAGCACCCAGCCGTTGATCGTGGTGTGGGCCCAAGGCAGCGCATCGTGCTCGTAGTGGGAGCGGACCATGGTGGAGAAGAGCCAGGTGCGGATGATCTCCGGGCCCTGGGGCCGCAGGTCCATCGGGAAGACTCGGGAGAAGAGATCGGGATCGTTGTCCCAGTGCCCGGCGATCTGAGGAGTGAGCGAAGAGGTGGCCCAAGTGTCCATGATGTCCGGATCTCCGACGAACCCTCCCGGTTGGCCCCTCTGTTCCTCCTCATAGCCGGGCGGTGTGGCGGAGGTGGGGTCCACGGGTAGGTCGCCCTCGCCGGGCAGGATCGGGTGATCGTGATCGATGGCCCCGTCGGCGCCGACCGGGTACCAGACCGGGACGGCGACACCAAAGAATCGCTGGCGCGAGACAAGCCAGTCTCCCGTCAACCCGTTGACCCAATGCTCATATCGAACATGCATGAAGTCCGGAACCCAGTCGAGCTCCGAACCGCGCTTCAGAAGCTGAGACCGCAACTCTTGATCCCGGCCGCCGTTGCGGATGTACCACTGCCGGCTGGAGACGATCTCGAGGGGGCGATCGCCGTTTTCGTAGAACTTGACGGGATGGGTGATCGGTCGTGGCACGCCATCTAGATCACCCGACTCGGCCAGGAGCTCTTCCATCCGCTTCTGTGCCTGGTTTGGGTAGAGACCGGCGATCTGCCGGTACGCCTCATGACCTGTGTCTGAGTCGATCCATTCAGGCACGTCCTGACGAAGACGACCCGTCTGCTGGATCAGTGCGCGAGTGGGAAGGTCGAGCTCCCGCCACCAGGTGACATCGGTGGTGTCCCCCCACGTGCAGATCATTGCGACGCCACTTCCCTTTTCCGGATCGGCCAGATGATGGGAGACAACGGGCAGCTCGACCCCGAACAGAGGGGAAGTGACGTTCGTGCCGAAGAGACTCTGATATCGGTCGTCATCGGGATGGGCGACCAAGGCGACACAGGCCGCGATCAGCTCAGGGCGGGTGGTCTCGATGTACAGCGGCGACCCGTCGCCATTTCTGAAGGCGATTCGGTAGTAGGCGCCCGGGCGTTCCCTGTCCTCGAGCTCGGCCTGGGCAATCGCCGACTTGAAATCGACATCCCAAAGGACCGGGGCCTCTTGGGAGTACGCCTCACCACGGGCCAGATTGCGCAGAAACGCCCTCTGGCTGATGCGCTGGCTGTGGGTGTCGATGGTGGCGTAGCTCTGTGACCAGTCGACGGACAACCCGAGCGTGCGCCACAGGTCCTCGAAGACCTTCTCGTCCTCGGCGGTGAGACCGTGGCACAGTTCGATGAAGTTGCGTCTGCTGATGGAGATCGGTGGATCGGATGGCTCCTCGGACGGCACGAATCCCGGGTCGTAGGGCAGCGTCGGATCACATCGAACCCCGTAGTAGTTCTGCACGCGGCGCTCGGTGGGCAGGCCGTTGTCGTCCCAGCCCATCGGG
>Ga0190271_10003122_pt1 | contig 10300 bp, 7 predicted proteins | sample Popmic356T_FD_133747 | JGI IMG/M metagenome (GOLD analysis project Ga0190271, IMG submission 133747) | Populus adjacent soil microbial communities from riparian zone of Weber River, Utah, USA - 356 T | ecosystem: Environmental > Terrestrial > Soil > Riparian zone | place: USA: Utah | collected... | reverse complement strand
GACCTGCTCGAGCCCTTCGCCTTCCGCCCGGAGCTGGTCGGCCAGGCCGATCCGAAAATCGTCCTCGGCAAGGGCTCCGGTCTCGACTCGGTGGCGATCTGGCTCGGTGCTCACGGGATCCACGATGCCGAGACCAAAGAGATCGAGGCGATCCTGGCCGAAGTCAAGGGCCGCTCCCTGGCCAAGAAGGGGCTCCTCGACGACGACGAGTTCCTCGAAATCGTTCGCGAAGTGATCCCGGATAGGGTCGACTGACCAAGCAACCCACGGAGGCATGATTAGGGATGAGAGAAGCGTTCTTCGGGCTGAGCACCGACTGGAAAGAGGGCATCAACTGGGCCAATGTCCGTGACTGGAGGCTGAAGCGGGCCCACGCCGCCATGGAGCGCCACGGTCTCGGAGCCCTCCTCCTCATGTACGACGAGAACATGAGATATGTCTCATCGACGCTGACGCCGGGCTGGAACCGTCTCAAGCCAGGTCTCCGCTACGTCGTCCTCACCGCCGGCAAGCCCCCGATCGTCTACGAGCAGGGCGACATCGGCTTCCACCTCAAAGTGCACAACCCCTGGATCCCGAAGGAGAACATCCGCTACTCCTACGCCTGGATCAAGGGTGCGGTTGGCCCTGCCGCGGAGCAGCAGGTCACCAAGTTCGTCAACTCCCTGCTCAACGATTTGGAGGAGGCGGGAGTCAAGGATCAGCCGCTCGGCGTCGACTTCATCGACATCAACCTGATCAAGCAGTTCGAGGAGCGCGGGATCAGTTGGACCGACGGCATGACTCCGATGATGGAGGCCCGGGCCATCAAGAGCCCCGATGAGATCAAGGCGTTCTCGATCGTTGGCGCCATCTGTGACTACGTCCACTACGAGATCACCAACTTCATCAAGCCCGGGCTCACCGAGAACGAGGTGGCGGCTTTCGGCTTCGAGAAGCTCTACTCACTGCCCGGCATGGAGGACGTCGAGGACGTCATTGTCTCCTCAGGCCCCAACGCCTGGCCCAACTGGAGGAACTTCTCGGACCGGATGATCCGCCCCGGGGAGCTGGTGATCGTCGACCTGGCCGCTCTTACCTGGAACGGCTTCAAGTCCTGCGTCTATCGCACCTATTGCGTCGGGGGCAAGCCGACCGACGAGCACCAAAAGACCTACGACCTGGCCCACAAATGGCTCTGGGACTCCATCGAGGCGACCGGGCCGGGGGTCACCACCGCGGACGTGGCCTCGAAGTGGCCGTCAGCCAAGGAGGTGTGGGGCTACGAGGAGGAAGACCAGGCTGCGGCGAACTTCTGGGGCCACGGACTCGGTCTCGCCCAGTATGACCCGCCGGTCATCTCCCGCATCTGGTCGCTCGACCACCCGGTCGAGATCCAGCCCGGCATGACGTTCGCGCTCGAGACCCAACACGGAAAACTCCACGATCACGGCGTGCGTCTCGAGGAGATGCTCTACGTGACTGACACGGGAATCGAGATGGTCTCCAGCTACGCCTCACACGAGATCATCTCCACCACCTGACCGGGTTGATCCACGACCTCGACCATGAGGCCGCCCTCGACCCCACGAGGGTCGGGGCCAAGGCCGCGCTGCTCGCCATGGCCAGGCGAGCCGGGCTCCCGGTCCTGCCCGGACTGGTGGTCGATGCGGTCGACTCGCTCGCCCATATGCGGCTCGGGGTCGAGATGCTGGCTACCCGCGGCTCCGGCGGGGCCCGGCTGGCGTTGACTGCCGAACCGGTCCCGTTCGCTGACGAACTGGTCGAGCGGGGGGCAAGACTCGGCGACGTTCTGGTTGCCCGTTCCTCGACGATCATCGAATCTTCGGGGAAGTGGTCTGGCGCCTTCACCTCGTATCTCGACCTATCTCCGACGGACTTGCCCCGGGCCGTCACCGGCTGCTGGGCTTCGGCGTTCTCAGTCGATGCTCTGGAGCGCCAGAGAGCAGCTCGCGTCGATCCCGGGTCGGTTCCGATGGCCGTCCTCATCCAGCCCGCCCTGGATCCGGTGGCCGGGGGGACCGCCACGATCGAGGGGGACGGCTCAGTCGGGGTGATCGGTGTGAAGGGCTCGCCCGCTGCTCTCCTCCAGGGATGGAGTCCGGGGATGGACGCCAGACGTGGCGATGACGGAAATTGGATCGGTGACGAGCTAGTCGACCTCCTCGGTGTGGAGACCCTCGATGAGATTGCCGACGTGTTGCACCGCGCACAGGCCTCGCTGGGGGCCAACCGCTGCGAATGGGGGCTCGACGAGCGGGTCTGGCTGCTGCAGCTGACCGAGGGTGAGGTCACGATGCATCCGCCGGACGCCAGAGCTCATCCCGTTGATCCTCGTCTCGCCCCCATCGCCCGGGTGGTAGTCAGGGCCGGGAGCCGCTTGGGCGACGAACTGATCCTCCCCTGGGCCCTGGGTGGCCTCCCCACCGCCGAGCCACATGTGGGCAACCTCCCCGTCGATGCCGAAGGCCTCGCCCACCAGATGCGTGACAGTCTGACCTCCGACGTATGGGGGCTTCCCACGGAACAAGCGTTGGCCGCGGCTCGAGCGTGCATGACCACGCTGCTCGGCCCCGATCCTCTGCCTGCCTTGGAGATCGTCAGGAATCTGCGGCCCCCCGATGCGGAGCCCGCTGCATCGCTCTGGGCCTTGACGCAACGATTGGAACGAGATGACCCCGCCCCCAGACGCGGAATCGGCAGATGGGAGCCATTCGTAGCCTCAGTCGTCCTCGGCGCCGGTACCGGGCATCAGGGTGTAGGTGCTGCTCCGGGCATCGGGGCCGGCGTGTCGGCAGGGAAATACCCTCCCGATGGGTTTGCCACCAACTATCGGCCACGCGCTGTCATCGTCGCTGCTCAGCCCATACCCAACCTGGCCCCCTTGCTCTGGGATGCCGCCGGCCTCGTGACGGAATCGGGCAGCGCTGCGGCCCACCTCTTCGAGTCCGCACGAGCTCTGAGGATCCCCGCCGTGTGCGGGGTGAGCCTCCCGCCCGGTGAGCAAATCGTGGCAGTGGATGGACACAATGGCATCGTGTCGACCCTGTTCCTCCAAGGACACGAGGATGACTGAGCCCATTGGAGTCATCGGGCTCGGGGTGATGGGCTCGGCCATGGCTCGGAATCTGATCGCGGCCGACCATGAGGTGCTGGGCTTCGACGTGGACCCGGCCCGGGTCTCCATCTTCGCCGACATCGGCGGCGAACCGATGAGGTCGGCCGACGAGATTGCCGCTCTATCCGATCTGGTGATCTTCTCGCTGCCGACCACCGCCGCCCTGGCTTCGGTTGCAGCCGAGATCGCGGAGCAAGATCGGCCCGGTCTGGTCTGCCTCGAGATGGGTACTTTCCCGATCGCGGACAAGATCGCGGCCCGCGACGTCCTTGCCGGAGCAGGGGTCGACCTCCTCGACACACCACTGTCGGGGACCGGCCTCCAGGCCGCCGACGCCACGCTGGTCGTCTTCGCCTCGGGCACCCGCGAGGGTTTCGAGAAGGCTCGGCCGGTCTTCGATGCCATCGGCCGCTCGACCCACTACCTGGGCGAGTTCGGCAACGGCTCGAAGATGAAGTATGTCGCCAACCTTCTCGTGGCTGTGCATGGCCTTGCCGCCGCCGAGGCGCACGCTCTTGGCATCGCCGCCGGGCTCGACCCTGCCCTAGTCCAGGAAGTGATGGAGGACGGGGTCGGGTCGTCGAAGATCTTCGAGATACGGGGGCCAATGATGGTCGCCGACGAATACCCCGCCGCGGCGCGTCTCGACATCCTCCTCAAGGACTCCACATTGATCAGGGACTTTGCGAGGTCGGTCGGGGCGCCGACTCCTCTGCTCGATGCCGCGGTCCCCGTCTACGAGGCGTCGAGCGAGGCGGGTCTCGGCGACTTCGACGCTGCCGCATTGTGCCGATATCTGGAGGACCTGGGCGGGTTGGAAAGGTGATCGGGTCCGCCCTGCGCCGGGTGGAGGACCCGAGGTTGATCACAGGTCAGGGGCGCTACGTCGATGACATCGCCATGGCCGGGATGCTCCATGCCGTGTTCGTGCGAAGTGTTGAGGCCCACGCCTTGATCGACTCGATCGCGATGGACGGTGAAATCAGCGAGGGCCGGATGTATACCGCTTCAGACCTCGACCTCGATCGACCGATGCCAAACCAGTATCCGTCGCCGCTCATCGCTCAATCGATCCAAGCATCACCTCTCGCTGTCGACGAGGTGTGTTATGTCGGAGAGCCGGTCGCGGTGGTTGTCGCCGGGACGGTGGCCGCGGCGGTCGATTGCGCCGATTCCGTTCAGGTCGATTACAGCTCCCTGCCAGTCGTCATCGATCACCGCCGCGCGCTCGACGCCGACGCGGCACCGGCGCACCACGGCTCCGGGTCGAACCTGGTCAGCACGCTGGCTGCCGGCTTTGGAGACGTCGACAGCGCCTTCAACGAAGCAGAACGGGTGGTGTCCATCGAGGTGGACCAACATCGCGGTGCCCTCGCGTCCATGGAGGGGCGGGCGGTGCTCGCCGCATGGGACGACGTCGACCGGCGACTCACGGTGTGGACCTCGAGCCAAGCTCCACATGCAGTCCGTGCTCACCTGGCGGCATATTTGGGTCTCTCCCCCGACGAGGTGCGAGTCGTGGCCCCCGATGTCGGAGGCGGATTCGGCCCCAAGGCGGCCGTGTATGCCGAGGAGTACGTGGTCGCCGCCCTCGCCCTCGAGCTGAGACAACCGGTGAAATGGATCGAGCGGAGAAGAGAGCATTTCGTCGCCACCAACCAGCAACGCGGGCAGAGCGGAACGGTAGAGGCCGCCGTCGACGGCGCGGGGCGCATCCTGGGCCTGCGGGCGCGGCTCACACATGACTGCGGGGCATACGTGCCTTACGGGATCGTGGTGCCGATGACCACCCTGCGTCTTCTCTCCGGGCCTTACGCCGTCGCTGCGCTGGACGCCACCGTGGACGTGGTCTTCACCAATGCCACCCCGACCGGGGCAATAAGGGGAGCGGGCAGGCCCAACGCCGCTTTCGCACTCGAACGGCTGATCGACGCCATTGCCCGTGAGCTGGAGATCGACCGCGCCGACGTGCGCAGGCGCAATTTCGTCCCTGCCGGCGATCTTCCGTACGAAGTGGACATCACCGCCTCGGACGGGCGCAAGGTCACATATGACAGCGGCGACTATCACGGCGCGTTGGAAGCCGCGCTCGTCGCAGCCGACATCACCGGATTCGAAGCAAGAAGGAAGGCCTCGGCCGAAATCGGATTGCTACGTGGATATGGCCTCGCCTCCTATGTCGAGGACACCGGGCTGGGGCCATACGAAGGAGCAAGGGTGGAGGTGCTGACCAACGGCGATGTGCTCGTGGAGACCGGCACCGGATCCCAGGGACAGGGACACGCCACTGTCTTCGCCCAGATCTGTTCCGCCCATCTCGGGGTCGACCCGGCCCGGGTGCGGGTGCGGGGCGCCGATACCGCCGCCTACGGACATGGGATCGCCACTGTTGCCAGTCGGACCGGGCAGACGGCCGCTTCGGTCGTGCATCTGGCGGCTGGCGACCTGGCCACAACCATCAAGCAACTGACCGCGCAGCGACTCGAGGCATCAGCCGAAGACATCGTTCTCGCCGACGGCGTCGCGATGGTGGTTGGCCAACCTGGCACCGAGGTCCCTCTCGGGGACCTGGCTGCGGGGCTGCAGCCAAAGCAGGGCAATTCGCTGCCCGAAGGCCAACAGCAGCCGGGACTCTCCGTGGAGCGGGTTCTGCCCTTCGACGGCCTCGCCTACACATATGGGACGCACATCGCCGAGGTGGAGATCGACCCCGAGACGGGTCACACCACGGTCGTCAACTATGTCGTGGTCCACGACTGCGGGACGATCATCAATCCGATGATCGTCGCCGGACAGATCGACGGAGGGGTCGCCCACGGGTTGGGCAACGCCTTGATGGAGCAAATCCGATACAGCGAGGACGGTCAACCGTTGACAACCTCGTTCATGGACTACCGGCTGATGACCGCAGCTGACATGCCCCCGCTCATCAAGATCCACACCGAGTCCCCATCACCCACCAACCCGCTCGGTGCCAAGGGAGCAGGAGAGGGAGGGGCGATCCCCGCCGCGGCTGCCGTCGCCTCCGCCATCGAGCACGCCCTCGAAGGCACCGGGGCAGTGGTCAATCATCACCCGATCAGTTCGGAGTGGGTGCGGGGGGCGATCGACAGTATGGCGTGAGCTTGCCCTCGCAGACGCCGGAGCCCTTCCGGATCCGATCTCTCACCGGCTCGGTCTACCTGCCCAACCTGTTGTTCGCCATCGGGCAGGGGGCGGCAATCCCGGTGATCGCCCTGGTTGCCCTCGATCTGGGAGCCAGCCCGGCGTTGGCCGGAGCCATCGTTGCCCTGCGTGGGATCGGCACCCTCCTGTTCGATGTCCCCGCCGGCCTCATCGTCGCCCGCATAGGCGAGCGGTGGTCGATGCTCCTGGCGACGGCTTCTCTCGGTCTGGTGGCGGTGGGAATCGCTCTCGGGCCGTCGGTCGAGGTCTTCGCGGTCCTGGTGTTCCTCTTGGGGTGCTCCTGGTCGGTCTGGGCCCTGGCACGCCTCACCTTCGCCACTGAGGCCACCCCTCTCCGCCAGCGGGGCAGGGTGATGTCGATCATGGGCGGGACCATGCGGATCGGCCAGTTCATCGGTCCGCTTCTCGGTGGTCTCCTCATCATCCCGTTTGGGCTGGTCGCCCCGTTCGTGCTTCAGGCCTTGTTTGCCGTCGCTGCCGCGGTGACCCTCTGGCTCACCACCGAGCCAGACCCCCCTGTCGCCGCCACAGAGGAAGAGCCGGTCAGGTTGCGGCAGATCCTTCAGGACAATCGCAGAACGTTCGGGACGGCCGGGCTCGTGGCGATCGTGGTGCAGATCCTCCGCAGCTCACGTCAGGTGATCATCCCTCTCTGGGGTGATCATCTCGATCTGGAGGCGAGCCAGATCTCCCTGATCTTCGGCCTCTCTTCAGGGGTCGAGATGTTGATCTTCTATCCAGTCGGAATGCTGATGGATCGCAAGGGGAGGAAGTGGGCGGCCATCCCCTGTCTCGTCCTTCTGTCGATCGGGCTGGCGATGATCCCTTTCACCACCGGATTCTTCGAGCTGCTCTGGGTAGGGCTCTTCCTCGGCGTTGCCAATGGTCTGGGAGCAGGGATCAACATGACACTCGGGTCCGACTTCTCTCCTGCCCTGGGGAGGAGCCAGTTCTTTGGGATGTGGCGTTTGGTGAGCGATGTCGGGACCGCAGGCGGCCCGTTGCTGGTGGCGGCGGTGACATCACTGATCTCTCTTGGTGCAGCCGCGGTCGCGGTTGCCGGGGTCGGGCTGATCGGTGCGGGGATCATGTGGCGGGCCGTGCCGGAGACGCTTCGGGTCGACCTCGAATGACCCCATAGAATGATCGGACAACAGGTCAGCTTCCCGGTGGTCCCGATGGTCACGCGGGCGAGGCCAGGGGAAGGATGATCGGTTGAGGGATCGGCTGCGCAGTTGGGGACGATTGGCGGTGGTGGACGTGACGCCGCTTCGTCAGGTCCCGGGTTATCGCTGGCTTTTCGCCGGGATGTTCTTCGTGCATGCGGGCCGAATGATGACCGTCGTCGCGGCACCCGTCCAGATCTTCCAGCTCACCGACTCGACGCTGGCCGTCGGATTGCTCGGGCTTGCCCAATTGGTGCCTCTGCTCCTGGTGTCGGTGGTCGGCGGTGCTCTCGCGGACGCCATCAATCGCCGCCGGCTCTTGGTCATATCCCAGCTGACCCTGGCCATGACCGCGGCCGGGCTGGTCTGGAACGCGCTTTCCGAGACACCGATGATCTGGCCGGTGTATGTCCTCGTTGCCATCAACGCCGGCGTATCCGCCATCGACTCGCCGGCCCGCCACGCCATCCTGCCCGGTCTGGTCGGACGGGTCCTCCTCCCCGCCTCCCTGGCGCTGAATCAGACGCTGACCACCGCAGCCGCCGCGGCCCTCCCCGCGGTCGCCGGGTTGCTCATCGCGACGGTTGGGCTCCCCTTCACATACGGGATAGAGGTGGTGATGTTCCTCATTGGCGCCGCCCTCATGCGACATGTCCCCGACGTCGCCACGGAAGGGGGAGGGAGAAAGCTCGAGCTCTCCTCGGTCAAGGAGGGTTTCAGATATCTGAAGGGCCGGCGAGTCATCCAGGCCGCTCTCCTCATCGACCTCAATGCGATGGTCTTCGGGATGCCCACCGCTTTGTTCCCCGCCATGGGCACCGAAGTGTTCGGCGGTGACGCATTCACGGTCGGGCTTCTCTACGCCGCTCCCGGAGTCGGGGCCTTGGTCGGAGCCGTGACCTCGGGGTGGGTCGGATCGGTGCGTCGTCATGGGCGGGCCACTGTCATGGCCGTCATCGCCTGGGGTGTCTCGATCGCGGTGTTCGGATTGACCGACTCGCTGACCATCGCTCTCATCATGCTCGGCTTCGCCGGCGCCGCCGATGTGGTCTCAGCGATCTTCAGGAGCAGCATCATCCAGTTGACCGCGCCTGACGAGATGCGAGGGCGAATGTCGGGGATGCACACAGCCGTCGTAGCCGGCGGGCCCAGGCTCGGTGATCTCGAGGCGGGTATCGTCGCCGAGCTCACGTCGATTCGATTCAGCGTCGTCTCCGGCGGCCTCGCCTGCATCGTCGGAGCGCTGGTCATCGCCCGTTGGGCCCCCGCCTTCTTCAACTATCGATACGAGCCGGCCCAGGAATGAGACTGTCAACCCAAGTCGAACACACGGGCCGCATTACCGCCCGAAATCGCTTCCCGGTCCGCGTCAGCGATGCCTTCCGTGGCGCGGATCAGACCGAGCGGATCGGTCTCACTCATGTCGAACGGGTAATCGGTCCCGAGCATGACCCGGTCGACGCCGACGATCTCGATCAGGTGACGCAGGTACAGGGGCTGGAACACCATGGTGTCGTAGAAGAGCCTCCTCATGTAGTGGCTCGGAGGATGGTCGGGGATCGCAACACGGGTCTCGGGCCGAACCTCCCAGGTGTGATCAGCCCGGGAGCTGTAGAACGGGAGATAGCCGCCGCCGTGGAGGAGCACCAGCTTGATCCCGGGATGCACTTCGAACAGCCCGCTGAAGATCATCCGCGTAGCAGCCACCATCGTCTCCAACGGGTTTCCGATGCAATTGGTCAAGAAGTAGCTGCCCAGACGCTGTCCTTCCGGATAGCCACTGGGGTGGAGGATGACGGGGATCCCTTTGGCCTCGACCGCGGCCCAGAACGGGCGGAAGCCGGGCTCGTCGAGGTTGAGCCCATCGATCGTGCCCCCGATCTGGAGGCCTTTGAATCCCAGTTCGTCGGCGGCCCGGTCCATCTCGCGAATCGCCAGGTCGACATCCTGAAGCGGGACCGTTGCCCCAAGTGCCACGAATCGGTCCGGGTTGTCGGCCACGACGGAAGCAAGGTTGTCGTTCTGGATGCGGGCCGACTCGGCGGCGAGATCGGCGGGCGCCCAGTAGTGGTACTCGGAAACGAAGGTGGCGAGACCCTGCACGTCCACACCCATCCGATCCATGTCGTCGAGACGAGCCGCCGGGTTGGTGAGCTGATAGACGATCCCGGGGTACATCACCTTGTTGTGATCCCTGGAGTCCTGGCCCATGTAGAAGTCGTACGGCTCGTTTTCTGGACGTCGGTACTCGTCCACCGGAAGGCGGCTGGATGGGGTGGCGAGATGGCAGTGGATATCGACCGTGGTCATGAGCGTCGGGGCACGTTAACGGTCTCAGAGGAATGCGCGGCATGAAGCTGTCCCGGCCGGTGATCTATGCGCTGCTGGCGATGGTGGTCCTCATCCTCGGCCTGAACTGGCCGGTGATGGCCACCGGGGTGAAGTCCATCGCCCCGATCTGGATGGGCGCACTTCGGATCGGAACGGCAACGGCGTTGATGGTCGGTGTGGCCCTGGCGAGGAGGACCCTCGTTGTGCCACCGCGCAACGACCTACCCATCGTCGCCTCCATGGCCTTGTTCCGACTCACGGCTGTCACAGTTCTTGTCTTCACCGCACTGGAGCTCGTCCCTGCCGGCCGCTCCTCGGTAGTGGTGTGGACGACCAGTCTGTGGACCGTGCCGATCGCGGCGATCTTTCTCGGAGAGAGGATGACTCGAGGGCGATGGTTCGGCCTGTCACTCGGCGTCGCCGGAGTCCTGGCCCTGTTCGAGCCGTGGGGTTTCGACTGGACGGAGCCAGGTGTAGCCGTTGGTCACGCCTTGCTCAT
>Ga0190271_10003121_pt1 | contig 10301 bp, 11 predicted proteins | sample Popmic356T_FD_133747 | JGI IMG/M metagenome (GOLD analysis project Ga0190271, IMG submission 133747) | Populus adjacent soil microbial communities from riparian zone of Weber River, Utah, USA - 356 T | ecosystem: Environmental > Terrestrial > Soil > Riparian zone | place: USA: Utah | collected... | reverse complement strand
TGGCGTTGCCCGGCGCATCCATGAGGTAGGCGAACGTCTTGCCCGTGTACCTGCGCGACGCCAGCGAGAACTCGCTGATGATGAGCCGCGTGCGCAGCGCGTCGCCGTTGATGGCCTTTTCGAGCAAGGAATAGAGACGCGTGCCGCTCTTGTTCAGCGCCATGCCCTCGAAGCCGCCCGAGTCCGGCAGGTTGGCCGCGAGCGTGCGGATGGGATTGCTGATGGCCTGCACCAGCGGATTCACCTCGGTTCCACCCGCGGTGCTGGCAAAGCCGCGAAAGTTGGGCAGCGGGATCGGCGCTTCGAGCACCCGGCCGAAAGCATCCGTGTGGATGAGGAACGGGCCGAACTCATCGCCGAACCAGAACGTGCCGTCCGGCGCGCGGCGGATCGACTCGATGTCGAAGTCGCCGCCGGTCAGCAGGCGGCCGGCCTTGATGGCCGGATCCACCGCGATCGAACCACCGCCCGTGGGCGTGCCCGGATAGTTGGTGCCATCGGCCACGATCGGCCACGGAACCTTCTTCCAGGGATCGCGCAGCGTGAAGAAACTGTCGGGGGTAAATTCCGTGAGCTCCTCGCCCGTGAGGCGATTCACCGGCACCACCACACCCGTTTCGAAGTCGGGCTTCACCGCATCGACGCGCAGCAGTGCGTCGGGCGAGTTCGCCTTCGCACCGAAGCCGTTGTCGGACATCACCAGGTACGTGCCCTGCTTCGGGCCCGGCAGCACCGCGGAAAAACCCTGGACAGGCTGCTTGTTGACGAGTGGCAGGACGTTGCCGTTGGCGCCGGTCGCGAATTGCCCGGAGGTCGGGCCGGGAGAAAACGTGTTGGCGGGCAGCACCGCGCGGTCGAGAAGCTCGGCCGCTGATGCGGAATGAAATACAAATGCGGAACAGATCGCGGACGCAACGACTGCGCCCGTGCGGCAAGAGAACAAATTCATGCAGACACCCCAGCGCGCGCCGACGGCCAGGGAATGGCGCGTCGATCAGAAGCGGCGCCGGAGCATGTTCGGCGCGAGGCGTTTCGATCCGATGACGGAATCGTTAGTTGTTCAACTGCAGGCCCTTGACCTTGGGCACCGAGCCGATGCAACCCTCGACCCAGACATGCAGAGGTTTGCCCATGGCTGCGGCCGTCAGGATCATCGCGTACAGACGATCAACGGTCTTTTCTTCCATCGCCGGGTCGAACAGATAGAGCCGCTGCGCAGTTCCACCACAGTTCTCGGGATCGTGAAAAGCTCCGGCATAGAAACCCTGAGCTCCCGGAACCCAGATGATGTTGGCGACGGTCTGACTTCCGTTGGTCCACACGGCTGCGGAACTTTGGGCAGCTACCAAAGACGCAACGAGCAAGGCGATGAGACGCTTCATTTCTATCCTCCGTGGTGGGCGGTACACAGCTTCTGTGTCACGAGTGGCGCCTTGCTGACAGCCTGGGCACTCACGAGGTGGACGCGGCCGGACTCCATGTGTCACAGTACTCATGTGACACCGGAGGTTCCATGGTCCCTTTCAGAGTCAAATTCACCCCTGGCCAGTCCATCTTCGACCAGGTTTGCTTCGCAGCCATCAAGTCCATCCTGGCCGGTGAGCTGAAGGCCGGCGAGGCCTTCCCTTCCGTGCGTGCGCTGGCGCTGGACCTGAAGATCCATCCGAACACCGCGCACAAGGTGGTGCAGCACCTGATCCAGGAGCGCTGGTTGATTGCTCAACCCGGCGTTGGAACGGTGGTGGCCCAGCCGCCGAAAGCGCGTGCCGGAGACCGCAAGCGCCTGCTCGAAGATGAAGTGGAAAAACTCGTGGTAGAGGCCATGCGCGTCGGCGCGGACCTTCCCGAAGTGCAGCAGGCGGTGGAAGACACGTGGACCGATCTGCGCGGTCTCAAAGTGGTGTCGAATGATCGTTGAGACCCATCACGTCGCAAAACGTTTTGGCCGCTTCGACGCCATCGAGGACTTGAGCCTGAGCGTCCCGGAAGGCTCGGTGTTCGCCTTGATCGGCCCGAACGGCACCGGCAAGACCACCACCATTCGCATGTTGATGAACATCCTGCGCCCCGACCGCGGCGACATCAGCGTGCTCGGAATGCCGTCGCACCAGCTGACAACGAAGGAATTCGAGCGCATCGGCTACGTATCGGAAAGCCAGAAGCTGCCTGGTGGACTCACGCTCGCGCAGTACTTCGATTACCTGCGAAGCCTCTACCCTTCCTGGGACACGAACCTGGAGAAGGAGATGTGCGAGCAGTTCGAGCTGCCGCCTTCCCGCAAGATCAGGCACCTCTCGCACGGCATGCGCATGAAGACGCTGCTGGTGGGCGCGCTGGCATTTCGTCCCAAACTACTGGTGCTGGATGAACCGTTGAGCGGGCTCGACATCCTCGTCCGCGATGAGGTGGTGAATGGCCTGCTGCAACAGGCGGCCGACACCACCATCCTGATTTCCTCGCATGAACTCACCGAGATCGAAAGTTTCACCACGCACGTGGCCTTCATGCAGAACGGGCGGCTGCTGCTGCAGGAAGCCATCGAAGATCTTCAGAAGCGCTTCCGCGTGGTGTTGGTGACGCTCTCGGCGATGAAGGAGCTGCCTGACCCGCTGCCGGCGGACTGGCTCATGCCGGAAATCGAAGGACACCGGCTGCGTTTCGTCACTTCCGGCTTTGCCAGTGACCAGCAGATCTTCCAGCAGCTGACGCCGCATTTCGGCGCCGTGAAGATGGAATGCGAGCCCATGCCACTGCGCGCGATCGCCAACGCGCTCATGCAGCAACGCAAGCGGAATCTGCAGCGATGAACTTCAGGCTTCTGCGAGCCATTCTCAGGAAGGATCTACTGAGTCTGGCGCCCATCGTGGCGCTCGTCGCCCTGATCTTCCTTGCCGATCCGCTCATCGTTCGCCTGGCACTGCTGCAGGCGTACGAATCGTCGGTGCTCCTGGTCGTGCTCGCCGTGCTGGTCATGTCGGTATTTCAGCTGGATTCGCCGGCGAGTCTCACGGACGACTGGCTGTGCCGTCCGGTACCGAAGCGCGAACTGCTGGCCGCCAAGCTCCTGCTCGTGTTGTCGGCATCCTATCTACCCCGCGCCATCGGCACCTTGATCGTGGACCTGATCCTCGGCTTCCCGCTGCCTGAGGCTCTCCTTGACGCCGTGTTGTTGCAGGACCAGGTGATCCTGTTCGCGCTGCCGATCCTGATATTCACCGCCATCATCACGCGGACGATCGTTCAGGGTTTCGGCGTGCTGTTCGCCATCTTTATTTGCGTGTTCGTGATTCCGACGCCGTTCGTGCGCCCGCCCGGCCCGCTGACTCCCGGCATCCGCGACGACATGCTCATGTCCGGCATGCAGTGGCTGGCCACGACGCCAGCCAAGCTGGCATCGCTCGTCCTGGTCGCAATCGGATTCTGGCTGGTGTATTGGCAGCGGCGCCTGGCGCCGGCGCGCGTACTCATGGCGCTCACTATCGGCGTCACCTTGCTCTTCATGCTGCTGCCGATGACATTGATGCCATGGACTACGACCTTCGCGATACAGACCGCCTTCAGCCCGGCGCCGGCCGCGGATACCACGCGCATTTCCCTGCGCAACCCGCGCGCCTGCTTCCCCGCCGCGCGCCATGCCGAACTGTCGACCAACACGGCATTCGTCGCCGCGGCTCGCAGGAGCGGCCTGCGGCTGTGGGCCACCGAGGAACTGCGCGATGTCGGACCGGACTCCGTTGCCTTTCTGACGGCCATTGAGCCGCGCGGACTGCCGTTCGAATGGCGCGTGATGCTCAACTACGTGCAGGCGGAATATTCCGCGAACGGCGCGAAGCTCTACTCGCTGCGCCCCGCCAATTACTTCGCTGACCACTTCGGCGGTGGATCGCTGGCGCATGGTTGGATGCTGCCGGAAAGCACGGTGCAACATCTGCGGAGTGTACAGCCCGAGCTCACGCTCACTTATTCACTGACGCTGCTGAAGCCGCGCGAATATCGAGTCCCGGCAGACGGGAAGCGGCACGCGTTGCCTGGACTTGGTTCGTGCAGTGCGAAGGTCTACGCGCCTGGCAATCGCATCGACGTGGATTGTTTCATTGCTTTTGCGCATTCCGTGCAGCTCAGCGCGCAGCTGAACGAGCTCTCCTCGAGCCGCGTCTACAGCCCACCGAACTTCGCGCCGCGCTGGACGCGATGGCCGTACAGCCAGCACGTGGAGCTCCGCATCGGCTCGCCGCGTCTCACGAAGCACGACAGCATCACGGTCATCGCGTGGGACGCGGCAGGTTCGATCGACAAGTCGCTGACGACGCCCGGAATCCTCGGAGCCGCTACCGACACCTGCCCATTGCCTGTGGCCGGCAACCCGTTCCAGGTTTCGCGGTGGCGCGACGTCACACCGCACGAAGCGCAATCCATCACCGTCGAAGAAGGCGTGCAGCTCGAAGTGCTCGATTTCGGCGGCGCCGGCTCGCCCATCCTGCTGCTGCCGGGCCTGGGCGCCACGGCGCACAGCTACGATGAACTCGCGCCGCTGCTCGCGCAAAAGCATCGCGTGATCGCGATGACGCGCCGCGGCACGGGCTACTCGAGCAAGCCCGATTTCGGCTTTGAAACGCCGCGGCTCGCGCAGGACATCTTGCAGGTGATGGATGCGATGGGCCTCGGGAAAGTGATGCTCGTGGGTCACTCCATCGCCGGCGATGAGCTCACCTGGCTCGGCGGGCATCATCCGGAGCGCTTCAGCGGTCTGGTCTACCTGGACGCCGCCTACGATCGTTCACGCGGCCGCAAGGATCCCGCTTCGATGCGTCTGCGTGAGCTTGGTCAGCATCTGCCTCCGGAGCCGCCCTTCCCACCGGAGGCGCTGCTGAATTTCGACGCAATGACGAAGATGCTCCTCGAGCGCGGACACCTGCGGATGCCGGAGGGTGAGCTCATTGCGTTCCGGAACATGAACGATCCCTATCTCGCGGGATTCGCCAGCATCGATGGGCGCACGCAGCAGGCCATCAGCGCGGCGGTCCAGGCGCCGGACTATGCGGCGGTGAAGATTCCGGCCCTGGCTATCTACGCGCTCACCGACCCGAACGAACCACTCCCCTCGTGGTACGACCCGAACGACAAGGAAATGACGGCGAATCTGGCGGAGCACTCGCGCATCAGAAACACCATGCAGCGCGAGAACATCGAACTCTTCAAACGCAATGTCGAAAAAGGTCAGGTGCTGGAAATGCAGAACGCCAGGCACTACATCATCCAGTCGAATCAACGGGAAGTGCTGGAAGCCATCGAAAAGTTCAGTGCCGCCATCGAATGACGCCCCGGTAAGAAAGCTCATTGCGGGGACTCAGCGAAAGCGTCGGCGGCTCTGCGTCCAGATCGACGATGAACGGCGTGTCACCGCCGGCGTTCAGGATCTGGTTGCCGACCCGCGTCACTTCGATGTCGACGGTTCCGATCCTCGCGTAGGGCGATGTCACGCGGACTTTGTTGGCTCCGAGCTTCGTGACCGTGACCGCAATGTCCGAACGCGAACTACCCTTTGAGTCGGCGATCACCTCGCCCGAGTAGTCGCCCGCCGCCAGCGCCGCAAGCTCACCGGAAATTCCCGGCGTTTCGCCGGGCCCTTTGACGAGCAGCAAGGCGATGCCAAACACGATGATCGCGACGATCGCGGCCATCACGAGATACCACCGGGTCCTTCGTGCCGGGCTCGCCTTCTGAGTAGTTATGCGCGGTGGCGCAACACCCGCGCCCAGGAGCCTGTCGATACCACGACAAATCGACTGAAAGCCTTCGTGCGATGGATCGCCATCCCAGTCATTCAAGTCCGCAGCCTGCCGGCGCCGGAACTCGAGCGGAAGCTTTGCGTCATCACAGGTGGCAGGCAGCAAGACCCCGCGCTCCGCGGCTGACGCTGCTTCGTTCTTCACCCACTCCGAAGCGACCGAGTCGCGGCTCCAGAGCACGACGACCGACCTGGCGCTTTCCAGTTCGCGTTCGATCACCTGATCGAACGACTCGCCGGCCACGATATCGCGATCCCACCAGACAGAATGACCGCGCGCCACCAGCGCGTTCGCGAGCAAGCGCGCGACGTCGCGGTCCTTCGAGCAGTAGCTGATGAAGACGTCCGCCACCGCTGGAGCATAGCGCTCAGGTGTGCGGCTTCGCCATAATCGCCGCAATAGCACCGGGAGGGCGCATGTCTGCAACGAACCGCGAAGTGTGGGGAAACGATTTGCCGGGCGACGTCGCGGACGCGCTGGAGGAATTCAAAGCCAGGAGCATCGATGCGTTTGGCAGTTCATTGAAGTCGCTGCTGCTGTTCGGCTCGGCTGCCGAGGGCAGAATGCGCGCGACGTCGGACGTCAATGTCCTGATGGTGTTTACCAAGCTCGAGCTCGAACGCGTGGAAGCTTGGCGCTCGGAAGTCGCGACGCTCGTCGCCGCCATCGACTTGAAGCCGCTCGTGCTGCTCGAAGATGAGATCGCTGCTGCCGCTGACGCCTTTGCGGTGAAGTACTTCGACATTCTGCATCGCCGCCGCGTACTGCACGGGGCTGACCCCTTCGAGTCCCTGACTATCGACGACGAGGCGTTGCGGCGGCGCGTATCTCAGGTGCTGCTCAATCTCACGCTGCGCCTGCGTCTGTCGCTGCTGCTGCACAACGATGCGGGACGCACACATGCGTTGGTCGATGCCGTGGGGCCGCTGCGTGCCACTGCGGTGGCCTTGCAGGAGCTCTCTCGCCAGCCGCAGACGACGCCCAAGGACGCCTTGCTGGCGATGGCTTCCCTGCATGGCGCGACGGCGCTCATTGAACGCATGCAGGTGCTGCGCGAGAAAGGCGACCCGGTGACGGCGGACTCCATGCGACTGCTGGGCGAGCTCATCGATTTCATTCGCGCCATCTCCCCATGAATCCCTTCGACATGCGCGGCCCGGCGTTCCTCGTGTTCTTCCTGTTCGCAAGTCTCGTCGGCCTGATCTACCTGTACCTGGTATCGCGCGACCTCCTCTCTCAATCTCCGCGCCCGCCGTCGGCAGACGCGCGGCGTCTTCTGCGCGATCCCTATCTTCTGGCATTCCTGCGCGGCGGCGTGCGCGAGACCTTGCAAACCGTTGCGTTCTCGCTCAACAAACGCAAGCTCCTGAGCTCCGTGGGCGCGACGCTGGCCGCGACCAGGAGCAAAGACGCCCTACAGGCGGTGCGCAATTCGCTCGAGCTCGATTTGCTGTCGCAATGCTCGTCGACGCAGTCGGTCTCGCAGCTGATGGATAACAGCCGCCTCAAGGCCGCGGTGGAGCATTACGCCAACCCCCTGCGCGAATCGGGATTGATCGCGGACGATGCGGAGTTCAGGAGGCGTCTGCCCGCATTCCTGGGAGTCGCCGGCGCGCTGCTCGCGCTCGGCGCAATCAAGCTCTTCGTCGCCCTGCAGCGCGGGCACACGAACGTAATATTTCTGATCCTCTTGACGCTGGTCGCTGTGATCGTGGCCTTCAAGATTTTCAACAGGCGCCGAACATTTGCGGGCGATCGCGCGCTGTCGGATCAGCAAACCCTGTTTGCGCGCCTCAGGAGCCGCGTGACTCGCGTGGCAGCGGATCACCCCACCGACGAAGCCGTACTGGTCGCGGCGGCATTCGGGCTCGGGGCATTGCCAGCGACTGGTTATCCATTCGCGGCGCGAATCAAGCGACAGGCGCGGGACAATTCATCCAAGTCGTCCTGCTCGAGCTGCGGGTCGAGCTGCGGCGGCGGTGGCGGCGGCGGAGGTTGCGGTGGCTGCGGCAGCTGATCTCCGCCATCGCGTCGGGATTGGCTGGCGGCCGGAGCTGGCGGCCGGAATCTTCGCGCACCTCGATCGCATCGACGTGGTCGAGGTGATCGCCGACAACTACTTCAAGGCGCCGCGGCGCGAGCTCGATGCGTTGCGCGCATTGGCCGAACAGGTTCCCGTGCAGCTGCATGGCGTGGGGCTCGGACTCGCGTCCGCCTTCGCCGTCGACAGCGCGCGTATCGACAAGATCGCGCGTCTCATCGAGCGTGTGCGCCCGGCGGGATGGTCCGAACATCTCGCATTCGTGCGCGCGGACGGCGTCGAGATCGGCCATCTTGCGATGCCGCCGCGAACGGAGCGCACGGTCGAGCAGACGGTGCGCAATGTCGAGCGAGCTCGCGCGATAACCGGTGTGATGCCGGCGCTCGAGAACATCGCGACCCTGTTCGATCCGCCGATGAGCACGCTCAGCGAATCGGAGTGGACGCGCCGCATCGTGCACGCCTGCGGCGCGCCGATGTTGCTCGACCTCCATAACTCGTACGCGAACGCCGTGAATGCCGGACGCGATGCAATGGCCGATCTCGGTGAATTTCCGCTCGAAGCCGTTCGATCCATTCATCTCTCGGGCGGCATGTGGATCTCCCATGCGAACGGCACCCGGCGATTGCTCGACGATCACGTGCACTCGCCTCCGGACATCGTGTTCGAGCTGCTGCGCGCATTTGCCGGTCGTGCGACCGCTGCCTGCGATGTGGTTCTCGAGCGCGACGGCAACTATCCGTCGTTCAGCGTCATGCTCGCGGAGCTGGACCGGGCTCGCGCGGCGCTGACCCCCATCGACACCGGGGTGCGCCGTTATGCGTGATGTGGCCCAGAGTTGGGAAAGCTTGTTGGCGCGCCTGTTCGTCGATGCGGAACTTCGCGCGCGATTCAAACGCGATCCGGCGTGCGTCGGCAGGGAATTCGGGTTGGATGAACGCGCGCTGGCCGCGCTCACGAACGCCGATTGGACAGGCCTCGATCTCGCCGCGCGAAGTTATGCACACAAGCAGGCGCAGCGCGCCCCGGGGAAGCTGCGCTCGCTGTGGCCCTGGTGAAGTCCGCAATGGACTTCACTCGCGCTTTGCGCGCCACACTTCCTGGTCGCCCCTGACAAGCGCGGCCGCGATGGGGCGGCCGTCTTCACCCAGCGTGAACCTCAATCGCCCGGCGCCCAGCGTTCGCGTCGCCTCCTCGGTGGGTGACGCGAGGAAAACCTGCGTCCTGCCGCCGCTCGGAAAGGTTGCCTGCAACGCATCCTCTTCCCATGCGAGCACCAGCTTGCGTTCGGGCGATATGACGTACGTGCCGGCATACCGCTGATGCAGGGCCAGGTCGAGAATCGGGCCTTCATACATGACGACGCCCTGGCCCAGCGCCAGGCGCCACGCACCGTCCTCGCCCCGCACCAGCACATGCGTCTGCCGCAACCAGCTCTCGCGCTTGTTAGCAGCGTCGATGAGCCGGATGCGCGCGATGCGTATCGCGGATGTCGGTTGCGGAGCGCCATGCAGCTCCACTGACGCGCCGTGCTCCGTGCGTTTGCTTCGCTGCCCGGTAAGCGCCATGCCGCGCGCCGCGCTCGAGAGCCAGTCCTCCCGCAGGTCCACGCGGCCGTCCGAGGCATGAACCCAGAGGAAACGGTCTGCGAGCAGTGGTTCGAGTGCCGGCCGGTCGCGCGCGTCGAGCGCGCGGGCGAACCGTTGCTCCACCTCTTCTATGGCTTCGGTTGCTGGCGCCGCGAGCGCAGATGGGCTGAACAACGCTATGCCGGCAATCAGCCGCACGACGGCGGCGAAGAGTGGACTTTTCATGTCACGAATCTCCCTGCAATGACAGAAAACTCTGTCGGCCTACCGATAGAACGGAGAATCAGATGAAAAATCGAGTATTGGCAAGTGTTTTGACCACGGTGCTTGGCCTGTCGCTCAGCGGAGGTGTGTTCGCGGCGACCGGCCCGACAATGACTCCCCTGAAGGTCACGCAGATGTACATGAACAACTACAGCTCGCTGTATGTGCATTTCCAGTCGGGTGCCATGCCTGGTTGCTATGGAGGTGCCGGTGGTTATCTATTTACCAGCAATGCCAATTACAAAGAACTCTACGCGCAGCTGCTATTGATGGTTGCCAACGGCGGAATTCGGGCAGCGGTCCTCTACACTCCGAAGGCGGTCCCAACGCAAAACTGGGATGACTGCACCATTGAAGGCATCTATCTGCTGCCGGAATAGCGCTTCCGGGCTCAGGGCACTACCGGCAACACCACCCCGCTCGAGGCGCCACCGCCAAACCAGACGCTCTGCGTCGCTTTCTTGTAGTCGCCTGGGCGGGCGAACATGATGTTGTCGACGTAGGTCTGCGGATTGCGGTCGTAGAGCGGAAACAGGCTCGACTGGATCTGCACCATGATCCGGTGGCCCGGCAGGAACACGTGGTCCACGTCGGGAAGCTTCCACCGGTAGTGCTCCA
>Ga0190271_10003120_pt1 | contig 10303 bp, 9 predicted proteins | sample Popmic356T_FD_133747 | JGI IMG/M metagenome (GOLD analysis project Ga0190271, IMG submission 133747) | Populus adjacent soil microbial communities from riparian zone of Weber River, Utah, USA - 356 T | ecosystem: Environmental > Terrestrial > Soil > Riparian zone | place: USA: Utah | collected... | reverse complement strand
GACACCGGTGGTGCCGTCGCCGCGGCATTTCATCGCCGGCCCGGGGTCGTCGTGTCGGTGCTGTTTCCGAAGGGCCTGGTTTCGCCGACGCAGGAGCGCCAGCTCACGTGCTGGGGCGACAACGTGCTGTCGTACCGCGTCAACGGCAGCTTCGATGACTGCCAGCGCCTGGTGAAGCAGGCGTTCGTCGACCCGGCGCTCAAGGAACGCTTCGAACTGTCGAGCGCCAACAGCATCAATCTCGGGCGCCTGCTGCCCCAGGCGGTCTATTACGCCGCCACCAGTCTCGCGGTGCATCGGGCGCATGGTGTGACGCCTAACTTCCTGATCCCGAGCGGCAATCTCGGCAACTCCGTGGCCTGTGTCTGGGCGCGCAAGATCGGGCTGCCCATCGGTCGCATCGTCCTGGCACACAATGCCAATCGCGCCGTGCCGGACTTCCTGCGCAGCGGCGAGTGGCAGCCGCGCGCGAGCATCCCGACGCTGGCTTCGGCCATGGACGTGGGCTCGCCTAGCAACATGGAGCGCCTGCGAGCGCTGTTTCCCGACATCGAAGCCGTGCGTGGTGCAGTACGCGCGGAAAGTGTCAGCGACGACGAAATCCGGACGCGTATTGCGACGGATTTCCGTCGGTTTTCAGACCAGTACGGGAAGCCCTGGTGCCCGCACACCGCGACCGCCGCCGAAGTCCATGCGCGGCTGCCCGATTCCGAGCGCGCGGAGCGCTGGATTTTGGTCTCGACCGCGCACCCGGCGAAATTTCGCGAAATCGTGGAGCCGCTCATAGGGCAGCGAATCGAAATGCCGCAAAGCCTTGGTAAACTCTTCTCGCGTCCCGTGTCCTGCGCCGATCTCGAGCCCTCGCTCGATGCGCTGACCGGTGCGTTGGGGAAGCCGCGAACAGTGAGCAAGAATTGAATCCTCCTTTCGGACTCACGCAACTTCAGCTGGTAGCCATCGCCTTCGGCGTGGTTCTCGTGGCGCTGCTTGCGCTGCTGGGAGGCCGCGCGTGGATGCTCCGTCGCCGCGACGCGCGCCGCGTCGCGCGGGTCACTGCCGGCGCCGCCGACTACCTGCGCAACGTGCTCGTGCCCGATGGCAATGGCGGCGACTACCATCTCGACTTCGTGTTGCTGACCAGCCGCGGCATCGTGGTCATCGACATGCGCGACATCATCGGCAACGTGTTCGGCGGCGACCAGATGACCTCGTGGACGCTCATGAGCGGCCCGAGCCGCACCACTTTCGTGAATCCGCAGGCGGGTCTTTATGACCGCATCGCCAGCGTCAAGGCCATCGCCACCGACACGCCGATCGAGGGCCGCATCGTGTTCACCAGGCACGCCAAGTTTCCGAAAGGCCTGCCGCGATTCACGGTGATGCTCGAATCCGTCGCCGCGGAATTTCCCAAGCTTGGCGCCGCGGAACTCGAAATTTCCGTGGCGAAGTATCGTCCCGGCTGGGCAAAGCTCAAGGAAGCTGCCAAGCCCAGCCCGCACTTCCGCTCGAACCCCATCGCCGTCGCCTGAGCGAGCGACGGTAGATAGGGTGCGCCGCTCGCACTCCTCGGTTGTCCCGGTGGCGGGTCCCGTCGCGCTGGACGTACCCTGAGGAAAACTGCACACTTTCCGCCCATCTGCCCGAGCCGGACGTCTCCATGTCGCGACCGATCGTCGAAGAGCTGAATTTCCAGGAGTTCAAGCGCGCCCTGGAGAAGGCGCTGGCGGCCGGCACGCGGATTTTGCCCACCGAGGGCGCCCGCTGGGCTGCTTATGTCAGCGAGCACGACATCCGGGAAACCAATTTCAAGGCATACGCGCGCGGGATGTACGACTCTCTCGACGCCCTCATCATCGACGAGCCGGGCACCTGGGGTGGGTATTACCTGTGGTCACCGGCTGAAGAAGTGGTGTTGCGCTGGCGCCGCCCGGCGGTCGAAGCATGAGTCTCGCTTTCGCGCTGCAGGATCCGGGGGCATTCCGCCGTTTGCCATAAATTGTGATACAACGACGAGGCCTCGCAGCAAGACGACCTACAGTCCAATTCACGCGGTCCATGTTCGATGGCGACATCCAGGAAGATAACGCTCAAGAGCCCGGTGGCCAGCGATCAGCTGCTGATCCGCTCCGCCAGGATCACCGAGCAACTAGGCCAGCTCTTTGAAATTCAGATCGACCTGCTGAGTCCCGACGAGGCGATCGATTTCAACAAGGTGCTGGGCAAGGAAGCACACATCGCCGTCGCGCTCGACGACGGTGGTTCCCGCTATTTTCACGGCCATATCGTCGAATTTGCGCAGCTCGGGCGCCTCGGAACCTACGCCACCTACCGGATGCGACTGGTCCCGTGGCTGTGGTTCCTGACACGCACCGCCGACTGCCGGATTTTCCAGACCAAGACCGCGCCGGACATCATCAAGGACGTGTTCCGCGACCTCGGGTTCACCGATTTCAAGGACACGCTCACCAAGAGTTACCGGACGCGCGACTACTGCGTGCAGTACCGCGAAACGGATTTCAATTTCGTGCAGCGGTTGATGGAAGAAGAGGGCATCTACTACTTCTTCACGCACGTCGAGGGCAGCCACACGCTGGTGCTCAGCGATTCCTCGAGCGGCCACGAGGCGGTGTCTAACTACGAAACGATCGAATACTTTCCGCCGTCGGCCAACGAGTCGCGCGAGAAAGACCACATCTACGACTGGCACCAGTCGCGCAACATCCAGCCGGGCAAGTGCGTGGTGACCGACTACGACTTCACCAAGCCGCGCGCCAAGCTCGAGACACAGTGCGTGCAGAAGCACGAGTTTCCCAAGACCGATTACGAAGTGTTCGACTACCCCGGCGGTTATGCGCTCGCGGCGGAAGGCGATCACTACGCGCGCACGCGCCTGGAGTCGATGCAAGCCCAGTTCGAGCGCTTCACGGGCGTGGGCAACGCGCGTGGCCAGGCCGTCGGCAGCCTGTTCAAGCTCGCGGGTTATCCGCGCAAGGATCAGAACAAGCAGTACCTCACGGTCAGCGCAACCTATGAGCTGCACGCCGGCGAGTATGAATCCGGCACCGTCGCACCCAAGGACTTCACCTGCGACTTCGAGGCGATCGACGCCAAGCTGCCGTTCCGTACGCCCATCACCACGCGCAAGCCCATGGTGGGCGGGCCGCAGACCGCCACCGTCGTGGGTCCGGGTGGCGAAGAGATCTACACCGACAAATACGGCCGCGTGAAAGTGCAGTTTCACTGGGACCGTTATGGAAAGCGGGACGACAAGAGCTCCTGCTGGGTGCGGGTCTCGCAGATCTGGGCCGGCAAGAACTGGGGCTGGATGAGCATCCCGCGCATCGGGCAGGAATGCGTGGTCGACTTTCTCGAAGGCGACCCCGATCAGCCGTTGATCACCGGCCGCGTGTACAACCAGGACAACCTGCCGCCGTTCGATCTGCCCGCTAACAAGACCCAGTCGGGCGTACGCACGCGCAGCACGATGGGCGGCAGCCCCGAGACCTGCAACGAGATCCGCTTCGAGGACAAGAAGGGCGCCGAGCAGCTCTACATCCACGCGGAGAAGAACCAGGACATCTCCGTCGAGGCTGATGAATCGCACTCGGTCGGGGGCAGCCGCAACAAGACCATCGGCAGCAACGAGACGGTCAAGGTCGGCGTCGACCGAACCGAAAACGTGGGCGCCAACGAAAAGATCACGATCGGTGCCAACCGCACCGAAAACGTGGGAGTCAACGAGACCATCACGGTCGGCGCCGCGCGTACCGAAAATGTCGGTGCCACCGAAACCATCACCATTGGCGCCGCCCGCAGCGTGACCGTGGGCGCGAGCGAAACGAAGACCGTGGCGACGCTGCGCACGCACAACGTCGGCATCAACGAGATGATCAACATCGGCGCCGCCCAGGAAGTGAGCATCGGCGGCTTGCAGATGGTGACCATCGGTGCCCTGCAGAAAGTATCGGTTGGCGCCATGCAATCGATCGATGTCGGCGCCAGCCGCTCTCTCGATGTCGGATCAAACCTGTCGACGAGTGCCGGTGGCAATGAAAAACGTTCCGTTGGCGGCGGCCGCACCACTACTGTCGGCAAAGACGACAATCTCAAAGTGACCAACAATCTCGTGATCGATGCCGGTGACTCGGTGACGATCAAGACCGGCAGCGCCAGCATCACGATGAAAAAAGACGGCACCATCACGATCAAGGGCAAGGACATCAAGATCGACGGCAGCGGCAAGGTGGGTGTCAAGGCGAGTGGTGACGTGTCGGTCAAAGGCAGCAAGATCGGAGAGAACTGAGCATGGAAACTCTGGAAAAAATCGATTGTGAACCGATCGCCCGAACCGACGACGTTCTTGCCGCGCTGTTGCCAAGGTCGCGTACGCCCAGGCCATCGCAGGAAAACCCATCGCAGGAAAACGTGGCGCTCGTGACAACGCCGGTGGTGGCCACACTGGTCGAATTCGATCTCGAGGATCGTCCGGTCATTCGCTCGGATCGGCTGCTGGCCGGAGAGTTGCTCAAGGCGCGCGCCACCGTGGCTCTCAAGCGAGCATCGCTTGGCACCTCGGTCGTGGTCGTGTGTGAAAACGGAGATGCGCGATTGCCAATCATCATCGGCGTGATCGAATCGCAGGCGCGTCCGCCGGCGCCGGAGTTGTCGCCGGAGCGGCGTACCGTGATCCAGGCGGATGACGTTCGCTACACCGTCGATGCCGAGCGCGAAATCGTCCTGCGCTGTGGCGAGTCGAGCATCACGCTGACGCGCGCGGGAAAGGTCATCATCAAGGGCAAGTACATCCTCAGTCGTTCCAGCGGCTACAACAGGATCAAGGGCGCCGCGGTCGACATCAACTGAACCTGCGTCCCCATGTGGCAAGTTGAAAATCGCACGCCCTTCGCCGCCGATCGTGGCTGGGTGCGGGACAGGAACGGCGCCGAGATCTGGCTCGTCGCGCTCAAGTGCACATTCGACATCCACCCGGATGGCAGCACCGACATCAGTGACGAGCAGCCGGCCGTATTGCAAATGCCGGAATACCACGGCGAGCCCGGCAAGAGCAGCGTGAAGTGCGAATCCGACATCGTGATGACCAAGACGACGACCGACATCGTGGTCGTCGGCCACGCCTATGCGCCGGGCGGCAGTGCGACCACACACATGGACGCAGGTTTTCGGGTCGGCCCGGTGCAGAAATTGTTGAGCATTTCCGGCGACCGGATCTGGGAAACGTTGGGTCCCTCCGAGCCGCAGGCATTCATCAAGATGCCGCTCGTATACGAGCGCGCGTATGGCGGCGTCGATTCCCGGTCTTCGCATCCGGAAAGGGATTGGGAATGGCGCAATCCCGTGGGTACCGGTTTTGCCGTGACGCGCGAAAACGCCAAGGGTCTTGCGGTGCCGAACATCGAATATCCCGGCGAGCTCCTGGGTTCCTGGGACGACCGGCCACGTCCCGCGGGATTCGGTCCCATCGAGGGCCATTGGCAGCCACGCGTGAGCTTCGCGGGCACGTACGACGACCACTGGATGCAGACGCGCCAGCCCCTGCTGCCCGAAGACTTCGACGACCGGTATTTTCAGTGCGTACCGGCCGATCAGCAGGCGCCGGGATTCCTGCGCGGAGGTGAAGCGGTTGCGCTGCGCGGACTCACGGCGAACGGGCGGCTCGACTTCGCGCTGCCGCGCGTGTTCCCGTCTTTCGAAACGCACTTCTTCGACGGCACCCGCGAGCGTCACAAGAATCGCAAGCTCCACTCGATCATCCTCGAGCCTGACTACCCGCGCGTGTCCATCGTGTGGCACAGCGCGCTGCCCTGTCATTTCAAGGTCCAGAAGCTCGAGCACACCGTCGTCACGCTGAAGCGGAACGTGGGCGCAGATGCGCCCGATCCAAACCTCGAATCGGAAGAGTTCGCATGATGGGCGAGGGCGCATACGTGGTCGCCTTGGGAGCGACGACGCCGGTCGGGCGCGACGCGTGGTCCAGTGCCGCCGCAGTGCGCGCCGGAATTTCCGGCTTCGCGCAGCATCCGTACATGATCGATACGGCGGGCGAGGCGATGGTCGTCGCGCGCGCGCCCTGGCTCGACGTCGCCGTTGCGGGCGCAAGGCGCTTCGAGTCCCTGCTGTTTCCTGCGCTGGATCAAACTTTGCAGGCTTTGTCGGAGCGCCTGTCGGGCCTGCGCACCGCGCTGGCGCTGGCGCTGCCGGCGCCGCGCCTGGGCCTCGCGGCCGGGCTGCAGAGCGAACTCACGACCGCGCTGGCGCAACGGTACGAGAACGTGTTCGGGTCCATCGTTCCCTTCCCGCATGGGCATGCCGCGGGCCTGATGGCACTCGAGGCGGCGCACCTTCGCCTGGTGCAGGGCACGCTCGATGCCTGCATCGTCGCCGGCGTGGATTCCTACCTCGAGCCCGAAACGCTGGAATGGATCGAAGAGTGCGACCAGCTGCACTGCGCAGGGCCGCTCAACAATGCGTGGGGATTCATTCCGGGCGAGGCGGCGGCGGCCATGCTGCTGATACGCGGCGGACTGCGCGAGCAGTTCAGTGACACGTTGCTCGCGCAGATCGTCGGCGTGGGTACCGGCGTCGAGACGAAGCTCATCAGGACCGAAACGGTATGCATCGGTGAAGGACTAACTACCGCGTTCAGGGGTGCGCTGCAGTTCCTGCCGTCGGGCCAGAAGGTCTCGGACATCTACTGCGACATGAACGGCGAGCCCTACCGCGCCGACGAGTTCGGATTCAGCTGCATGCGCACCCGGGAGTACTTCGAATCCGCCTCGGATTTCGTCGCGCCCGCCGATTGCTGGGGTGACGTGTGCGCGGCCGGCGCGCCACTGCAGATCGCGCTCGCGACGATCGCCGGCAAGAAGGGTTATGCCAACGGCGATACCGCCTTCGTATTCGCGAGCTCCGAAGGCGGCGAGCGCGGTGCGGCGGTACTGCGTGTACCTCGAGGAGGCAACCATGCCGGTTAGCGTCAAGTGCAATGGCAAGACGAATTCCATCGTCCACAAGATGAGCAGCGGCATGTCGCGGGCGACACTTCCCGACGTATGCAAGACGCCATCGCCCGGCGGACCGGTACCGGTGCCGTACCCGAACATTTCGCAGTCGATCATGCTTTCCAAGGGCACGACGACGGTCAAGACCGACAAGATGATGGCTGCCATCAAGGGGTCGGAATTCTCGCTTTCGAACGGTGACAACGCCGGCGTCGCCGGCGGCGTGAAGTCGAGCACCTTCATGAAGGAGTCGACCTGGATCACGTATGCGTTCACCGTGAAACTCGATGGCAAGAATGCCTGCCGGTTGAGCGACAAGAAATTCCAGAATCACCAGAACACGGTCAATCTGGGCGGCACGCAGAATCCCAAAGTGTCGGTGGAAGATTTCGAGGAGTACCTGAAGAAGTGCGTCGACGACGCCCGCACCTCCGTCGACGGCAAGAATCCAAATCCGCCGAAGACCGACGAGGAATGGGAAGCGTATTGCAAGAAAAACGCCAAGCAGCGCGGCATCGACATCGGCAAAGAGGCTGAGGCCTGTATCAAAGCCAAGATGGAGGAGGAGGGCGCTTCCGACGAACTGAGTTGCGATCAGCCGTATTCGACCGGCGGTGGCCCCCGCGCCGTCGGCAGCCCGGGCCAGGTGTTAAATGGAACCTGCAGGCCCGACTTCGTGCTGCACGCTCCGGGAGATATGAATAAAGTCAGGGGCGTGTACGACTGCAAGGCGACGTGCCCGGAGAAGAAGAATGAGCCGCAATGGGGTGAGCGAGGTGCATTCAATCAAGGCGAGAACTATCTCTACGCGTTTGGTCGGGCTCCCAAGATCGCCGCGCCTGGCTACCGGATCGGAACCTTCGCGCACCGGGCGACCGAGAACATGAGAAAGGCCGCTCGCCTCTTGAAAATTTGGCTCTAGACGCCGGAGTAGAGTGAAGGTGAATTACAGCGAATTACCGCAGTTTGCGGTCACGGTGGAAGCCGGGCCAAAAGTGTTGCATGACGGATGGGTCGCGGCCTTCTACCTTGCACCACCTCATGCGCGTTACAAGACCGAGATGCGACGCTGCATCGAGGCGTACCTGCGTTTCGCGGATTCGCCGGACTTGCGCTGGGCCGTGGACGAAGACGGCGACAATGTCGAACTGAGTGACGCACAGATCGCCGAGACCCTGGACACGCTGACGGCTCCCGGCATCGATTCGGCCGGATTTCATCTGCGGGACGTCGCCAGCGGCGTGAGCGGGTATCGCATTCGCTACGTCGGGATCGAAGACACCCATCCGACGTTCGAGAGATTTCCGGATTCAACCAACGTGCTGTTCATGTCCTATCCCTCGGAGCGCATCGCGGCGAGTGGGGTGGATGCACTCGTCGCGTTTCATGACGAACTCGTCAGCTCCCTGCCCATTTCCAGCGGGTACGTCGCGCCGGCGTTCGTCTCCACGTCAGGAGGTGGAGAAATGGCCGCCTTCGAAAAGATTCGCGCGCTGTCGCGGCGCTATCGCTGCCTCGATATTCCTTACATGTCGATCGAGCGCTACGAGATCGGCCGCAGGGCCAAAGGCGCCTATTGGCTCAATTATCTGGGTCCGGAGCTCGTCGAGAAGCTGGGCGGCCTCGAGGCGCTGCGCGCCGACCTCGCTGACCCGCGTATCCGGCTGCGTTCACTGGCGCGTGGAATATGCGCGGTGCAGGTCGACGCCGGTCCGCTCGCGGGCGACGTCAATCGTCAGGAAGACGTTTCGGCATATCGCCGCCTCGCGCAGGTGCTGAAGCCCGTGCGTTATGAGCCGACGATGGAATACCCGGAGTTCGAGATGGAAGACACGCTCGAATGGTTCGCGCGCTTCGATGCCGCGAATTGATCGACGGAACCGCGCGGCACGCCAACATGGCTTCACATACGGCGGTCATCCATGATGTCCTGAGCTCGCATTGCGAAGAAGCAAGCGGGCTGTGGCTGACGCGCGCGAGGTTGATCGATGCACCGCACGTCACGCTCTTCGAGCTGCAACGACACGATGAACGCATCGCCGCGCACCTCGACGGCGTGTCGGTGGCGGGCGCGGCCGGCCTGGACGCGTGCAGAAGATTGCTCGAGGAGCCGGATGCAGGGGTGCTGTTCCTGCTCGCCGTTCGAACGCTCGAAGATGAGCCGTCACGACTGCAATCATTGCTCGACATCGCGAAAAGCGCCCCAGCGTTTCGGGCGGGCGTACTCGCGGGGTTCGGCTGGGCCGAGCCCGGTCGTCTGCGCGGCGTCGTCGCGAACCTGTTGGGTTCACCGGATCCGTTGCACCGGCTGTTCGGTGTGGCGGCGTGCTCCATGCATCGTGTGGATCCGGCAATCGCGGCGCCCCAGGAAGAGGCCGATGCGTCGGTCAGAGCGCGCCTGTTTCGCGCTGCCGGTGAGCTGGGCCAACAAGGGATGTTGCCGGTTTGCGCGCGATCAGCGGACGAAGATGCAGAAGTTCAGTTCTGGGCAACCTGGTCCGCAGTACTGCTCGGCGCCGGCGAAAACGCGCTGGCGAAACTCGCGGGCATCGGTTTCGAGGGCGGCGCGCGGCAGGCGCAAGCGCTGCAGCTGGCCTTGCAGGCCGCCAACCCGGACCACGGTCACGCGCTGTTGCAGGCCAATGCGGCGGAGCCTGAAAGGTTGCGCATACGCATAAAGGGAGCGGGTTGCATCGGCAATCCGCGGTACGTGCCCTGGCTGATCAGTCAGATGTCGGATGACAAGCTCACGCGCCTTGCGGGCGAGTCCTTCAGCCTCATCACCGGACTGGATCTCTCGAGGGCGCCGTTCGAGCGCATGCCGCCCGAAAATTTCGAATCGGGTCCAACCGAGGATCCCGAAGATGACAACGTCGCCATGGATGAAGACGACGATCTTCCGTGGCCCGTGCAGTCCGAGGTCCAGAAATGGTGGGACAAGAACGGCGCGCGCTTTACCACGGGCGTGCGCCACTTCATGGGCGCGCCGCCGAGCCGCGCGCACTGCATCGAGGTGTTGAAGAACAGTTACCAACGCCAGCGCATCGCCGCCGCCTATCACCTGTGCCTGCTGAATCCCGGTACGCCGCTCTTCGAATGGCGCGCACCGGCCGGGCGCCAGCAGCGTGCGCTGGCGCAACTGAGCTGACTGCCAGATGACGGCCTACATACTTCTCGGTCTGGGCGCAGCCTTCCTCATCGCCGCGATCATCCGCCTGATACGCGACCAGGGGCGGCTGCATCCGCAGTCCCGGACCTGGCTTCTCATATCGGGAATTTTCGCG
>Ga0190271_10003119_pt1 | contig 10305 bp, 6 predicted proteins | sample Popmic356T_FD_133747 | JGI IMG/M metagenome (GOLD analysis project Ga0190271, IMG submission 133747) | Populus adjacent soil microbial communities from riparian zone of Weber River, Utah, USA - 356 T | ecosystem: Environmental > Terrestrial > Soil > Riparian zone | place: USA: Utah | collected... | reverse complement strand
GAAATGTCTTGTTATCTTTTTGTATGTCATCCATAGTATGTCATCATAAAGATTAGAATTAAGTAAAATTCATTTCAAATATTTGTTATATAACTTCGCATTATTCTCTTATTATTTAAGCAAGTCTGCATATTGAGTCTTCTACCAATAATTGAAACGAAAATATTCATTTTATTCAAAAGAAATCTGTATTACTTATAATAAAGCTATTCTGATTACCATACTATAAAACTACGCAAAATTTCTAATATTAAATATTAGAGATTAAAAATTTGTCACCTAATTAATAGAAATATAAAAATAGATATATACTAAAATTAAAAAATTCAAATACTATAAAATTCACTTATCAAAGCATAAAATTACGTTTATTTAAAAGTAGAGTAAGATAAGAGTAAAAATAACAGTGATAGAATTAAAATAAATACCATGACCAAATAAAAGATATATTCAAATATTTATTAAGTATTATATTATTTAGATATAATGACATTATTAAAATTTTTCCTTTTTTTTATCGTAATGATTTATTTATTACAAGTTCAAATATATGCTATGAGCTACGGAGTAGGCATAATGCCTAATTTTAGTGATGTATACGCAACTATCAAAGATAAAAAAATAATTAATGATGTTGGCTATGTAATTTTACATATTAACGAAGCAAAAGACTATAATTCTATGCCTAACTTTGTAAAAGACCAAATTGGAAAAGATATAACGATTACAGTTTCTAAAGATGATTTATCATATTTCAATAAAGAAACTGTTAATGTATTAATCTCTGTTATAGGAGATGAAAAAGGCCAAGAATACACAGCAAAGATAAAACCTTAAAATTTAAAATGTAAAAATTATTTTATTAAAAGTTATCTAATCATATTCTCTTACATTAGTTACCTTCTTTCATTCTTCATTGTATAATCTACTGGTTGTTTTATTCTAGATTTATTTCTAAACATTGAAGTATTTCATACTCAAATTAGTAAATTTAATTATTTTATATATCAAATTATCTATTTGTGTATATTTTAATTTAACAAACAATTTTGATTGAATATAGTATTCAAACAAATGCTAATGTTTTATCAGAAATAAACTACTGTTGCTGTAATTTTTTTCTTATAACCTGATCTCATATTACAAAATATATCAAATGAAGCCATTAAAGGTTTAAAAAGAATTCATATTTGTCAATTGAGAATAGATCAATTTGGTATTATTCTTCGATCTATAACAAAAATAGAATAATGTCTTGCTTTTTTATGAGTAAACCGGTAATTTATATTGATAATAAAGATATTTAGGTTGTATCTAAAGCTATACATCCCAAATTATAAATTATACAACTTCAATTTTATCGAAAGATTGGATGAGGCATCCAAGAACTAATAAGAGTATTCATACTTTTAAAAAATAGAGGTTAATTGTTATTCTACATTTATCGTCGCCTGTATTTCATTTCCATTATATGTAATAGTTTTTATAGAAATTTGTGTATCATTTCCTTCATAATCTCTTGAATTTGGAAATCCATTTGAATCTAAATGTTTTCTGTTGGATCTGCCTGGAAAAGGATCGCCATCATCACCTTGATTACTAAATAATCCAAGCCGTTGAAGATCTTGTTGACCATCAGCTTGAATAACACCTACTGCTAAATGATTCTCTATACAATTATTTTCTGCTTCTTCATCTACATGATAAACTAATAGACCATCCCCTGGAATAAATTTATCATATTTTATTCTTTTTCTACATTCTATAATAAAGTATTCCTTTAATTTCCCTCTTATTGGAATCATTATTACCTCATCTGAGTCAGCTATAGACCTAAGGGTAATATTCCTATTAGTAGTTATTTTGGTAACTGATGCCCATCCCTGAACCATTCTACACCATCCATCAGGATATGCAGGAGTATTACCACCATTATTCCAACTTCCAGAAGCCATAAGTGACCAAGTTCCTACTCCTGCTGTTCTATTGGAGTTATCGCATGCATCATATAAATCAGGCCAACCAAAAATTAAATGACCCGCTTCATGAGCATAAACTCCTAATAATCCATCTTCAGGAACCGTTAAGTAAATACTGACCAATGTATTATCAGATACTTTAACTGGATTTTTTACTACCCATTTATGAGACCAAATATGTTTTTTTCTTTTCTCTTTAGTTGGTTGTGCTTCAGCTCCTGGACCAGCATGTACTACAAATAAAGCATCAATCATTCCATCTCCATTGATATCATATTTATCCCAATCAATAGATGAATCTTGTTCTAATGCTACTTTTACAGCATCTTCTACCATCTTTTTAGCATTATTAGGATATTTATTGGGATCTCCACCGCTAGAATTTCCAACATAATAAGAATACTTTTCTGGCATTCTATGCCAACCAGAAATTTGACCTACAATATTCACCTTTCCATTACTAACAGTATCATAATAATCCCTTAGACTTCCTGTCAAAAAGCTATCTTTTGAAAATAACATGTCATTATAATGTTCAGGTGGCATATCAGCTACATTATCTTCAAAGTCAATTAATAAAACTAGAGCATTGATTTCTCCTTCAGGTTTAAAACTTGGAACATTTATCTTTTCCATATCAATTATTCCTTCTTTAAGTGCATTGGCATCAGGTCTTACAGGATCATCTTTACCTATTGGGTTATAGCCAGGTTCTAATCCTGATTCTTTTAAAAATTTTTTTATATCATCTTCCCCTGATCTGTCAAACTCACTTTTTAATGCAGCTATAACAGCAGGAGATGGCGGCATCATGCATCTATCAAATCTAGAATGTTTTTTTATCATAGTTCAATTAAATATTTTTTTCTTTTAAATATTTTTGTCTTAATATAATGGCAATTTAATATATTTTTGCGGCGCCGAAAAAAAAGTAATTATATAAAAATTCTTTTATATAAGTGTGAAGATTACAAATTTTCAGAATAAAAAATTAAAAATCACTATTATATTCGAGTTCTCAAACCTTAAAAAAATGTACTAATAAAATCATAGTGATGATAAATAAGTACATTTATTTATTTAAAATAATTTAATAATATTGTTTAAAAAAAAACTAAACCTATTTCATCAATGGGACCAAGCAGATATGAACTCATAATTTAAAACTTAGTTCAAATCATTATTCTTGCCACTTTTTTGTTTAATAAATTTTTGTTCATATAAGTTTTTAATTTTTATTTATTTCTTTTTCAGATTCGATATTCTATAAATTAATAAGAACATGCTCTTTTTAAGATAATATTTGGTAACAATATTATTTAGTAATTTAAAAATATAACCACCTTTTTGATAGCTATTAATCTTAAAGAGAAGAGAGTGATTATACCTTATATAATGCAGACATCAATAAAGCGCTATTTTCTTCAGATTTTGCATATTAGTTTTGTTTCTTCTAACTCCCACAAATTTCTATATGTCTGAATCCCCAGTAATGCTGTCATCTTTAGATCCATTTTCTAGAGTAACGCCTAGGAATTCATATGCTGATGGTGCTAGATTTTTTTCAGGGTTAGCGTAATCCAGAAAAGAGATTTCGATTTAGTAATACTTGTGTCAATTCTTCTTGCAAACAATGGTCCAATAATAAGTGTGGTATAATTGATACAATTATTAAAACAATGAATTCATTGAAAGAACCTAGTCAACTTCCAAATTGCTCAATTAGGTCTCAATGTAGATGGTATCAACAATGTGGTGGTAAGGCATGTGTTGTCTGCCCTGAAGTTATAACAGATTCACTTTAATACAAATTCAATTTCCTCTTGTTTTGTTATCATCTTTTGTTACTTTACTAGGATCAGTTAAGAGATTTAGCTGATCCCACTTTATAAAAGGGTTCAAATCCCACTGAACCGTAATAACTAAAAAACCTAACATCATACTTTTTATAAAAAAAATATTTTAGATATATTAACGGAACTCTTTAGTCCATTCCCTTTTGATAATATGATCAGTAAATTCTTTTAGTTTAAAATTTGTAATTACAATACATACAATTCTATTATGTAAATCAGATTAGTCACTAATTGTATTATGTTTATTCTTATTGTTATTATCTTTAATTATAATTTATTAAGATTAAAGAAATATTACAAAAATATATTCTATCTATACAATAGAATCAATAATAAAAATTTTATCATGTATTATAAACAGTGCTGCATCTGCTGCTCTATCATTCTGATTTTTGTTCCTGATTCCATAGGTCTTTTAGATAGCTGTTTTAGTTGAGTGCTTCATTTATTTATAAAACAAATTTTCTATAACGGATTGATAGTAAAAGATAAGATATTTTCAACAAATGGCAATGATTAAAAGATCATTTCATAAATAAAGAAAAAATGATGAATCAATAACAAAAGGAAAAGATTATTTCTTAGTTCCTATATTATTGCTTCATGAATTCTTCTAAAAATGGGATTGGAACCCAGAGTTCAAGGGGGCAAGTGGGATTTGAACCCTTCGATAAAGTGGGACCAATAATTATTATTGTAACTTTATAACTACTTAAAACATAGTTATTTATTAAAAGCAAAGACAAGGCTCAAATAAAATATAAAAATAATTCTACAAGATAATAAGCTTTAGAAACCAATCGTTAGCGCAAAAGAGGGCTGCGTTAGAATTATGACTAATTAAAAGATCAAAATGAAAAAAATTAGTTTATTGATGGTTAATTAATCTATTAAACAAGCTATTATAATTTGTATGATTTCCTCTAGTATTTATTTATGAAACCATATACTTTACACTATTTTCCTATCTATAGTAATAACTATTGATAGTGTCATTTCTAAGAGAAGAGTAAGAAGTCTATTGATAGAAGGTAGTTAATAGATCCTCCTACTCAATTACATTCTACATTAAAGGTTTTAGTATATCTGTTCTAAGGTTATTCACTTTGTTGCTATTTAAAATAATGTAAACTATAGTATTAAAATAACTATTAAGTTTAGAGAAATTAATTTCTAAATTTAAATAACTTATTTATTGACTATTGAAGAAAATTTATACATAAAAATTTACTTAATATCATGAATGGAGTATAAATGGAATTGATTTGAATTGATTTGCAGTATTAAATAATTTCAGTAATTGAAAGGAATTTTTGTCATTCCCATTGTTATCATTCAAAGGTTAGTGTTTTCTCAATTCATTCTAATACATAAATTAATCGTTAATTGTCCATAGTTGCGTTTATTAATAAAATATTTCTTTGATAGCTTAATTAGAGTTAGAGTATAACATTCAAAAAGTTAAATAAATATATAAAGTTAAAAAAATAGATATGCAAGAGTAAGAGTGTGATAGTCTTAATTTTAACTATTTTTTAATCCAATCCAATCTATTATTTAGGTTGGCGTAAAATTGTTTCATCCGCTTAACATCTTGATCAAACCAATGATTTAGCCATGTTTGATAATCACTCAGAGCACTTTCTTCGGTTATTCGTTTATGAAGTACTTGGACGATTAGATTTCCAACTTTCATTCCTGATAAAATTGCTTTAATTACACCATGTGAAGAAAGCGGGTCTAAAACAAAAGCCGCATCACCAACCATAAAATACCCTGCTCCGCCGGCATTTGTTATTAATCGCCATGTAACGTCGCTTCCTCTTACCGAACCGTATAGCTTAAGGTTCTGAAATTCATCTGGGTGTCTTATTTGTTTTTTGTTTAACGGATGAAGAGGCAAATGAGTCCAATTATATAAACTTCCATTTATTTTCGCTGTCCAAGTCCAACCATCCGAACTTCCCACCAATGCCGGTACTTCATCCCTCGCTGGACATGAACCCTGATAATACGCGTAATAAGCCGTCAGACGAGGAGAGGCACAATATAATTCACTTCCTAAATAGTTTCCAAGCCAATGCCGCCCCCCTGTCGCATCAACAACATATTGTCCTTCAATGTTTCCGAGAGCCGTTTGTGATCCGATAATTCGTTTATTTTTAAGAAGTGGTTTTATCGCTTTGCAAGGTAATAAAACCGTTACTCCAAGTTCTCTTGCGCGGTCAAGCAATATAGAATCCAAATGTGATCCTGGTGCCTGGTAACCAAGCCAAGCCCCTTTTTCATCCTCTCCAAAATTTTGAAAATGAGTATCTCCTCGCCAAGTGACCCACTGTCCGGTAAAACGCAAAAAGTTGGCAGCTTCAATTGATTTATCTATCCCAAGCTGTTTAAATAGTGAATTTATGCCCGGATGCAGAGTTTCCCCTGGGCGATGACGGGGAAAGCTTTGCTCTTCTAATATAGTCACCCGTAAATTTTGCTGGGCACACCATATTGCTGTAGCACAACCCGCCGGACCACCGCCGATTACGATGACATCAACCAAAGCCTTAATATCTGTAAGCGGTCCAATTTTCATCACCATTCTTTTTTAGAACAGTTTGTGGATCGGCATAAATCGTCAGCATCTCTTTGAATGGAACCAACTTAGTTCTGTGGTTTTGAGGATTTGGTTTGGCTTCCTGATGCTTAAAAATTTTGAAGCGGTAAGCGTGGTCGGGACTTAAGCGAATGCCTGTGGTCTTTTCGGCTTCGGCGCGCTCCGCATCGGTCGGATCTGATTTCACAAACGAGAATAGTGCCCATTGTATTTTCTGTTCTCGGGTAACTGCTCCGAGCGAAGTATAAACGCGCGCCATTGTCAATGTTCGGGCACCGTATTCCGCTGCCGTTGTTTGCCCGATCAGCTTGAAATTGAAATTTTTCTTAAGTGCCGCCTGTACGTAATCAGCATACTCAATTGCCATATATTCGACCTCATTTACTTTCGGATTCGGAATTTTTGGTCCCGGAATGCCATCCCAAGCGGTCTGACCGGTTTGCCCAATAACCTCATCTGTAAGCGGTGTTGTTACGGAATAACGTCCTGGAGAAAAAGTACGTGTAGTGTCCGGGGAAGCCGCTGGCCAATATGCGCTTAGAGCAGCGCACAACATAGCATCCTCAGGGAAGGGGCTTCCTAATCCGTAATTGTTCAAGAATGTAGTTCCAGGTGTTAATATAGTACCGTCGTCCGAAGGATCTTTTTCTTCGGTGCGATCAATACTGCAATCCCATCCGGGAGCAAATACACCAGCAGCACCGTCTGGCAGCGAAGAGACTCGAAGATTTTTCGGACAGTCTATTTGAGTAAGTTTGCCTAACCCGCTGTGCGCAAAGCTTATGATGGCAGCCATTGTCTCGTCATTGGCATCGAAAACCTTTCTCTCGTTATTTTCTATATCTAATTTCTTTAAGGTCAGCGAGAGATTGGCCGGGTATCTGATATCGCATAAAGTTTGGGGTGGTCCAGGGTTGGAAGGCCATATGTTCTCTTCCAATTCTGGTGGCACTGACTGATTCCACCACTGCATAAGATCTTGTTGTTTTACCAATGGAAAGTAGTCAACCGGAGCCACTACTGAGTATGCTGATAGGCTACGGGGGATATCAAAAGCGAGTTCCGAACATTCCGCCTCGATTAATCCGTCAGCCGTATAGTCAATGTAATGAATTGCTTCGTAACCACCTTTAGCGACTTTATCGGCGACATCAGGTTCATCGTTTAAATCCTGAATTTTGCCGTTTGAATTGAGCTTATGACGTGCATGAACGTACTCTGGCGCAGACCGCGCGCCGCTCGGGCGGCTCTCGATGTTCAAACTAGATCTGAAAGGCTCGTTTTCTGGTACTTTGTAGGTAATAAGTTTCCCATTGTAGGTGGCTGCCTCAATGATATTCGGATGAACTATTGGAATAAGTAAACCAAAACCATCTTCAGCTTCAGTTGAAAATTCCGCCAATTCATCGCTAAAAACAAAGGGTTTATCACTAATCTGGGGCTCATGCCAGCCAGTGTCGAATCCTTGGGCGGCGAGAGCTTTGTGAACTTTTCGAAGCTTTTCGTTGATGTGTCTTGCCATTAATGTCAAATTTAAGTTCTTTCCCCGGATACACTCTGTTCCGCTAAAAAGCTTATGCAGGGGAACCCAAAAATTCCTTTCGGCGTCGCCTTTTAGTTTCAGCACATTAGGGGTCCCGTCAAAATCTCTAATAATCTCGTCGCCTTCCTGAAATCGAAGAGGTCCAAAGTTGTCTTTTCGACCGGGAAATTGAGCCGCAATATAGGCTGAGAATCGGCACGGGAGAACACGAATGGAGTAATCATCGTCATCAACAAACGGAAGATAACCGCGTGCCTCTGGCACATATTTGGACGGTGCGTTTCCCAGCCGCGTCAGACCGGTCCTTGAAAAACACATGTCGGCATGCTTCTGATGAACCGTATTAATTGCCGGACGATATTCGGAGGCAAATACCACGATTGCCAAATAGGCATCGTTGGCAAGAACGCGTAACTCCTGAATCGATGGCGGATGAATACCGTAAACGTAATTTTCGATTACTTCAATTTGAGCTGGAGTGGGAAATCGCTTCAAGGGGCTCCCATTGATATCCGTCGTCACCTGGGGAGAGGCAAAAGTGTGGTATAAAAGGCTTTGAGCCGGTCGTCCGGGTTCAATTCCACGACACCCATCCAGCGAAAAATCCTGAAAACCATCCAGGGTTCGATTGATTTCATCATCCAACGGTCGTAAAAGTTCTGATTCTAGGTCGGTTGCTTCAATATCAAGTCCATGAGCTTTGAAAAGTTCTCGCCAGCCGTAATCGGCTAATTCACGGCAAATCAAACGAACCTTATCGAGAAGTGTTTCACCCGACGAATACTTGGCATAATCCGTCACTTTATTTTTAATTCTGTTCATGAGTTCCTCTCTCTCTTTATTATTCAAAATCCAAGCCCGTCATTCAGCAGCCTGACAGCGTCGAAATGTAATAAATGACTAATTTCGATAACACTTTTTTCTCCGCTTTCCGGCACGACTTCGAATAATCGGTTGCCATTCTCATTCAGAGGCTCTCGCCTGAGCGGATCGGGAGACGAATTAGCCGGGTTGACCGGTGAAGTTGTGCCGCTTGGCAGTCCCCAAATCAAATGAGTGACATTGTCAAGAAAGGCGATGCGTTTGATGGTTTTGGGCGAGACGTCGATTAATTTTCTCGAAGGGATTTGTATTTTTAATGTTTTATCATAATATTCCTTCGTCCAGAAGGAAGGCGGCGCCACGAGTTTAGCGACGGAATGAAAGTTTGGCGCGCGTGAAATAAAGTGGTCTATAAAGACATCTTCTTCGTTTCCATACATTAAATAAGTCAGACTTTCCGGGTAATCCATATCAGGCTCGAAGATTCTGAAATGTAAAATCTTTTCAATCTTTATTTTGGCTCCTGCAAATTCTGGAATGGGAGTAGCAACGGAGGGAAAAACTAAGCCGGGTCTGACCGTCGGCACATCGGGGTAATATCTTAAACTATGAGCGGTTAACTCGGTGACTGCACCGGATTGAATATCAATCATCGCCAGATGATCGAAAAACAGCTGAACTTTTCCGTGACCATAGGGAGAGCTTCTCAGTTCATTATATCTCTGCAAATGATTTTCTTCGGCAAACGAGGCTTGCAAAATAATCTGGAAATGGTGTCGTTCATCGCTAAATATTGGTGTATGAGTCATGTAGATCCGATCACCGGTTCTGCCGCCGGTAACAAAACCGTGAAAGTGTTTTAAATGGTCATGATTGCCATGCCCATGATCGGGTCCGTGATCTTGTCCGTGATCTTGTCCATGTTCAGGTTCCTGAAGAGCGTGAAAGTATTTTAGATGGTCATGGTTGCCATGCTCATGATCTTGTCCGTGATCGTGTCCATGTTCAGGTTCCTGAAGCGGACTTCCGACATTAACCACGGCAGACAGGTTGGGCACTAAACCGCAACCGTATTTAAATCCTTCAAGCGGACTTTTAACATTAAAAAACACAGGACTTGATGATTCTTCCGGAAAAATTATTCCCACATCAAACTGAAAATCATTTATAGTTACATCCGAATTGAGTTGATGGGCGACGGAATCCCTGTTTTCCCAAATAACATATTGTCCAGTTTCAACTGAAAAAGAAGGTAACTTGTTGTTTTCTATTATTACTCTCTTTAAATTTTTCATAGTTTTTTTCTCATTTATACAGGTCGTTGATTATATTAATTATTTTTGGTCGGTCATCTTTATTGAATATATAATCTCTAAATAAACATTTAAAATAATTTTTTATAATATTTTCGACGTCGCAAAGTTTTTAATATTAATAATATAATAATACAAAAAACATCAAGATTTTTAAAAATTATTAATCCAATAAAAAAACTAATAT
>Ga0190271_10003118_pt1 | contig 10306 bp, 5 predicted proteins | sample Popmic356T_FD_133747 | JGI IMG/M metagenome (GOLD analysis project Ga0190271, IMG submission 133747) | Populus adjacent soil microbial communities from riparian zone of Weber River, Utah, USA - 356 T | ecosystem: Environmental > Terrestrial > Soil > Riparian zone | place: USA: Utah | collected... | reverse complement strand
CGGCTGTCGTTTCCGACGTTCGGCACCAACGACCCTCGCTACCTCGCGCTCGAGCTGCTCGTGCGCGTGATCGACGACGGCATGAGCACCCGGCTGCATCGCCGCATCTGTGAAGAGCTCGGGCTGGCGTACGAAGTGTTCGCGAGCTTGGAGCCCTACGAAGAGGCGGGCGTGCTGGATGTCGGCGCGGCCGTAGAGCACAGCAAAGCACCTGTGTTCGTGCGGGCGGCGCTCGGGCTCCTCGATGAGCTACGCAGCCGGGCAGTCGGCAAGCAAGAGCTGGAAAAGGCCAAGCGCCGTTACCAGTGGCAGCTCGAAGCCATCCTCGACGATGCCCAAGCGCTCGGAGCGCACTACGGACAGCGTGCGCTGCTCGGTCAAGAAGGCCACATCGGCGCGCTGCGCGAGCAGATCGCGAGCGTGACCGCTGCCGAAGTTCGCGCGGTTGCGCGCGAAGTGCTGTGCCGCGATGGGCTGCACCTCGTGACGGTCGGCATGCTCGACCGCGCGCAACGCAAGTCCGTGCGACGCGCGTTCTCGAAGCTCTCCCCACGGAGCTTGCGCCGCAGCTCGGTATGACGGAACCGCGACCTGCCCCGCCATTTTCCGTCGGGTTTAGGTCGCTGCTCGCGCTTGGGTCGCTGCTGCGCGTGGGCGCACTGCTCTTGCGCGGAGCGTTCAGCAACAGCGAAGCCGGCCTCGCGCTCAACGTCGTGGGGCGCAGCTTCACCGAGGTCGCGCGCCCGTTCGTCTACGAGCAGTACGCGCCGTATCTGTACATGGCCAGCTCCAAGCTGGCCGAAATCCTGGCTGGCCCGAGCGAGCGGACGTTGCGCGTGCTCAGCTTGATCGCGGGCTGCCTGCTCTTGCCGGTGATGCTGCTGTTCGTGCGCATGGTGAGCGGCTGGGCCGCTGCGCTGTTCGCGCTCGCCGTCCTCGTGCCGAACGCGAGCTTGCTCGGCTTCTCCGCCGAGCTCGGGACGGCCGCGGTCGATGCCCTGGTATCGAGTATGCTCTGCCTGCTCACGCTGCGCTTGCTCACGCAGCGCAACCCGACGCGCGCAGCGATCGGGGCGCTGGCCATCGTGGGCATGCTCGCACCGTGGTGCTCGTTGTCGGCGACGTTCGTTCTCACCAGCAGCATGGCCGCACTCTTGGTCGACGCCTGGAATCGCGACGCACCACCGGCCAACACGCTCGCCCTACCCTGCGCGCTCGGCTTGCTGTGGCTGTTCAGCTTCGGCGTACACTTTCTGGCCTTCCTGCAAAGCGCGCCGGCCTATGCGAGCGCAGGGCAACTGCCGCAGCCAACATGGGTTGCACCGCATGGTCTCTTCGCTGGGCTCAGCTGGTACGCCGACAGGTTCCTCGAGCTCTTCGAGGTGTTCGTCGTGCCCCTGGGTTTCGGGCTGCGGTACATCGCGGCAGCACTCTGGGCAGCGGGGATGGTGGTGCTGTTTCGCGCCCAGCCCGCTGTCTGCGTGCTGCTGGGCCTACCGTGGATTCTGCTGGCGCTGACGGCCAGTCCGGAGCGCTACGTGCTGTCCGACAGGCTGGCGCTGTTGCTCGGTGCGGAGCGCTATCTGCCGTTCATGGTGCCGATGATCGTGACGCCGGTGGTCGCGGCACTGCAGGCGCTCGCTCAGCTGCGCGGGTTGCAGTCGCAGCTATTGGCTGCGGGTATGGCTGTCTTGTTGTGCACGGGCCCGAGTCGGCAGCTGGCGCAGATGCTCAGCAAGCCTGCATCGAGCAGTAGCATCGAGAACGTGATTCGCTATCTGCGCGAGCAGCAGCGTCCGGGCGACAAGCTGTACGTGGAGCGAAACGCCGAGTGGATCTACACGTTCTATGCGCGGCGTGCGCACTTCGAGCTGGCGTTTCCGATTCCAGATGATCGACTCGACGAAGCGACCCCGAGCTTCGAGACACTCGACGCACTGCGCGGGTCGAGCCGAGTCTGGGTCGTCGTATCGACTCCCGAAACACGCTGGGTCACGCACGAGGCAATCCTCGACTCGACCAAGCGCATCGAAGCACTGATCACGGCGCGACTAAACCAGTTTGGGCGTGCGGTCGATGTGCTCGATGGGGGCAGTACGCGGCTCTATCTGTATGATCTGTCACGTCCTGGGCAGTGAGGATTGTGCTTTTGAGCGCGCTCAGGCTTGGTCTTTCGGTGGCTCGAGGTGCAGAACGGCCCTTCGGCTGAGATCACCGCGCGCGCTCCGGCGGGTCGTGCCAAACGGAGTTGGGGTGGTAGCGTTTGGCACGACCGCAGGCCCTCGCGCGCGGTGACCTCAGCCGAAGGGCCGATCATTCGCCGATAGCATCACCCCAGACCAAGCCTGAACAAGTTCGAAGCCCGCCTCGAACAAACGCTACCCCGTCACTGACGCATATACACGCGACTATAGTCCAACTCATACACCACCGGAAATGCACTAGCAGGAAGTGTCACGTTGACCTCCTTGACCTGTGTGTGCCCCCAGCCGAAGTCGAACAGGAAGTACATGTCGAGCGGCTCGCCAGTAGACTTCCCGGCAAGCGTCCAGATGAGCGTGCCTTCCTGCACCAAGTGGTTATCGTAATAGACGCGAAAAGTGTCGTCTCGCAGGTATACCCAAGTAAACACGTGCCACTCTGACAGGTCGCGATCTGCAGCCGGAACGCCGAGCGAGGACAGCGTAGTGGGCCAGCTCTCGTACTTGTGCTTGTCGACGCCACCGACCGAATTCACATGGAACGCCTTGGCGCCCGTACCGATGTTAGGCGTGCCGAACGACTCCACGACATCCATCTCGGCGCCCTTGTTCCACTTGACGCCGGCAGTCCACAACGAAAACCAGAACGCAGAGACCGGCGTGGGAATGCGCACTCGCGACTCCCACAGCAGATCGTTCTTGAGATGCGAGCCGCCAGCGGGCAGCTTCCACTTCGCAGTGAAACTGCCGTTCCCAGTGTTGTGAGCCGACCCACTGACGCTCGTGCTGCTGGCCGACAGCGGCCGCACGTACGTCCGGATCGCGTCGGGCGTGAACTCTCGATAGGGCCGATCGGGATCGTTGTCGACAGGCTGACGATTGTTCGGCAAACCGAGCCCCGTCGCGGCGATCGCCGTGGCAGCCGTGGGCGCCACCGTAACCGAGCTGTAGTTCGTTCCGTTTGCGATCGTATTGAACTGATCGTGGAACTGAAACTCGGCGATCAGCTCACTCGGGTCGTGGATCGTGCCGGCCTCACCGAAATCCCAGTTCTTCACCAGCACGAAGGGCTCGCCGGGCACCTTGCTGCCGAAGGTCGGCTCAGGCCCGAGCGCTGGCTGCTCGACGTCACCCACGCCGACACTCTGGCCATTCGCGTTCGGCGCACGCGGATCGAAAGCAGGAGCAGAAGGGCCGACCGAGCTGGCCCCCCCCGAGCTGCCCGGCATGGCCCCGTTCGGCACGACAGTGCCAGGATCTGTCTGAGTTGGGCCCGTACCCGGCGCACCGCCAGCCCCGGCTATCCACGACGGTCCATGTCCCTGCGGCGGTGCTGCGCTCGATGCACCTGCGAGCGCTGAGCTCGCACCGTTAGTGCCGCCGACGACGCGATAGCTCTTCGACGTCTCGATCGTGCCTGTACATGCGGTACACGCCGCAGCTCCCACGCCTATCAGGCACAGCAGCGAGACACGAGCGTGGGTGCAAAACGGCATGCGCTAACCTTCGTCGCAGCAACGGACGACGATAGGCACAATCCTGACGCGTAGGCATAACGCTTACAAGTCTCAAATCAGCGCCTTTCGTAGTCATTGCTGTCGCTGCAGACAGCCACACGAGGCGATTTTGCGCTCACATGGAACAGGCCATGTCGAGCGCGCGCACTTAGCAGACGCGCAACCATGTTCACGCTGGCTGCAGACGAGCACCCGACGACCGGCAGCCACTATCAGCTGCCAGCGCGCGAAGCAGCGCGACACACTCGAGCTAGCGATCCAAGCTCTCCGCAGCGGCGCGCGGTCCGGCTCCTCGACGAGCCGCGGTGATGTGTGCGTTGGGCCGAAGTACACGCGACCGAGAGTACGCGCGCATGCACCGTGCGCGGGCCTTCCGCCGCCGTCCGCGACAACCACCCCCCCGCGCAGATGTACACAATAGCGGCAGTGCGGCGACTCACGCGCATCTCAACGAAAACTTTTCTGCTGTGTACACTGGGCGAAGTGCAGTCGGAATTTCGGGATCATGACTTAGGACCCGCAACCGGCAGCTCGGTCATGGTCGCAACTCGAGCCGCAGTTACGTCTCCAAAAGTATCGCTCGCCGGCTTGCGCCCCGTCGCAACGCTCGGGCTATGGCTGGCGCTCGCATGTGTATGGAGCGAGCACGCCTCCGCGCAGCCATCAGCGGCGGATGACGAAGCAGCGGACCCAGCGCAAGTCGGCTCGAGCGGCAATGCACTGCGAGGTCTCGTCTACACGGGTCTGCCGCTCGCCAACCGCGAGCTCACACTGCGCCCTTCGGCGGGTTACGGGCTGACCGAGCGCGTCACGGGTGCTCCGAGCGCTCAGCATCGTATGCAGGGCGGGCTCGCCATTGGCATTACCCCCCTGCCCTGGCTCGGGTTCGCGCTGCGCTTCGATGGACGGCTCGAGGTGCACTCGGACAAAGACATCGGCTCGCACATCACCGGTTACGGCGACCCACACCTGACCGCACGCGTCGGGCACGCCCTGACGGAAGACTTGTGGGGCTCTGTCGAGCTCGGGTGCTGGTTCCCGGGTGAGCAGGCGCCTTCGCTGGTGCTGGCCGCCACGTCGCCGGAGGGCCGCTTACAACTGGCCTATCATGCGCGGCCATCGCGCTGGACCTGGCTCGGAAGCGTCGGCGCACGCTGGGACAACAGCGCGCAAGCAGCCCCCGACATCACGCGCGTGCGGCCCGGCGACCGGGTTTCACTCGGCCTCAGCAGCTCGAGCGCGTTCATGGCGGCCACCGGCCTGGCCTTCCAGCTCGACCCCAAAATCCAAGTATTCGGCGAGCTCTCCGCCGACATGTTCTTCGGAAAGCAGGCACCGAGCTGGAGCGAGTCGCCGCTGCGAGCGGCAGTGGGCGGACGCTATGGGCTGAGCCGTAGCCTCCAGCTCGAGCTGACCTCCGTGTTTGCGCTCAGCGGTCGGCCTGAGATCGTCTCGAGCGCGCTCGTACCCATCGAGCCACGCGTGCTCGTACTGGTGGGCCTGTCGTACGTCGTGCCGCTGTCGTCAGCAACGCAGCAACAGCAGCAACGACAACTGCCACCAGCCGCCGCGATCGTGCGTCCGCCCGAGCCTACAGCCGTAGTGCTCTCCAGCACGCAGGCTACAATCGTCGACGATCACGGCACTCCGCTGCCGGACGTACGTGTCGTCCTCACAGCCGAAGACGGCCGCACCTTCGAGACGATGACAGATCGCGACGGGCAGTATCACTTCACCAAGCTGCCCGTGGGCACTTCACAGCTCGAGGCACGCGCAGTCGGCTTCAGAACGCTGCAGTGGACCATCGAGCTCACGCCAGGTCAGTCGAACGCAGCCCCGGAGTATTCGCTGCAGCCCGCCGCGAACGCAGGCATCTTGCGCGCGCTGGTCCGTAGCTTCGACAGCGAGCCGCTGCGCGCAACGCTTACGATCAAGAATCGCCGCGGCAAGCTCCAAACGGCCGAGACTGGCCCGGAAGGTACGCTCGACGTCGAGCTCGTGCCCGGCCGCTATACCATCACCGTCGATGTGCCCGGTTACCGCAGGCTCACCCGCGTCATCGCGATAGAAAACAACGGGGTGTCGGTGCTCAACGCCGACTTACACAAGAAACCATGAGCCTGGGGCCGCGCTCTGCCTGGCTGTATCGCGCGCTCTTGCTAGCGCTCGCCAGCTGCTCCTGGCAGAGCCGCGGCTGTGGTGGCTGCGATGGCTCGACCAAGCCCGAGGCCGTGCTGGTCGAGCTGCGCGGTGGCAGCCTGTCGCGAGCTCATCAGGGCGACGCGAATCACTGGGAAAAGGCGGCGCCGGGCACCGGTTTCGCGGCCGGCGACGATGTGCGCACCGATGACCACGCGTCGGCGAGCTTGCGCCTGCCAAACGGCGCGCAGCTGTGGATCGGTCGCTCCTCGGTCGTGCGCTTCCTGCCTGCGATGGTGCTCGACGAGAACAACATCGACCTGATGACGGGCGAAGCGATGATCACGGCCGGCAGCGAGGAGCTGCACGTGCGGACGCACGTCGGTGTCGCGACGGTGCTGCCCGGCGGCTCGCTGCGCCTCACGCGCGCGGGCGACGCCTTGCAGATGCGTCTCGAGGTCGGCGAGGCCCGCTTCCGTACCGGCGATGGCACGACGCAGACGCTGTCGCGCGGTGAGCGCGTGCAGGTCGCCGTGGGCAGCGCGGTCATCCGTCTGACGGACACCCCCACGACGCCGCAGGACGAGCCACAATTCCAGCTGGTCGTAGAGCAAGCCGGCATCCTGGCCAAGAGCAGCGACGCTGACAGCTTCCAGCCACTCGTCCAGGGTGCGCAGATCGTCGCGAACGGCACGCTGCTGCAGCTGCCTGCTGGAGCTCACAGCACGCTACGGCGTGAGCAAGATCGCGTGGAGCTCTTCGGCCAAGGCGACTACGTCGTCGCGGACGGCAAGGCGTTCGTGTCCACGCAGCAAGGTTCCATGCACGTCAGTGCGCGGTCGCGCGATGTCCGCATCGCCGTACCCGGCGGCTACATCGTGGCGCAAGTCGTGCCTGGCGGCGGTGAGTACGACCTGCGTGTAAATGCGCGCGAGGCGACGTTGACGGTGGCCCGCGGCGAAGCGCTGTGGAACGCGAACGGCACGCGCACGGTGGTCAAACCAGGCGAGCCGTTGCGTTGGACCATCGATCCGAACAGCGGCGAGCCGACCCATGGCGACGCGGCCGGCACGGCGGCCGCGCCGGACCACACCAGCTTCGAGGTGCGCGCCGGGGAGTCGTTCGTCGTGCATGCTGGCGAGGTCCCTGTCGCGATCGCGCTCCACATCGGACGGGCGTGTAGTGGCGAGGCCGTCGTCGACTTGACCGATGGCGCTCGCTACCGCGGCACCGAGCGGATCGCGTTTTGGCTCACGACCGCGTCGCGCGGCTACCGCGTGCGCTGCGTGAATGCGAGCGGTGCGATCGGCCGCGTGAGCGCGCGCGGCGACGCGCGAGCCCTCGAGGATCCCGGCACCCGCGACCTGCCACCACGAGCGCCTACGTCGATCGTCGACACCGACGGCCGCGCGTACACCATCTACTATCAGAACCAACTACCCAGCATACACGTGCGGTGGCCCAACGCCCCGACAGCGGCGCGCTACGAGCTCAAGGTCGACAAACAAATTACGGTCGTACCCAAGCCTGAATACACGTTCGCATCGGGTAGCCTGCGCGATGGGCGCCACGAGCTCACCTTTGCCGCCGAACAACGCAGCTCGCGCACGGCGAGCATCGAAGTTCGCTTCGACAATACGACGACCACTGCTAGCCTTAGTACACCGAGCGATCGTGGATTCGCAGCCGGCGCGACGGTCGCAATCGAGGGCATCGCCCTGCCAGCCTGGAAGGTCAGTGTCGATGGGGGAAACATCGAGAAGGTCAACGATGGCCGCTTTCACGGGAGCGTCGTGACCAACGCCAACCAACCTGACTTTGCGGTGAGGCTCTCACATCCGCAGCTCGGCACCCACTATTACGTAAGACGCGCTTCACGCTCGCTATGACTCAGCCGCTGACTGCACAGTCTCCGAGTCTCGATAGTGTCCTGCTGGGGCGCTATCGCATCGTTCGAGAGCTCGCGCGCGGTGGCATGGGTGTCGTCTACCTGGCGCGTGTCGAAGGCGCGGTGGGCTTCGTCAAACCCGTCGTCATCAAGGTGCTCTTGCCAGAGCATTCCGGCGACGAGCATGTGGTGCGGTTGTTCGCCCGCGAGGCGCGCATCCTGTCGCAGCTGCGCCACCCTAGCCTCGTCGACGTCATCGAGTTCGGGGAGCAAGACGGCGGCTACATCCTGGTGCTCGAGTACGTGCGCGGGCACCACATCGGTCTTTGGCTGCGCTACATGGCGCTCAAAAACCGCCCGGTTCCGTTTCAAGTCGTCCTGCTGCTGATCATCGACGTGCTCGAGGCGCTGCACCATGCGCATACACAGCTGCACCCCGACGGCTCGCCGATGCACATCGTTCACCGCGATGTGTCACCTTCTAACATCTTGTTGGACGAAACCGGACGCGCGCGGCTGCTCGACTTCGGTGTCGCACGCATGCGCGGTGGCACGCACGACTATCGCACCAAGGTCCAAGGAGGCTTCATGGGCAAGCTTCCTTACACCGCTCCAGAGGTGTTCGCGGGCTGTGAAGCCTCGCCTCAGAGCGACTTGTATGCGTGCGCCGTCGTCCTGCACGAGGCACTGTCGGGACACAACTCGTTCCGCGCCGAGACCCAGGCGGCCACTTTGCAAAAAGTGCTGCATCATGTGCCGCAGCCGGTCGCACCCAATCTGCCCGGTGCGCCGGACGCCGTCGATCACGTGCTCGCGCGCGCGCTCGCCAAAAATCCCGAAGGCAGGCACGGCAGCGCACGCGAGATGGCGCTCGATCTGCGCGCCCTGCTGACGAGCCCCGAGAGCGATCTACGGGCACGTCTCGCCGAGCTGTTGAAGTCGGACGGCGAGGACATGGCACAGCAGCTCAAGATCGAGTCGCTCACCGACCGCGACGCAGCCTGGCGGCGCTCGAACGGGCTCGCCGCGCCAACGCATGGCGGAGGCCGACGCAAGACTCTGCAGCTCCAGTTCGTCGCCGCACCTGCGCCTCTGGCCAGCACGTCCAGCGTGGCCCATCAGCCGCCTCCCGCCCCGATCGGCGCGACCGTGGCAGCCACGCGCGCTCGCGGCGGGTCGAGTCGCAATTCGCGCCGACCGACGCCGAGTGAGCTCATCGCGCCTCCCCCCGCGTCGAGCGCTCCGCCAGTACGCGCGTCCACGCAGCACACGCGGGACACGTTGCCCGCGCCCGAGCTCCCGGATACCGAGGCGCCCCTACTGGACAGTGGGTTCCTGTATGAAACCACCGATCCGCCCACCACGGCGTCGGGTCGGCGGGCGAGCCGCAGCATGTCGATCCCGCTGTCGACGGCACACGAGCGGCGGCTGTGGATGCTCGAGCGCAGCTGGCCATTGCTGGGACTCGCCTGCATCGTCCTGTGCGCGGTGTTTCTCGGACGACAGACGGCGCACATGATGCGCGGCAGCCTGGCCACCACGCCCACCATCACGTCGCGCGCCACCACGCCGGCCGCAACACCGGCGACGAACCCGGCGGTAGCGGCAGCGCCAGCGTCGGTCAGCTCGACTCAGTCCGCGACCGAAGCGCCCGCGAAAGCGGGAGTTGTAGCGGCCTCGAGCCGCACCTCAGCGGATGCCACGCGCGTCGCCGCGGGCAGCAAGCCGGCCGGGCATGCGACCACCTCTGCCAAACCGTCCCCCAAGCGCGCCGATCCCGACGCCGGGGCCCTCACACGCGCGCTTCGCAAGCAGCAGCCCAAGCTCGAAGCTTGCTTCAAAGAGCACTCCGCCGCCGTCGAAGGCGCCCCGACCACGCGACTCGAGTTCGACCTCGCGCAGGACGGCACGCTGACACGTGTCGATCTGTCCCCCCGCACATTGAGTGGGACACTGCTCGGACAATGCTTGTTGCGCGTCGCGCGCAGCACGCCGTTTCCGGCGCAACCACGCGCGGTGTCGTTCGTCATCCCGCTCACCGCCAACTCGACGCGCGGCGGCTGATGCGCAGCGCGCGCTTTCGCGCGTGTCAGTGCTCGCACGTTCCGCAAGAGTTTCGCGTTTCTTGGGCCCTCGTCGCGTGACCGGCTCGGTGCGTTCAGGTACATCCGGCGAGGGATGGAAGCGCACCAACAGCAAGCGCCACACGTCCGCAGCAGCGAGGGCATGTCGGCGCTGCTGCGCGCACGCCAGCTGGCGTGGCTTTTTTGCTGGGCTACAGCCTTCGGCGCTGTCGCATGCAGTCAGGTGCACGAGCCGCCAGCTCGACGGCAGCCGCTAGCAGCGTCGGACGACGATGCCGGAGTGTCAGCGCCAGAAGGCAGCACAAGCGACGCGCGTTCACCCCGTGTGCCCGAAGACGACGATGCACCGCGACCGATGTGCGGCCCCGACGGCACGCGCACCGATCCCCCGCTGCAGAGCGAAGGCGACGCTTGCCCCGCCGACAAGAACCTCGAAGGCTGCCCCTGCGCCGTGCCGGGTGAAACAGCCGCTTGCTG